>Ga0224723_1002334_pt1 | contig 10594 bp, 22 predicted proteins | sample Balambano_FR2_Me_FD_161647 | JGI IMG/M metagenome (GOLD analysis project Ga0224723, IMG submission 161647) | Freshwater sediment microbial communities from Lake Towuti, South Sulawesi, Indonesia - Balambano_FR2_MetaG | ecosystem: Environmental > Aquatic > Freshwater > Lake > Sediment | place...
CAGAGAGGAGACAAAAAAAAAAAAAAAAAAGAGGGCAAGTGCGTTGGCAAGCGGCTGAAAATGGCAGTTCCATCGCGGGGATGAAGCCTTACCCGCCAGCCCGTAAGGGCAAACCCCCTAAAAAACCCCGATTCTGCCCCTTTTTACTGGATTTCTGACCACCTTTTACCCAGGTAGGGGTAAATCCCCCCCTAAAAAAAAGTACCGGCATATTGAAATAATTAGTTTAATTTGTGGGTATATATGGCAATCAAACCCCTACAAATCATTTTACCGTTAGGATTAACAGCAGCAGCCATATTTTATGTTCGTAGGGGCGTAGGAGCAACCAAATTGGAATACTACCCGGAAAATGTAGATTTTTCAAAGGTTTCATTTACAAACATTAAACCCGATTTAATTTTACGGGTGGTTAACCCCGCCAGGGTTGGCCAAAGCATCGAAAGTATTTTTTTTAATGTATATGCCAATGATATACAGATAGGTCGCATTGAGATTACAACCCCCTTTAAAATTCCCGCCCAGGCCAGCATACCGCTACGCATACCTATACAGATTTTTCCGGTAAAAGCGGCTACGGTATTAGCCCAGGTAATTAAAAATAAAGGCAAATTACCAGGAACAAGCATAAAAGGCACGGTAAACAGCGCGGGAATCGCTGTACCTATAACCGCTACGCTATCATGAGGCTACCCGATTACATACCGGCAGATATGAGAGAAAAGCGCATCGTGCATTTTCAGGACACCAATGATATAATTGAGTTATTGCTGGTATGCGAATTACAGGCGCAACGCTACGCGCCAATTTTACGTAAATATTTTCTTTGTGAAAATCCCCATGATACGTGTAAGCGTATTTGGCAATTTATGAAGCAAAATATAGCTTACCAGCGCGAACCAGGCTATAAACAAACTGGAAAAACCATAGGCCGGATATTGCGCGACCGGTACGGGGATTGTAAAGCCTTTGCAACTTTTGCAGTAGCTTGTTGCCGTGCGTGTGGTATTCCGGCTGCTTTTCGTATGGCCAGCTATAACGCTGACCGCATACCAACCCATGTATATTGTGTAGCTAAATGCAACGGTAAAATTGTTGTAATTGATGGAGTGCTTAACCGCTTTAATGATGAAGCGCGTTATACGTATTTTAGGAATGAAAAACCTTTACCCCTTAACAAAAACTAATTTTATGGCTTTGTATTACCTATCAGATAGTGAACGCGAATTACAGGAACTTATGACCATAGGTCGTAAAACCAAAAAACAACGCCAGGCCAAACGTGCTACCAAAAAACAAACCAGGCAAGTAAAGAGGAAAACTAAAAAAGCCACTAAGCAGATAAAGAAAACAGCGCGTAAGGAAAAACGGGTAATAAAAAAAGCTGAACGCAAAGAAAAAGGCGGAATATTAAAACGTGTTTTGCGCGTACCAATGGCACCGGCCAGGGCTGCTTTTTTAGCGGCTGTTTCAATCAATGCCTTAAAACTGGCCACTAAATTAGTAGCCGGATATAAGAAAAACCCCGATAAGGTTAGAAAGTTTTGGCAAAAAGCCGGTGGAGATTGGAGTAAGTTAGCCCAGGCAATCAGTAAAGGCGCAAAAACCCAAATTAGCGGTTATACCAATGATGAAATGGGTGCTATTGCAGCCGGATTAGTCGCAGCAGCCCCCTTAATAATCGCTGTAACCGCATTATTTAAAGAATTAGGATTATTCAGTAGAGGCGAAGAAGAACAGTATAAAAGCGTATCGGATGAAGGTACGCGGGCATTATACCAGGATGAAAATATAGAAGAAACAACCGCAGCCATGCCCGAAGATAGCGAAGGGGTTGCAGTAATGCCAAAAACTGATTGGCTGACCAAAACCCAGGAAGGTATTGAATTGCTTGATAAATTACGCGAGGGTGGAAGCGAAGATGTAAGCAAGGCCGCTACTTTTATTGAAGAAACGGAAGATATACCAACGGAACGCGCAACGGATACGGATGAATCTACCGATGAAGATACAAAAACGAATTACACCCCATTATTAATTGGCGGAGGCATTGCAGCCGCTTTGTTTTTTTTCATGAAAAATTAAATTGAATATGTCAAAGAAAAAAGCACCAACCCCCGCACCCAAAAGGAAAGTAACGAAGCTGTCTAAGTCAACTAACGTTAAGGCCAAAGCGAAAACCAATAAAAAGAAGCCGCCTGTTGATTTAACACCTGATAAAAAAACGGGTAAAATACCAATGCCGTTAAATGTGCCTGATTTTGTTAAAATGAATGTGGCTGCATTTAATAAAACCGCAAAAAAACCGAAATAATGGCAAAGCGAAGAAAGAAAAAGCGTTCAAATCGTAAATCAAAAATCAAAAATCAAAATACAATGGCAAAACGTAGAAAAAAAGGCCGCAGACGTGGCCGCAGAATGTCAGGAGCTACAAAAGGCTTTGACGTTATGTCGCCCTTAGCCGCAGCCGGTGGAGCTGTTGCAGCGAGGTTATTAGATAAAATCATTCCGGCAACTGTTAATCCAAAATTAGTAGCCGGTGGTAAAATGGTAGTTGGCGCACTCTTACCAATGGTAAGCAAAGACCAACGAACAAAAAGTATTTTACAATCTGCCGGTAACGGTATGGTAGCGGTTGGCACAACGGATTTATTAAAAGAATTCAATGTATTAAGCGGTACGGATAAAATTCAAGACCTGGACGAAAAAGCAGATTTTGCGCTTGAATTATCGGATGATATATTAAACGATGATATATTAAACGATGACCTGAACGTTATCAATGACGACATTGATGTTATCAATGATGACGTAGAAGACGATTACCACGATGATGATTTAGATTAGTAACTGCATCGCTTCAATATAAATAATTAACTGAATTAAAAATTTAACTTTTATCCAAATGGTAAATAAAAGACGTGAGTACAACACAATAAAGAAAAAGTACGATGAAATTGGTAAGGGCAAAGTGCGACTTACTGAATCAACTTTAATATTGGAGCAACCGATAGACCCGAATAAAACGGTATATCAGTTCCCTGTATTAGAAAGTGACCCCCCTGTAAACCAGGAAGAGATACGGTTAAATATCAATGATGAATTTGTGGCTACTGAATGTGGCCTATTTATTGTTGCTAATATTTTTGCCGAAGCAGACGCGAATACAATTTCGTCAATGTGGTTTACAACACCGCCTTATGAAATTGGCACGGCTGGACTTGTGAACATGCAAAACTTATATCGTGGATTTTTGAAAATGACCGTTAACAATGTAACTTACATTGATAAATGGGATACTAAAAAACACGAATACAGAGGCGTAACACAATTCCAAAATAGCAGCGTTGGTATTCCTTCATCAACTGCGCCACAACAGCGTTGGAGTGAAGATGCAATGATAGCCTTAACACCAACTATAACCTTTTCCGGTGCGAAAAAGAATCTGTTAGAATTGGTTATGCCAAACGCATTAATTTTTCCGGCCGGCATGGTGTGGACTGTTCCAACTGCTGGACAAAATTTAACTATATCTATTCAGCGAATAGCTTTAGTTTATCGCGGCTGGTTGGCTCAAAATGCCTCAAGTTTTCAGAAATAAATGTTTATTAATTATAGGGGGATAGCATCCCCCTTTTAAAATTTACTATTATGGTTAGTAGCTGTTTATTGCCTATTGTACGCCACGAATGGGTTGAAATATTAATAAGTGCCAATAATGCCATTACGCGCCTATACTTTCCTGATATTGCCAATATCAGAAACGCACACCTTCGCAGTATTGAATTATATACCGGTGCGAATTTTGCAGTTGGAGTTCAAAACATACCGGTATTATCTCAATTAAATTTACAAACTGCATGGCTAACCCTTCAATCTTATGACGGTAGGGAATTTGTACATCAACGCCCAGCGCAGGATTTTTTTGCATTTGGTGCGGCTATTAATTTTAATTTTCGTGATTTTGTCGGCCAGCGTGTTAATTGGCCTAAATCCTATTTTGATTTTGTGCCCCCATTAGCTGCGGTAGCTAATGATAGAGTATTGCCCGTATCTATCTATTACCAATACGATGAAGAAGCGGAAAAAGAATCTAAAATTTATACTTTCAGCAAAAAACTTATATAAATGCAGGGAGTTGATTTAATCGGTGTTCAGAATATTGCGAATTACATCATTCACAATAAAATGAATTATTTTTATATACATAGACACCCGGCCAACCAGGGTGCATTACCTATTTATGAGAGTTACCGTAACCGCAACCCAAAGGAAGCATCGGACGACTTTCAACAATGGGCAATATTTATGAACCCCGATCAAAACCCTAATATATACGTTATTACAGTAGTTGATTATGACGAAAGCAAAGCGGATAATCCGCGTTCACAAAAAAGCAAAAAGAATAAAGCTACGTTTGTGTTCCACCACCAGGATAACGGATTTTATGCCAGTCAACAGCAACAAAATAAACATTCCGTGCAACCTGCTATGAATGGTTATACGCCTGAATTTATAGCGCAAATGATGAAAGACAGCGAAGAAAGGGCGTATTTGCGTTCTGAAAATGCCCGGTTAAAAGAAAAAGTTGAGGATTTAGAGGATGAATTAGACGAATTGGGGGAAGAAAATCCACAGCAAGACACCTGGGACCATATAGATAAAACGTTGGATCGCATTGATAAACTGGAAGGGAAAAAAAATAAGACAGTTGAACCCAACCAACAGGCTACTTTAAGCGGTTTAAAAAAAGATGCAGACCGGTATAACATGCTTAAAAAATCTATTCAGGTGTTGAATAAATACGATAGCAGATTACCGGAACATTTATTCATATTAGCCAAATTAGCGGTTGAAGATAACGCGAAGTTTCAAACGTTAATTGGTATGTTAGATAATATGTAAAGAATGGCCGAAACACAAACACAAATACAGCCACGACAAAGGGCATATCAGTATTATACTGAATTACCAAGCTGGGGGAAGGGGATAATAGCTGCTGGGGGCGTTCTTATTATTTGGAAAGTTGTTAAAAAAATAAAAGATGATGATGAAAAAAGGCGGCAGGAAGAAGAGAGCAAGGATGAAAAAAAAGAACTTTCGTTATTAGAAAAGGATTTAAAAGAGAGCATCAAAAAACTTCCGCTAACTTATGTAAAATCTCAATATCAAACCTGGGCAAATCAATTAGAAGAATATATGCAATATGCCGGCACGGACAAAACAGGCATATTATCTATTATTAAGAAGATGAAAAATAGTTCCGATGTAATGCAGTTGGCTCTTTCATTTGGAAAACGTAAGTATTTAAGTAATTTTGGCGTTTCAGTAGGATGGAAAACATTAGGACAATTTTTTGCCATAGAAGATAGCTGGCTTGAATATCTTGTTTATGATATAAATAATACGCTAAAAAATAAAGGCATTAAATATCGTTTTTGATGGCAGCAACGTACAACGCAGAATCTTACCGTAAACTGGCAAAACATACATTAATATTGATGTTAACAAATACTGATTCTGATATTACAAATCATATATTAAAAGTAATTGATCAGTTAAAAAACATTGACGATTTAAAAGCGTTGCAGTCAGCTTTTGCAAAGCGCAAAGGCCGTACATTAATTGATTGGATTAAATGGCGTGAACAGTATAATAAAGGTTTAATGAACTCAATAGCTGTGAAGTTGCAACAGAAAAATATTTCACTCTCATAAAAGATGGAAAAACTAAGGCGCGTATATTTTCGATTCATACCTATACAAACTCCAAAAACAGTTGTAAGTAATGACAGATGCATAGCCGTTGGATTTTTAAATATAGGCACTACGCCCGCATTTGTAAACAGAGAGTTAAGAATACCGGATTTTAACCCGGCTTTACCAATTACTCCGTTTTTTTTACCTATTAATGAGGGTGAGAGGGATGCAACCCGATATGATATTACTTTTGGCCAGACAGCTCCATTTAACAGGAAAGTGTTAGTTATTTTTAAAGAGGTAGATTTAATTGATTACGAAAAGAGAACCAAAAAATGAAGAAAATTTTATTATATAGCGCATTAATACTGGCAACAAGTTGCCGCGTTGGTGATTTTACGTTAATCAGTACTAAAAACGTTAAATCTGTATCAGAGTGCGTATTATTACAATCAAATGTAAGCGCAAAGGCAACGGATTTAAAAACAGCCGTTGACAAATGCCTGGAAAAAGTACCCGGCGGCCAGTATATTGAAAATTGTGTAATATCTGAAACCCTTTTTGGTTATAAAGTAAAGGGTGACGTATGGGGTAAGAAGCCATGACAACTGAAGATCAAAAAATATTTTTTCCCAGGCTCTTGGAGTTAATCGGAGTTCCTAATACCAGGAACAACCGAAATTTTATGTACGCCTGGAGTAGTGCCGAATCTTCAAAAGCAAAAAACAATCCATTGGCAACCACCTGGAAAACGGAATATTCCAGTTATTTTAATTGTCTAAAAAAAGATGCAAGCGGCAACTGTATCTTAGGTGTACAGAATTACAAGACAATGGAAATAGGCTTATCTGCAACGGCCAAAACACTAAAACAGGATTTTTACAAGGCAATTATTAAGCACTTGAAAAAAGATACTGATACGGTGTATAGGGGTAATCTTGCCATGAAAGCCGCTTTTGATAAATGGGGTACTACATATAAACTATTCCTTACCAGGTACGAAAACGGTAAATATGGCAAAGTAAAAAGCGGCACGGGCGGTAGTACATTGCCCTGGTTACTGGCAGCAGCAGCAGCCATTACAGTCACAGCCGCAACAAGCGGTAAGCGTAAACGTCAGGGATTCAGATAATTAGTTTTATAGGTGCGTCTGTCCGGTAGTTATACGCAAATTTTAAACCCCGCCAACGCACACCTGTTTCGCTTTATCAGGATTAGAAGCAAAGTATGGTTGCCCCCATTCCCTTCCTAATTTATCAATGCACATAAAACGATACCACGCTTTATTCAATGGTCTTATTCCATAATCATCAATCAATCTGCCAACATAACTCGGATGCACATTTTCATCGTCAATAGTTTCCTGTATCCATTTGTGGTCAATGTGCTTTTTCATTTCTTTAAGCAGATTGATTTGAACCTTACGCAAAATCGTTTTATTGTGCTGAACAAATCCATCTCCGTTTGAAAATCGGCATCCATCATCTTTCGGTAATGGTGGCAACTCAGCCATTATGGTGTCCACATTTTTAATTAAGTTTTCGTAGTCCAAACATTCATTTTCATTGTTGAACTCTGTGCCGTCAATGGCTTCATACTTTGCAATCTTTTTCATTTGTATTTAGTTTTTAGTTAATAATTCCTTCCCGCAAAAGGGTTTTAAAATCAGCGTATAACATTGCATTAACTCAATTTGCGTTTTTTTTCATTTTTATATTTTTTAGAGGCAAAAACGCAAACTGCGTTAATGCTTGTCCGTTAGTGGCAATTTATTTAACCGCTTCGGCTATTCCGATTACAATTAAATTTATCGCCAACATAAACAATATTCCAATTAGTATTCCTGCTTTGAAAGAATACTCTGCTATCCATAACATTATTTTTCCCATTGTATTTTTGTTTTCGTTTGCGGTTAAATAAACTGTTCGCTTCGCCCACTAACAACAAATTGGCTCAATTCCGCTTCGCTCCACTAAGCCAATTATCCACCGTTAGGTGCAATAAAAAATGCGCCATTTAGTATTGAAAAATTATATTGATTACCTTTTCATATATTTCTAATGAAATCGGCTGTTCATCTACTTGGTTCATTAAATTATTAAGCCAATCCCATCTTCTATCTTGAACTTTTACAGATGCCTCAAACTTTAGAATGTGTACAGGCAATTCAAATGTTTTCGTATTTGTAATGAGAGTTAATACTCCGTTTCCATGAAAATCCCCTGCGTGTTTTCCGCCTTCAAGATTAACTCTTTGCACAAATTCGTTTTCTGGAATTTGGCTTAATAATTTCCCAAGTGCTTTTGTTGATACGAGTATTTTCATTCTTTCAAGTTTTTAGTTTGGCGCATTTTTTACTGATACATAACAGCACCCTTGCGCAATAGGGTTGCCGTGTATATTTTTATTGTAGCAACCCTACTGTCGCAAGGGTGCAAAACATTAGGTGCAACCGCATCCTAACATTATTTATTCATAATAAACAAGTTACAAAAACCCATTTTAAAGGCTTTTAAGAGGGGTTTACCAGTTTTTGATAGTTCCGTACCCGCAAAAGCTGAAACCACGCCCAAAAGCCTTTAAAATAGGTTTTAGGGTATTTTCTTTTTACGTTCAAAGTATATGAGTAAACCAATAGCCGTACAATCAACTCCAATAAGTAAACACCAGTTTGCTTCATTGCTTTTACCTGAATGAACTATATATAAAGCCATTGAGGTAAACAGAAAAATAATTCCCTTTAGTAGTGTGTATAAAATGAAGTTCATAGTTATCTGCTTACTTTAGATGCAGAAATGTTTGTTTATTCATGATTTATTGTTTTGTTGGTGAGCAATTACCGATTGCTTGATATTCTCTAACTCAAATATCAACCTTTCCGGTGTAAATTCAGGGGATGCCATTATAACATATTGTTCTTTAGAGCCGATGGCCACACCGAGAACTGCCATACTTTCAGATTGGCAAAACTGCTTTAACCAACCGCGTAAAATTCTTTCATTTTCTATTTGTAAAGGTGTATGTACATTCATATATCTTTTGGTTTTAAATTGTTTATTTTATCAATGTCAGCCGGTAATGTTTGCCCTGCTAATTTATAGTCAGCATCATTGAGCCTTAATATAATGAACTCAATTAAATCATTCCTGTCTTTGTAAATAGGATAAACATTATTAGCTAATTTATAAGCTAATACCAACAGGTCACCATCTGTTAATAATGAAAATGCCTGGATTCTTTTAACTGTATTCATATCGTAAAAATTATGTGTTTACATTTATATTTTGGATTATCTAACGCTAGTTGACGACCTAATCCGACAACGTAATTTAGTTCAATAATCATAGGCGTAACTTCTAAAATTTTATAGTTTTCATACCGCAAACGTATTACTAAATTTGCATGTAGGATATTAGAACTACTAACCCATACGGTAACGGTTTCAGACACCGGCCTTTTCCGAAAACTAATATATATTAAATCAAATTTATACCAGTTCATATTTAAAAATCAAATTTTGTTTGCAATGCAATATCCCTACCGCCCCGACTGTTTTTTATAATTTTATATCCGTTATCCTTTAAATACTGGTCGAAGGTGTAGCTAACCGGAAAATTTTCTATTGATACAACAAAATTTCGATAAACCTGATTAAACGCATTGCTGTTAATATGGCCGTCAGGAACTTCAAAATCTTTTTTATACACAACCTGATTAGATGCAATTACTTTTCTAATGTGTTCAGTCGTTTTGTTAAGTTCATGTGCATTATATACAATATTAAATTCAAACCCTTCAATCTCTTTGCTGCCAGGTTTACGTAATAATTTAAAATTAACCTGTAAATCAGTTTTTAAATTGATTTCCAAAACAGCGCGAACCAAAACACGGTTACGAAAATGTTGTATTTGCATGTGTTTACCTAAAGGAACGTTTAACAGTTTTTTAAGCGTATCAACGTCATACGAAACCTTAAACCGGTGACTATCTTTCTTCATCAACTCATAAAGGCGTAAGCTGTACGCGCTTTTCAGAGGTAAAATTGTACCAAGCTGATATTTTGTATAAGTAGCTGATACCGTACCGACATGTTTTATTAACGGTTCAGGAAATTCAAAATATACAATTCCATCATTGCCAAACCTAACAGAACTAATAAAATGACAAGCAGTATTTTGATCTAACCAAATCATATTACCGTTTTCCAACTCATTAATCATTTTGATAATCTCGTTCCGATAATCATTCCAGGACTGAATATTTAATAATTCAGATAATTCCCGAAGTGTTAACCAATAAAACGGCTGTGCAAATCGCTTGCTGTTCATTAAAGAAACAAAAATGCAAAACAGTTTTTGCCCGTTAATCGGTAATTGGTTTACGCGGCTAATTAGGTGGTTGCTCTTTACCACATACCTACGTTTTATTATTGGTATTTTATTTTTCATCAAATTTTTTCCAAAGCTAATACAAACCCCGTGCCATCCGCACAATTTTATAAAATTTGTGCGGATAACCCGTTAATAACTTGGTGTATAAGCTGTGTATATATGCCTTTAAACCCCGAAAATTGTGCGGATAGTACCCCTTTGATTTGTTAAAAAACCCCGAAAATTGTGCGGATAGCCCCGAAAATTGTGCGGATAGCCTTTATAACTTACTGTAAATCAACATGTCATAGCGGCCTAAACTATATATAAACTATATAATATATATATATTACTAAAACTGCATGTTGATAACCACTTATTCGGAGTTCGCTGCGCTCACGTCTTTAAAAATTTTTTCCCCGCGATGGAACTGCCATTTTGTCAGTTGATTATCAACCAGTTACGCATCTTTTTTTTCGCGGAAACGCGCGGTTTCCGCGCAAAAAAAAAAAAAAAAAAAAGCAA
>Ga0224723_1002335_pt1 | contig 10594 bp, 11 predicted proteins | sample Balambano_FR2_Me_FD_161647 | JGI IMG/M metagenome (GOLD analysis project Ga0224723, IMG submission 161647) | Freshwater sediment microbial communities from Lake Towuti, South Sulawesi, Indonesia - Balambano_FR2_MetaG | ecosystem: Environmental > Aquatic > Freshwater > Lake > Sediment | place...
CCTTCACGGGCCAACACGACCGCGCGCTGCCGGAACTCGACAGGGTGAGGAGCGGGCATGAGGACATCCTTCCCGGTGGACGGGTCCACCTCAGGTCAGGTGTCCGTCCTCCGGGGGGAAGCTCACACTGCGTGCGGCCCGAGCTCGACGGCCATGTGGTCGACGAGGGCCCGCAGTGCTTGCTTGGTGCTGCCGTACACCGACATCTGTGGGAACGGCATCTGAACGTGGACCGACGACGTGACGACGATCCGCCCGCCCCCTCGGTCCGCCATCAGCCGCGCAGCGGCCTGGCAGACGTGGAAGGCCCCCGTGAGGTTGACGTCGACGATCCGGCGGAAGACCTCGGGGGTGAGGTCGGCCACCGCCTGCCAGTCGGCGACGCCGGCGTTCGAGCAGACGATGCCCACCGGCCCCATATCGGCCTCGACGGCCGCGAACATCCCGTCGACCTGGTCCCGCCGCGACACGTCCGCGGGGACGAAGAGCCCCCGACGCCCCAGCGCCTCGATCTCGCGCACGACGGCCGCGCCGTCCTCCGCGACCTCGCCGATGTCGTTGACGGCGACATCGGCCCCGTCCCGGGCGAGCGCGAGGGCGACGCCGCGTCCGATGCCGCGGGGCCGGGCGGCACCGGTCACGAGGGCCACGCTGCCCGCCAGGGTCACGGGGCGAGCACCACCTTGAGGACGTGATCGGCCCGCGAGCGGACGAGGGCGACCGCGTCGTCCACCCGCTCGAGTGGGAGGCTGTGCGTGAGGATCGGGCGCGCCTGGACGAGACCGCGCTCGAGGAGCCGGACGGTCTTCGGCCACTGAAGGGGGTAGAGCCACGAGAACGCGACGGTCTTGGCCGCGACCAGGCTGGCGAGCAGCGGCAGCGAGACGGTGTCGTCGGGCCCGGCGAGGCCCATGTAGACGATGGTCGACCCCTCGCCCGTGACGTCGAGGGCCTCCTGGGCCGCGGCCGTGTCACTGGTGACGACGATGGCACGGTCCGCCGGGCGGCCCCCGTTGTGCTCGCGGACGGCGTCGCCCACGGAGGCGGCGTGATGGTCCGAGGCGGTGTCCGCGACGTTGACGACGTGGTCCGCGCCCAGGCGCCTGCCGACGTCGAGGCGTTCGTCGCGGGTGCCGACCAGGAGGACGACCGCCCCGCGCAACTTGGCCAGCTGGACCACGGCCAGCCCGACCGGGCCGGGACCGTGGACGACGACGAAGTCGCCGAGACGGATGCCGGCGGTCTCGACCGCGTTGACCGCCGACGCCAGGGGCTCGACGAAGGCGCCCTCGGCGTCGCTGACGCCGTCCGGCAGCAGGTGGGCGGTGTCCCCCCGGGCGCGAACGAAGCGGGCGAGTCCCCCGTCGATGGACGTGCCGAGGACGGCCGACGTGTCGAAGTTGGGGGTGCCGGACCGCGCGACGTCCGTGCTGTGCGAGGACTGGACGGGGTTGAGGGCGACGCGGTCGCCCTCGCGGACGTGGCCGACGGCCCGGCCGGTCGCCACGACGCGACCGGCGATCTCGTGCCCGAGGACGAGGGGCCCCTTGCCGTCCGGGGTGCCGAGGGGGCTGGCCCCGGTGTAGTACTCGAGGTCCGACCCGCAGATGCCGCACGCCGTCACCTCGACGACGACGTCGTCGTCGCCGGGGACGGGGTCGGGGACCTCCTCGAGGCGGATGTCCTCGGGTCCGTGGAAGACCGCTGCGCGCATCCCGGGGCCTCAGCGGTTCCGCACGTGACGGGTGAGGAGGTCGTCGAGGGTGATCCGGTCCTGGTAGGAGTCCTCCCAGGCCGACGGGCCCATCGGGATGGAGTCCACGGACCACCATTCGCCGTCGTACAGGTCGGCGACGAAGGGCACGAGCTTCTCGAAGTCTATGAAGCCCTTGCCCATGCCGAGCTTGCTGCCGAAGATGTTGGCCGCCACGTTGCCGTCGCAGTCGGACAGGTGGATGTGCCCGATCCGGCCCTTCATCTGCGCGAGGAGTTCCTCCTGCCCGCCCGCCAGCCGCTCGGCCGGCTGCACCTGGTTGTGCGCCAGGACGGTGACCGCGTAGAAGTGGCCCGTGTCGTAGAGCATCTTGAAGTTGGGGTGGGGGACGTCATTCATGATTCGCAGCGCCTCGCTGGGGTGGTTGAAGGGCTGCATGGACTCCAGCTCCCAGAGGATCACCACCCCCCGCTCGGCGGCCTTCTCGGCGTGGGACGTGTAGGTCTCGACGACGCGGGCGTAGACTTCGTCGTAGTCGGCCCCGTACGGCAGCGGGCCGAACGAGCCGGGGTCGACCCGCATGGACGGGCTGCCCACGTCCGCGCTGAACTGCAGGAAGTCGTCGAAGTACTGCAGGTAGCGCTGGTACGCCTCGTCCCCGCCCGCGGCCCACGGGATGCCGTAGGGCTCGTAGGCGACACCCGCCACCTCCATCCCGTTGTCGGCGATCTTCTTCGCGAGCTCGCGGCGACTGTCGGGCGTCGGGAACCGCTCGAGGGTGGCGTGGTCGAAGAACCCGCCGAGCTCGATGCCGTCGTAGCCGAAGGCGCCCAGCACGGTCACCGTCTGATCGAGCGTGGCCGGGTGGCTGAAGCCGAAGGCCATGCACCAGCTACCTCGGCTGATCTTCGCGGTCCGGGACATGTCTGCTCCTTTGCAGTGGGGTCGGAGGCGGTGGACGACGGGTGGTCACACGGGGGAAGCGGGGTAGCGCCAGTCCGTGCCCCGCAACTTGGCGCGGAGGCGGTCGCGCATGAGGACCGTCTCGGAGACGTTGTCGCACTCGTTCATGCGCTCCCACTCGATCCAGACGTACTCCACGCTGAGGAATCCGGCGTAGCCCACGTCGGCGAGCCGGTCGACGACCGCTTCGTAGTCGATCGTGTTGTCGCGCATCCCGCACTGCCCGCGCCCCGGTCGCCCACCGCGCACCTGCAGGTGGCGGGCACGGGGAACGAGCGCGTCGACGTCGGCCTGGGCATGACCCTGGGCGACGAAGTGGGTGTAGTCGAGCGTGAGGGAGAGGGCGGGCGCGAGGTCGAGCAGAGTGATGCAGTCCGCGGGGCTGGCCGCGACGGACCCGATGTGGCACTCGACGGAGAACCCCAGGCCCTCCTCGGCGGCTCGCTCGGCCCGCCACTGCAGCTCCTCCGCCGCACGCGCGAGCGCTTCGTCGTGCGGCATGCCCGGGAAGTCGATGCCGGGCACCATCGTCATGCCGGGCGCTCCGGCCAGGGCGGCGAGCCGGAGCATGTCGAGGAACAGCGAGCGCGAGGCCCGGCGCAGGTCGGCGTCCGGGTTGTTGGGCGCGTGCGGGGCGAAGTCGGTCCACGGGATCACGAAGACGTCGGACAGCTCCAGTCCGCGCGAGCGCAGCCGCTCGGTGACCGACGCGGCGACGTCGGCCACGTCGTGCCGGACGTCCTCCGGACGCAGGTGCGAGCGGTTGCCCAGCAGAGCCAGGTCGAAGCCCTCGAACCCCAGCCCCGCGATCAGATCCAGAACGAGGTCGTGGTCCAGGAGGGGGAAGGAGTGGTCGCCACAGGCCAGTCGCATGTCCCCGCCTCCCGTCAACGGTCCCCTCCGGCTGGTCCACGGTGACGTCCGGAGTCGCGAGGGACAGTGAAGCTCTTCTAGCAGTGTGGAGTCAAGTATGGCGATGTTGATAGAGTCGCCCGGGAAGGAGGATCTCTGTGGACCTCGGTCTCGCCGGCAAGGTGGTCGTCTGCACCGGTGCCGCCGGAGGCATCGGCCTGCCCACGGCCGAGCTCTTCGCCGCCGAGGGTGCCCGGGTCGTCTGCGTGGACCGCGACGCCATGGCGGCCGACGACGTGGTGGCGGGTCTGCCGGGCCATGGTCACGTGCCGCTGGGCGCGGACCTCGGTGACCGCGGCAGTGCCGAGGCCGTCGTGCGGGCGGCCGTCGAGGCCACCGGCCGCATCGACGTCCTCGCCCACCTGGCGGCGGTGCTGCGCCCGGCTCCCGTCGCCGCGGTGAGCGAGGAACTGTGGGACGAGCACCTCGCCGTCAACCTCACCGCGACGTTCTTCCTCGCCCGCGCGGCAGCGCAGCGACTGCGCGCGCAGGGCTCCGGGGGCCGGATCGTCCTGATCACCTCGGGGGCGTGGCTGTCCGGGGGCCTTCCGGACCGCCTGCCGTACGCGACCACGAAGGGGGCCGTGACGACGATGCTCCGTGGTCTGGCCAAGGAGTACGGGCCCGACGGCATCACGGTCAACGCGGTCGCCCCGGGCCTGGTCGACACCGGCATGATGCGCGCGGGCCTGCCCGAGGGCGCCCGCGGCGCCCTTGAGGCGGCGACCCCGCTACGCCGGTTCGCCGACCCCGTCGAGATCGCCGCCGTCATCGTCTTCCTCGCGTCCGCGCGGGCGAGCTTCGTCTCCGGGGCCTCCGTCAACGTGTCCGGCGGGCACACCCTCTACTGATCACGTGCGACCACGGAACAAGGAGACGCGATGAGCCCCGAGCGTGCGTGGCAGCCGGCCGACCCGATCGTCGAGGTCATCGCCTTCGAGATGCGGCTGCCCCTCCCCCGCCCGCTCCGCCTGGGCCCCGTTCGCATCACCGAGCGGCACTACACCGTGGTGCGGGTGCGTGCCTCGTCCGGTCTCGAGGGGTCCGCGTACGCGCAGACCCGTCACCTGCCCGTGGCCGCGATGATCGACACCTTCCTCACCCCCGTGCTCGTCGGGCGGGACGCGAGCGCCGTAGGCGCGCGGTGGCGGGACTGCCTCGCGGCCACGACGGCGGTCGGGCGGGCGGGTGCCGTGATGCGGGCGGTCAGCCTGGTGGACACAGCGCTGTGGGACCTGCAGGGGATCCGCACCGGACTCCCGCTGTGCCGGCTTCTCGGTGGGGAGGCGGCGTCGGTGCCCGTCACCTTCGTCGCCGGCTACCCGGCGGACGGCACGGACGTGGACGAGATCGTGCACCTCGCCGTGTGGGCGGCCGACGCCGGGCACAGTCGGGTCAAGGTGGCCCGGGCTCCCGACCCCGCCGTCACCCGGGCGGTCCTCACCGGTCTCCACGAGGCCCTTCCGCCTCGCGTGACGGTCGTTCTCGACGCGTCCTGGGTATGGCGCGATGCGGTGGCGGCCACAACCGAGATCGACACGTGGCCCCTGCAGCGGCTGGCCTGGCTCGAGGACCCCTTCCCACCCGAGCTCACGAAGGCGTACCGGGCACTCACGGCAGCACGGCGCCCGGTCCGCGTCGGCGCCGGCGACGACCTCGGTGACATGGCCGTCCACGACGCACTCGCGGAGTCGGGGGCGGTCGACGTGCTGCGGCTCGACGTGGCGGCGATCGGTGGCGTCAGCGCGGCCGTGCGAGTCCTGCACCGTGCCGAACAGTGGGGCCTCCCGGTGTCCCTGCACATCTCGGCCGAGGTCGGAGCCCACCTCGCGGCATCGCACCCTGTCGTCCTCGACATCGAGACCTTCGACCGGCGGGGGAACCGGTACGACCCCTCCCACGAGATCGTGGAGGGCGGGGCGCACTTCGACCGGGGTGTGGCCGTCCTCGACGACTCGCCCGGGGTGGGCTGGCGCCTTCCGGACCCCGTGGCGCCGTCGGTCCCCTGACGCCAGCCACCCGCAGGCGCGGGTCGCGTCAGTCCCGGCCGTCCTGTGCCATGGCTTGCCCGCCACGGCGTGCCGCGGCCGTCACGGCACGGACCAGCCGCTCCTCGTCGAACCGTGCCCTCGGACTCGAGACGGTCAGCGCCGCGACGACGCGCCCGTCCACGAGCACGGGCGCCGCGACGCAGCACACGTCGGCGGTGAACTCGCCGATGTCGACGGCGTGCCCGCGCGCGACGATCCCCTCGAACTCGGCCGCGAGCCGCTCGGGGTCGGTGATGGTGTGCTCGGTCCGGGCGCCCAGCGGGTGGTCACGCAGGTACTGCTCGCGGAGTCCGGGCCTGGCGTGCGCCAGCAGCAGCTTGCCGGAGGCACGCGCGTGCGCGCTGCCCGCGACGCCTCGTTGGAGGCCCGCCACGCGCACCGCATGGCTGCCCTCGGCGGTCGCGACGACCTCGATCTCACCGTTGTGCCACACGCTCAGGTACGCGGTCTCGCCGGTACCGGCGGCCAGGTTCTTGAGCGGCCCCTCGAGCACGGCGACCGGCTCCCCCTGCTCGAGATAGGCATCAGCCAGGACACCGATGCGCGGCCCCAGCCGGTAGCCGCGGTCGCCGCCCTTGACCACCACGCCCTCGGCGCTCAGGGTGTTGAGCAGGTGGTAGGCCGTCGGCAGCTTCATCCCCAGGCGGGTGGCGAGTTCCCGGGCCGGCAACGGGTCCGGGCTACCCGCGATCGCGGACAGTGCGGCGAAGGCCTTGCTCACCGAGGCGATACGCGGGCTGCGACGCTCCGCCATCCCCGCATTGTGACATTCGCCGTCCCGGGTGCGGGTACATCGAGCCGCGCACCGCGCGTGGTCAGGGGCCGCAACTCTCGACGATCATGTCGAACAGCGGCGCCCGGTTCTGGAGCAGCACGGCCACGGGGGCAGCGACGGCCTCACGGTCGCCGCCGGCCACCCGCACGGGGAAGACGAAGGCGTACCTCCGGTCGGCGACGGCAGGTGGACCGCTGGGGTCGACGACCGGCTCGCGCGCGGGCCTGGTGACGGCGCCAGGTCCGCTCGGGCACGCCGATCAGGCGACAGAACCTCGACGTCGGCTGGGGGCACCTCCCGCCGCCAAGCCGTGGGGGACACCGCGGAGACAGGAGTACGACACCCGCGGCTCGTGACCGACCCGGTCGCACCGCCCGCAGATCGCCGATGACGGCAGGGGGGCGAGTTCCACCCGGACCCTGGCTGCCAGCAGCCCCGGGGACCAGGGCGGTGTCGTCCCACACCCACCGCGGCCGCTCCTCCTCGGCTCCCGCGACAGCCACCTCGCGAACGTCCTCCACGACGCGGTCGTCGTCCACACCCCCCGCCGGGACCGCAGCCGACGGGTGTCACGGGCGCTTGCGGACCCGCCACACCTGCTCCGAGGGGAATCGGTGCGCCCAGGTCGCCGGGACCCCGAACGGTGTCCCGGCGTGCGGATCGGGAGCCTGCGGCTCGCGGTAGTCGAGGACGTCGAACCCGACCTCGTCGAACAGCCGCACCCAGACGGCCGTCGGCAGCACGAACTCGACACCGCCGGGGTCGACCTCGACGTGGCGCCAGTCCAGCCGGTGCAGGTCGAACCACGACCGGACGAGCGTGTCCCCCGACGGGGAGCCGTCCATCGGGGTGCAGACGGCGGCGAGCGCATGGGTGGTGAGGAAGGCGAGCACCCCGCCCGGTCGCAGCAGCCGGTGGGCCTCGGGGAGCCACGCGTACGGGTCGCACCACAGGGCGGCCCCGTACTCGGAGACTGCGTAATCGAAGGCGGCGTCGGGAAGGGGCACGGATTCGGCGCTGCCGTGGATCCACTCGATCTCGATGCCGTGCTCGGCCGCCAGCCGCCGGGCGGTGTCCAGCTGGCGCTGCGAGTTGTCGATGCCGGTGGCGCGCGCACCGCGCCGCGTCATCCAGGCCGAGACGTAGCCCGTGCCGCAGCCCAGTTCGACCGCCGCCATGTCGGCCATGTCCTCGGGCAACAGGCCGGCCTCGGCGTCGCAGACCCCCCACTCGCCCCACACCGGCTCCGTCCGCGCCCACAGCCGCCGACCGGCCGCGACCCAGTCCGGTGCGGCGGCGTCCCAGTGGGCGCGGTTGGCGAGGACGTGGTCGGGCAGGGCCTGGTCCATGCCGTCATCCTGGCGCGCGGGACCCGAAGCCGGAGCGCGCCGCGTCGGCGGGCGTCGGCGGGCGGCCGAGTCGGTGCACGTCACGCGACAGCTCGCGGACATGACGGGCATCGGTGACGGTATGCGCCTCGCGGTCGATGACGCCCGGCATCGGAAGGCGCGGCGTCCAGGCCGAAACCGAACGCGCACTCACGACGACGCCGAGTGCCGCAACGGCGCCGGGCCGCGATCTGGTCACGTCTCGGTCACCCGGACGACGTCACCCGGGTCACCCGGACGAGGTCACCCTGACCGGCGCCCGAGGGCCGGGCGCCGGTCCCCCCGGTGGTCCCGCGACCCAGCCAGACGACGGCCAGCGCCACCGCAGCGGCGTACACCAGCTGTCCGGCGGCTCCGGGGGCGCCCAACGGCAGAGCGAGCGCGGCGACCACGACGGCCGCGACCGCACCGCGCCGCGACCCGGCCCGCAGCGCCCACCCCATGACGAGCACGGCGACCAGCAGCACCGCCCGCACCGGGTGCTGGTAGCCGGACACGACGACGGGGACATCGACGCCGAGATCGAGGGTGAAGAGCGTGGTCACCTCGACCCCGCCGGTGCCGGTCGTGATGATGAAGGGAGTCTCGCCGAGTATCTCGTCCACGTAGACGCCCCACGGCAGCCCCAGGGACACGACGGCCAGGCACCCGGCGACGAGGAGCAGCCACAGGTCGGCCGGCGGACGCCGGTCCCCGGTCGGATCGCGGTCGACCAACGGGGTGGCGGACGGGGTGGTTGACGGGAGATCGGGGAGAGGGTCCGACGTCGACATCGGTGCCTTCCTCACGGGGTCGGGACAACTCTGGCACGCGCGAGGGGCCCGCGGAAGGACAGCGGACCTGGTGCTCGCCCGCCGGTCCCCACCCGATCACCCCAGCACGACCGCGGCCGTGCCGTCGTCGGTCGGCAGCCCTCCGGTCGCCACGGCGGTCACGGTCACGTCGACCAGGACGGCACGTCCGGTCACGGTCGTCGCGAAGGCGGTGTCGGCGGCGTCGCGACCGGTCGCGATCCGGGCCAGTGAGTCCCGGGGCGCCAGCCGGGTGGCGTCGACCACGTGCCAGGTCCCGTCGACCTCCACCTCGGCGACCGCGTGGAAGTCCATCGGGTCCAGTCCCGGCGCGTAACCCGACACGAAGCGCGCCGCCATGCCTTGGGCCCGGGCCAGCGTCACGACCACGTGGGCGAAGTCGCGGCACACCCCCTGGCCGGACAGCAGCACGTCGACGGCGTCGTCTCCGGGACCCGTGCTGCCCGGGGCGTACGCCAGGTGGACGAGTTCGCCGCCCAGGACGACGACTTCGCCGCCATCCTCGAGCACTGGCGCCCCTTCCGGGACAGCGTCCAGCAGTGGCACGGCCTGGCCGAGCGCTCCATGGCGGATGCCCTGGCCGGCGGGACCGCTGTCTTCTGACACCGGATACGCCGACCGCCTCGCGTTCGCTGCTCTCGGCCCGCCGCATCACGTCACTGACCGACCCGGCCGTCGATGCACTCACGAAGGAGGTCGGCGTGTCCGCAGTGCCGCGCGTACTCCTCGATCCGGTGCACCAGCAGTTCTCGAACGGCGATCCCGTCCTTGCCGAGACGCTCGCCAGCATCGCGGTGCCGGGCCAACGCGGCGTCGGTGACGGCCTGCTCCTGGGCCAATGCCTCGCGCGCCGCCTCGACCTCGCTCTCACGGCCAACGGCCCCGTCGAAATCGGCGCCGCGGATACCGTAGCGCTTCGGGAGCGGATCGTCGTCGCTCATCCAGTTGCGCCAGTCCCGTTCCACCTCGGCCAGGTGCCGGAGCAGACCGAGCAGCGACATCGTCGACGGCGGCACCGAACGACGCGCCAGTTGCTCGGCGTTCAGGCCGTCGCACTTCATCAGCAGGGTCATGCGGTAGTTCGCCAGAAAGTCCGCCAACGTCGCGAGCTCGCCGTCAGGGCTGACTCCGTCGCTGTTCCGGGGGTCCTCGTCGGGGTCGAGCCACATGTCGGGGTAGACCGTCGCCCGGCTCCACCGGGGCCGCTGTTCGCTCATGACCGCCAGCATCGACGCCGCCCCCGCTCGGTGACCAGCTCAGCAGGACCCGGCTGCGTTCCGGTCATCACGAGCGGCTGCGGCCGCCTCACACGCCGGGACCTCACGGCACCAGTTCGAATGCCTGTCGGTGGGACGGTCGAACCATGCCGAGGTGTCGGTGATCCAGCGTGGCGATCCGGTGGGCGCCGAGGCGCTCCGCCAGGGCGACCACACTCGCGTCGGTGCCGCCGAGAGGGCCGCCGGCGTACCGGTCGACGAGTTCGGCGATGCGGCCCCAGTCGGTCTCGTCCAGGTGTTAAACGACAAGTTCACCCGCCGCGAGCGAGCGGAAGAAGGTCGACTCGGCAGCCGGACCGAGTTGTCTCGCGATGAGGTAGCACGACTCGGCGACCACCAGCCCGGTCGTGACGAGAGGTTCGCTCTCCTCCGTGAGAAGGCCGGCGCACGACGCATGGTCCGGATCGTGGGTGTCGGCCGCGGCCAGGATGACACCCGTGTCGACGACCAGCGGCGTCACGTCCGGCCGAAGCCCTCGGCCAGCATGGCGTCCGCTTCGCGTGCCGTCCGCCCGGTGCTCGACGCCCCCAGCGCCACGAAGCCGGGTCGCCGCCCGGTGGCGGCACGGTCGGCAGGCGCCGACCGAGACCGTGATCGATGCTGCGGCCTGCCATCCTGTGGCGGGTGAGCGCCGAGACGACGCCCGACACCATCGATACGCCCCCCACCGCCACCGCCGGCCGGCGGTGGCGGTGGGGGGCG
>Ga0224723_1002337_pt1 | contig 10592 bp, 11 predicted proteins | sample Balambano_FR2_Me_FD_161647 | JGI IMG/M metagenome (GOLD analysis project Ga0224723, IMG submission 161647) | Freshwater sediment microbial communities from Lake Towuti, South Sulawesi, Indonesia - Balambano_FR2_MetaG | ecosystem: Environmental > Aquatic > Freshwater > Lake > Sediment | place...
GCGATCCAGGTCAGCGCTTCGGACAACAGTTCAAGCGTATGCCCCCGTTCAGCGCTGTCAGATGGGCTTTTCACAGGTGGCAAATTGTTCACCTGCCATGCCTGTGGACAGTATTCGACCTCCGCTGTATAGCAAACGCGAAACCGGGAGCGGCTGAGAATTACGCTGCCAAAGCCCTGAGCCGCAATCCATAAGCCCCAGCCCCATAATGTCAATGTGCAGTCTGGACAAAGGCAGACCGTATAGGCGCTGTGATGACGCGGGTTGGGTGAAGGGCGCTGCTCGAAGCCGTATACCAGCAGCAGATTGCCACTTTTGCGCCGCACATCGCAGCCCCAGCACCACATTTGTTGATCCAGCAGCGCTTCGCCCCATTTACGGACGGACGACGGCAGCCTGAAAAACGGCGCAGCAGGTTTATTCACCCCTGTACGCTGTTGATTGAGTTTGTGTTTTCCCATAGGCGGCTTACTGGCGTTTGCGTGTCCATTCCGTTTTGGCAGCCGTGTGACCTACCGCAGCAGGCGCAGCAGTCGGCACAACGCAGGCTTCCAAACCTTCCCGCAGCGTCTCGACATCCAGCCCATCGTGCGAGGCAATCATGACGATTTGCGTGCGCCGCGCATCTTCGCCCCACTCGCCTGCTAGCGTCAGACTGGCGCGTTTGCCCACCAGTTGCAGAATGACCATGTTGTCCGGCATGTCGTGGAGGTAAATCACGCCTTTGGCGCGGTAAATCGTGTTGGGCAGTTCCTCGAACATCCCACGCAGCGTCCGCAGCGACAGCGGCTTATCCGTTGTCCAGCTCCAGGTGCTGAACACCAGCGTATGGTCGGTATGTTCGTGGTGATGGTCGTCGTCATGCTCATGTTCGTGGTCGTGTTCCTCATCCACCCCATGCACATGCACATCGCGCTCAGCACGCTGGTGCAGGCGTTCCGGTGCGTACTTGCCCACGCCAATCACCAGTTCCAGCGGCACCTGCCCGTAGGTCACTTCCAGAATGCGGGCGTCCGGCACAATCCGGCGGATGACCTTTTCCTTGATATCTTCCCGTTCCTCCGCCGTAACCAGATCGACTTTGTTCAATACCACGATGTCCGCGACGGCGATCTGATCCATTGCCAGCGCATCGTTTTCCTCTTCCAGCGTGAGGATGTGGTCGGCATCCACCACAATCAGAATAGCGTCCAGCCGCACCAGCGGCTTGACCTCTGGCATCAGGAAGGTGTTGGCGACGGCGATGGGGTCAGACACGCCGCTGGTTTCAATGATAATGTACTCCGGCGGGTCATCCCGGCGCAGCAGTTTGACCGTCTCCTTCAGCAGATCGCCGCGAATGGTGCAGCAGATGCAGCCGTTGGACAGGTTGACCGTTTCGCCTTCCACGCCGACGACCAACTGCGCGTCGATATCGATCGCGCCAAAGTCGTTGACCAGCACCGCAATCTTTAAACCGTGATCCCCATGCAGGATGTGGTTAAGCAGCGTGGTTTTGCCCGCGCCGAGAAAGCCGCTGAGAATGGTCATCGGCACGGGGAATTTGTGGTCATCCATGATAAACTCCTGAGTGATAAAACCTTACGATACAGTGGGTAAGCGCCCGCGCAGCCATTCGAGGACACGGGTGGTGAGCGGTTCCAGTTCTGACTTTGGCGCGTTGATCGCCAGGCACGCTTCCAGGCGACGGTTCAGGTCTTCAGCGTCAATCTCACCCGCCGCGCCGATCACGACCAACTGGGAATGAGGCGCGTCATTGCCCCAAACACGTTCCATCGTCAGGGTGGCACGCCGTCCGACCACTTGCAGCACTGCCTGGTGATCCGGGTCATCTGCCAGAAAGAAGATGCCTTTTGCCCGGTAAATCGTGTCGGGCAGTGCCGCTATCGCCCGCTTGAGCGCGCGGCAGGAAAGGGGCTGTGGGCTTTGCCAGCTCCAGGTGTTGAAGACCAGCGTGTGATCGGTATGGGTGTGTTCGTGTTCATGCTCGTCGTCATGTTCATGATGCATCTCGTCTTCCGCGTGAATATGCACATCCTGTGGCACACGAACGGATAGGCGCTGGAGGTCAAACGCGCCGACGTTCAGCAGCAGTTCGAGCGGCACATCTGCTTCCGTCGCCTCGATCACCCGCGCGTTCGGGATGATACTTCTGATGTAAGCGCGGACAGCGGTAAGCTGCTCCGCATCGACCAGATCGACTTTGTTGACGATCACAATATCCGCCATACCCACCTGGTTCATCGCCAGCACCGCGTAACGACGGTCAATGGACAGGATTTGCTCGGCATCCATCACCGTCAGGATGCTGTCGATCTGCACACACTGAATCGCTCGAAAGGTCAGCGCGACCTCTAATAAATCGGACACGCCGCTGGTTTCGACCAGGATGTACTCCGGTGGTTCAGCGCGCCGCAGCAGTTCCAGGACGGCTTTCAGCAGATCACCGCGGATGGTGCAGCAGATGCAGCCGTTCGATAAGCTGACGGTTTCGCCTTCCACGCCGACGATGAGTTGGCTGTCAATGTTCACTGCCCCGAAGTCATTGACCAGCACCGCCGCGCGCAGACCATGATCGGCGTGCAGGATGCGGTTGAGCAGCATGGTTTTTCCTGACCCCAAAAATCCGGTGATGAGGGTCACGGGAACAGGTTGGAAATCGGGTTTCGGGTTCAAAAGACCTCACTTGGATTTTGCACTTGTCAATCTCATTGAGACGTGGTATCAATAACGACGCAAATGATACTTGGTATCAATTGAAAGCGCAAGGGCTGAGGTGTGGATGAGCCATGATGTTTGCTGGACAGATTGATCCTGATGAATGGCTGGAAACGCTGCGGGCAAACGGCTGTCGCGTAACGGAAGTCCAGGAGATGCTCGTCGGTCTTTTCGCTCATGCCGAGTCGCCACTGAGTGCCGAGCAGGTCTGGGAGCGGGCGCGTCAGCTTCGCCCGGAAACCGGACGGGCAACGGTGTACCGCACGATTGAGAAGCTGGAAAGCCTCGGTCTGCTGCGGCGGGTGCATGGCTATCAGGGATGCAGCCATTTCCTGCCCACGCTGCCGCAGGGGATGATGCTGTTCATCTGCCTGTTGTGTGGGCGCGCCGATTATCTGGACTGCCAGCCGCTGCATCAACTCGTTCATCAAACCGAACAGGACAGCGGTCATCACATCACTGACAGCCGACTGCAACTCTTCGGCACCTGCGCGACCTGTCAGCAAACTCGTTAATCATTCAGTGAGGAGAAGGAAAATGGTTCAAAACCGCTTGGGACGATTCCGCCGCTTGATCGCTGTACTCGTGTTGTTTGTGCTGATGTCGGGCGTTTCACGGGTCGGCGCACACGAGGAACCACTCAAGGTGGTCGCCACCTACAGCATCCTGGGCGACATTGTGCAGAACATCGCCGGGGATAACATCGAACTGACCGTGCTGGTCGGGCCAGACGGCGACTCGCACGTCTATGAACCGACACCGCAGGATGCCATCGCGCTGGCTGAAGCGGATGTTATTTTCGAGAATGGGCTGGAATTTGAAAACTGGCTGGACGATCTGTACGAGTCGTCTGGCTCCACTGCCACGCGCATCGTGGTCAGCGACGGCATCGAGCCGCTGGCGTATGAAGAAGGAGAGCACGACGACGCGGATGACGACGATCACGCCGGCTTCGTCGAAGGCGACCCGATGATCGGCGCGCGGCTGTTGGTCAACGATTACGAAAGCGGGATCGTCAGCGTGGTTGACCTGCGTTCCAATGACGTTATCGCTGATTTTGAACTGTCGGCGCGTGCCGCGCTCTACACCGCGCCGGGTGGACGTTATGCCTTCGCGGTGCAGGCAGGCGGCAACCGCACGCAGTTGATTGACAGCGGCGTGACTGCCGTGCCGCACGATGACCATCTCGATGCCGACTTTGGCGTGCCGGCGCTGCTCGGTTTCGCGGTGGAAGGCGACACGCCGATCCATTACGTAGCCCATGATGGGCAGATCGCCATCTTTCATGATGGTGACGGCGCGGCGACGATTTTCGATCAGTCCGAGATGTTCGACCCGGACGCGGAAATGATTACCGTGACTTCGGCGCGCCCCCATCATGGCGTAGCAGTGCCGTTAGGCGATGTGGTACTGATGTCCGCGCCGGATATGTCAGACATGGACAACGCGCTGCCCATCGGTATGGACGTGATGACGCTGGACGGCGACATCCTCCAGAGCTTCCCGGAATGCCCCGGCTTGCACGGTGAAGCGGCTTACGGTGAAGCCGGTGTGGCGTTTGGCTGCGCCGATGGAGTACTGCTGATCGAACGGGACGGCGATGCGTTTGTCTCGCGCAAAGTCGCCAATCCCACCGACAACCCCGATCTGCGCACGGGTACCCTGTACTCTACCGAAGGCGCGCCCTATCTGATCGGCAACTACGGGCAGAACAGCCTGGTACGGGTTGACCCGCAAGCGGGAACCTCGGAAGTCGTCATCGAGACGGAGGTGCGCATCTGGCGGTTCAATTATCACGGCGAAGACCCGTCAAAACTGGTCGCGCTGACGATTGACGGGATGCTGCATGTGATCGACAGCGCCAGCGGCGCGATCGAGGGCAGCGTGCAGGTGGTTGATCCCTTCCTCGCCCCTGCGGGTGGACGCGCCGCTGCCCGCCCAACCTTCACCACCAACGGACACCTGGCGTATGTCAGCGAACCGCTGCCGGGCGACATCGCTGTGGTAGACCTCGAAACGATGATAGTGGCAGAGGAACGCATCTTCGTCGGCGGCAAGCCATCGTCCATGGCGGTGTTTGGCATGGTCGGCGAAAGTGTGCTGCTGGGTGACCACGCGCATGACCACGAGCATGGCGAGTTCGACCCGCATGTGTGGCAGACCCCCAACAACGGCATCATGATGGCGGAAAATATCCGCGATGGGCTTATCGCGGCGGATGCGGCTCATGCGGCTGAATACGAGGCGAACGCTGAAGCCTACACTGCCGAACTGACCGCGCTGGACGAGTATATCCGTGAACAGGTAGCGACCATCCCGGAAACCAACCGTATACTTGTCACGTCGCATGACACCTTCGGCTACTTCGCGGATGAGTATGGCTTCGAGGTCATGAATGTCCTGGCTTCCCTTTCAACCGAAGCAGCAGACCCCGGCGCGGGCGAGATCGCTGAACTCGTGACCGAAATTGCGGAAAGTGGTGTCCCGGCGATCTTCACCGAAAATATCAGCAATCCAGCGTTGGTCGAGCAGGTGGCATCAGAGGCAGGCGTGATCGTCGCGCCCGCGCTCTACACCGACGCGCTCGGTCAACCGGGGACACCGGGGGAAACCTACCTGGGAATGCTGCGCTACAACATCGACACCATCACCGAGACACTGCAATAACCATGTTTCCATACAGTCACCGGGTGCATCAGGATGCCGTGCCGGACGCGCCCGCCTTGCAGGTGTGCGATCTGGTCGCGGCTTACCCTGGGACGCGGCGGCTGGCGCTCAAAGGCGTGACTCTGTGCGTACCGATTGGCGCACGGGTCGCGCTGGTCGGTCACAACGGCGCGGGCAAGTCCACCCTGCTCAAAGCGGTGGCCGGGCTGCTGCCCGTCCGTTCGGGCAGCATCGCCATCTATGGCAATCCGCCCGGCGCGTGTCATCACCGGGTCGCCTATCTGCCGCAGCGGAGGGAGATCGACTGGCGCTTCCCGATCACACTGCGGAAGTTGGTGCTGACCGGGCGTTATGTTCACCTGGGCTGGCTCAAGCGCCCGACGCGCGAAGACTGGCAGATTGCGGATGCCATGATTGACCAGTTGGATTTGAGCGATTTGCGCCATCGTCAGATCGGGCAGCTTTCCGGCGGGCAGCAGCAGCGGGCGCTGCTGGCGCGGGCATTGGCGCAGGAGGCCGAACTACTCCTGCTGGACGAACCGCTCAACGCGGTGGATGCGGAAACCAGAACGATGATGATCCAACTGCTGCAAATGCTCCGCCAGGAAGGGAAAACTGTCATCACCGCCACCCACGATCTCGGCAGGCTGGAAACCGATTTCGACGGCGCGCTGTATCTGGCAGAGGGACGCGAAGTAGAACCGCCGCCGGGTACATTCAGTGGCATGAAAGTCGGCGTGTTGGCATGAGTGAGATGATGGACTGGCTGATTGCCCCATTTCGCTTCGGGTTCATGCAAAGCGCGCTCGTCGCGGCGCTGTTGGTGGGCATCGTCTGTGCCAGCATCGGCGTGTACGTCGTGCTGCGGCGGATGGCGTTCATCGGCGATGCGCTGTCGCACACGATTCTGCCGGGCGTGGTGATGGCGTATCTCCATGGCTGGAGTCTGCCGGGCGGCGCACTGGTCGCAGGGCTGGCAACGGCGCTGGGCATCGGCTGGCTGTCGCGCCGTGAAGCGATCCGCGAAGATACCGCCATTGGCGTGGTGTTCACGGGCATGTTCGCGCTCGGTGTGCTGCTGATGAGCACCGCCCGCTCGTTCCGCGACTTCTCGCACATCCTGTTTGGCAACATCCTCGGCGTGACGGGCGCTGATTTGCGGCTGATGGGGCTGATGACCGTGAGTGTGCTGGCGCTGCTGGTGCTGTTTCACAAAGAACTGGAACTCACCTCGTTTGACCCAACTCATGCCGAGGTGATCGGGCTGAAAGCGTCGTGGCTGCGTTATCTGCTGTTGATCCTGCTGGCATTTGCTGTCGTTAGCAGCATTCAGGTGGTGGGCGTGGTGATGACTTCGGCACTGCTGATTACCCCGGCAGCGGCGGCATCGCTGCTCACGCATCGGCTGTGGCGCATGACGGTGATCGCGGTGGGCGTAGCGGTGCTTTCGGGGCTGATCGGCTTGTATGCGTCGTTCTACGCCAATGCGTCTTCCGGCGCGGCGATTGTGCTGGCATGTACCGGCTTCTTTATGCTGGCGTGGGCCTGGCACGCCCTGCACCAGCGTTTATCTCAACCCCAAATCGAGGATGTATGGAACTGACTGTAGCGAAACGAGCCGTCGTCTGGCGTGCCGATGGCGAACCGATCAATGTGTTGAAAAAACGTGGGCAGCTTTTTGTCTGTTCGCTGGGCTGCTGCTGCGGGCGGACGGACAAAGGCTTTGCGCCTGTTCCGCAGGATTTACATCATCACGAATGGGAGCGTCGTAAACTTCGCAACAAGGTGCATCTCACGCAGAGCGGTTGTCTTGGCCCCTGCGCGCTGGCGAACGTCGTCCTGCTCATTTTTGATGGTCAGCCGATCTGGTTTCACTCGATTAACGACGAGGCGCTCGTGCGTGCCGTTTACGACTACCTCGAAGCGATGGTCAAGGCGGATCGCTATCTCGAACCACCCGCCGCGCTGCTGCCGCTGACGTTTGACGGCTTTACCTGGGCACCGCAGTCCGAAGTAGGGTAAACCATGCGCTTGATCGTCATCACCGGAATGCGCCACGCCGCCAAAGTTGAGCTTGCCCAGCGGTTGATCCAAGCGCTGTCAGCCCAAAATGCCAGCCTGACCCTGCTCGATAATGGTGACGAACCGCTGAAGCTGGACTCGGTCACAAGGCAGCGGTTGGCGGGCGGCTGTGTGTGCTGTTCGCTGGCGGCGGCACTGATCCCGCTGGTCTGGCGGCTGGAAACCGACTATGGGCTGCTGCTCACGTCGTCATCGGCTGATCCTGAAGCGCTGGCGTTGATCCTGGACAGCTTGCGGAGCGGACGCATTCAGATCACGACGCTGGCGCTCATCGACACGCTGACGAAAGACCGCCATCCTCACCTGGCGCAGAAGCTGGCTTTTTACAGCGATCACGCCATGTACGAACCCTTCGATTTTATGGAGGCTGCCGATGCCGCTGTACGAGTATCAGTGTGAGGAATGTGCGGCACGGTTTGAGGAACGCCGTTCGATGGCTGATGCAGATCGTGCTGCCGTCTGCCCCACCTGCGACAGCCTGCTGACCATACGAGTCATCAGTGCTGCGGCGTGGATTGGGAGCAGCCGCACCGAACCGCGTGACATTCCCGCGACCCAACAGAAAACGCACCGTGCAGGCTGCGCGTGCTGCGCCTCTGCACGGAAACGATAAAGACATCGAGAAGGAGAAATGAAAATGATGAACGCAACCGAAACACGAGTTCCTGTCACCGTCCTGACTGGCTTTCTGGGGTCAGGCAAAACCACCCTGCTCAACCGCATCCTGACCGAAAATCACGGCAAGAAGATCGCCGTGATTGAAAACGAATTCGGCGAGGTCGGCATTGATAACGATCTGGTGATCGGCGCGGAAGAAGAGATTTTCGAGATGAACAACGGCTGCATCTGCTGCACCGTGCGCGGCGATCTGATCCGCATCCTCGGTCATCTGATGAAGCGCCGCGACAAGTTCGACTACATCATAATCGAGACGACGGGCATGGCGGATCCGGGTCCTGTCGCGCAGACCTTTTACGTCGATGACGAGATGCAGCAAAAGCTCAAGCTGGATGCGATTGTCACGGTGGTCGATGCCAAACACATCTGGGAACATATTGACGACGCGCATAATGCGAGCGACGAGGCGCAGGAACAGGTCGCTTTCGCCGATGTGATCCTGCTCAACAAGACCGATCTGGTGTCTCCGGACGACCTTGACCGGCTGGAAGCGCGCATCAAAAGCATGAACAGCCTGGCGAAAATCTACCGTACCCGCGATGCGGTGGTCGAGATGGACAAAATCCTCAATGTGGGCGGGTTCAACCTGGATCGCGCACTGGAAGTCGATCCCAAGTTCATGGAGCCGGAATACCCCTTTGAATGGTCGGGGTTATATCACCTGCCTGCTGGAAGGTATGAATGGGTGATGGGCGAAGGTCCCGATCCAGTGATGGGTATGGCACTGCTGCCGCTGCCGAATACCGGAATGGCGGCGCGCGAAGCCGCTCTGATGGATGCTGTGTTGACCTTTGCTGAGGCTGAACAGCCAGTTCAGCCGGGCGAACCGCTACCTGTGGGCAAAGGGCAGCACAACCAGCTTGTCCTGAACGAGAGGGGCGAAACCATCTTCCAGATTGTGATTGAACAACCGGGGGATTACCTGCTGTTCACCGAACACCACCCTGATGAGTTTGACGCGCACCTGTGCAGCGCCGATGCTGTGCTTGAGCCGTTGGCGACTCGGGAATACAAGCCGGATCACGAACACGACGAGGAAGTGACTTCCGTCGGTATCACCATTCCCGGCGACCTGAATTTAGAGAAGCTCAACGGCTGGTTGAGCCAACTGCTGCGCGTACACGGACAGGACATCTTCCGCATGAAAGGCGTGTTGAGCGTGCGCGGTTGGGAGGAGCGTTTTGTGTTTCAGGGGGTGCATATGCTCTTCGATGGCCGCCCGGATCGACCCTGGGGGGTTGAACTGCGTCACAACAAAATGATCTTCATCGGGCGCAATCTGGATCGGTCTGCGCTTGAAGGGGGGTTCCGCGCATGTCTCGCGTCATGATGCAACGCAAAGACAAACCGAAACCACCCTCCGCAGCGCTCAAGACGCTGTGGCGTGCCAATATCGACGATCACATCATTCAGTTGGCGTGGTCGCCGGATGGCAAAATGCTGGCAGCCGCCGGGGTGTCGGGACCCATCATGCTGTTCAACGGTGTGGATGGCGTGGTGCGTCACACGCTGCCCGGTCACACGCTTGATACGATGGCGATTTCGTGGCACAGGGACAGCGGTACGCTCGCCAGTGTCGGGCAGGATGGCAAAGTACGCCTGTGGGATACCGAGACAGGCGCACAAACGGCGGAACTACCCGGCGGTGGGAGCTGGGTCGAGCGGGTCGCCTTCAACCCTACGAGCGACGAGTTGGTCTCGGCAGCGGGACGCAAGCTGCGCTTGTGGAATACGGGCGGTGACCTGATCCGCGAATACCCGGATGCCAACAGCACCATCACCGACATCAAGTGGCGGCACGATGGGCAGCAGTTCGCCATCTCGGCTTATAACGGGGTCGTACAGTACGACCCCATTCAGCCGGAGCCGCTGCGCCGCTTTCAATGGCAGGGTTCGACTCTCACGCTGGAATGGAGTCCCGATGGCAGGTACATCGCCACCGGCGATCAGGACTCGACGGTGCATTTCTGGATCACCGAAACCGGACAAGACCTCCAGATGTGGGGTTACGAGACGAAGGTGCTGGAACTGGCGTGGAGCTGCAACAGCCGTTACCTGGCGACAGGCGGCGGCACCCAGGTGGTCATCTGGGACTGTTCCGGCAAAGGCCCCGCCGGGACGAAGCCGATCATGCTGGAAGGACATCAGCACCTCATCAAGCACCTGAAATTTCAGCGCAATGGGATGCTGCTGGCTTCCGGTGGTAACGATGGGATGGTCGGCATCTGGCGCGTGGAGCGAAAAAAGTCTGCGCTGCTGACCAGTGCCACTTTCAAAGACCCGATTGCGGGGATCACATGGTCGCCGGATGATCGCTGCGTTGCCGTGACGGACGAAATCGGCACCGTAGCAGTTGCCCTGCTTTAACCTTAAAGTATGGCGGTTAGGTGTGCAAGCAAATCCCTAACCGCTTTCACCATCCCAAATTTAACCACAGTATGATTCTA
>Ga0224723_1002338_pt1 | contig 10591 bp, 12 predicted proteins | sample Balambano_FR2_Me_FD_161647 | JGI IMG/M metagenome (GOLD analysis project Ga0224723, IMG submission 161647) | Freshwater sediment microbial communities from Lake Towuti, South Sulawesi, Indonesia - Balambano_FR2_MetaG | ecosystem: Environmental > Aquatic > Freshwater > Lake > Sediment | place...
GGTATTAATATCCTAATATCTCAATCTCCTAATATCTCAATCTCCTAATTCACTTCCTATAAAATCAGGATGGCCGCGCAAAAAATCAGCAATGTTCATGGCCTTTTTTCCCGCTAACTGAAGCTCTTGTAATTGTATGCCACCTGCGCTGGTGAGGACAAGCACACGGCCGTTCACATTCATCGTCTCCCCTGGCGAACCGGCAGGAAGACGGCCGTCCACCACTCCCGCCCGCAAAATCTTCAGCCCATTTCCCTGCCAGGTGGTATACGCACCCGGCCAGGGAGTCATAGCGCGAATGTGACGATCCAGTTCAACGGCCGTCTTGCCCCAATTCACCAGCCCATCCTCTTTTTTAATCATTGGGGCGTAAGTGGAAAGCGCGTCGTCCTGTGGCGTGGCTGCGATTTTGTCGCTGAGAATATCGTTCAAATGTTGGCCTAGCAGTTTTGCGCCCATATGAGATAGCCGGTCGTGGAGGGTAACGGCCGTGTCATCCCCCATAATTGCCGTCGCTTCACACACATACACCGGGCCAGTATCCAACCCCGCCTCCATTCGCATCAGGCACACCCCCGTCTCGGCATCGCCAGCCAACAGCGCGTGTTGAATGGGCGATGCCCCCCGCCAACGTGGTAGCAGCGAGGCGTGAACGTTCAGGCAACCATGTGGTGGCAGGTCTAAGACATGCGGCCGTAAAATCTGCCCAAAGGCGGCCACCACAATCACATCCGGCTGCCATTCTCGCAAAGGCACGGCCGCCTCCTCACTTTTGAGCGATTTGGGCTGGTAAACGGGGATGCCCGCTTCCTGGGCGATAATTTTGACGGGGGACGGCCGGAGCTGGTTGCCCCTGCCCGCCGGTTTATCTGGCTGCGTGACGACACCCACCACGTTCTGCGTCTCAATCAACGTCTGCAAACTGGGCACGGCAAAATCCGGCGTACCCATAAAGATGACCCTGTACATGGCGGGTATTCTAGTTGGGTTACGGCCGTTTGCAAGCTAGTTGACGTAAACGGACGAGCGACTTAAAATGCACATACCTTTATTGTCTTGACAAAACAGGAGACCCCATGAACGATAACCAAGATTTAGGAACCCCATCTGAAGTCACAAGCGATGATAAACTCTGGGCTTTGCTGGCCTATGTATTAACTCCGTTAGTACCGGTCATCATCTTATTGATGGAAGACAAAAAAAATAGACCCTTTCTGAAGGCACATAATGCCCAGGCTTTAATTCTTGGCATCATCAATGTGGCCGTCAGTATCTTTATGGGGTGGCTTATTTTTCCGCTTTGTCTGAACCTGCTCATCTTTATTTACTGCGTCTATCTGGGCATGTCTGCCTACCAGGGCCAGTTAGTTACCGTTCCTGTTATTACTGATTTTGCCAAAGGGCAGGGTTGGGCCTGAACATAGCTGGAGGAAAAATGGACATTGCAAAGTCATTAACCTATATCACCGAAGACGAGCGTTGGATAAGCAAACTGGGCATTGCCCTGGTTATGTCAATCTTATCCTTCCTCATCGTCCCCATATTTCTGCTATACGGCTATATCTCGGTATTGTTCGTAATGTAAGCAGTGGCGTGGAACGGCCGTTGCCCGAATGGCAAGATTGGGGTGGTTTCCTCAGAGATGGCTTTTTCGTCTTTGTGGCCGCTCTGGTTTACACCTTGCCCCTCTGGTTGTTGATGTGTATTGCCGGAGGTTCCACCATTGGTTTCGGTGGCTTGAGCGAGGTCAGTGAAGATGCGGCGGCCGCGGGCATGTTTGCCACCTTTGGTCTGGTGGGCTGCCTGGCCTTCATCTTTTGGATTGCCCTGCTCTTCATTATCCCAGCCCTGATCATTCAATATGTGCGTGAAGGGAACCTGGGTGCCTGTTTTCGCTTTGGCGAAGTGATAGGGATTGTCCGCGACTATATTGGGGACATTGCCATTGCTGTGGCCGTTTTATTTGCAGCCTCTTTTGTGATCAGTCTGGTGGCGCAGATTCCTTGCCTGGGCTGGTTAATTGCCATAGCGGCCGGGCCCTACATTGCCGTTGTAGCCGGTCATTTATATGGGCAGATTGCCGCTAAAGTCGGTGGTACACCAAAACCAGAAAAGTTTGCTGTGTAGAGCAAACAAGAATGAGAAATGAGAAGTGAGAAGTGAGATTTTCTCACTTCTCACTTCTCATTCCCTTACACAATACACAAGAACGAAAAGAGGCGATCCTGGTGGAATCGCCTCTTTTCTTTGGGAGGGAAGAGGAAGTAAGAGGATTACTTTAAGCGAATGTCATCTTCGGGGAGGGTGTTGAGAACGGCCGTCACCTTCTCGTTATCCCCTGGTGTCAGAATGCGAATCCCGTCATCCAGCACAGGGTACGGCCGTGTGCCAAACTTCGTCAGCGCCACCGCCCCCAGCCCAATGCAAACGATAACAAAGGTCAGCAGCCCTTCGCCAATGACAAAGGGAATCGCGCCGAGAAGGCCCAGAGTGAAAGTGAGGGTAGCCGTGCCAACGGCCGTTGTCATCGGCAAGGAGCGGTTGCGCCAGTTCAACCAATCCGCCATCCGCTGACCTAGCATGTCACCCACCGTAAACCAGCCCAGGGCAACGGCCGCCGCAAACCCCAACGCCAACGCCATTCCCAATAACAAACCTAACCCACAGACAAGGGTCAGCACAGCCAAAATCGGGCTAAGTAGCAACATCAGAAAGGGTACAGCCAGCCCGGTTAGAAAACCAACGGTGCCACTGGCTATCGTTTTCTGCCGCGCCGTGCTGGATACCTGGCTCAACTGTTGGGGGAACAGCGTCGCCACGCCAAAGGCAATGACACCGAACAGCAGGCTGCGGAAAATCGTCCCGGCCATGCTACCAAAGAAGCTACCGGCCGCCGAAGGTCCTTCGACTTCAAACGAGGGAGGTACTTCCGGCGCGGCCGGTTCAGCTGGTTCCGCCGGTATAGCAGGCACGGCCGGTACTGCCAGAATCGCGGGTACTTTATCCAGCAAGCCGCTCAATTCCGGGGCGAAATCTTCAAAATTGGTGCAGGTTGGGCCAACGGCCGCCTCATTCGCCACCGCGCCAGACAAGACAGCACATTCGCCTTGCAGGACGGCCGTTTCCGCCACGGCCAGCTCCCCATCAAACAAGACCACATCTCCCAGCACTGTACCGGCAATCGTCGCGTCGCCGCTGAAAATCGCCACATCGCCACTGACGGTGCCTCCCTCTTCCACCACTAGATTACCTTCCAGCAGCACGACTTCCTCAACGGTCTCGCCGGCAGGGACAACGGTTGTACTCGATTGGGCCAGGGCGGCCCCACCTGGGAGTAAAATCAAAAGCAGGATAAAAAGTAAAATCAGCGTTCGTCGTTTCATAGCGAACCCCCTTTAAGAATTTGTTGTGTTTGTCGGGCTGGTGAATTGACCAATTGCCGGTAAACACCGCTCCATAACAAGACAATGCCAGCCATGACCAGCAGCCAACCCCATACGCCCGGCTGTTCCACAAGCAGTTGAGACGCGCCATTCAACAACGCGCCACCCAGAGCAGCTATCAACAGCCAGCCCTTCAGCAACAATTGAAGTGCGCTGTCCACAATCACCGGCTCACGCAGCAGAGGCACCAATACAAACGCGGCCGCCAGCACCAACAGCAAGGGCAGCAAACCACTCATCAACAAAGTGATGTAAACTGCACCCATCGCCCATAAACGCACCCGTTGGTTAGGCAGGCGGGCCAGGGTGCGTTGGGTGAAGCCGGCCGCCGGGCTAAGTATGGGCGAGCGGCGGAATAAGGCATCTACGGCCGTTACCGCCTGCCACTCTCGCCTACAAGATGAACACACACTCAGGTGAGCCTCCAACAACCTCTGTTCATCGGCCAGAAGCTCACCATCCAACGCCTCCATCATCAACAAATAAAAATCTTCGTGTTCCATTACATATCTCTCCCTTTCTCCATTCTTATACCGCCATCTCCGGTTCAAGAATGCCCACCGGCTCCAGGCCAACTGCCACACTCCGTTCCGCTAACTGTCGGCGGGCGCGGAACAGACGGGATTTGATGGCGCTGACGGTCGTATTCATCAACTCAGCAATCTCCTCATAAGACAGGTCATACCAGTAGCGCAACACCACCGCCTGCCGGTAATCCGGTTCCAATTCTGCCAGAAGCGATTGCACCAGCACCTGCTCCTCATGCTGCACCAGTTGTGATTCCGGCCCGGCCGACTTTTCAGACATCAACGCCGGGTGGGGGGCAAGCGGTTCGTCAATAGACAATAGAATCGCCCGCCGTTTACGAATCACATCAATACAATAGTTAGAAGTGATAGAAAGCAGCCAGGTACTGAATTTACGCTCCGGGTTATAGCTATCCAACCGGGTGTAAGCGCGAATAAACGCTTCTTGGGCTGCTTCCTCCGCTTCATTTGCGTTGTTTAACATGCGGTAGGCCAGGTTATAGACCGGCCCCTGATACGCCTCTATGATTTTGCCGAAGGCATCTTTATCGCCTTCCATGGCCTGGGACAGCCATTCATTTTCTTCGCTGTTCAACGTTTTCTCTCCTGACGCTGCCTATTACGCAGTATAGCAGGAATGGTTGCAGTCGGTGGCCCGTAATCCGTATTCCGTAATCCGTGTTCCGTATATAATTTTCCAGGAAACTCCAAGTTTCCGGGAAAATAAGCCGTGATGAACATACATTTGATTCCGCCTATTAAACTGACGTGTGTCTTGCTGGTTTGTATTCTGGTTTCTTGCAAAACCGAATCCCAAACTTGGCCAAACTGTTCATTAGCAAATGAGTTTGTGGCTGAACACGCTGAAGGCGAAGGCTTTGACACGGCCGCAGCCGCTCTGTTCGCCCATACCCAAACACAACCATTGCCGGGAACGGTCATGCTGGCAAAGGAAGAAGCAGATCGTGTCACCTGGAACATTTATGATGGTGACAGATGGCTTGGGAAGATAACGGCCGTCACAGACTCCACCGGCTTGTGGTTTGTGGTCAGCGGCGCGTGGTGCGTTGAGGAATACGGCTGACGGCTGACGGCTGACGGATTACGGGCTTGACATCGCCGCTATCAGTTTTATAATCGGGCACACAATTGTACTTTGCAAAACGTGGACTGGGACGAGTAATTGCCCGTGTGGTGTTAGAGAGTGGACGGCCGTAGGCTGTAAGCCGCCATCATCCACCAGCAACCAAAACCCCCCAGGAGTGGCTTTCTGAATAAGTAGGGGCAAACTTTATCGTTTGCCCTCATAAGGGCAGACTTTCTGTCTGCCCTATATTTTAAGCGAGTAAGAAAGCACGGGTGGCTCCGTTAACGGCCGTTAATAAGAGTGAATAGTAAGCAGTAAACAGTGAACAGTAAACAGTCAAAAGACTTCCTACTGCTCACTGTTCACTGGTCACTGCTCACTGAATTTGGGTGGAACCGCGAACGCCATCGCCCCAATATGGGTGGTGGCGTTTTTTATTTGGGAGATTGGGGTATTAGGATATTGAGATATTGGGAGATTGGCCCAATAGCCTAATATCCCAATATCTCAATACCGCCTTATTGGAGATACAAGATGTCTGACACAAACAATATCCATTATGAACAATCCGAACTCTACCGCATTCGCCATTCGGCCGCGCATGTGCTGGCAGAGGCGGTGACGCAGCTTTTTCCAGAGGTAAAGCTGGCAATTGGCCCGCCAATTGAAGATGGCTTTTATTATGATTTTGACCTGGGCAAAGATGAAAATGGTAAACCGCGCACCTTTTCGGAGGAAAACCTGGAACAGATCGAACAGCGCATGAAAGAACTGCTGAAGGACAACGCGCCGTTTGAACATTCGAGCATGAGTATTGCTGAGGCGCAAGACTTTTTCGCCAGCCAGCCTTATAAGCTGGAACTGATTGCCGACTTGGCGGCAGGGAAATTGGATGAGAATGGAGAGGTGACGACAACGCCCGCCCAGGAAGTTAGCCTATACAAACAGCGCAACTTCGTAGACCTCTGTCGCGGCCCGCACGTCCGCTTCACCAAACAGGTGAAAGCCAACGCCGTCAAAGTGCTGCGTTCCAGCGGCGCGTATTGGCGTGGCGACGAAAACAAGCCGCAGTTGCAGCGCATCTACGGCACAGCCTGGCACAACAAAGAAGAGCTAGACGAATATCTGCGCCTGCTGGAAGAGGCCAAAGAACGCGATCATCGTCGTTTGGGCAAGCAATTGGGGCTGTTTCATATTTCCCAACTGGTTGGCTCTGGCCTGCCGCTGTGGTTGCCCAAAGGGGCGATTTTGCGCGAAACGCTGGAAAACTTCTTGCGCCGCGCCCAACTAGAACGCGGCTATTTGCCCGTCATCACGCCACACATTGGCAAGCTGGATTTGTACATCACCAGCGGCCATTACCCCTACTACAAAGCCAGCCAGTACACGCCCATTGACGTGGACGAGGAAAAGTTCCTGCTCAAACCAATGAACTGCCCGCACCACATTGAAATTTACCGCAGCGAAGCCCGCAGCTACCGCGACTTGCCCTTGCGCCTGGCAGAATTTGGCACGGTTTACCGTTATGAACAAAGCGGCGAATTGAACGGCCTGACACGAGTGCGCGGCTTTACGGTAGACGATTCGCACCTGTTCGTCACGCCAGATCAGTTAGAAAATGAGTTCATCGGGGTGGTGGATTTGATTCAACATGTGTTCCAGACGATGGGTTTCCATGATTTCCGCGCCCGGTTAGGCACGAATGACCCAAACAGCGACAAATATGCCGGTGCGCCGGAAATGTGGGAACGGGGCATTAAGGCCATCCGGCAGGCGGCCGATAAAGCAGGCATGAATTACACCATTGAAGAAGGCGAAGCGGCGTTCTATGGCCCCAAGCTAGACTTTATCTTCCGCGATGTGTTGAAGCGGGAATGGCAATTGGGCACGGTGCAGGTGGATTTTTTGTTGCCGGAGCGGTTTGGGTTGGAGTATACGGCCGAAGACGGACAAAAACACCGCCCCGTGATGATTCACCGCGCCCCCTTTGGCAGCATGGAACGCTTTGTCGGCATTCTGATCGAGCATTTCAATGGCGCGTTCCCCCTGTGGCTCTCGCCCGTACAGGCGATGGTCGTGCCGATTGCTGACCGGCACAATGAGTATGCTCACCAGGTTGCTCAACAATTACGTGCCGCCGGTTTGCGCGTGGAAGTAGATGACAGCAGCGACCGCATGAACAAGAAAATCCGCAATGCCCAGTTGCAAAAAATCCCGTATATGCTGGTGGTGGGGGATAAGGAGATGGAGAATACGGCCGTTGCTGTCCGCACCCGCCAGGAGGAAGACCGGGGCGCGGTCTCCGTCGCTGAATTCATCACCCAGACTACGACCTTGATCACTACCCGGAGTATGGAGATATGAGCGGCTTTTTGGAAGAAGTAAGCAGTGAACAGTAAACAGTGAACAGTGGCCGCTCAAAAAGATGAGCGGCCTTTTTATTTCTACGCACTACGCACTACGCACTACGCAATACGAGGTGAACGATGTCTGAATTAAACCAACTTCCTTATGAACAGTCTGATGAACAGCTACAAATGCTCGAAGAAGCTAAAAAGCACGACCATCGCCAATTGGGGCGCGAATTGGAAATTTTTATCATGGATGATGAGGTGGGGCCGGGTTTGCCGTTGTGGTTGCCCAACGGCAACAGCTTGCGCGAGGAGCTGGAAAAGCTGGCGCGGGAGATGGAGGATACGGCCGGATACGGCCGCGTCGCCACTCCCCATATCGCCAAAGAATCGCTCTATTTACGCAGCGGCCACCTGCCTTATTACGAAGATGAGATGTATGCGCCAATGGAACGCGAAGGAACGACGTATTACCTGAAGCCGATGAACTGCCCCTTCCACCACAAAATCTTTGCCAGCAAACCGCGAAGCTACCGCGACTTACCCTTGCGGTTGGCCGAGTATGGCACAGTCTACCGCTACGAGCAGAGCGGGGCGCTGTTTGGGCTGCTGCGGGTGCGCGGGCAAACACAAAATGATGCCCACATTTATTGCGCCGCGGCACAGCTTGCAGCCGAGTTTATGGGCGTGATGGAGCTATACCGCCACTATTTTAAGCTGTTCAGTATTGAGAAGTACGTCATGCGCCTGAGCAAACATAGCAAGGCCGGCCTGGGCAAGAAGTATGTGGACGATGAACCGATGTGGCTGAAATTGGAAGATCTAATCCGGCAGGTGATGATCAGCGAGAACATTCCCTTTGTGGAAGCGGAAGATGAAGCCGCTTTTTATGGGCCAAAAATTGATGTGCAAATCTGGAGCGCGATTGGGCGGGAGTTTTCGCTGGCGACGAACCAGGTAGATTTTGCCGTGCCGCCTCGTTTTGATCTGACGTTTACGAATCAGCAGGGCGAACAGGAAACACCGCTGTGCATTCACCGTGCGCCGCTGGGCAGCCATGAGCGGTTTATCGGCTTTCTGATTGAGCATTATGCGGGCAACTTTCCGGTGTGGCTGGCCCCGGAGCAGGTGCGGGTGATTCCGATTACGGCCGCACACGACTCATACGCCACCGAAGCAGCAGCACGGTTGCGGGCAGTTGGTTTGCGGGCACAAGCAATGATGGGCAGCGAACGGATGAACGCCAAAATCCGGCAGGCACAGCAGATGAAAGTACCTTACATGCTCATTGTGGGTGATGAGGAAGTACGGCTGGAGACGGTGGCGGTGCGAGAGCGAGACGGCCGTCAACAAGCCAACATCTCCTTAGCGGCATTCATTGAACATGTGAAGGGGGTGGTGAACGGCCGTCTCCCCCGGCTTTAGCTTGCCCTACGCCCCAAATCAGATGTATACTACATACATCTAATTTCGGAGGTGCAGCATGTCTGAAACAATGGTCAGAACGCAAGTTTATTTACCACGCGACATTTACGAAAGGCTCAAAGAACGCGCCGAAGCTGAAGGCATGACCATGGCTACCCAAATTCGGGAGGCGTTAACACAATATGTCTTTATGGTAGCCCGCGAGGAGAAAGTGGCCCCCATTTTAACGGCCGATGATCCCATCTGGAATATCATTGGCATGATAAACAGTGGCATTACAGATGGCTCAGTTAACCATGATAAATATATTTATATTCGTGACTGGGATACTGATGAGGAAACATGAATCTGTTTGTTGACAGCAGTGCCTGGATTGCCCTTTTTGATGGCAGTGATAAGTATCATCAACACGCTGAAACCAATTTTCAACGTCTGTTGGGCCAGGAAGTTAGGTTTTTTACCAGTGACTATGTGTTTGATGAAGCAGTTACCCATTTGTTGAAGCGTGGTGGGCATAAAAAAGCAACCCAATTTGGCATATGGCTTCTCGCTGCAAAAAACATTGAAATGTTACATATCAATGAAGAAGTGTGGCAAGATGCCTGGTTCCTGTTTCAGGCGTACGACGACAAAGAGTGGGCGTTTACGGATTGCACCAGTTTTGTGCTAATGCGCCAGCATAATCTGTGGCAGGCTTTTACCTTTGACCATCACTTTGAACAGGCGGGCTTTCAACTTTGGCCGAGGAGGGAATGAGAAATGAGAAGTGAGAAATGAGGAATGAGAGGCGTTTCTCATTTCTCACTTCTCAGTTTAAGGGTAGCCGAACGGTAAAGGTACTCCCCACATTCACTTCGCTTTCTACACTAATAAAACCCAGGTGTGCTTCCACCAGACTCTTCACGATAGCCAGCCCCAGGCCCGTGCCAATCGCCAGTTGTTGGTGCCCTTTGACACGGCTGAAACGGTCGAAAATATGGTCAAGTTCGTCTTCGGGAATGCCGTAGCCGGTATCTTTAATTTCGACGAGAGCGTAACGGCCGTTACTCATCACATTCACCGCCACCACGCCCTCTTTTGGCGTGTACTTGATCGCGTTAGAAATTAAGTTCGTCAGGACACGCTCGATTTTTCGTTCATCGGCCGTAATCACAATCGGCGTGGGGACTGGATTAAAATTCAGCTTGATCTGCTTCTCCATCGCCTGCGCCTGGACGGATTCGGCCGTTGTTTTTGCCAGCAACGCCAGGTCAAATTGTGACATCTCCAGCTCCATGCCAGCGCCAGAGGCCAGCTTTTCCAGGTCGAGAATGTTATTCACAATTTCCAGCAGCGCGTCCTGGGCACGAAGAATAATGTTGGCAATTTTTACCTGTTGCTCCCGTTCCAATTCCCGGTCACGCAAAATGCCGCCGTACCCCTTAATGCTGGTCAGCGGCGAGCGCATATCATGGGTTAGCACCGCCAGGAACTGGTCTTTTTCTTTGCTCAACCGCGCCAGTTCCTCATTCGCTTCCGCCAATGCCTGGGTACGCAAAGCCACCAGGTCTTCCAGGTTATCCATCTGCTTGCGGGCATTATTGACAGTGACGCGGAAGGAATAAGCGGAGAGGATGATGGGCAGCACAAAGATGGCTAAACCGAGCAGACCAAAGAGAGAGACGGCCGTATACACCAACCCGCCCCCCACAGCCATCACCGTCACATTCATCGGAATCGCCCAACGATTGTCCCGCCACATCTCCAGCGGCTTCACCC
>Ga0224723_1002339_pt1 | contig 10587 bp, 4 predicted proteins | sample Balambano_FR2_Me_FD_161647 | JGI IMG/M metagenome (GOLD analysis project Ga0224723, IMG submission 161647) | Freshwater sediment microbial communities from Lake Towuti, South Sulawesi, Indonesia - Balambano_FR2_MetaG | ecosystem: Environmental > Aquatic > Freshwater > Lake > Sediment | place...
CGCCCAGAGTTGTCAAATGTACGATGACGTGCGGCTGATCGAACGCCTGCTGCAAGGCGTTGACGGCAAGCCGTTGCATGCGCTCACGTTCGTGTGACTCATGCGGGTAGCCCGGCAGGGCTTCGCAAGGCTTTGCCCATGACTTGAAGTCATGGGCAACCAGTGCAACGACTGAATCCACGCTGCGCTTGCTGACCGTGAACGCGCCGTAGCCGATCTGCCATTTGAACGCCTCGCCGGTAGAAGCATCGTGGTTCATCAGGTGCGACGATGCGCCCTTGACCTCTTTGATCAGCAGCGATAGCGCAAGCGTCGGGGGAAAGCGCACGAACAGGTGCACATGATCCTCCACGCCGCCGAGGGCGAGCAGGTGGCAATCGAAGGCGTGGACTTTGCTGATGATGGCGGCATACAGCCGCGGCTCGACCTGCGGTGTGATGAGCGGCAGCCGGCCGTGCGTGGCCCACACACAATGCACAAACAGCTGCGTCCAGGCATAGCTCATGCGCAGCCATTATTGCCAGCGCCAGTGTTGTTGCATCTGCCGATAATCCCGGCGTGACTTGGTGTAGGTTGACCCCGATTTCAAATCGGAGGCAAAAGCGAGCGAAGCCCTAGCGGGCTACTGACAAAACCCTAATCGCTCGTAGAATCTCGCTTACGGAGGTTGTAGCGCATCTAACCCAAGACGGGTCGATGGCAGTTATCACCCTGTGAATTGTTGTTCGAGTACACAATGCAATCAATCACAATTACACAAGCTGAACGTCGAAATCTAGCGCGATTTGACACACCAAAACCACTGGCACAAGCACTAGCTAATTGGTCAGTTAAGGCCCCTAGTGACATCGTCCTCGAGCCAAGTTGTGGGGGAGGGCCAATAGTGCAAAGCGTGATTTCGCGTCTGACTCAGTTGGGATCACAAAATCCTGAGACGCAAATATGGGCTTGCGATATTGATCCGCGAGCGCTGACTGAGACAGCCAAAGCAGCATCTCCGCATTTGCCGAAATTGGTGCTAGGCAATTTTCTTGAGCTTGAAGCAAACGACTTCCAATGTCTCAAGTTCAGTGCAATTGTCGGTAATCCGCCATTTTTGCGGCTGCACGCTATGGATGCCCAGACTCGTGTGATAGCCAAAAACTCATTGCCTGACCCGACACTCTTGAATGCAAAAGCCAGTTTGTGGGCCTACTTTCCGATTCATGCATTCAAGATGTTGTCGAAAGGTGGACGCATGGCCTGGATACTTCCAGAAGCAATTTTGCACGCCGAATATGGGAAGCAATTTGTTCGTTGGGCAATGCAGCGATTTGAACGCTGCATAGCGATCAGTGTTCGTGAAAGATGCTTCCTAAGCGATGGTGCCAAGGCCAGAGTGGTTATGCTTCTACTCGAAGGTGCAAACGGCAAAGCATCACATGAAGTAGAGATGATTGAAGTCTCAACGGCGGAAGAGTGTGTAGCAACCTTGCCGAGACTTGAGCGACCAAGCAAGGCCCTGCCTGTGCTCAATGGTCATGCAGTACCTCATCTGATATCGAGCTTTGCCAGCACAGCCGCGCAAATAATTGAAAGCTCTGATGAGCTCAAGAGACTGGGCGATTTTGCTGATGTGAAGATTGGTGTTGTAACTGGCAACAACAAGTTCTTCGTGTTAAGTGAGGAACAACGTTGCCAGGCAAAGCTGAATGAACACCACTTTCAACGAGTGGTCAGTAAGTTTATCGACCTCGGGGGTGGTTTTGAGTTTACCGGCGTGGAAGACAAGTGCTCATCATGTCTCCGTTCTGAACGGTCATGGCTGCTTTGCCCAAATCCGAAAAGTGTGGATAAGCGACTTGCTGAGTATCTGTATACATACACTCAAAAGAAGATCGATCAAAACAAAACTATGGCGAAGCGTGAACACTGGCAGACACCGGAACTTGGACAAGTGCCGGATGCATTTTTTCGCTACATGGGCAAACAGGGCCCTCGGATCGTTCTAAATCAATCCGGTTTCTATTGCACGAATACTATCCACAGAGTTTTCTTTACAAAACGCCTTTCCAAATGTGAGCAAGTGGCATTGTGTCTATCACTTCACTCAAGTTATAGTCAACTTTCCGCTGAAATTGAGGGTCGCCAGTATGGTTCAGGCGTGCTTAAGCTCGAACCTTCAGAGGCGAAGCGTGTGCTATTTGCTTTTACAGAGCCATTGATTAACGCATTGTGGCAAGCTTGGCCGGCGCTCAAACGACAGGCTGCTACACAAGGGTGGGAATTGATCGTAAGTCACATTGATGACTTAGTCGCTGCAAGTTGCCCGCTTCTGTCAAAAGCACTTCCTATTCAAGATGTTCGCGCATTGCTTGTCAAAGTTCAACAAAGGCGAAAGGGTTAGGATATAGCGCATTCTGTATAAAACGCATTTAGTAAACCATAGTGGGGTTGATACTCAATCAGGCGTCGTCCATCGCTGAAGAAAGAATTCAGAATAGACGCCTCGGCATGTTTGACAGTTTCATTCCACCAAGGTTTTCTTAATATGCGCGCGAACTCCGGGACATGCTGATACTCTAGAAACGCCCAATGCCATAGGAGAGCACTACAAAAAGGCATAGAAGGTATTCGCGGCTTGTCTACGAGTTCGACCCAATGCATGTGAGCAGCGTGATTCATGAGGGCACCAGGTCTTCCTCCAAACTGTATGTGGGGACAGGGTTTTTTCTCTGCGGCCTCCAACGTAAATTCGCGATCAAAGTGCACTCTTGTAAGAAGCTTCCCGCCTTCAGCTAAGCAAAAGTATTGCGTGAATTGAGGATTCTGATTCGGGTCAGTTGATTTTCTCGGTTGCAAACGTGTCCCTAAAAACAACTTTTGTGGTGCATTTGACTTGCCACGGAAATCGGTTACGTCGAATGAGACGCTGATTGACAAATCTCTTCCTGTAGGATCTTGCAAAAAACCTGAAGTGTTTTGTAATGCCTGCCGGACAGTGAGATTACCCTGAAACTCATCTTTTGCTGCTAGTAACCTTGTAAAGAATTGTGCCTCTTGCTCGACTAAATTTGAATAATTGCGTTCCTTGGAAAAGTATGTTGCGGTGGGCGTAGGTTTTGACGATTTTGATAGCTTCTTCTTCATATGGGTTTATCTACCCTTGTAGATTCTTCTTGCTTCAAATCCGAAAGGCATGTTGAGGTCTCGCTCATCTACACGAGTCTCATCGAACACTGCTTGGACACGATCACGCTCTTCAAGCTCGTCGTCTCTATAGGCCACACAATCAGGAATGTCATGGGTGCTTCTGTGTCCGTGCGCACGCGAAAGGAGCAAATTTCGCTCGACAGGTGCGACCTCAGCAATATCTAAAAGCTTGTCGCGCACATTTGCAACGGGCCCGATGATTTGTCTATTTATGACTTGCTCACAAATTCTACGAATTGAGGCTACCCACCATCGAGGCCTTGCTTCTGAAGCGAACTCACCTTTGTACCGAGCGCTATCAAATTTCGAACGAATCTTTGAGAGATTAAGCCCTTTAAGGTTTAGACCCAAATATGTGGCCAGTGCCAATTCATCAAAGAGAAATCCAGGAAGTCCCTGAAGCTCATGCCACAGCCACCTGCTGGCTACATGCGGGGTCTCGTCGTCCCAGGGCTCTCGCAGAGAAGAAGGGATAGCTGAACTCACTAACTCCGCCACGGATGAGGGCGGTCTGATGAGTCGTTTCATGAGATCAATGCGCGATTTATCCTTTTCTTTGGTTTTCGCTTGAAAGACGCGCTTATATCCTTTCAGCAAAGCTGACAGGTCATCAAAACGTGGTTCAATCCCGGTCAATTGCCCCCTTGGGAAGAACTCAAGGAAGTTTTTTAATCTCAGTGTAGGAATATTCTTTTCAAGCTCATGACTGATGCCTATCATGGCAATAGACGGACAAGCTGCTCGAATTTCAGCCGCCCAAGTGCTCCCAAATACTGTCTGCCCACTTTCGCTCACTTTAGTCAACTGGTAATCCATGATCACCCCCAAGGGCTTTTCTTGAACGATGGTCGGTAAAAGTTCACCAAATTGGCTACGACTACCTATCGTTGCTATGAGCAACTTGATCTTGAGCGCCTTTTCTATGCGCGCTTTGGCCCGCTGATCAGGAGGCTTCCCCTCATCGTGAGTATCATCAATCCAATAAAGAGTATTCATTGTTGTGTTGGAAGTTTCAAATGCAAACAAGTCGACCAACCGGGCTCAGGTTCGATAAATTCGGCTGAGCCTTTTCTATTCTCCAAAATGCCTTGAACAATTGAAAGTCCCAACCCTGAACCCTGTCCTAGCAATTGGCGATCCTCGGAAGCCAGTCGCTCCTCAAGTGCGTCGTAGAGCTGTGATGAGGGATCTGAGACTAAAGGGGAAAATACATCCTTGCGATCTTCGAGGCGAAGACCAATTCCATTATCTTTGATGTCAAGATAAACATTCTTTCCGGTAGCATATCCGTGCAGTTCTATCAGCCCTTTGAATGATCCACCAGCAATAACTGCCTTGACAGCATTAGAAAGCCCATTCAGAAGAATTGCGGCCAATTCACCTTTGAGCATGGGGCCAACTAGCAAACCTTCTTCAATTCTTTGGGTTATCTCCACGTCATATGCCTTTGCAACACGTCGAAATCGCGCAACAGCGCGTTCGGTCTGGCTTTCAAGATCAAGCCTGCCTGCAAAAGCTTTTCGATCCAAGATGCCCATGTCCTGCGTGAGGTCACTAAGTGCATCAAGACTTTCCTTTGTAGTATTTACTGACTCTAAAACTTCCTGACACCGCGCTTTGATTACACCCTTTAGGTCCTTTATTGCATCTTGCAGATCAGCGCTCAGTGTCAAAAGCGACTGACTCAAATACTGTATTTCGTGGCGATACAGGAGGCTTAGCGTGGCTGAGGAAGCGACCAATTGGAATCTCAGCAAGTCTGTTTTGCTAATCCTGATTTCTGATTCCAGCAATGAAGCAGCAGTTGCAAGATTGTCTATGTCTTCACTTGATATTGATGATGGATCGTTACGCAGTTGATCTAATCCGCCGCGAAGAATTTTAAGAGCGACCTGTGATTGCTCAGCAGGTGAAATTGGTTTGCCGCCGCTACTTTGCTGTTCAAGCTCAAGCCGAAGATTTTCGGAGCGCTGGCGTTCGCGAGCTTTCACGGCAAAATCGCGCCAGATCATCGCCCAGTCGATGGAAAACCTTGTGAATTGCTTAAGCTGACGAAACGTTGCGTTTTCTACGAATCCTTGTCGGTCTGCTTTAGGCTCTAAGCCTTCTTGGTTTTCACCTATTTCTACTGCTCCCAAGTACGCCTTATGAGAAAGCATATTTAGCAAAACTCTTCCCACATCAAGTGGTGTTCTGGCTTTTATTGTGTTGGCAAAATTGATCAAGTCCTCACTATTTGGCTTACCTAGACGCCGTGCACGATCTCTTTCGATCTCAAGCCAGTCGTCGCCGGGGTCGCCGTATGGAAACATTCGTGTCCCTCTGTAACGTATTTGAACACCTCCCCAGTCATTCAGAATTGAATTTAGCTTACCCATCGGCACAAGCTTGGCATTTCGGTTCCAGCCTGGTTCTTCAACAAAAACAGCTAAACTGAGAGTGACATCAGTCAGTTCTGAAAACTTCATTTGGCTAACGTATGTACGCTTTCCTACTGGTGTTGCCGCGTCAAGTTCGCAGTGTGCCTTTCCATCCTTTCCAACGCGAGCCTTTAGCAGCGCCCATCCAGCATTCATTAACTGTTCCCGAATATCAACAGCCAGTCCGGCATCATCTTCATCCACAAATCCTTCCATTGCCGAGCCATATTCCAAGCTAGGAGCGTCAAGGACGATGCGGAATCCCGGATCAGTCTCGTATCCAGATCGTCTAGCACCTCTGTTTGCTGCAAGCGTTGCTAGCTGGCGTAGAAGATAGGCGTAACTACGGCGATCCTCGAGTGCATGCCATTCAACGCGCTTTAAGCCAGACATTACCAAGGTTAGTCCAGTCTCATCAGTTTTTTGCTTTTCTACCAGAGAAGTACCTCTAACCGGTACTTCTGAAATATCCTGGCCGGCCTTGAAATCGGCCCAGTTAATTTCAAGTGAGTTGGATTCAACGCCCTTTTTGGATTCGGCTACTGAGTGCAGCTTGACATGCGTTCCAAGTCGTCGAACGCAAAACCTCCCTATTCCTTTACTTCCTGTTAGAGGGCGACCGAAACGACTAGAACGACGTTCTTTGTCTTTATGGGTATTGCCGATCTTCATCCAAAATGCTCTGATTTGATCCAAAGTCATTCCACAGCCGTTGTCTCGAACTTCGATTTCCGGTCCACCAATTAAGCTTTCACGAATTGTGACGTATACCTCCGTAGCATCTGCGTCGTAGGAGTTCTTAACCAGTTCCGCGAGTGCGACGTGGGGCGTAGTAACTAATCGTTCTCCAAGTTCTTGGAGCAACGCGCTATCAACTGAAAAAACTTCAGAGAACCCTGTCATTTTTGTGTCGTAGAGAGAAATGCAATCCTGTAGTAACCCGGCGGTTAACAGTATGTCCTCGCTATGTCGGTTTGACAAGGATAGAGTGCCGTATGCGAAATAATTAAGCGCAGCAGATTGTGACTTGAACTCACCTTAAATCCGACACGTCCGCAGAAATTCTGTGCTACATTTTCGGCAGCACTCATTCAATCGCCAGATCACACTCGTGACTGGCGATTCGCATCCCTAGTCTGATTCGTTTATTCGTTCTCATTCGTTGATAGATGTCTTTCGTCCACCTGCACAACCACAGCGAGTACTCGATGCTCGACGGCCTGGCCAAGGTCAAGAAGATGGCCAAGCACGCCGTCGAGCAGAACATGCCCGCCATCGCCATCACCGACCACGGCGTGATGCACGGCGTGATCGAGTTCAGCGACGCGTGCCTGGACGCCGGCGTCAAGCCGATCATCGGCATGGAGGCCTACCTGTGCAAGCGCGGCCGGAGCATGAGCGACCGCGACAACACCTTCGACCGCAGCCCGCATCACCTGCTGCTGCTGGCCATGAACCAGACCGGCTACAAGAACCTGATGCGGCTGGCCACGCTGTCGCAGCTCGAGGGCTTCTATTACAAGCCGCGCATTGACCACGATGCGTTGCGCGACAACGCCGAGGGCATCATCTGCACCAGTGGCTGCCCCAGCGCCGAAATCCCGTGCCTGATCCTGGAGGGCAAGGAGGATGAGGCGCGCAAGATCACGCAGTGGTATCTCGACACGTTCAAGGATCGCTTCTACTTCGAGATTCAGGAGCACGAGCTGCCGGAGTTCCGCCAGATCAACGACCGCGTGATCGCGTGGGCCAAAGAGTTCGGCGTGCCGGTGATCGCCACCAACGACGCGCACTACGTGCGGCGTGAAGACGCCATCCCGCACGACCTGATGCTGTGCATCCAGACCACGTCGCTGTTCACCGACCCCAAGCGGATGAAGTTCAACGACGACTCGTATTACCTGCGCAGCGAGGCGGAGATGCGGGCGCTGTTCGACCCGCTCTGCCCGGAGGCCATCACCAATACGGTTGAGTTGGCTGAGCGCTGCGACGTGAAGCTGACGGACAAGACCTTTCACCTGCCGCACTTTCAGCGGCCGGCCCGCTTCGGCAGCGACGCCGAGTATCTGCGCTACCTGTGCGAGATCGGCTTCGAGGCGCGCTACGGCATCCCCGCGCGCGAAGATGGGACAGACTTCGTCTGGGTGCACGAGGTGATGGCCCCGCTGCCGGAGGACGGGTTTGTCGCAGAAGCCAGAGTCCAGAGTCCAGAATCCAGAGGGTTGACCGTCGTCTCGCGCCCGTCGTCCGTCGTCTATTTCGGTGAGGACAAGCCGATCAAGCTGACGGCGCTCTCGCCGTTGGCGCTGCCCGGCGCCGATGCGCACCCGGCCATGACCCCGCGCAAACTGCGCGAACGCTTGCAGTTCGAGATTGACACGATCAACGCCATGGGCTTCCCCACCTACATGCTGATCGTGTGGGATTTGATTCGCTTTTGCCGGCAGGAGGGCATCTGGTGGGACGTGCGCGGCAGCGCGGCCGGCAGCATGGTCAGCCACGTGCTGATGCTCACCAACGTTGAGCCGGTGAGCAACGACCTGTATTTCGAGCGCTTCTTGAACCCGGAACGCGTGACCATGCCGGACATTGACATGGACTTCCCGGATGACCAGCGCTACAAGCTCGTGGATTACACGATTGACAAATACGGCGCGGACAAGGTCGCCCAGATCATCACCTTCGGCACCATGGCCGCGCGCGCCGCGCTCAAGGACATCGGCCGTGTGCTGGATATTCCGCTGGGCGAGGTCAACCGCGTCACGCAACTCGTGCCGGCCATCCCTGGCAAGCCGATCACGCTGCGTGAGGCGCTTGAGCAGGTGCCCGACCTCAAGCGCATCTACGACGGCGAGCCGCACCTGAAGGAGCTATACGACAAGGCCATGCTGGTGGAGGGCGCGGTGCGCAACGCCGGCACGCACGCCGCTGGCGTCGTCATCGCCGATAAGCCGCTGATCGAATATGCGCCGCTGCACCGCTTGACCGGCACGCCCATCACCGAGCGGCTGAACGCCGTCACGCAGTTCGAGATGAACCATCTGGAGAGCATCGGCCTGCTCAAGATGGACTATCTCGGCCTGTCCATGCTGACGATTATTCGCAAGGCGTGCGAGTTGATCGAGCAGCGCCACGGCGTGAAGTACACCCTCGACAACATTCCCGTGCACGAGAAGGCCACCTACGACACGCTGAGCAAGGGCGATGTCATGGGCGTGTTCCAGGTGGAAGGCACAGGCATGCGCAACCTGATGACGCAGATGAAGCCGCAGCGCTTCGAGAATATCGTCGCGGCCATCTCGTTGTTCCGGCCGGGGCCGATGGAGTACATCCCGGCCTACATCAAGCGCATGCACGGCGAGGAGCAGGTCAAATATCACCACCCCGACCTGAAGCTGGCGCTGGAAGAGACCTACGGCATCCTGGTCTATCAGGAGCAGATCATGCGCGTGGCGCGCGACTTCGCCGGCTACTCGATGGGCGAGGCCGACACGATTCGTAAGGCCGTGTCGAAGAAGGTCAAGGAGCAACTCGACAAACACAAGAGCAAGTTCCGCGCCGGCGCGGAGAAGAAGGGTTACCCCGGCGAGGTGGCCGACCAGATCTGGAGCGACATCGAGTTCTTCGCCCGCTACGGCTTCAATAAGTCACACGCGGCCATCTATGCCTCAATCACCTGCCAGACCGCGTGGCTGAAGGCCAATTACACCCTTGAATACATGTGCGCCCTGCTCACGGTCGAAAGCGGCAATACCGACAAGATCACCGGCCTGATCGGCGACGCCAAGCAGCACGGCATCAAGATTCTGCCGCCGAGCGTGAATGCCTCGGTCGAAGATTTCAGCATCGAGGATGAGGCGACCGAACAATCGAAAATCGAAAATCGAAAATCGAAAATCCTATCGCTGCGCTTCGGCCTCATGGCCATCAAGGGTGTCGGCTCGGGGCCGGTGAAGGCGATCATTGAGGCGCGCAATGCCGCGGGCAAGTTCAAGTCGCTGGATGACTTCGCGCGGCGCGTGGACATGAGCACGTTGAACAAGCGCGCGCTCGAATCGCTCATCAAGGTCGGCGCGTTCGATGAGTTTGGTGCGCGCCCGCAGTTGCTGGCGGTGGTGGATCAGATGATCGGCGCGGCGACGACGGCCCGTCGCGCGGCTGAGCGCGGCCAGGGCATGCTGTTCGGCGGGCTGGAGGCCAGCGCCGACGACAACTTGATCGTGCTGCCCAAGAACGTCAAAGACATCCCGCGCAAGCTGCAACTACAAGAAGAGAAGGAGTTGATCGGCACCTACATCAGCGAGCACCCATTGCAGGCCACGCTCGATGCGCTGCAAGGACAGGTGACGCACAACAGCGCCCAGCTCGGCCCGGCCGACAACGGGCAAAAAGTCAGGCTGGCCGGCGTGATCAGCTTCATCCGCCCGCACACCACCAAGGCAGGCAAGGCCATGGCCTTCGGCGAAATGGAGGACATGTTCGGCCGCATCGAGCTGACCATCTTCCCGCGCACGTGGGACGAATATCAGGACGTGCTGATCAAGGATCAGGCCGTGTTGATCAGCGGCAAGGCCGAGGTGCCGGAGGGCGGGGCGGCCAAGATCCTGGTCGAGCGGGTGAGCACCTCGTTCGAGCGGGCCAGCAGCGCCGATGGCGATCACACGCGCGCGTACTACGATGACAACTGGGGCGGCTCGAACGAAGACGCCATCAACGCCTACTTCGATTCACTCAGCAGCGCGCCGCTCACGCCGCCCACACCCGAGCCAGACTTGAGCGCGCTCGATGACAAGTCGTTTGTGGACGATGGCGAAGGCGCGCCGCTGCCAGCCGAAGGTTCCATCGAGGCCGAGCCCGCCTTCACTCGCGCGCCGGAGCAGCCACAAGCCGAAGTGGATTTGTCGGCCTTTGACGATCTATCATTCAGCGACAGTGACAGTGAGGATGAGACTAGCGACATCGCTGTCGAGACTAA
>Ga0224723_1002340_pt1 | contig 10575 bp, 8 predicted proteins | sample Balambano_FR2_Me_FD_161647 | JGI IMG/M metagenome (GOLD analysis project Ga0224723, IMG submission 161647) | Freshwater sediment microbial communities from Lake Towuti, South Sulawesi, Indonesia - Balambano_FR2_MetaG | ecosystem: Environmental > Aquatic > Freshwater > Lake > Sediment | place...
CAACAAAGTATGAAGCGATGGCCCAAGCCGCCGCAGGAGCCGGGGTGCGGCTGGTGCCCTTGTCTGGCTTTCGCTCCCATGCTGAGCAAGAAACTATTTTCTTCAGTCTCCAGGCTGAGCGTGGTCAAAATGTTGAAACCCGTGCCGAAGTCAGCGCCCCGCCCGGTTATAGTGAGCATCACACTGGCTACGCTATTGATGTTGGTGATGCCAACCGACCAGGAACCCATCTCAATCAAAGCTTTGCCGATACGCCTGCCTACCAGTGGATGGATACTAATGCCGTACGCTTTGGGTTTGAACTGTCCTTTCCGCCTGACAATTTTCAAGGTGTGGCCTTTGAGCCCTGGCACTGGCGTTTTGTGGGCGATCGCTACAGTCTAGAAACCTTTTACAGTGAATAGGTAGTTCGTTCGGTACCTCTATGCGCGACACCACCCTCAACACTATCGCCATCGTTATTTTTCTTGTGACTATGGCTAGCTTGCTTGGGCCGCTGGTGCATATATCGCCAGCGGTGGTGGCTGGAGTAGCCGCAACAGGGCTGGGAGTATTCACGCTAGATCAGCTAAATCTTCAGGGACGCGTCGGCAATATTTTGACGGATTCTCTGGCCTGGTTGTCGCCGGAACATCGTCAGCGGGTGCTGCACCACGAAGCTGGGCACTTTTTAGCGGCGGTGCTGCTGGATATTCCTGTTGAAGCTTACACTCTGACCACCTGGGAAGCCTGGAAAAAGGGACTCCCCGGCCAGGGTGGGGTGATTTTTGGCTTCAGCGACCTTGACCCCCAAGTGCTGCAAGAGCGCCAAACGCCGCAGTGGATCGACCGCTACTGCCAGGTGTGGATGGCAGGTATTGCAGCGGAGCAGATGGTCTACGGCAACGCTATTGGTGGCGATGATGATACCCGTGCGCTGAAGATACTATGGCAGGGCTTAGGCCGCTCTGAGGCCGAAAGCGTGATTAAGCAACGCTGGGCGGCACTTCAGGCTAAGACGTTACTGGAAAAGCATCGCCCCGCCTTTGACGCGCTGCTGGAGGCGATGGCAACCCGGCAACCCGTGGAGGACTGCTGCAAGACTGTCCAGGCACTCCTTTAGGGTGGGTCTAGTTCAGGCACAGGGGTTCCCATTAGCCTAGCCACGCCGGTAACGTTCATTGCGAGAGAGGCGAGAGTTATCTACTTTGTAAAATAGAGAATGAATGGCTAGATCCGTCCATTTATCTCCCGCTGCTTTCACTTGATGATCAAGCAAAATATCAGCAGTGCGCACACTGACTGAAAAGTAATTCTTAGTTGAACTAGTTAAAAATCAAAAATTGCGGTGACGGGTGCATGATCTGATCCAGGCTTACTCCGTCGTTGCGTTGGATCATCGCTGATTGAGGGGAGTGCATTTGTGAAATCAACATAACTATCGACTTCAGGCAGAGTGCGAGGTTGACCAGGTAGCAGTTCCTGGCTAACAAAAATATGATCGATAAGCTCTTTGTTGTTTCGATAAACCCGGGAGTAGCGTCGCTCCTCATCAATCAATTCAGCCAGGTTGAACAATCGAGTATCATCCCCCTTATCGGGCCGATTAAATCCGGTTGTTCCAATCTCGCTCCCACTTGGACCATGCAGAACTTGCGTTGTTGCTGCAGAGGGCACATCATTGAAATCCCCTAGAATAATCAGCCCCTGATTCTCGTTGTTTTCAAGTAACTGATTTGCTTTGACCCGTAATGCTACTGATTCTGCTGTCCGCCTTAAGAGGGCTAATCCAGCTACCTGAGCACGTTCGTTCTCATCTTTAGGAACAAATCGCACTTGGTCTGTTGATGAGGGAAAAGTTAGTAGCTTCGACTTAAAGTGAGCATTGATTAGATGAATGGGGAGACTGGATTCAGGTTTTACTAAAATGCGAAGCGCACCTCGCCCCAGCTTGGTAATTTCAGTCACACTCGTCTCAGTTACATAGCCCGAGACTTTGAGCAGACTTCCCTCCGGAAACGTCTTGATATCTTCATGCTCCTCAATAGCCAATTTGGAAAGAAATCCAACACGAATGCCACGCGGATCGGGAAAGGCAGATACACGAACATGAGGATAACGTCCCTCTAGCATCGCTATGAGTTCTTCAAATGCATCCAAGTCACCGATTTCTTGAATAGCTAGCACATCCGGCTCAAGTTCTAAAATGACCTTCGCTAAACTTTCTAACTTTTTGACGTAGTCTGCCTGTGTTTTAGAACCTGACTTGTTGCCAACAAGAAATAAGTTCTCTATGTTCCATGTCGTAACCTTGAATTTAGTCATACTTCTCCAGATAGTGTGAATAGTTTTTTACACAAATTATTTGGCCTATCTATGGGTCTGACTTATTCACATGGAAAAAGTTCATAGTCTTTTCTAAAGTTATAGAACCTACTGTAACTTTGCCATTACCCTCAAGGGTACTCTTGAACACTCACAGACAACCTCTCGGCGGTCGGGTGAACTGAGGGGGGTTATAGAGCAACTGCGATCGCCATATCGAAACCGCTACGGTATCGCCAAACGCCTGGGAGAAGTTGCCCAGAAACGGTTGGCTAGCGCTCCGCGCCTCCCCCGGAATCTGAGGAGTCGCGCCGGGCAGTCGGCTGCTGACATCGGGAGTGACCCTCAAAGCGCTCTGTCCCCTAGCTGCGTTATCATCCTGAATACATAGGCTGAGGTTATATAGGGGATAACAATGCTGGAGGGGTCGATTTTAAGGCAGTTGGTGGATGGTCGCTGCGAAGCAGACACCACGCCGCTCAACTATGGTGTGTACTACAAAAACACTTTGGTTGCCCTCTGCCATGCTCTGGAAGACTGTATTTTGACGTCTGGCTCTGCGCCTCTGGTGATTACCGCCTTTCAGCGGGGGAAGTGGTACCTGGAAGAGGCCGAGCGCTACGGAGCCATCGCTGATAAGGCTAAGCAAATTGTCATTATGGCTTCCTCAGAGGCTGGTTTTCATGACCACCCCACCAGCCGCCGCGAGAATGTAGCCCTGATAGACCTGGTGGAGGAAGATCCCGTTGCCCAGGAATGGCACCTGATGATTCTCTCTCCTGACTACACGGCGATGGTGCTGTGTCAGGAATTGTCGGCGGCAGACTATGGCAAAGCCGGGATACCAGAGCATGACCTGGAGCGGAAGTTCTATGGCTTTTGGACCTTCGACCCAGTTCTGGTGTGCAGCACAGTGGAGCTAGCGATCGCCCACATTGGGCGCTACAGCCCTGCTCTTGAGTCTCAATTGACTGAGCAGTTGGCCCGCCTGCGGCAGCAAAATCCAACTCTTCAATGCGCTGAGGCCGCCGTGGTTAGCCAGACCGTTACTCAGGTAGTGCACTACCTGCAAAGCAGCCGTCGCGACCTGCACACCGGTCTCTCCTTTAGCCTGATGGAAGATCTAGATCAAAATCTGGTGTCTAACGAGCTACAGGCGTTTTTGCGGATGGCCCAACTGGTAGATTTGAGCGATCCTGTCAATCCCCTGGCGGCCAGCGAAGTAGTGGCCCTGCTAGAAATGATGGGGCAACTGCTGGATTTACCCGCTTGGCGACTGCAACGGCTGCGACTGGCGGGAATGCTCCATCGCATTGCTCCGGTTGCCGAACCTACAGCGCTGATTAGCGACGGGCCAAGTTGCCCTCTGGTGGCCGAAGTACAGGCCCTGCGGCTGATGCCCCGGCTGCGGGCGGTGGCCGCCATTATCACCCACCAGGGCGAATGCTGGGACGGCAGCGGTCAACCAGCGGGGCTGGCAGGCGATACCATTCCTCTGGAGTCGCGTATGCTAGGTCTGGTATCAGCTTTTCAGAACCGAGTCGCCCAAGTTCGCCATAGCCAGGCAGAACCAAGCAACCTGACGCTGCTTTCCGATGTCTTAGCAACCTGCCAGCAGGAAGTAGGCCAGCGGTGGGATCCCAAATTGGTTGAAATGCTGAGTCTGATGGTGCTGGGCTTGCAGCAGGGCATGAGCTTACCCACACTTCCTACTAAAATGACGCTGGGGTCTGGTTTGCTCAACCCTGACCTAGCCGACCAGGATATGGTCTTGCAACCGTTCTCTGAAGTGATGTCTCAACCGTAATGCCTCAATCGTGATGTCTGTGCCTAGTGACTCTGTAACCATTGCCGCCCTGCGCGCTGGAAAACTTCGCCACCTACCTGGCGCTGACCTGGAGGATGAAGACTTCTCCAACAGCGACCTGACTGGAGCCCATCTGCCGGGGGCAAACCTGGTAGGGGCAAATTTCAGTCGGGCTTGTCTAGCCAAAGCTCATTTAGAAGGCGCAAACTTTATGGGAGCTAGCTTGATGGGGGCTGACCTGCGAGCTAATCTCTGGGGCGCGAACCTGATGCAATGCGACCTCACAGGAGCCGATTTGCGCGGCGCTAACCTGCGCGGCGCTAACCTGATGGGTGCTTGCCTGGATGGGGTAAGCCTGGCCGCGGCCTTTTTGAGCGGCAGTAGTTTGATGGGCGTTAACCTGCAAGGGGTTGACCTGCGGGGCGCTGACCTGCGGGGCGCTAACCTCAGCGATACCAACCTGAAAGGAGCGGATTTATCCGGAGCGAACTTGCAAGGGGCAAAGCTCGATAACGCCAATCTAGAAGAGGCTGACCTGCGCCAGGCCAACCTGGCCGGAGCCTCTCTGGTGGGAGCTAACCTGCTCTGTGCTGACTTGGATGGCACTCAACTGGAGGGCGTTAGCCTGACCGGAGCCTGTCTGATTGGCACTACTCTAGATCGTTGAGTTGGGGAGATCAGGAAACAGGAGACAGAAATCAGACAAGGAAGGCTATTGTGAGATAGCCCCAACCGCTAGGCTCCTTTTCCGGCAGAGACTTCATTTTGCCCTTGGCCTTCTGCGGTAGCTCCTGCCAAGCGCCGATAGGCCAATGCCAGCGCCTCTTGATCACCCACGTTGCCAGGAAACAGCACCACCGGCAGATCGGGGAACTGGAGATGGTCGGCGGGGGTACGAACCACAGAGACACCCGGCAAAATTTGCCCCAGCAGACGAGCGGTTTTAAGGCCCAGACCCATGCTGAGAGTGTCGTTAGAGGTAATACCGCCTTTACTGATTAAAAATCCAATGTCCGATGGCAGCCCCTTAATCACTTCCATGAGCAGGGTGGAGACTTCAATACCAAAGTCAAGACGAGCCTGGACGTTGTCGAAGGTGAGTTCGTTGCGGCTAGTGTAGACTACAGGAACTTTGCTGCTGTTGTGGGCGCTGGCTATTTGTTCGAGAATATCAGCCAAGAGGCGGGCCGGAGTGGTTACATCGCCATCGCGTAGCTGAGCTACATCTACTTCAATACCGACGACACCAGATTCCTGCAGCAATCGCTGGAGTTGCTGGGTGGTCTTTTGCACGTGGGAACCCACGATGATAGCTCCTGGGAGGCCGCCCCGCACGTAGGAGCGCATGTGGTCGGCGTCGATAGGCTGAGGCGGTAGAGCGGCCAAGGCAGTAAGAATGCTAGCGGCACTGCGAAACAAGAATCGTTTGCCCTGTGCGGCAGCAGTCAGTACGTCCTGGGCAAATTGGTTGAGGTCGGCCTGGGTTTCGCCATCGACAACGCCGCAGACGTTACCTCGCAGCGCCATCAACTGTTGTAGGGAGCCAGCGCGAATGTCAGCCAGGGTAAAGCGTTCCACATCCTGCGCTTGAATGCCGCCAGCGGTTTTTTCGGCTACGTAGTCGGGCAGATAGCTGGTGCTGTAGCCAAACACCGAGTCCTTGGCAAACTCGGTTTGGTGAACTGGGGTAGGCACGCCATCCACCATCAGGTAGTGGCGGCTATCGCGGGTTATGCGTCCTCCCTCAAAAAAGGCGGGCACTAAAAAGTGAGCGTCGAAGGGGCCAAGTTCTTCGGCAATCACATCGGTTTCGATGGGATAGTGACCGCGCAGGGTAGAGTCAGAGCGGCTAACGACCAAAAAATCCTGAATCGCTTCAAGGGCGATCGCCCGCTTCAAATTCTGGCAAACCTGCCGAGTCACCTGAGCTGCCACTGTGGGACTGAGGGCACGGGTGTTGGACAGCACAAAGAAAATCGGTGACTCGTCCTGCAAACCCTGACGTAGAGTGTCTACATCCCACTGCATCAGCAAGAGACAGCTATGCACGGTTTGGGAACCGGTGGGATCGTCATCTAAGACAATGATTTTGGGCTGAGCCGTCATCGCGGGCCTCTAGGTATCTGTCAAAACTCACTATCTCGCAGATTGGCCTCCCTCGCCAAGCTAAAAGCTTGGGGAACCTTGCCCAGGCGCTAGGATAATCACACATGACCATCTCAGATGCAGCCTCCCATGCCGCGTTCTCCCGAACAGCTCAATTAAGGAATGCTTGGCCCCGGCAGGGCTCCAGCAGGCGCATTCTGAAGTTCCTCTTCTAGTAAGTGGCGATAAATGCGGGGCAGTCTGGCCGTCATGCTATTAGACTCGATGCCGTAGCCCAGGCTTGTCCAGGTGCCAGAGAGATGGTGCAGGACATCCTCTAAACGGTCCTCTCGGAGAGCGGTGGAAATGTCAAACCCCCAGGCGGCGGGATCCTTCAACCATTGGTACACCACCATATCTTGGGATTCGGGATCAAAACTAAACTCGCCCCAAACCTCGTACCAGGCGGGGGGACGGGGGTGATACTTGCTGGCTTTTTCTTCCCAGGTTTGAGTTAAAAATTGATACCGACCCGCAGCGGTGGTGCAGTCTCCGGTGTTTGGCCCCGCCACAATTTCCACACACAGGTTGGGATGGCGGTTAACTGGCTCAAAGGTTTCGCCGCCATAGAGTACGGTGTAAGGCTCGCTGGTGTTAGACTCTGCGGCTGAAATGGTACGCATCAAAGCTCGAATGTAGGGATCACCGCCTTCCATCGCTAGCGGTTCAGGATGGCTAACCCAAACCGTTCCCTGTAGCTCTTTCAGGGAGCGATCTGGCACAGCTTTGACCGTCAACCAGGCCGCTACCAGCAAAAGCACTACTGGAACGAGAGTAGGTTTCCCCTGGCGACGCTGTCTACGGCTAACCCGATGCGCTGGATTGTGGTGCAGTGGCGAAGGGTCGGAGGGGTGTGAAGTCACGGAATGGTCGCCTAAACAACAGAAACACGGTCAATACTAGCGCATTCAAGAGCGGCAGTTAAGGTCAGGATGTCGTTACCCAGGTCTTAAACTTAAATTAAATAGTGCCTTAGACCACAAACCTTGACGGCTCAATTTGATCTGATAGGGTATATTCGCTCCAGTTTATTTGCCGCCTGAGGTTTAAACGCTCATGGATATCCCTTCCACCACTGACGCCGCCGTGGCCATTGCCCTGGTAAGTGAACGTACTGGTACCAGCATTGACAATATCAAGCGCGCCTTTTTGAACAATTTATTTTTTGTGCAGGGCAAGCCAGTTTCCCTAGCCACCCAGCACGATTACTACATGGCGCTGGCCTACTTGGTGCGCGATCGCATGTTGCACCGCTGGAATACCACCGCCGAAAGCTACACTCAGCACCGGGCACGCACCGTATGCTACCTGTCAGCAGAGTTCTTGATGGGGCCGCACCTGGGTAACAACCTGATCAACATGGGCATCTACGACCAGGTAAAGCAGGCGATGGAAGAACTGGGGCTAGAGTTTGATACGCTGCTCGCCCAGGAAGAAGAGCCAGGTCTCGGTAACGGTGGACTGGGGCGGTTGGCAGCCTGCTATCTGGATTCTCTAGCAGCGTTGGAAATTCCCTCTGTCGGCTACGGAATTCGCTATGAATTTGGCATCTTTCACCAGGATATAAAAGAGGGCTGGCAGGTAGAACGCACTGACAAGTGGCTGCGCTACGGCAACCCCTGGGAAGTGGCCCGCCCAGAGTGGTCGGTTGAAGTCAAATTTGGCGGCACCACCGAATCCTACACTGACGACCAAGACGGCTACCGAGTACGCTGGATCGCTGATCGCAGAGTAATGGGTGTACCCTACGACACACCCATTATGGGCTACCAGGTCAACACGGCCAATACCCTGCGGCTGTGGAAATCTGAGGCGGTGGAGTCCTTTGATTTTGAGGTATTTAACCAGGGTAACTACTATGGAGCCGTGGAAGATAAAGTTGCCTCCGAAAACCTGACTAAAGTGCTTTATCCCAACGACGAAAAGCTAGCCGGTAAACAACTGCGCCTGGAACAGCAATTCTTCTTTGTCTCCTGCTCTTTGCAAGATATGTTTCGCATTTTGAAGGGGCAGGGTTTGCCGGTGGAAAAATTCCATGAAAAGTTTGCCATTCAACTCAACGACACCCATCCCGCCATCGCTGCCGCCGAACTAATGCGTCTGTTGCTGGATGAGTACGGTCTGGACTGGACCCTGGCCTGGGAAATCACCCAAAAAACCCTGGCCTATACCAACCATACCCTCCTACCCGAAGCACTAGAAAAATGGCCCGTTAGCTTGTTTGGTAAATTGCTGCCGCGCCATTTGGAAATCATCTACGAAATCAACAGCCGGTTTTTGGAACTGGTACGAATGCGGTTTCCTAAAGATGCCGAGCGACTGGCCCGCATGTCCTTAATTGACGAAAGCGGCGAGCGGTACGTGCGTATGGCAAACTTAGCTTGTGTGAGCAGCCATACCATCAACGGGGTCGCGGCCTTGCATAGCGAACTGTTGAAACAGACCGTATTGCGGGACTTCTACGAACTATTTCCCGAAAAATTCTGCAATAAGACCAACGGCGTCACGCCCCGCCGCTGGATGGTGCTCAGCAATCCCCGCCTGAGCAAGATGATTACCAGCCGCATTGGCGATCGCTGGATTAAACACCTGGATGAACTCCGCCAGCTTGAATCCCTAGCCGATGACACTGGCTTCCGCGATGAATGGCGCAGCATCAAACAGGCCATCAAGCGCGACCTGGCCAGCCGTGTTCACAACCAGTTTGGTATTCTTGTGGATCCGGCTTCCCTGTTTGATGTGCAGGTGAAGCGCATCCATGAGTACAAACGCCAGCACCTGAATGTGCTACACATCGTCACCCTCTACAGCCAGCTTAAGCAAAATCCCAATCTGGACATTACCCCGCGCACGTTTATCTTTGGCGGCAAAGCGGCCCCTGGCTACCACATGGCCAAGCTGATGATCAAACTGATCACCGCCGTTGGAGAAATGGTCAACAAAGACCCTGATCTGCGTAATCAAATCAAGGTTATTTTTCTGCCCAATTACAACGTCACCAACAGCCAGCGCATCTACCCGGCCTCAGACTTATCGGAGCAAATTTCCACCGCTGGCTTTGAGGCATCGGGCACTGGCAACATGAAGTTTGCCATGAACGGCGCGCTGACCATTGGCACCCTGGATGGCGCTAATATCGAAATTCGTGATGCGGTAGGAGCAGAAAACTTCTTCCTGTTTGGCCTCACGGCTGACCAGGTGGTTGCCCTCAAAGCCTCTGACTACTACCCCTACAGCTACTATCAAAACAACCTGATGCTCAAAGATGCCATCGACCTAATTGCTTCTGGCCACTTCTCTCAGGGCGATGCTTCCCTGTTCAAGCCTCTGCTCAGCAAGCTCCTGCGCCAGGATCCCTACCTGCTGCTGGCCGACTATCAATCTTACATTGACTGTCAGCAGGCCGTGAGTCAGGCTTACAGCAGCACCGACAACTGGACACGCATGGCCATTCTCAACGCCGTGCGGATGGGGCCATTTTCCTCCGATCGCTCCATCCGCGAATACTGCGAGGAGATCTGGAAAGTGTCGCCTTTTACCGTACAAGTGGCCGAATACACGCCCGCCGATGGCGTTCTCGGCAGCGAACTAACCTGCCAGTTGAGTTAGGTGCGTGATGAGCTAGTTAAATGCGTGAAGCGTCTGCTCAAAGCACCGGATGTCTTGGGCTTCCAAGAGACACCCGTGGGAGGGGCAAGTTCAGCCCCTCTCGCAGACATTTCCTCAAAGACCTACGCCATTACTCCAGCCGCAGGATCTTATCCATTACCACCATCCACTGATTCGGCGGGTCAGCACTTGGGCGGCGCTCACCACTAGAGCCAGCATCGGGGGTAGGGACAGGTATCGGATCGCACCAATCGTTCGGATCCGCATAGCCGAGGCTGTGCAGGATTTTGATGGCCCGATCCAGCCCCTGTAAACTGCCATAGAGCACATGGCGCACTCGTTCAGGCTGGGGTTGCTGTCTGGAAGAGGAGGCAGGCGGAACATTGGACGCACCGCTGGCGTCCGATTCGGGATATTGCAACATCACATTCATTTTCCTTAACTCAGTGAACCGGAAAAGAACGCGAAAACCCCAGCCACCCACGCGGTAAACGTGCAAACTGAGGGGGCTGGGGTACCATAAACCCTAGCCTCGCAATCTGCCCTAGAGATTTGCGGGGTTAGCTGTCTGTTGGTGCTCTAACACCTTCAGACAGCGCCGAGATTTTCGAGTTCTGAGTGAACCGCCGCTTTGTGAAACGGCTTAGTGTAAAAGACTACTGGTACAAATGCAGCTTGTCAACCGCATTGGCAAATTTTCTTAAAAACGC
>Ga0224723_1002341_pt1 | contig 10566 bp, 8 predicted proteins | sample Balambano_FR2_Me_FD_161647 | JGI IMG/M metagenome (GOLD analysis project Ga0224723, IMG submission 161647) | Freshwater sediment microbial communities from Lake Towuti, South Sulawesi, Indonesia - Balambano_FR2_MetaG | ecosystem: Environmental > Aquatic > Freshwater > Lake > Sediment | place...
CGGGCTTGAGCACGCCGCGCTGTTCGGCGTCTTCAATCATGGCCATGCCGATGCGGTCCTTGACGCTGCCGAGCGGGTTGAAGAACTCGCACTTCAGGAGGATCGGGGTGGCGGGGTCCACGCCGAGGCTGGCGGGGACGCGGTTGAGGCGCACGAGGGGCGTGCGGCCGACGGTCTCGACGATGTTGTGGTAGATGCGGCCCATGTTGCGGTGACGGTTGACGTGGGGGGAATGGTGCGGCGGAGGCCGGCGGACGGTCAACCGGGGTGATGGACCGGCGGCCCGGCATGGAATGAAGCGTGCCTGTCCGGTTGCTTGCCAAAGGAGCACCGGGCATCGCTCTGGGCAATGAGCCGGACGGGCAGGGAGCCTGAGCTGTTTCCCTCATGCCGCCCGTTTCACCCCGATCAGGAAGCCCCCCCCGCGTGGCGGTCCGCTTCGGTTGATGCCAAGGTGGCGGGGCGCCGGTCTGCGATCCGGCGCGTGGGTTTGCTTGGGCCGTGCTCGCCGGGCCGAAGGACGGCGTTCCCAAACGGACGCCCCGCCCCGCGGCCGCGTTTCTTGACGCGATTTTTCCCGTTGCCCACTGTCGTTTTCACGACGGCCGCACCGGCCCGTCCATCATGAGCCATCCGCACAACCTCTTCGGCACCCTCCGGAACTTCGACGCCGGCCACGGCCGGACCGCCCGGTTCTACTCGCTGCCGGCGCTGGAGCAGGCCGGCGTCGGCCCCGTCTCGCGGCTGCCCGTCTCCATCCGCCTCGTGCTCGAGTCCGTGCTGCGCAACTGCGACGGCCTGAAGGTCAGCGAAGCCAACGTCCGGGAGCTGGCCAACTGGCAGCCGCACGCGCCGCGCACCGCGGAGATCCCCTTCGTGGTCGCGCGCATCGTGCTCCAGGACTTCACCGGCGTGCCGCTGCTGGTGGATCTCGCGGCGATGCGCAGCGCGGTGAGCAGGCTCGGCAAGAATCCCAAGCTCATCGAGCCGCTCGTGCCCGTGGACCTCGTCGTGGACCACTCGGTGCAGGTGGACTTCGCCGGCAGCGCCGACGCGCTGGCGCGCAACCTCGACCTCGAGTTCCGGCGCAACCGCGAGCGCTACCAGTTCCTCAAGTGGGGCATGCAGGCCTTTGACACCTTCAAGGTCGTTCCGCCCGGCATCGGCATCGTCCACCAGGTGAACCTCGAGTACCTCGCCAAGGGCGTCCTTTCATCCAGCATCCAGGATCCAGCATCCAGCACCTGCTATCCCGACACCCTTGTCGGCACCGACTCGCACACCACCATGATCAACGGCCTCGGCATCGTGGGCTGGGGCGTGGGCGGCATCGAGGCCGAGGCCGGCATGCTCGGCCAGCCGGTCTATTTCCTCACGCCGGACGTGGTGGGCGTGCATCTCACCGGCGCGCTGCGCGAGGGCGTCACCGCCACGGACCTCGCGCTGACGGTCACGCAGTTGCTCCGCAAGACGAAGGTCGTCGGCAAGTTCGTCGAGTTCTTCGGCCCCGGCGCGGCGGCGCTGCCCGTGGTGGACCGCGCGACCATCGCCAACATGGCGCCCGAGTACGGCGCGACGATGGGCTTCTTCCCGATGGACGAGGAATGCGTGAACTACCTCCGCGCCACCGGCCGCAGCGAGGAGCATTGCAGGCTCTACGAGAATTATTACAAGGCCCAGGGCCTGTGGGGCATCCCGCAGCCGGGCGAGATCGAGTACTCGCAGGTCATCGAGCTCGACCTTGCCTCGGTGGTGCCGAGCGTGGCCGGCCCGAAGCGCCCGCAGGACCGCATCGAGCTGCCGAAGCTGAAGGAGAGCTTCGTCGGCGCGTTCAGCCGGCCGGTCACGGACAACGGCTTCGGGAAAAAGGCCGAGGACTTCGCCGCCGTGCGTGCCGAGGTCAGCCTGAACGGCCACGGCCAGGCCGTGCTCGGCCACGGCTCCGTGCTCATCGCCGCGATCACGAGCTGCACCAACACCAGCAACCCCTCGGTCATGCTCGCCGCCGGGCTGCTGGCCAAGAAGGCCGTCGAGAAGGGCCTGGCCGTGAACCCGGCCGTGAAGAGCTCCCTCGCCCCCGGCAGCCGCGTCGTCACCGAATATCTCCAGAAGACCGGCCTGCAACGCTACCTCGACGCGCTCGGCTTCCAGACCGTGGGCTACGGCTGCACCACCTGCATCGGCAACTCCGGCCCGCTCGCCGCCCCCATCGAGGAGGCCGTGGTGAAGCACGACCTCGTCGCCGCCAGCGTGCTCTCCGGCAACCGCAACTTCGAGGCCCGCGTCCACCAGAACATCAAGGCCAACTTCCTCATGTCCCCGCCGCTGGTCGTGGCCTTCGCCCTCGCCGGCCGCGTGGACCTCGACCTCACGGCCGAGCCGCTCGGCACGGGCCGGGACGGCGCGCCCGTCTTCCTCCGCGACCTCTGGCCCACGCTGGCCGAGGTGCGCGACGCCATGCAGAGCGCCCTCCGGCCGGAGGTCTTCCGCCGGCTCTACGCCGACTTTGCCGCGCAGAATCCGAAGTGGAACGAAATCCCCTCCAGCACGGGTGAAGTCTATGAGTGGGACCGCGCCTCGACCTACATCCAGGAGCCGCCGTTCTTCACGGACTTCCCGCTCACGCCCGGCGGCATCCGGCCCATCACCGGCGCGCGCGCCCTCGGCCTCTTCGGCGACTCGGTGACCACCGACCACATCTCGCCCGCCGGCGCGATCAAGAAGAGTTCGCCCGCCGGCCGCTACCTGCTCGAGCACGGCGTCGCCTTCGAGGATTTCAACAGCTACGGCTCGCGCCGCGGCAACGACCGCGTCATGACCCGCGGCACCTTCGCCAACGTCCGCATCAAGAACCTGATGCTCGGCGGCGAGGAGGGGGGCAACACGATCTTCTCGGGAAGCACAGGCGCCCCGCCTGCTGCCGGCCTCGCCTCTGCGGCCGACTCAAGTACGCCCGGAGTCGAAGGCGGGGCGCCTTCGACAGCGCCCGGGGCGGGCGCGCTCCCCGGAACGAAAATGAGCATCTACGACGCCGCGATGAAATACCTCGCCGGCGGCACGCCGCTCATCGTCATCGCCGGCCAGGAATACGGCACCGGCTCCAGCCGCGATTGGGCCGCGAAGGGCACGAAGCTGCTCGGCGTGAAGGTCGTGGTGGCGCAGAGCTTCGAGCGCATCCATCGCAGCAACCTCGTCGGCATGGGCGTGCTCCCGCTCCAGTTCAAGGAAGGCATGACCGCGCAGACCCTGAAGCTCGACGGCACCGAGACCTACGACGTCATCGGCCTCGGCGCGGATCTCAAGCCCCAGCAGGATCTCACGCTGAAGATCACCCGCCAGGACGGCCGCGCGGAGAACGTGGACGTCCGCTGCCGCATAGATACGCCCATCGAGATCGAGTACTACCAGCACGCCGGCATCCTGCCGTATGTGCTGCGGCAGTTGATCTCGAAGGCGTAGGCCATGGAGCGCCGGTCTCCGACCCGGCGCGAAGCGAAGGTTGAACAACGCGCCGGCTCGGAGAGCGGCGCTCCGAAGGCGGGGCTTGGCTTCTCGAAACTCTCCCGGCTCAATCATCGGCATCGCCATGCCCACGCCGCCGCGAACCAAACGCGAATACTTGCGCGAACTGGTGGCCGGCAAGAACCGCTGGTCGCGTCCGCTCACGGACGAGGAGCGCGCCCTCGGCTTCCTCGGCTGGCACGAGCGCGGTTATCTGCCGCACTGCGATTTCCCCGGCCTCGTTCAGTTCGTCACCTTCCGCCTCGCTGACTCCATGCCTGCTTCCCGCCGAGGCGAGTGGGAACACCTGCTCGCCATCGAAGACCTGCGGGAGAAGCGCACCAAGCTGGAGGAATATCTCGACCGTGGCGTGGGTGAGTGTCACCTGCGCGACCCGCGCATCGCGAAGCTGTGCGAGGATGCGCTGTTGTTCTTTCACAACGAGCGTTGCGAGTTGCTGGCGTGGTGCGTGATGCCGAACCACGTACATGTGCTGGTTCACGTCTGGCAGACACCGCTCGGCAAGATGCTTCAAAGCTGGAAGCGGCACATCGCCATGCAGGCGGAGGCGTATCTGGTGGAGCGCCGGTCTCCGACCCGGCGTGTTTCTACGGATGACGCCAACGCGCCGGCACGGAGAGCGGCGCTCCATTTGAAATGGCAGCGCGAGTATTGGGATACGTTCATGCGCGATCCTGAGCTGGAGAGGAAGGCCGTGCGCTACGTGGAGAACAACCCTGTGAAGGCCAGGCTATGCAAGACGGCGGAAGGCTGGCCATCCAGCAGCGCGAGGTTCAGGGACGAACATCGGCGGCTGGTTTTGCCGAAGGGGCTGTCGTCATGAAGCGCCCAGACATCGCCCGGCGCGAGGGGGCTGTCTCCAGTTCGTGCCGAGCGATGCTCGGTGCCCCTTTCGTCCGCCCCACTCCTTCACCCCTTCGGCTTGAACAGCGCGGCGTCGAGGATGGACCAGATGTGGATGACCCAGCCGAGCAGGAAGATCCACAGCGCGCTGGCCAGCACGAACCTGATCACGGCCATCAGCAGCCGGCCCTGGATGGGCTGGCCAAGGCCGGGGATGAAGAAGCTGCACGGCGCCGCGATGACGTTGCCCGTGGAACCTTGTCCGGCCATGTGAGCGGGGGTTTGAGGGTTGGGGACGTTCTTCAGCCGCCGATCTGCGCGCGGTAGGCGGCGGGCGTGAGCCGGGCGTCGAGTTCCGCGGGGTTCGCGGGCTTCAGCTTGAAGAACCAGCCGGCCCCGAACGGGTCGCCGTTCACCAGCGCCGGGTTGGCGGCCACCGCGGCGTTCACCTCGACCACCTCGCCGCCGTGCGGCGTGCCAATGTCGCCGGCGGTCTTCACGGCCTCGCCGGCCCGCAGCTTGCGGCCGGCCGTGGGCGCCTGGGCAAACAATGTCCGGCATTTCGTGCTGAAGGTGCCCGTGACCTGCCGCATGGATGCGCCCATCGAGATCGAGCTCCATCAGCACGGCGACATCCTGCCGTACATGATGCGGCAGCTTGTGGAAGCGCCGCGCGCGTCCTCCCTGCGAGGCGGACTGCGGGACTGCGGGACACCTCGGCCGTGCAGGCCCAAACTCCCGTCTGATCAAGCACTTCACATGACGAACAGGTGCAGGCCAAATAAAAAGCTTGCCGCCGCGTCACCACCAGATCTTTACTTGACACAGATCAGCACCGGTCCAGTTGCGTTGGCCTGGTGTGTTGATCTGATTGCAACACCTCAACAAGGAAAAGGGCTTCACGCCCACCCATGCATCCCATGAAAAGTGCAGTTGTTGTCGCACTCCTCATCGCCGCCTCCGGCTCCGCCTCGGCGGCCCTCAACTACGACCCGCTGACGCCCGCACCGCCTCCGGTGTTGGACCAGGGCTGGTCGTACGACCAGATCAACGCCGCGGATGACGGCACCCTCGGCACCGTCTCCGTGGACGGCCCCTACAGCATCACGCTCACCGACTGGGCGTGCTTCACCCTGACGGACGCCTTCATCAACGGCGACCAGTACAGGATCAACATCAACGGGACGGACTACTTCAGCACCGACAACGTCGCCGGCCATCCGTTCAGCCCGCCGCTCGCCCTGGGTGATGCCAACGGCGAGGCGGCCTGGGTGGCTCCCGAGTACGACGGCTTCCAGATCGAGCTGCCCGCCGGCGCGTACCGCATCTCCATCTGGGGCGACGGTGCGGGCGGCATCCCGGCCGGTTTCTACACCCGCCTTGATTCCGGCCGCTGCATCCCGGAGACCAGCACGGTCGTCTCCGGCCTGGCGCTGGCCGGCCTGGTCGGCGTCGGCGCCTGGCGCCGCTGCCGCAAGGCCTGAGAGCTTGCGGCCTTGCCTTCAGAAACCCGGGAGGGCCTTCCCTCCCGGGTTTTCTCTTTCCCGGCCGGAGATCACCCCTTCGCCAGCTCCCGCAGTGCCGCCACCCTTCCGGCATCGGCCACGGTGCCGCCGTACTCGGGCGGGCCGAACTGCCGGCCCATCGCCACGCGGCCGTTGCGGAACGCCATGCCGCTGGCCAGCGGCGCGCTGGCGGAGACGTGGAACTCCCGCGCCCCGGACCGCGCGATGATTTTGGCGACGTTCCGCTCGGAGATGCCGCCGCCGGGCATCACGATCAGCCGGCCGCCCGCACGGCGGACGAGTTCGGCGAGCAGGTCCAGCCCCTCCAGCGCCGACCGTTCCAGCCCGGAGGTCAGCACGCGCTCCACGCCCAGCCCGAGCAGCGCGTCCAGCGCCTCGAACGGATCCCGCGCCATGTCAAACGCGCGGTGGAACGTCACCGGGAGCGGCCGGGCCAGCGCCATCAGCTCGCGCGTGCGCGGCACGTCCACGGTCCCGTCGGCGTACAGCAGGCCGAAGACCGCCACGTCCGCGCCCAGCCGCTTCGCCAGCTCGAGGTCGCGGCGCATCACCTCGAACTCGTCATCCGAGTACAGGAAATCCCCGCCGCGCGGCCGGATCATGACGGCCAGGGCGAGCCGGCAGCGCTCGCGCACGCGCCCGAGCAGGCCCGCGCTGGGCGTGAGGCCGCCCTCGGTGAGCGCGCCGCACAGCTCGACGCGGTCCGCCCCGCCCTGCTCCGCCGCCAGCGCGCCCGCCACGGAATCCACGCACACCTCGAGGCGCACCCGGCTCATGCCGCGCCCTCCGCCGGCAGGGCCGGCAGTCCGCTGTGGACGACGCGCCCGCCGAGGAGCGTGGCCAGCGCCCGGCCGCGCAGCGGCCAGCCGTCGAAGGGGCTGTTCCACGAACGGCTGAGGCTTTCGTCCCGCCGGTACGTCCACCGCGCCTCGGGATCAAGGAGCACCAGGTCCGCCGGCGCGCCGGGGGCCAGTTCGCCCAGCGGACGGCCGGCGTGGTCCTTGAGCTTCAACAGCCGCGCTGGGTTCGCCGTGAAGCGCCGCAGCACCTCCAGCAGCGGCAGGTGCCCGGCGTGGTAAAGCTCGGTGAGCGACAGCGCGAACTCCGTCTCCAGCCCGGTGATGCCGAAGGGTGCCTCGTCGAACTCCACGTCCTTCTCGTAGTTGCAGTGCGGCGCGTGGTCGCTGCACAGCACGGTGAGGATGCCGGACTTCAGGCCCTCGATGATGGCCGCGCGGTCCGCGGCCGAGCGGAGCGGCGGGTTCATCTTGAAGTTGGTGTCGTAGGACGGCCAGTCGGGTCGCTCGCCGGCAGCCAGCAGCCCCGCCGCCGCGGTGGCGCGCCCGTCCTCCGCCCAGAACGCCCCGGCCCCGGCGAGCGCCGCGTCCGTGAGCGTGAAGTGGTGCGGGCAGGCCTCGCCGGTGATGGGCACGCCGCGGTCCTGCGCGCGCTTGAGGAGCTGCACCGCGTTGGCCGTGCTGACGTGCTGGCAGTGGACCGGCGTGCGCGTGAACTCGGCCAGGATGATGTTCCGCGCCACGATGATGTCCTCGCCCACCGCGGGCCAGCCGCGCAGGCCGAGCCGCAAGCTCCACCGGCCCTCGTGCATCACCGCGTCCTCCGTCAGGTCGAAGTCCTGGCAATGGTCCATCACCACCAGCCCGAACATCTGCGCGTACTCGAGCGCGCGGCGCATCAGCTCGTTGTTCTGCACGCAGTCCCCGTCGTCCGTGATCGCCACCACGCCCGCCTTGGCCAGCGAGCCGATGGGCGCCAGCTCCTCGCCCTGGCGGCCGACGGTGATGGCACCGGCGATCTCGACGCGGATGCGCGCCTCGCGCCGCACCTTGTCCTGCACCAGCGCGACCTGCGCGGCGCTGTCAATCGCCGGGCTGGTGTTCGGCATGCAGACCACGGTGGTGAAGCCGCCGCGCGCCGCGGCGGCGGTGCCGGCGGCGATGGTTTCCTTCGCCGGCTGGCCCGGCTCGCGCAGGTGGACGTGCAGGTCAACCAGCCCCGGCGCCACCACCAGCCCCGCCGCGTCCACCACCGTCGCTTCGCGCGCGCCCGGGTGCGCGGCCAGGTCCGGCCCCACCGCGTGGACCACGCCCTGCCGCACCAGCACGTCGGCGGTGGCGTCGAAGCCGGAGGCGGGGTCCATGACCCGGCCGCCGCGGAGGAGGAGCGCCTGCATCGGTGGGCGAGGTTATGGGCGCGTGAATTGACAAGGCAAGACGCCCCCGGCAGCATGACCCGGAGCCGGGCGGGTGTAGCTCAATGGTAGAGCTCCAGTCTTCCAAACTGGCTACGAGGGTTCGATTCCCTTCACCCGCTCCAGGGCCTGCCGGCGCCGCACGGCCCGCAGATGTCACAGAAAACGTCTCGCCGGGAGTTCCGCGTCGCGCGCATCTTCGCCGCCTTTGGCCCTTATGGCGAAACCGGCCCGCAAGCCCGATCCCGCCCGCTTCCTCAACCGCGAGCTGAGCTGGCTGGAGTTCAACCAGCGCGTCCTCGACGAGGCGCGCAACCGCGCCAACCCGCTGCTCGAGCGCGTGAAGTTCTTCTGCATCACCGGCTCGAACCTCGACGAGTTCTTCGAGGTGCGGGTGGCCGGCCTCAAGCAGCAGGTCGAGGGCGGCGCGGCGGCGGAGCCGGGCGGCGACGGCCTCGGCCCGGCGGAGACGCTGCGCCAGGTGGGCCGGCGCGTGCGCCGGCTGGTGGACGAGGCCTACGCCTGCTGGCGGGAGGAGCTGCTGCCCGGGCTCGGGCGCGCGGGCATCCGCTTCCTGCGCCACGGACAGCTCGACGAGGCGGACCAGCGGTGGCTCGAGAACTTCTACCGCACCACGGTCCACCCCGTGCTCACGCCGCTGGGCATTGACCCCTCGCACCCCTTCCCGCTGCTCCAGAACAAGGCGCTCAACATGATCGTCGAGCTCGAGGTGTCGCACCTGGGCGAGACGGAGCGGCGGCTGGCGGTGGTGCAGGTGCCGCCGAACCTCCCGCGCCTGGTGCGGCTGCCGCGGGCGGACGGCCGGCGGGACTACATCTTCCTCGGCCAGATCGTGGGCGCGCACCTCGGCCTGCTGTTCCCGGGCCGGCGCATCCTGGGCTTCTGGGCGGTGCGCGTGACGCGCAATGGCGAGCTGTACATTGACGAGGAGGAGGTGGCGAACCTGCTCAAGGCGGTGGAGGACGAGCTGCAGAACCGCCGCAAGGGCGCCGCCGTGCGCCTCGAGGTGGAGCAGGACTGTCCGCCGCACCTGCGTGCGCGCCTGCTCGAGCACCTCAGCCTCGGCCCGGACGACCTGTACGTCATCGACGGCCCGCTCCATCCCGGCCGCATCCTCACCATCACCGAGGGCGAGCACGCGCCGGGGCTGAAGGACCCGCCCTTCCACGCGCCCGTGACGGCGTCGCTGCGGGGGCGCGCGGACCTCTTCGAGGCGATCCGCGAGCGGGACCACCTGCTGCACCACCCCTACGAGAGCTTCGAGCCGGTGATCCAGTTCCTGCAGCAGGCGGCGACGGACCCCGGCGTGCTGGCGATCAAGCAGACGCTCTACCGCACGGGCGGCGACCCGCGGATCGTGGGCGCGCTGATGGAGGCGGCGCGCCAGGGCAAGCAGGTCACGGCGGTGGTCGAGCTGATGGCGCGCTTCGACGAGCACAACAACATCCAGTGGGCGCAGCGGCTCGAGCAGGCGGGCGTCCACGTCGTGTACGGCCTGCGGGGGCTGAAGATCCACGCCAAGATGACGCTCGTGGTCCGAGCGGAGCCGGACGGCATCCGCCGCTACCTGCACCTGAGCACGGGGAACTACAACGCCACCACCGCGCGGCTGTACACGGACCTCGGGCTGCTCACCTGCCGGGCGGACTTCGGCGAGGACGCCACCAGCCTCTTCAACCTGCTCACGGGCGTGGCGCAGTTCCAGGGCCTGCGCAAGTTCATCGCCGCGCCCTTCGAGCTGCATGCGCAGACGCTGCACCTCATCCGCCGCGAGGCGGAGCACGCCGCCCAGGGCCTGCCCGCGCGCATCACCGCCAAGATGAACTCGCTGGTGGACCCGGACGTGATCGAGGCGCTGTACGCCGCCTCGCAGGCGGGGGTGGAGATTGACCTGATCGTGCGCGGCATCTGCGCCCTGCGGCCGGGGCTCCCGGGCGTGAGCGAGCGCATCCGCGTGCGCAGCCTCGTGGACCGCTTCCTCGAGCACAGCCGCGTCTTCCACTTCGAGAACGCCTGCCAGCCGCAGGTCTTCCTCGGCAGCGCGGACTGGATGCCGCGGAACTTTTTCCGCCGCATCGAGGTCATGTTCCCGGTGGAGGACGGCCTGCTGCGCGAGCGGCTGGTGGAGGAGGTGCTGGCGGCGAACCTGCGGGACAACTGCCGCGCGCGCCGCCTGCGGCCGGACGGGAAGTACGTGGCCGTGACCCCGGCGCGCGGCGAAAAGGCCTACCGCTGCCAAAGCGAACTGATGCGCCTCGCCCTCCGCGGCGCCGGGGCCGCCGGCGACCCCGCGGCGGAGGCGGCCCCGCCCGCGCCGCCGCGCAGGGTGGTGGTGCGCGGCACGCCCGGACGTTGAACGCCCCGCCCCCGCCGGGCACGCTCCGCGCGCATGCTGGACTTTCTCGACGTGCCGGCGCGCGCGGCGGGCCCGCGCTGGACGAT
>Ga0224723_1002343_pt1 | contig 10555 bp, 12 predicted proteins | sample Balambano_FR2_Me_FD_161647 | JGI IMG/M metagenome (GOLD analysis project Ga0224723, IMG submission 161647) | Freshwater sediment microbial communities from Lake Towuti, South Sulawesi, Indonesia - Balambano_FR2_MetaG | ecosystem: Environmental > Aquatic > Freshwater > Lake > Sediment | place...
CCGTTGATGAGCGCCTGCAAGCGGCGGGCGCGCTTCGATGCGTATGGTGCGGCGTCGCGGGCGGTGATGGCGCGGCTGCATGACCTGACGCCGGATGTCGAACAAATCTCGATTGACGAGGCGTTTCTCGATGTGACGCTGCTGCCCGATGACGCAGAGGCAGTCGCCCGCCGCTTGCAGGCGCTCATCAACGGCGATCTCAGCTTGCCGTGTTCGCTCGGCGTGGCGAGCAACAAGCTGGTGGCGAAGATCGCCAACAACATCGGCAAAGATCGTGCAGGCAAGGGCGCACCGCCAAACGCGATCACGGTCGTCGCGCCGGGGCAGGAGGCGGCGTTCCTCGCGCCGCTGCCCGTGCGTGAGCTGTGGGGTGTTGGTCCAAAAACGGCGGAGACGCTGCACGCGCTGGGCATCACGACCATCGGCGATCTGGCGCGCTATTCCGAGACGGCGCTAGTGGCGCGCTTCGGCAAGCACGGTGCAGACCTGGTGCAGCACGCGCGCGGCATCGACACGCGGACGGTCGAAAGCGAAGGCGACGCGAAATCGATCAGCAAAGAGACGACGTTCGCGCGCGATGTGACGGATGTGGCGCAGTTGGAGCGGACGCTGCACGGGCTGGCGGATGAAGTCGGGCGCAAGCTGCGCGCCGACCAACTGCACGGCGCGACCGTCAAGCTCAAGCTGCGCTGGGCGGACTTCACGACGCTGACGCGACAGGTAACGCTGCCGCAGCCGACGCAGCACGACAGTGCGATCTACGAGGCGGCGCGCGGGCTGCTGCACAAGGTGTGGGTGGCAGGTGGCGCTGTCCGGCTGATCGGCGTGGGGGTGAGCGGGTTCGAGGATATGCCAGTGCAGCGGTCGTTGTGGGACGACGCCAGCGATGCACAGCAGACAAAGCTGGAGAGCGCGCTCGACGACCTGCGCGACCGCTTCGGCAACGGCGTCATCAAGCGCGGGAGCGAGTTAGAGTGAGAATCTTAACCTCGTCCCACCTCTAGCGCATATTCACTCAGCACCTCGCACCCACCCTCCGTAATCAGAAATGTGTTCTCCAGCCGCACGCCCGCCCGCGCCTGAGCCGTGTAGCCGCCCGGCTCGATGCAGATCACGTTGCCCGCTTCCAGCACTGCGCCGCGTGTCTTGTTCACGTCCGGGTACGCCTCGTGCGAGCGCAGCCCCGTGCCATGCCCGCCGTGATGGATCAGCCCCGCTTGCAACAGCGGGTGCTGGCGCAACTGGTGGTCGATATGCTGCGTGATGTCGCTGGTATGCACGCCCGGCTTGAGCAGCGTCTCCATCTCGTGCAGGATGCCCGCAACATGATCGTAGATGTCTTGTTGTATTGCCGTCGGCGTCGCGTCCACCGCGAACACGCGCGCCAGGTCTGACCAGTAGCCCTGATGCCAGGTCTGCGTGTCGAGGATATACAATTCGCCGCTTTCGATCCGGCGGTCGCGCGCCGCCCCGCCCATCACACCACAGGCGTAATCGCCCGCATGATGCACCCGCTTGCCCGCCGCGCGCATCGCGCCGTGCTGACCGGCTGCCAATACGTCGAGTTCGTTGACGCCGGGCGCAATCACCCGACGCGCCGCGTCAATCCCTGCCAGATTAACGCGGATGCTGTCGCGGATACACGCGATCTCGTCGGCATCCTTGCGCGCCTGCATCGCCTGGAGCGCATCATCAAGCGCCAGCCATGTGTCCGGCGCGAGATGTGCCTGCACCGTGCGCGCGATGTCATGTGGCAGTGTTTCCGCCTGCCAGCCGATGCGCCGAATGTGTGCCGCGCCCCGCAGTCGGGAGTCGAGCAAGGCGTTGAGTCGTCGGGCAGGATCGGGATGCGTCGTAAAGAGCAGCCCCCACTCATACGTATGGCGTTCGGTTGCCAGCGCGCTGCCTTCGTCGGTGTGCGCGAACAGCCATGACGTGCCATCGACAAAAATCACCAACAGACCGGGGAAGTCCGTCCAGGCGGGATAGTAACCCGGCAGCCAGACGCCGCTGAAGTAGTAAATCTCGCACGGGTCGGAGAACAGCGCCAGATCAATCTGCTGGTTGTGCATGTGTTGCAGCAAGCGCGCCTGTCGCTGCTGGCAGCCTTCGCCTGTGAGCATAGGGGACGCTTCCGCCAAAGTCACGCTGTAGAATAGTTTGTTTAAGGGTTGTCGCCAGCCAGCGAATGCAGCGACAATCCATTATAGCAGCGACAATCCATTATAATTGTAGTGCTATGAGGTGAGTCAGCAAGGCAGGTGAACCAATGACTTTGCAAACAGCAACACTGATGGCATTCGTCGCTACGACGAACGCGGAGCGCACCAAAGCGTTCTATCGCGATACATTGGGGCTGAAGCTCGTCAGCGACGAGGCATTCGCGCTGGTGTTCGACGCTAACGGCACGATGCTGCGCGTGCAGAAAGTTGACGCCTTCACGCCGCAGTCGTTCACAGCGCTTGGCTGGCAGGTGGCAGCCATTCGCGCCACGACCGCCGCGCTGATCGCCAGTGGTGTCGAGATGAGCAGATTTGGCTGGATGCCGCAGGACGAGCTGGGCATTTGGACGGCGGACGACGGCGCGCAGGTGGCTTGGTTTCGCGACCCCGACGGCAACGTGCTGAGTATCACGCAGTTTCCGTGAGGTGAAAAGGAATGGGTCGAAACCTACTTTGCTGACCCAATCGCCGCTTGCGCCTGTTTCTCTTTGCGCGCTTCGGCAAGCGCAACGCGGTAGGCGACTGCCTCTTCCGCTGTCACATCGGCAGGCGGATGCTTCGGCGTGTAATGTTCGATGGCAAAGGACAACGGATCAATACGCCGCCTGGTCACATTCAGCAGTTCAATCGCCGCCAGTGCGCCTTTCACATCCAGATGCGCAATCGTCTGTGTGTCAATCCAGCGTGTGGAGACGGGAATGTCGGTCGTCAGTTCCAGGTATAACACATCGCCTGTATGGTCATAGGTCATCTTCATGGCAGCGTCCTCAGCTCACACTTCAAGACTTCGGCTCTGTATCATCAATAATTGAGACAATGATACGTTCAAACTCATCAACAACCACTTGGATGATAAGCCAGATATGTTCATCTTCAAGATCAAATTCCATTTCATATAGGTCTGTACCATGATCTTGTATGGTCAGTGTACCCTGTTCAATGGTATCAATGAGCATTTGCTCACTGATATTCCGCAGGAGCATCCGTCTGGCAGCATGAAGCGAAAGCGTGTACGTCTTGTTGTTTGCGCTGATAGTGGCTAGCACGTCGATTTTACCCTGGTCTCAACGGTAGGTATCCAGAACGGCGTCCCGTTTTTGGGAGTCATAAAGGCAGCGTGGTGTGGATGGCTGAGGATTTTGATGCGCCGCTGGAAGACTTTTGTGCTTAGCTCAAAGGATACGACAACAAGAGCCACATGTCGTAGGGTTCTGGTTCAGCGCGGATGCCTTTGCACTCATCTTCTGCAATCCACTCGTAGACTTTTCGCGCGTCGTCATACGTAGCCAGCAGACCCAACTCGTTTGCCCGAATGCCAAATAATTCGTGCATGTCTTTCTCCAATCCGCTGCAAAGCCATGAATGACCAAAGTCTCTATAGCCACCGTAACTGAGGATGTCATAGCCGATTGGTGTACCACCCGGCTCGACTGCAATCCCTTGCTTAACACGTTTGGCGATACCTTCGTCATCAGGTTCTTCATCAAGCCATATCTTCTGATGCTCCAGTGGCAACGCAGCTCCAATGATGAAGAGATTGTCCCTGTCAAGTTCAAACCGCTTGACGAAAGCTCTGGCAGCATCCACAGAATAAAATAGGGATGGGACATCCAGGACGGTCTCGTACCCTGTAGCGCACCATTCCAAAAAAGCGTCCATGTGCTGTTCACTGATGCCGAACCGGATTGCGGCTTCTCGATCTCCTGGTATCCAGCCCCAGAAGACAGAGAATACAGGCTTACAAACGTGCGAAGAAAGACTGATTAGATTTCCAGACGGCAACAAGTCACTGACTAGAGGATATTCGTCTCGATATGCGCGAAGCAGGAAATAACCCCCGGAACAGAAGTTGGTTAGATCGATTGTTTCCATGGAAGATTTTATTCTGCCCCGCTATCCCGCACGTCCTGTAGGTTCAACTGCGCGCTGCGGTTGCCGTTCCACTCGTTGACCTCCAGCGCATACACGACATCCACACGCTTGCCCATATCGTGCAGCTTCGCGCCCAGATTAAAGCCAATCGCATCCACAGGCGCGTGACCGGGCTTGCGCAGCTTCAGCTTGAGATGCTGCTCTTCCTTGCCCACTGGACGCGCGTCCACCACGTCCAGCCCGCGCGTCACAAACAGCGGCGCGCGGTTGTGGTAGCCCGTCGGCTCGAGCTTCATCAGTTCGTCCGCCAGCGGCATGTCAATGCTTTCATAGGGCAGTTCCATGTCAATCTCGATCATCGGCATCAGGTTTTGCCCGGCAAGCTGATCTTCGGCGATCTCGGTCAGGCGGCGGCGCAGCACCGGAATATTCTCATTGCGCACCGTCAGCCCCGCCGCCTGCGCGTGACCGCCGTGCCGCACCAGCAGGTCGGCGCACAGGTCGAGCGCACGGGTGATGTCGAACTGCGGGATGCTGCGGCATGAGGCGCGGCTCTCCTCCTCGCCCAGTTCCATCACCACCGTCGGGCGATAGTATTCTTCGGTCAGCCGCCCCGCCACCAGCCCGACGATGCCTGGCTGGAAAGCAGCATCCTGCGCAAAGATCAGCCAGCCATCCGCCTCACCGCTGGTTTCCAGCCGTGTGCGGATGACCTCCTGCGCCTGGCGCGTCAATTCCTGCCGCCGCGTGTTCAATGTCTGCAATTCGCCCGCCAGCTTCGCCGCCGTCGTCGGATTGTCTGATACCAGCAAATGATAGGCGGTCATGGCGCTGTCCAGTCGTCCGGCGGCGTTGATGCGTGGACCGAGCGCGAAGCCGATACGCTCGCTGTCGACCGTGCCGTGCTTGACCGTCGCCACGTCCAGCAAGGCGCGCACGCCAGGGCGCACGCCGTTGTTGATGACTTCCAGCCCGCGCCGCACGAGGATGCGGTTCTCCAGCCGATCCAGCGGCGCGAGGTCAGCGACCGTGCCGATAGCGACCAGATCGAGCAGGCTTTCCAGCGGCAGGCGCGGCTGCTGGCTGCGTCGGTCCTGCGCCGTCGCGCGGAAGAGCGCGTCCGCCAGCTTGAAAGCGATGCCCACGCCCGCCAGCATATCTTCGGGGTACTTGCAGTCGGTCTGCTTAGGGTTCAGCACCGCGCGGGCGTGCGGGATGTCCGCGCCGACGCTGTGATGATCGGTGACGATGATGTCGAGTCCGGCGCGCACACCGTCTTCGACTTCCTGCACCGAGCGGATGCCGCAATCGACCGTGATCACCAGTCGCACACCCGCCTGCGCCAGTTTGAGCAGCGCATCGCTGTTCAAGCCGTAGCCTTCGTCAATCCGGTGCGGAATGTACGGCTTGACGAGCGCGCCGAGCGCTGTGAGTGCCTGCGTCAGCAGCGCGGTCGCTGTCACGCCGTCGGCGTCAAAGTCACCGTAGACGATGATCGGCTCGCGCTTGCGAATGGCGTGGCGGATGCGCGCGACAGCCTCGTTCATCCCCTTCATCAGGAACGGGTTGTACGGGTCGTTTTCGGAATAGAGGAAGCGAAACGCCTCGTTCGGGTCTTCCATGCCGCGATTGAACAACACCTGTGCCAGCACAGGCGACATGCCGCGAAAGCGACTCAGGTGTTCGGTCGGCGCTGGCGTAGCGACCAGCCAGCGTTTGGTTGCAGGTGTAGTCATGATAGTTGCTCAAGAAAATCTATAAACGGCTTAAAGCACTGCGGGCAGGCAGTAACGATTTGTTGATAGTCGGACAAGCCAAGAATTAGCGGCGCATCAGCGGTTTCAGAATACTGACCACCATATTTCCTGAAAAGCGCTTGAACAATATGCTTGGGTGGGTGATCTTTGTTCTGATCTTCAACAGGAAGCGTCCAGCTCACATCTAGCTTGCTCACACCAAGTCTTACTGCGAGTGCTTCCTCCGCTGCCAGTAGCAGCGCTTCCAGTTCATACTTGAAACAGAAGGTTTTGAAGCGGGTCAGGTAGCGCTCGTCGTTTGCCAATCCGCGCTGACTTAATGCCTTTAGGTACTCGCTCTGAATTGCATCGAACAAATGCTGCGGCGTGGTGTGCGGAACTTCTTTGTTCAGGGGATAGAGATCAGGCAAAGCAACGACAATCGCAGACGGGTCGTTAGCAAGAAGGATCGCCGCGCGCTGCGGTACTTTACGAATGATGGATGCCTTTTTATCGCCACGCGGCGCTTCGAAAAACTGGATGTCGATCCCCTGCTGTGCTTTATGCGCGATCAACGGTCGCAGCAACTCGGTCATTGCTGCTCTGTCTGAAGCTCCTTCGACATAGACGATCACCGACTTCACGAAAACTGCTCCAGTTCGTCGCTGCGATGAAAGTGTTCAAGTTCTTCAACGCCGAACGTATCCAGCATATCGATCATTGTTTGTGAGTTCGACGGCTTGACAAGGACTGCCTCACCGTTTTCCTTGCGCATGACGGCGATGTTTTCGAGTGGAAACTGGCTGATAAAGTATGATGCGTGCGTCGCCAGCAGAATTTGTGTTCGTTGGCTGGCTTTCTGGAACAGCCCGGCAAGAATCGGCAGCGTGCGCGGATGCACACCCTGATCAGGCTCATCGATACAGATGAGCGTCGGCGGATTGGGCTGCACGCACAACACCGTCCAGCACAGCAATCGCAAAATGCCGTCCGAAACGTCTGCGAGACTCAGTTCACGATCAATGCCGCGCTCCTGCCAGAAGGCGATCACCTCGCCCCGTCCGCGCGCCTTGACCGACAAACCAACAAAGCCAGGAATCATGGCGCGCAAACTCGCCTGTAGTTCGTCAAACGCCTGCCGATGTTCCGTCATCAGGTAGAACAGCACTGCGCTCAAATTGCCTGCATCTTCATGGAGGAGTGGTTCTTGTTCAATTGGGACAGGTCTGCGAATCTTGTCATTAGCAATGCGGAATGAACTGTAGAAACGCCAGTTGAGAATGTATCGGCGTAAGTCGTGGTGAGGCAGAAACATAGGACTTCTGAGTGTGCCCAGGGTCAATTGGGTTGGTCTTTTAGAGCTAAAATCTCTCAATTCATTGTTTGCTACTTCATCAATTGCAATGGGTATGGCATCCTCAAACTGAATGGATCCTTGCTCTCCCACCATGTCCAGATACACAAAAGGATCAGAACCCGTCGTTATGCTTTCCACACGTTCAAAACTAACCCGGGTTTTACCGACTGGACCATTCAACTGACCTTCGTAGCGAAGAAGAGATGTGTATCCAATATCAAGCTCTAAATCCCAGGAAAAGCGTTCAGGCCCGGGAATATGAAAAATCTCCTGCCCAAACGAACCCGCGATAATTTCAGGCGGAATCTCCTGATATATACTGTCACGTAGAAACTTGAGGAACTCAAACAAGGCAGATTTACCCGACCCGTTCGCGCCAACCAGTACTTCCAGAGCACCCAGAGGCGCGGTGAATTCACCAAACGGTCGGTAGCCCTCAATTTTGAGCGATTGAATCCTGGCAACCATTGCTATTCCAAACTGGCAGTTTGCGTTAAAGCGTTATTATAGTGGTTCTTCACATAAGTGTTCAACCAGAGGTTGCCGATGGCACGCATTGTCTTTATGGGAACGCCCGACTTCGCGGTTCCGCCGCTGCAAGCCCTGCTGACGCATCACCAGGTCGTCGGCGTCGTCACGCAGCCGGACAGACCCGCCGGACGCGGCAAGCAGGTGCAGATGTCGCCTGTCAAACAGGTGGCGCTGGCGGCAGGCGTCCCCGTCTTCCAGCCGGAAAAGCTGCGTCGTGCCGAAGCAATCGACGAACTGCGACGCTGGACTGCCGATGTCTACATCGTGGCAGCGTTCGGGCAAATCCTGCCACAGGCAGTGCTGGACATCCCGCCGCGCGGCTGCCTCAATATCCACGCCTCGCTCCTCCCGCGCTGGCGCGGTGCTGCGCCGATCCAGGCGGCGATCCGCGCGGGCGATGCCGAAAGCGGCGTGACGATCATGCAGATGGACGCCGGGCTGGATACGGGCGCGATGCTGGCGAAGCGCGCCCTCCCGCTTGCGCCGGACGAAACCGGGCAATCGCTGCACGACAAACTGTGCGTCATCGGCGCGGAACTGCTGATCGAGACCCTGCCCGCCATCCTCAGCGGTGCGCTCCAGCCACTGCCGCAAGACGACGCGCTGGCGACGCTGGCGGGGCGCATCGATAAAGATGAGGGACGCATTGACTGGATGCAGCCCGCACTGCACATCGAACGCACCGTGCGTGCCTTCACGCCCTGGCCCGGCACGTTTACGATGTGGGAGGGGAAGCTCCTCAAGATTCTTTCTGTTCTGGGTTCGGAGTTCGATGTTCGAGGAGGTATCAGGTATCAGCCTTCAGGTGTCAGCTTTCAGCCAGAACCCGGAACACAGAACCCAGAACCGAAAACTGAAAACTCATCACTGGTTCCCGGCACTGTAACCCGCGACGCCGACCGCATCGCCATTGTCACGGGTGACGGGCTGCTGTACCCGGCGCGCGTGCAACTGGAGGGCAAGAGCGCGGTGGCGATAGACGACTTCGTGCGCGGCTATCCGGCGTTCGTGGAGGCAGTGCTGGAAGTATAAACAGACTTTCCTGTTGGTCGTGACACCTATCGCCGCTATACTCTGGTTGATCGTTTCACGGGACAAGACACATGACCGAGACATCTTCCGCCCCCCTCGCTTTGATTATCGAAGATGACGAGATGAGCAGCGACATCTTCAGCATTACGCTGCGCGACGCCGGCTATGCCACCGAAGTCATCAAGAATGGCGAAGCGGCGCTTGCACGGCTGGCGCAGGTGACGCCGCATGTCATTACACTCGACATCAATCTGCCGCGAGTCAGTGGCTTGCAAATCTACGAATACATTCGCACGCAGGAACGCTTGCAGCGCACCTGGGTGGTGATCATGAGCGCCAATGCGTACCAGGCGAGTACGATTGACGAGACGCAGGACGAGCGGCTGTTCAAGTTCCTCAAGCCGATCAGCGTTGCGCAGCTCAAGCGCCTGGTGACGGCGTTGCGGGAAGAGAAGTAATGTGAGATTGGAGTAGCGACGTGAGACAGATACAAGAGATTGTACGACGCGAAGTGGCGGCTTACGCCAAACCACCCGTTCATGGTGACTCGTTTCTCAGCATCAGCGAGGATGGGCAGAGCTTCAGCGTGATCGACATTTATGTCGAAGCAGGCGAACGTTGTGTTGATGCAGGGCTTGTGGTGCGCCTGTTCGATCAACTGGTTGTCATTGAGCGCGACATGAATGACAAACCGTTGGTCGATGTACTTATGCAGGCGGGCATTCCGCGCTCACAAATCATACTCGCCTATGCAGGTGAGTCTGTGCCGGAAGCGGTGTGATTTTGAGCGACCACCTGTGGGCACCCTGGCGGATGGCGTACATCAAGGGGGAGCGTGCGCCTGTGGATAGCTGTATCTTTTGTCACAAGATCACGGCGGACGATGCTGCCGAACACATCGTCTATCGCTCACAGTTCGTCTACGTCACGCTCAATCGCTATCCCTACAACAACGGGCATCTGATGGTTGTGCCGTATGCGCATGTCGCCAGCCAGGAAGCGTTGAGCGCCGATGCACTGACCGACCTGATGCTGACAGTCAACCGCGCGCTGGCGGCATTGCGCGCGGCGTACACCCCGCAGGCGTTCAATCTGGGCGCGAACCTGGGCGCGGCAGCGGGCGCGGGCATTGCCGAGCATTATCACTTTCATGTCGTGCCGCGCTGGGCAGGCGACAGCAGCTTCATGACGGCGGTGGGCGATACGCGCGTCATCCCCGCCGGACTGGACGAGACGTGGCGTGATGTCAAAAAGGCGTGGTAGCATAAGAAATTGCCATTAGCTGGACGCCATAAATGGCGTCCGTACACAAGCCAAAATTGTACGGACGGCATTCTTGCCGTCCAGCTAGAAAGATACCAATCTCATCAGATACAAAGTAATCAGGAAAAATATATCATGACAGTGGACTACAAAGACAATATGACGGGGGTGTTCGGCTATCCGGTGGCGGAAAACCCGACCTGCGTCATGCAGCAGGCGGCGTTTGACCATATGGGCTTGCGCTGGCGCTACCTGACGATTGAGGTCAAGCCGGACAACCTGCCGACCGCCGTCGCTGGAATGCGCGCGATGGGCTTCATGGGCATTAACCTGACGATTCCGCACAAGGTCGCCGTGATGCCGCTGCTGGACGACATCGCCCCCGACGCGCAGATGATCGGCGCGGTCAACACTGTGCGGCGCGAAGGCGACCGTTACATCGGCGAGAACACCGACGGCAAAGGCTTCCTGCGCGGTGTGCGCGAAGACGGCGGCATTGACCCGAAAGGCAAGCGCGTGGTGCTGCTTGGCGCGGGCGGGGC
>Ga0224723_1002344_pt1 | contig 10552 bp, 7 predicted proteins | sample Balambano_FR2_Me_FD_161647 | JGI IMG/M metagenome (GOLD analysis project Ga0224723, IMG submission 161647) | Freshwater sediment microbial communities from Lake Towuti, South Sulawesi, Indonesia - Balambano_FR2_MetaG | ecosystem: Environmental > Aquatic > Freshwater > Lake > Sediment | place...
GGTGACGTATTTGCCGCCGAACTCGCTTGTCTGGCGGTATTCCACCAGCACCGGCTCGAAGCGCACAATGTAGCGTCCGGGCGGAAGCGGGCGCGTCGTGGCATACTCGCCAGCGTTCGTTCTTATTCGTTCCGAAAATACCGTGTCGAGGCCCGAAACGGTAACATCCACCTCGTCGAGCCCGGCACCGCCATCGCTGGCAGTAACACGCCCGGCGATCCGACCACCGCGTAGCAGGCTTGCATCAAGGGTTGTGACGCTGCCGATTGTCACGTTCGCGGTTGTACGTGTGGTCACGTACGGCGAGCCAATCGCGGGCACGAAGTCGACACGATAGGCACCACCAGTGAGTGGCAGATTGGTCGTGTAGACACCATTCGCATCGCTCGTCACGCGCGCATAGGCATTATCGCCAACCCCAACGAACACGCGCACTTCCACACCCGCCAGCTCAGCGCCGGTATCGGCGGCAGTCACACGACCAGTGATCGAGCCGCCGCGCTGCAATACGGCATCTACACCACTGCGGTTTTCCCCGGCTGCCACTGTCACCAGGTCACGCGGCGTTCCATACGTCGAAGAACGATTGTTGTAGCATTCGTCCAGAAACAGGTTCGCTGGTGCGGGGTTGCTCGAGCTGTAGAAACAGAGCGCATAACTGCCGGCCACGAGCGGCCCTGCGATCTGGTACTCGCCGTTCGCATCGGTGGTGGCATAGAAGCCACTGGCCTGCCCGGCCTGTGCGAACACCGTGACGTCCGGCAGCGGCGCGCTAGTATCCGAGCGGGTCAGACGACCACTGATGGTTGCGCCGCGCTGCAAGACGGCATTCACAGTTGTTGTCACGCCAGCACTCACAACCACCGGCGTGGCTTGCGCGGCGTTTGCGGCATCCTGATAGTACTCGCCAAAATACATCCTGGCCGGGCCAGTGCTCGGTGGCATGAACTCCAGCTCGTATGAGCCATTCGGAATCATCTCGCTCGTTGCATAGCGGCCAGCGGCATCGGTCTGCAACGTATTGAGATATACCCCGCCATTATGACGCAATCGCACCGACACATTTTCGAGCGGCGCGCCGGTGTCGGACGCAGTGACCTGCCCGCTGATCACGCCACTTGGTGCCACACTCGCATTGGCGGTCACAGCCGTGCCAGAAGCGATCCGCAGCCGGTTCGCGCCCGCCAGCGTCGCCGCGCCCGAGTAATAGTTTGTCTGATATGGGTCGGGCGGATCGAAACCAATCGCATAGTCGGTTTCGGGGTCGAACGGCATCTGCGCGCTGTAATTGCCGGAAGCGTCGGTGTACGTCCACCAAATGCTCGCTGTGCCGACATAGATATCGACACGAACAAATGCGAGTCCAGCGCCGGTATCAGTTGCTGTTACACGCCCGCTGAGCGTGCCACTGCGCTCCAAGGCGGCGTCGATCCCGGTGACAGCCTGGCCGTCGCCGACCGTCACCAGATCACCAGCATGCGTGCCGTGGCGATCGGTGTAGCGCTCGTAAAGATAGGCAGCGCTCGGCGAAGAGAAGGCCACGCGGTACTGGCCAGGAGCAATGCCACCAATCGTGTAGCGACCGTCGCCCGTGGTGTAGGCCTGATACAGAACCACACTATTGGCCAGGTCGATGATCGACACGTACGCATTCGAAAACCCGGCGCCGGTATCTGCGGCAGTCACGCGCCCGCTGATACTGCCGGTGGCAGCCGAGGCCGGCGTCGCGCTGGCAAAGGAAGCGATGGGAACCATGGTCAGCAGAAGCAACACGCGTAGAACGGCGAAGCGACGCATATGAGGAGCCTTTTAACGATGATTGCGAGAACGCCTCTAGCGTTGTACCATCGCCGCTGGCTCGAAGCAATCAAAATCGATGAAAATCCTGCAATCGTAAACGAACTGTCACCGCGGCGGTTGAGCCTCTACGAACCATTTCCGTCCGAGCTGATCGAAGAAGCCTTCGCGCCGCAGTTCGTCGAGCGCCTGGTTCACGCGCTCGCGTAGTTCGAAGGACTGGGGCGCAAATGCCAGCACATATGGTTCGAGCGTGAGCGCCGGTTCGAGCATTCGCAGCCCTGGCCGCTGCAAGTCGATGAGCGCCGAGGCATTGTCCACGATTGCGGCATCCACGTCGCCCGTTCGTACGGCAGCCAGGGCATCGGCGGGTGTGTCGTACTCAGCGCGCAATACGAAATCGGCGCCGCTCGCCAGCATGCGGCGCGCCTGCGTATCGGCGTCCGAGCCGAGCGGCACAGCAACGCTGCGCCCAGCCAGCGCGTCGGCACCCGTGATTGGCGAGTCCTGTGGTACGATCAATACCTGGCCGGCGTTGAAATAGAACGACGAAAAACTCGCGCGCCAGCCTTGCTCGGGCGCATACGGGAGCGCCGAAGCCGCCATATCGGCCCGCCCGGCGGCGAGGTCGTCGTAGATCGCATCAAGGCCGCTCGGAACGAATTCGGCTTCCAGGCCGAGCTTGGCCGCCACCGCACGCGCCAGGTCTACATCGTAGCCGGCCGGCGCGCCGTTCTCCATCCAGGTGAAAGGATAGAAGCCGAACTCGATCGCCACGCGCAGTGTGCCACGCGCCTGTGCCTGGGCCCAGACCGGATCGAGCCCCTGGCCGGCGACACTCGCGCCCAACTCAGCGCCGAGCGCCAGCAGCGCATAGCTGAGCAGGCCAAGCGCGGCAACAAAATCCAGCGGCCTCCGCAGCTTTGGGAAGAGCAATGCATCCATAAGCCGACCTCTCATCGTACCCTCATCATAACATTCTTGAACATGATCTTCTCATCAAGTATACTTTTGGTTAGAAGCGAGGGGAATGATCAGGGAGGGCTTTGCCCTCCTTCAAGCCCTCCGGTATCAGGGAGCGTAAGCTCTCCTTTTGAGCTAGGGTGATGCATATGGAAGAGCCTCGCAACCAGCCACCGGCGGCAGGTCAGGTGGTGTACCCACAGCAGTACGCTGCGGCTCAGCCGCCTTACCCCTACCAGCAGCCACAGCCCGCTCCGCGTTCCGGCGCATTCGGCACCTTCGGGCGCGTGATGCGTCTAATGCTGCGCCGCTTTTTGTATAGTCTGGTTTTGCTTGGCCGTGCGCTGCGCCCGCTCGCCGGCGCGATTGTTGTCGGCACGATCGGGTTGGTTGTGATCGGCGTCCTGGCGTGGCAGCTGTGGGGGCCGAAGCCTGGTGTGGTGGACATCGGCCAGACCGAATCGATCCCGCAGGCTGCCGCAGTGCAGAACTATCTGCAAGGCCGCAAGTCGTTCGATGCCGACCTGATGTGGGAAGCATTCAGCAGCGACTATCAGGCCGAGCGACTGAGCGCCGGCGCCACCAAGGCCACACTGCAATCGCAGGCCAACAACGAAAAGCTGCGCGGCTTCCAGTATGGTAGCGCTGAGTACATCGGCGGTGTGCCGCTCGATGACGGCGGCAGCATGTATTTCTACAGCGTCATTCTTCAAGTTCAGAGCCAGAAGGTCAAAGTGCCGCTCGTGATCATGGCCGACCGCGAGGGTAAGATTTCGAACATGATCGATCCGCTCGACCGCACGAGCAGCAGCCAATAAGGCGGAGCAAGGGGTATGCGGAATGGTCGCACACCCCTTACCCAAAACCAGCACAGGGAAGACACTTCCTCCTTCCCCTCCGCAGGAGCAGAAACGGAGCACACTGATGGCGCTTGAACCGTATCGCCCGCGCGACACCCAGTACCGGGACGAATTGGATCGTGAGCTCGATCAGAAGATCGATCAGGCCTTCAAACGTTGGCCCTGGAAGGTGCGGCGGCTGTTCACTCGCATCTTCATCGCCGTCGCCGCGATCTGGTTGGCATTCCAGCTCATCCCGGTCGGCATCGACTTTGTGGCCAACAACAACATGGCGCAGGCGATCGTACAGGTGTTGATGATCGCCGCGTATCTGTTCTTCTTCATCGGCTTCCAGTTCTTCTTGATGTTCTATTTCATGGGTCGTACCCGGATCTACTGGCTCAAACCAGGTGAGACGGGCATCGGCTTCAAGGACTACAAGGGCAACCCGGAAGTGCTCGAAGCCGCACGGCGGATCGTGACGCTGCTCAAGGGCGCCAAAGAGTTCAAGGACATGGGCGGCGAGGTGACGCGCGGTGTGCTGCTGATCGGCCCGCCCGGTACCGGCAAGAGCTACATGGCACAGGCAGTGGCAACCGAGGCCGGCGTGCCGTTCGGCTACCTTTCGGCACCGTCGTTGACATCGGCCTGGATGGGTATGGGCAACATGAAGGTCATGTTGCTGTACCGCAAGGCGCGTAAGTTCGCCCGCGAGTACGGTGCCTGCATCCTGTTCATCGACGAGATCGATGCGATCGGCATGGCGCGCTCCTCGAACCTCATGGGCCAGGGCGCGGGCGCGATGGGCATGGACGCCAGCGAGACCGGCGGCCTCAACAAAGTCATGATGGGCATGGGCGGCATGGGTGCCGGCTCGGGCTTGCTCAACGAGCTGCTGATCCAGATGGATCCGCCGCCGCACGAGCAAACGATGTCCGGCAAGATCATGCGGTTCTTCGGCCTGCGGAAGAAGCGCGTCGAGATGCCGCCGGTACTCACCATGGGGGCCACCAACCTGGCCGAAACGCTCGACGCCGCGCTGCTGCGACCCGGCCGCTTCGACCGCAAGATCACGGTGGATCTACCGGATCCCGACGGGCGCAAGGAGATCATCGAGTACTACCTCGCCAAGGTCAAGCACGAGCCGATGCCGCTCGACCGCATGGTATCGGACACGATCGGCTACTCGCCGGTGGCGATCAAGTTCGTGATCAACGAGGGTGTGATCCACGCGCACTTCGACGGTCGCCAGGCGATCAACTACTGGGACTTCACCAAGGCACGCGAAACACACGAGTGGGGCCTTTCGCAGCCGATCCGCTCGATGTCGTACGAGGAACGCCGCCAACTGGCATACCACGAGGCCGGCCATGCGTATGCGATGGTCAAGTTGCTGCGGAAGGAGCGCCTGACCAAGGTCACGATCGTGCGGCATGGTGGCGCGCTCGGTTTTGCGGCCTGGAAGCCCTCGGAAGAGTCGCACATCCGCGACAAGCAGGAACTGCTCAACCGGATCAAGATCTCGCTCGCCAGCCGCGCGGCCGAAGAGATCTTCCTGAATGGCCAGCTCAACGGCGTGGTGTCGGACTTCCAGAGTGCCACCGGCATGGCTTCCTGGATGGTCGGTGCACTCGGCATGGACGGCAGCATCTATTCGCACTTGGTGTTCGGTATGCAAGGCATGAACAGCCCGGACGTCAAGGCGCGTGTCGAGGCCATCCTGCAGCGCGAGTACCGTGAAGTCAAGGGCATGATCGAGCACAACAAGGAAGCGGTCACGGCAATCGCCGAAGCGCTGATCCTGCGGAACGAGCTGACCGACTTGGATGTGGCCGAAATCCTTTCGCGCGTCGAGGCCGAGCACCCCTACCGCGACCCGCGCAAGGTCGAGAAGCAGCCGTTCGGCTTTCTGGGTGCCAAGTCGCTTTCGGAGCCAACCAGCATCAGCCGCCGTTCGAGCACCGGCACCACAACGCGCCTGCCGGAGGTGAATGTTCCGCCGGTGGCGAAGCAGCCGCCGGAAGCGTCGGCCGAACCGCAGGCATCGGCGGAAGGCGACAAGCCGGCCGAGTAGCCTTACAGTCATTACAGCAAGCCCCCTGTCTTGAGACAGGGGGCTTGCTGTTGCAATCGAGGGGCCGGGGGCGTAGCCCAATCGGAGGTTTGGGGGCGCAGCCCCCGAGAGAAGCTACCACCGAGCCTGTGGTTGCCCGAAATCAGCGGGGGCTTGGGGGGCGCAGCCCCCGAGAGAAGCTACCACCGAGCCTGTGGTTGCCCGAAATCAGCGGGGGTTTGGGGGCGCAGCCCCCGAGAGAAGCTACCACCGAGCCTGTGGTTGCCACGAAACAATCGCAATAACAATATTGCAATCACTCGTTTTATTGCGTGCTCACCCCCATTCCGCTATAGTAAATTGCATGAGAGCACTGATTACCGGCATCAATGGTTTTGTTGGCGGCCACCTGGCCGAACACCTCCTGGCCAACGGGCGCTGGGAGGTCTGGGGGCTCGCGCGCCAGCCAGCGCTCGGGCTTGGCGAATTGGCAGGGCGTGTGCGCTACATCGCTGCCGACATGAACGCCGGCGAGCAGGTAGTATCGGCGCTCGAAAGCGCACAGCCGGAAGTGATCTTTCACCTGGCGGGCCAAGCCAATGTCGCGCGCTCGTTCGCCGACCCGGCTGGGACACTCCAGGCCAACATTCTGGCGCAGACCAATCTGTTTCAGGCATTGTTGCGACTACGGCAAGATCCACTGGTGCTGGTGGCCGGCTCGAACGAGATCTATGGCGCGGTACGGCCCGAAGACTTGCCGCTGGATGAAGATACGCCGCTCAGGCCGGTGAACCCTTACGCCGTAAGCAAGGCTGCCCAGGATCTGCTAGCATTCCAGTACTTTGTCAGCCACCGGATTCGCACGTTGCGGCTGCGGCCATTTAATCATATCGGGCCACGCCAGAGCGATACATTCGTCGCCTCGGCGTTTGCCGCACAAGTCGCGCAGATCGAAGCCGGGCGTCAGCAGCCAATCATGCGCGTCGGCAACCTTTCGGCCGAGCGCGATTTTACCGACGTGCGCGACATGGTGCGTGCTTATGAGCTCGCTGCTCTTCACGGCGAGCCGGGAGAGGCCTATAATATCGGCAGTGGTAGGCCGGTGCGCGTTCAACGGTTGCTCGACATCCTGATGATGCTCAGCACCAAGGACATCGCGGTGGAGGCTGACCCGGCGCGCATGCGTCCGGCGGATGTGCCCTCGGTGGTGTGTGACGCGCGGCGCTTCCGCGAGCGCACCAACTGGGAGCCGGCCATCCATCTTGAGCAAACCCTGTTCGATACGCTCGAATACTGGCGAGCGTGGGTCAAGGAGACCAGATGAAGGCAGTGATCCTGGTGGGCGGGCTTGGCACGCGCTTGCGGCCACTCACCTGCAACACCCCCAAACCGATGATCCCGATCGTCAACCGGCCGTTCATCGAGCATATGCTCGGTAACCTGCGCGACCAGGGCATCAGCGAGGCAGTGCTGGCAGTGCAATACCTGGCGGATCGCTTCCGCGACGCGCTTGGCGACGGCTCGCGGCTTGGCATCAAAGTCCATGTGGTAGAGGAGCCCGAACCGCGTGGCACCGCCGGGGCGGTCAAGAACGTCGAACACCTGCTCGACGGCCCGACGTTCGTGTTCAACGGCGACGTGATGACCGACCTGGATCTCCAGGCCATGCTGGCGTATCACCGCGAGAAGGAAAGCAAGCTCACGATCGCGCTCACGCCGGTGGAAGACCCGACATCGTTTGGGTTGGTGGAAACCGAGGCAAATGGCCGCATCCGGCGCTTCATCGAGAAACCGCGCGTGGACGAGATCACCACCGATCTGATCAATGCCGGAACATATATCATCGAGCCGGAAATGTTTCGCTACGTGCCGCCGGCGCAACACTATATGTTCGAGCGCGGGCTGTTCCCGGTGATCTTGCAAACCGGCGATCCAATGTACGGCTACCCGTCGCGCGCCTACTGGACCGATATCGGCAAGCCGCAGACGTACCTCGACGTCCATCACGACATCTTGATGGGCAAGGTGCGTTTTGCCTTCAGCGGGCGCGAGCGCGAAAGCCGGGTCTGGTTGGAGGACGGCGCCGACATTCACCCTACCGCGCAATTGTCCGGCCCGGTGGTGCTCGGCCCAGGCGTGACGATTGGTGCAGGCGCACGCATCATCGGCCCCACCGTGATCGGCGCACGCTGCGAGATCGGCGCGGGTGCAAGCGTAGAAGGCGCGGTGCTCTGGGAGGATAGTGTGATCGCTGAGGGCGCGGTGCTGCGCTCGTGTGTGGTGGCACGCGGCACGCGCATCGGCCCGAAAGCGCACATCGGCGACGGCTCGATCATCGGTGATGGCTGTGACGTGGGCGCGGAGAATCGCCTGGAACGCGGCATCCGGCTATGGCCCGAGACCAAGCTGGGAGAGAAGGCGATTTCGTTCTGATCCACGGAGAGCACGGAGAGCACGGAGGCGATATCCGGCTGTGATCCGAGGCGAAGCTGGGGGGAAGGCGAAGTCGTTCTGATCCACGGAGAGCACGGAGAGCACGGAGGCGATATCCGGCTGTGATCCGAGACCAAGCTGGGAGAGAAGGCGATTTCGTTCTGATCCACGGAGAACACGGAGGCGAAACCTTCTCCGTGTCCTCCGTGTCCTCCGTGGATCGAATTTATGCGCCGCGGTTGATGCGCTCCTCGATCTTGTCAGCCGCTTTGCGCTGGGCTTCTTTACCGGCCGGCGTGGGTGCGGGCGCAGCGAGCTGGTTCGGATCGGGTGCTGGGGTTGGTTTGGGGCGGCGCACGAGTTGCACCGTGCGGCGCGCCAGGATCAGGGCCGCCAGCACCACCGCCAACCCAAGGAACAGCAACGGCAGGCCCGCAATAATATATTCTGCCAGTGGGATACCGATCAGTTCTTCGGCAAAGCCGGCGCTCGACTCGGCTGCGTAGCGCAGCGCATAGCCCGCCAGCAACACCCCATTCAACAACCCGAGCAGTACCCCCAGCAACCGGCGCGGAAAGGGCGTTTTGCCGGGTGGCGGCAGCAACACCCCCGCGCCATAGCCAATCACCAGCGCGCCGGTGAGCAGCAGCGCCATGCTGATGAAAAGCGTCAATGTTGCTTCGCTGCCACCGAACGCCTCGGCGAGAGCCCGGCCCCACGGTGCGGCCCAGAAGCTCGCGAGCGTCGCGCCGAGCAGTGTGCCGGCTAGCGCAAACACCCCCCGTCGCGGGTCGCGCCAATAGCCAACAATCGCTGGAACAGCGATCGTCACCGCAAGCGCAATCGTCAGCGCCAGAGCCAAGTTCGACACAGCAACCTCTTCGGCCAAAACTACTTGCCCATTGTAGCACAGGGCAGGTCAGGGAACGTAGGCCCTGCGATGCACGCCTTGTTCGAACCTGCCGTGCAGCAGACCGCCACTACCCACTCCCATTCCTCCTGAAACGATTATAATTGCCCGGCTATGCAAGACCAAAGAGGAGACACCATGGCGCGCGTCGCAATCAATGGCTTTGGGCGCATCGGCCGCCAGAGCTTCAAGGCGCTGCTCGAGCGCTACCCAGACGACATCGAGATCGTGGCGATCAACGACCTGACTGATAACGAGACACTGGCGCACCTGCTGCGCTATGACTCGACCTATGGCGCGTTCGAGGGCGAAGTGGAAGCCAGCGAGGACAGCCTCAGCGTCACGTATTACGACACCGACGACAACGAGCGCCGGATCACGGTAGCCGCACTCGCCGAGCGCGAGCCGGCCGCATTGCCGTGGCGAGCAATGGATATCGACATCGTGATCGAGTCGACCGGTCGCTTTACCGATGCCGATCATGCGCGCGGCCATATTCAGGCCGGGGCCAAAAAAGTCATCATCAGCGCGCCAGCGAAAGGCGAAGATCTCACGATCTGCCTTGGCGTAAACGACGACCGCTACGATCACGCAGTGCATCACGTGATCTCGAACGCCTCGTGCACCACCAATTGTCTGGCACCGGTAGCCAAGGTGCTCAACGATCGCTTCGGCATCGTGCGCGGGATGATGACAACGATCCACTCGTATACGATGGATCAGAACCTGCAGGACAATGTCCACAAAGACTTGCGGCGTGCGCGTGCGGCAGCAGTGAACATGGTACCGACCACCACCGGCGCCGCCAAGGCGGTGGCACTCGTGATACCAGAGCTACGCGGAAAATTCGACGGCTTTGCAGTGCGTGTGCCGACCCAGACGGTCTCGCTGGTGGATTTCGTGGTGGAGCTCGACAGCGACACTACGGTGGAAGAGATCAACGAGGCGTTTCGCGAGGCGGCCGCCAGCGACGACATGGAAGGCATCCTCGAGGTCAGCGAGGAAGAATTGGTATCGAGCGATTTCATCGGCTCGACAGCCTCGGCCACGGTTGACCTGCCGCTGACCATGGGTCTGGGCGGCAATCTGTTCAAAGTGGTGGCCTGGTACGACAACGAATGGGGCTACGCGACGCGCGTCGCCGATTTGGCCGCGTATGTGGCCGAAGGCTTCGACGATTAGGCAGGAGTGAAGGCTCCGAACCGGCGCTACACACTGAGCGCCTCTACGACGACTTCGCATGCGCCAAGGCGCACCGAGAGTTGATAATCGCCGGGCGGAACAGCTTCGAAGAAAAAGCCGCCCAATTCATCGAGCGGCGCGACTGCCAGCACATTCGCATCAGCGAGCAGACTGGCGGTGGCACCGTCCAGCATGGCTTCGAGCGTATCATCTTCGAGCGCAATATGACCACTCACAGCGAGGATACCGGGCCTACCGACTGCCCGCGCGACGCGCAACGTCAGTTCGAGGTTTTCGGCGCGATAGGCGTACTGTGCAGCAGCGCTCATACTGCGCGGCGATCCATAGAAAGACGGTGCGGGGGCGGGTGTGGCA
>Ga0224723_1002345_pt1 | contig 10550 bp, 10 predicted proteins | sample Balambano_FR2_Me_FD_161647 | JGI IMG/M metagenome (GOLD analysis project Ga0224723, IMG submission 161647) | Freshwater sediment microbial communities from Lake Towuti, South Sulawesi, Indonesia - Balambano_FR2_MetaG | ecosystem: Environmental > Aquatic > Freshwater > Lake > Sediment | place...
TCTGCCTGCCGGGTCGGTCGTGCCGGGGAAGTAGGGGATGAGCGAGAACTCCGGCAGGCAGACGAGCGTCGCGCCCTGCGCAGCCGCGTCCGCCACGAGCGCGCGGTACTGGTTCATCATCGCCTCGGTGCTGCCCAGCCACGCCACCTGAATCAAAGCGATCCGTATCGTCTGCATGATATTCCTCATTGGTTTAAGCGCCAAGTCGCCAAGCGCGCCAGAATTTTAACGCAGAGGCGCAGGGATGGTGAGACGCAGAGAATTTTTACTCTGCGTCCCTGCTCCTCCGCGTCTCTGCGTTAAAACAATTCCTTTTTCCTTGCTTGCGCTGTGCTACAATGCCGTCATTGCCGTATAAACTAGCTCGCTTGAGCCTTCATGACGACGAAACCGCATATCCTGTTCATCATTCTCGATACGCTGCGCCGGGACCGCCTGGGCAGCTACGGACACCAGCGCCCGACCTCACCGCAGCTTGACCGCTTTACCGCCGACGCCACCCGCTTCACACGCGCGATTGCGCCCGCGCAGTGGACGATTCCATCACATACTTCGATGTTCACCGGATTGTACCCAAGCGCGCACCAGGTCGCACAGGCGAACAGTCTGCTGTCCGGCGCGCATCCCACGCTGGCGGAAATCTTGCAGGCGGGCGGCTATCACACCGCCGCATTTTGCAACAACCCGCTGGTCGGCGCAATCGATCACGGGCTGGCGCGCGGCTTCAGCGAGTTTTACAACTATGGCAGCGCTGTGCCGCAGCGTCCAAACGAGGCAGAGCGCGGCGCGTTGTATCGCGCGTTTATGCACCGCTTTCGTCCGTTCGCGCGCAAGGTCGGCAACCAGTTCGCACAACATGATTGGCTGTTCCGCGCTACGCTTAATCCGTTGTGGGTGCCAATGTGGACGAAGTATATCCATTTCAAAGGCAACACAGCGCAATCGATTGACGACCTGACCGACTGGTGGAAGACGCGCACGACAGGCAGTGACGCAAAGCCCGTCTTTGCCTTCCTTAATCTGATGCAGTCACACCTGCCGTTCCAACCGCCGCAGGAATATCTCGACCGCATCGCGCCGGAACTGCGCAACGATAAGCGCGCCTGGGCATTCATGGGTCGCTTTAATGCCGATGGCGCTGCCTGGGCAAGCCCGCCAGAGACGCCGCTGGCGGACTGGCAAGCGGATGTGCTGAACGCCTTTTACGACGCTGAGATCGCCTATCAGGATGCACAGCTAGGGCGCTTGCTCAGTTATCTCGAATCGTCGGGCGTGCTTGATAACACGTTCGTGATCATCAGCGCCGATCACGGCGAGGCGTTAGGCGATCATGATCTGTTCGGGCATGGCTTCGCCGTGCATCAGGAACTGGTGCATGTGCCGCTGATTATGCGCGGGGCAGACCGTGTGCCGCAGGGCGGGGTTGTGGGCGAGAATGTATCGACACGGCGCATCTTCCACACGCTGCTGGATGTGGCGGGGATCGCGCCGCCACTAGCCGCTGATGACCCAAACGGCAATATCTCACGGCTGACGCTGCTCAACACTGTGTACGGCGACGATGGCGAGAATGCGACGGCGTACACAGAGGCGATCCCGCCGACGACTTTCCTGAAGGTGATCGAGCATCGCTGCCCGGCGCTGATCGAACCGCTGCGGCTGCGGCTGACATGGCGCGGTGTCTACAGCGGCGACCACAAGCTGATGCTGGCGGGCGAGCAACCGGCGGCGTTGTACAATGTGGCGCGCGACCCTGCCGAGACGGACAATCTGTTGACTGCACAGCCTGCGCTGGCGACCGAGTTGACGCGCAAGGTGCGCCTGCTGGCACAGGCGGCGGAAGGCGGGCGCGTGGGCAGTGCGACGCATGGCGAGGTCAGCGACGAGGTGATGGAGCAGCTGCGGGCGTTGGGGTATGTGGACTGACCCTCACCCCAACCCCTCTCCCGAACGGCGAGTACGCCTGGGAGAGGGGCTAAGGGAGAGGTTTCCCCTTCTCCCTCAGGGAGAAGGGGAGCAGAACAACTTTAAAAGTCCCTCTCCATGAGGGAGAGGGATTTAGGGTGAGGGTTAGCGATGATGGACGAGACGGCGCGCGTGCGCGAAATCTATGACCGCATCAGGACGGCGGCGCAGCAGTGGGAGCCGACCACACTGTCGTATTTCGTCGGGCAGCCGTTCAAAGCGCTGATCACCTCCATGTTGAGCGCGCAGACGCGCGAGGAGCATACGCTGGCGGCGGCGAACGCGCTGTTCGCGCTGGCGGATAATCCGTTTGATATGCTCAACCTGACCAACGAGCAAATCCTGACTGCCATCAAGCGCGTGTCGTATCCGCTGGTGAAGGTCAACTACGTGCGCGACATTTGCGAGAAGCTGGCAGCGCGCGGCGGCGATGTGCCGCAGACGATTGACGAACTGACGGCGATGAAGGGCGTCGGCTGGAAGGTGGCGGTGCTGACGCTGGCAATCGCCTACGGACGGACGGAAGATATTACGGTGGATGTGCATGTGCTGCGCATTGCCATCCGCATGGGCTTGATCCCGCGCGAGACGAAGCAGCCGCCACGTGCCAACGAACTGCTAAAGCTGGCGCTGCCGCGCGATCTGTGGGCGGAGTGGAACGGGCTGATGGTGCAGTTCGGGCGGGCGATTTGCCTGCCGACGTATCCGAAATGCAAGATCTGCCCTGTCCGTGATTTGTGCCCCAAGATTGGAGTGGAGAATCGTGGCTCATGACAGGCGGAAGCGTCTTGCTCGGTTGTTGATCGGGATTACTGTCATGGTGCTTGTCAGCCTGATCTGTGCCGCAACAGTCATTATGCCTGTCTCTCTATCGCTCACGCCCATGACAAGACCCGCATTCCTGACGACCGATGGCTCTACGCCCGACTATGTGTGCGTCCAGATCGATCAGGCTGAGTTCTGGCGTGCCAATGACAGCGCCCAAAGCATACAGGCACAGATCGAATCGACCGCTCAGTTTACAGTCAACGGTATTCCCGCTCCACATGACCCGCGCGACTTTATGCACACACTGACGTTAGCATCGAAAATAGACGATCAGGGGAATGTGGTGGGCAGTTTCAGCGGACCCAGCGAATACTGTTTCCCTGTCCCGGCTCTTGTTTTGCCAGCCATTACCCCATGGGCGTCGGTTTCGGTCACGACATCGGATGGCGTCAATCACTACTACGCATGGATACTATCCCAATGAAATTGCTCATTGTCGCCTCCTCGCTCGACCTGACGCAGCCGTTCAGCGCGACACCTGCCTGGTGGCAGCTGCTGAAGGCGCTCTACGAGATCGGCGTCGATGTCATCGCCACCCCCTACCAGGGACCCGCCATCGAAACGTTGTGGTGGCGCGCCGCCCCGAACCCCGCAAAGTGGCAGGGAGATGTGTTCAAAGCGGGGCGGGAGACGATAAGAAAGCTTGGTTCTGCGGGTTCTGTTCTGAGTTCTAAGTTCGGTGTTCAACGTTCGCGAATGCGCCAAAGTTCTCAAAACGACGCCAATAGTTTAGAACCCAGAACCCAGAACCTAGAACAGACCACCCATCAGCAACGATTGACCACAAATGATCTGGTTCGAGATGCCGCGCAAACGCTCATCGCCCCCCTGTGGGCGGCGCATCTCGACAAGCTGCTGACGAAAGAGCCGGACATTGACGCGGTGATCGTGCTGACCGCGCCGCTTAATCACCTGAAGGGCGTGGCGGCGGAGATCATCCGCAAGCACAATAAGCCCGTTTTCTACTACGATGGCGATGTCCCCGCCAGCCTGCCGATGATGCAGGGCTTTGCCAGCGGCTTCCGCATCTACGACGGTGCCGACCCGGCGGAGTACACCGCCTTCATCAGCAACAGCGCGGGCGGCGCGGACGCGCTGAAGGCGCTCGGTGCGCGGGCGGTGCATACGCTCTACTACGGCGTCGATATGGACGTGTTCAGACCGATGGCGGTCAGCGCGCAGGACATTGACTGCTTCTTCTATGGGCATGGGCGCGAGTACCGCGAGCAGTGGGTGGAGGCGATGATCGCGCAGGGTAGCCAGGCATTGCCGGAGGCGCGCTTTGCGGTGCGCGGTACGCAGTTGGGCGATATGGGGCGGGCGGAGATGCTACCCTACCTGAGCTTCAGCAAGCTGCGCGAATATGCCTGTCGCAGCAAGATCAACCTGTGCATCACGCGCGCGGCGCACGCCAGCGTGTTCGCGTCGTCGTCGTCGCGCCCGTTCGAGCTGGCGGCGATGGGCTGCTGCATCGTCGGCAATCCGTATCTGGGCGTTGAGACGTGGTTCGAGCCGGGCAAGGAGATCATCATCGTGGGGTCGGCAGACGAGGCGGTTGATCGCTACCGTTATCTGCTGGCACATGATGGCGAGCGCCAGCGCATGGCGGCGGCGGCACGGGCGCGCGTCACCGCCGAACACACGAAGCGTCATCGGGCGCGGGAGTTGGTGGGGATAGTGGGGGGGTATTTGTAAGCGGGAGAAAAGTGCTTATTCAAGAGGTTAGAGAAGAAGAGGCTAGAGTATTTCTTCTTGGCGTTCTTGGCGTCTTGGCGGTTTAAATCTTAATTTGAACCGCAAAGGCGCGAAGGACGCCAAGAATCATAAGTACGAGTAGAACAGGAGTGGATTGTGCGCGGACAAGTAGAGGTGCAGAATCAGACCTATGAGTTTGAGGATGCTTACCCGGCGATGGGCTTTCGGCGTTTCACGGTGCTGACGCCGCTTGCAACGCGCGATGACAAGCTGGCAATCGACATTATGCGGGCGATGCTGGCAGTCAATGCGCCTAAAATTACGGTGAGTGCTGACGGCAAGCGCGTCGAAGGGTCGGGCTTTGACCTAGAGTTCGAGTTTAGAACGACGGCGGGCGACGTGTTCCGGTTGCATCGCTAGGAGTTATCAGTAGGCAAGAAGTTGCTGTTGTGCAATCAAGATCGTATGTCTGGACTTGGCAAAACTTTAAGATTGTGTAAAATCGGAATTGTCGGATTTATCGCATTTGCCGTACTTGCCAAAAGCAGGCATTGTTGTTTATATGACCAGTGTATCTAAGAAAACCTATGTATCGTCCGCAGAAGCTGCTGAGATAGCAGATGTAGTAAGAGACACGATAGCGCGGTGGTGTCGGGATGGGTTGATCGATTGTCAGCAGACTCAGACAGGACGCTGGCGAGTTAGAAGGGACTCGTTGGAAAGGTTACTGAATAACGGCGCTTCCGATAATCTGGAAGACAGTAGCAAAACTGACAGTGAGTGACGTTATCGTAGCTAAGGACATACCTTAATGAAAACAACTGTCCGAAACATCGAGCAGCACAATAATCCAAAGCACCCGGCGCGCATCGGTTTGATGTACATGCTGTTAGCATTGGTTTGTACGCTTGGGCTGATCGTTGCCCTGAATATTGGTGACACGAATGCATCAAATATGGTGTTTGTATTTGTATCCCTGTTAGCACTCACAGGCTTTTTTGGATTTCTGTCTGCGCGTGCTTTCCTGCGCGTTCCCAATCAATCAGTGCCACCTGAAAAAATCATTGGAACTGCATTTGCCATTGCTGTAATTGCTGCTGCGATCCTCCTTTCTGGCGCGCTAGTGCTTCGCAGGTTAAATCTCATCTAATCATTATCTTTTTGACCATATCTCATCGAAGCGGACGACATGAAATGCAGCCTGATCGCTTAAGGGAAAACATCGAACTATTAGCTGCTATCGCAACAATCATTGGCTTATTTGTATCATTGTTCGCGCTCCTGCTACAGATACGTCAATCGTTTTCCTCAAGAAATGTAACAACACCGCAGCCGCCCACAACAGATATAAGGAGGCTCGATCGTGATAATGGCTGGTACATGTTGATCAGTTTACTGGTTGCAATCACGCTCGTATTCTTGCTCTCATTATTGTTGCATTTTGTTCACCAGTTGTTCTTGCTGCCTCGACTCCCTACATCACTTCAGTGGTATCTGATAAGTCAGTTTTTTCTCCTCTGGATAGCGTGCGGAGTTAACTTCCTCTGGTTACGGGTCTTTACAAATTATCATGCGGCGCTGAAACCGATCTGGGTGCTATTTAGCGCACAGGGTATGGCAGTCTTTGAAGTCAGCGGCTCTTTTATCGTGATCATTGCGTTGTCAGCGATATTGAGTATTTGATCGACTGTTAAATGTTCCATCCCTACCTAGGCGGCGCGGCTGTCTAAATCTGAACTTGAACCGCAAAGGCGCGCAGGACGCTAGGAAAAACCCTCTATCCTCTTCTTCTCCACCCTCTTGAATAGGCTTTTTTCTCATTCACCTATCCCCCTCCGGCGGTGTCCAGCCGAACGGCGCGTCTTCGCCGAGCCACTGCACCGGATGCGGCGGGCGCTCCTCGCTGGCGGTCGGCAGCAGCGGCGTTACGCGGCGCAGCTCGGCGGGCGCGTTGCGGCGGCGCAGATCGCGGGCGTAGTGGATCAGCTTCGTCGGGCGGCTGTCGAGCGCGATGCGTGCCACGCCGCGTGCCAGCACATCAATCGGGATCGGCGCTATGCGTCCGAACGTCAGCCATGACAGCGGCGGCGTCCCCCCCAACAGTGACATCATCTGCCAGAAGAGCGCCCGCCGCGACCCACGCACATAGGCAATCGGCGCGCGGATGATGGTGTGCTTCAGCCCGACGCGATCGACGTACTGCTCCGCCTCGCGCTTGGCGGCGATATAGCCGCCACTGACCCAGGGCGCGCGGGCGGCGCTCATCAGCACCAGATGCGGTACGCCGCTGCTAACGCACAGGTTGGCGACATTGCGCGCCGATATGAAGTTCAGGTAGTGGTGGGTGAGTCCCTGCGCCGGGTCTGCGTTCATGCCGCCGACCGTGTGGATGACGACCTGCTGCCCGCGTGCGCGCCCCTTCAGGCTGGCGGGATTCCACACATCCGCCGTCCACCAGCGCGTGCGCTGCGCCAGCACGCCGAGCCGGTCTTCCCCGCCGGGGCGTACGAGCAGCGTCACGTCTGCGCCTTCCGCCAGCAGCGCCGCCGCAATGTTATCGCCCAGGAATGTGCCGCCGCCCGTGACCAGCACCCGTTTGTTCGCTGCAATCATCAACCATGCCTGTCCGCGCCATCGGCTGAAGCCGACGGCTCATTATCAGGCAGATTGTACGAGGATTGGGTTGGCAATCGCAACAGCGCAATTCCGTGCAACCCGCAACAAAAATTGCCCCGTTGTGCAAATCCTGAAATCAGGGCATAATGACGGTTATGAGTTGTTACACAACTTTAACAACTCACTTGAACGACTTGCGGTCGTTACGCGGTGCATAACGACAGATTGAAACTGGACCCGCCGTTCGGCGGATGTGATGTGTGCGTGCTAGAGCTTTCGTTTACTGCCAGATGTTTTCGTTTTCGGTTATTGACTGGGCAGCGACGAAGTAAGTGACAGGGCTTGTGACAAGCAAATACCACGCCCTACATGAAAACCTTTACACTGTGGTAGGACGTGGCGGATACCGCTGACAAGCTGCTTTGCAGCGCATAGTCATTTCGTTATGCATGTTTGCGAACAGCCGTGATTCGTTCGGTGGATCACGGCTGTTTTGTTTGCAGGATGCAGGAGCGCGGCGATGCCCAGCGGCACGATCACGGCATTGGAAGTGCAAAAGCGCAATAAGCAGCGCGTCAACGTCTATCTCGATGAGGAGTATGCCTTCGCGTTACCGCTGGATGAAGCAGCGAAACTGCGCAAAGGGCAAACGCTCACAGAGCAGGATGTCGAGGCGTTGCAGGCGCAGGATGATCTCCAACGCGCGGTGGACCGGGCGGCGGGATTTCTGTCGTATCGTCCGCGCAGCGCCCATGAAGTGCGCCAGAACCTCGCGCAAAAGGGGGTTGATGGTGTCGTCATTGACCAGGCGATGGCACGCCTGGAGGCGCTCGGCTATCTCGATGACGCTGCCTTTGCCGCTTTCTGGGTGCGCGAACGCAACGCTTTCAAGCCGCTTAGCCCACGCGCGCTGCGCTACGAACTGCGCCAGAAAGGGGTGCCAGACGCCATCATTGATGAGGCGCTGGCAGACCTCGTGCCGGACGACGCGGCGTACAAAGCCGCTGAAAGCCAGGCGCGCCGGCTGCGTGGCAGCACGCCGCGCGCGTTTCGCGACAAGCTGCTGCCGTTCTTGCAACGGCGCGGCTTCACGTATGGCGTGGCGAAAACGGCGATTCAACGGTTGATCGAAACGCTGGAAGCGCAAGGTGATTACTTCGCGGATGACGAGGAGGCGGCGCGCGACCTGATCCTGCCCGATAGTGATGACTAAATCTGGACAGGCTGAATGAAAGGAGGCACGCGGCGCGTTTGGCAACAGACGCAATGCGCAAGATCACATGGATCCACTTGGTATCATCCTCGCGCTGGTTGGGTTGATCGTAGGGGCGATCATCGGCGTGATTGGATTGACACAGTATCAAAATTCGCAGGGACGCAGCCGCCGGCTGTTGGCGGAAGCTGAAGCAAAGACCATCATCGATCAGGGCAGTCTGGAAGCCGAGCAAACGCTGCGCAAAGCGGAAGAAAAGGCGAAGGTGACGATTGACGAGGCGAACGAGCTGGCGCTGCGCCGCCGCCGCGAACTGGATAAGGAAGATGAACGGCTGCAAAAGCGCCGTGAAGATGTTGATAACCGCATGTCACGCGCGGAACAGCGCGACCAGAATTTGAACAAACGGCAGAGCGTGTTGGATCGCCAACGTCAGGAATTGCAGAAAGCGCAGGAAGAACGCGCGGCGGAATTGCAGCGCATCGCCCAACTGACCATCGAAGAAGCGCGAGCGGAACTCATCAAGCTTGCTGAGCAGGACGCGCGCAACGATATGGCGCGTGTGACGCGACAGATCGAGGCAGAAGCGCGCGAAGAGGCGGACACACGCGCCCGCGAGGTGATTTCGCTGGCGGTGCAGCGGCTCGCCAGCGAACATGTCAGCGAGATTTCGGTCAGCGTCGTGCCGCTGCCGAGCGACGAAATGAAGGGGCGTATCATCGGGCGCAGCGGGCGCAACATCCGTTCGTTCGAGCTGGCGACGGGCGTGGATGTCGTTGTCGATGATACGCCGGAAGCGATTACCATCAGCAGTTTTGACCCGGTGCGGCGCGAAGTCGCCAAGCGCGCGATGGCGAAGCTGGTCGTGGACGGGCGCATTCACCCGGCGCGCATCGAAAAGCTGGTCGAAGACGCCAAAGCCGAAGTCGAACTCAGTATTCGGCAGGAGGGCGAAGCGGCTGCATATCAGGCAGGCATCGCCGGACTGCACCCGGAGATTATCAAGCTGCTCGGTCGGCTCAAATTCCGTTACAGCTACGGGCAGAACATGCACGGACACGCCATCGAAACCGCGCATATCGCCGGCATGATTGCGGCGGAGCTGGGGGCTGATGTGAATATCGCCAAAGCAGGCGGGCTGCTGCACGATCTGGGCAAGGCGATTGACCACGAAGTCGAAGGGACGCACGCGCTGATCGGCGCGGAATTCTGCAAGCGCTATGGCGTGAATGCCAAGATCGTCAACTGCATCGCTGCGCATCACCACGAAGTCGAGCAGGAATGTGTCGAGGCGTATATCGTCGAGGCGGCAGATGCCATCAGCGGGGCGCGACCTGGCGCACGGCGCGAAAGCCTGGATGCCTATGTCCGGCGCGTGCGCACGCTGGAAGAGATCGCCAACAGCTTTGACGGTGTGGAGCAGAGCTACGCGCTGCAAGCCGGGCGCGAGGTGCGTATTATCGTGCGCCCGGACTCGATGGACGACCTGGGCGCGCTGCAACTGTCGCGCGACATCGCCAAGAAGATCGAGGAGACGATGCAGTATCCCGGTCAGATCAAGGTGCAGGTGATCCGCGAGACGCGCGCCATTGAGTACGCCCGCTAGGAAAAAGTGCTTGTTCAAGCCCTCAAGGAGGCGTCGCTCAGGTTGGAGAAGGAGAGGATAGAGAATTAGTACATTTCTCTAACCACTTCATCTCCAATTTCTTGAACAGGCTTTTGAATTTCGAGATATGATAGTGCGCAATCTAATCGTCTTTGATTGTCACAATCTATGTATCACCAGCGACGCAACCGCCCTTCACTCTTACTGCCCATCCTTTTCGGCATCCTGCTGGGTGCGGGACTCCCGTTGTTAAGCGTTTGGCAGTCAGCGCCGACGCCCATCATCGAGACGCTGCCCGCCACTCCACAGGCTGCCAGCACGCCGACGCCGCCTGCTGCAACGCCAACGGCAACGCTGGCATCGTCTGCTGCGCGCGCACGGCTGAAGCTGCCGAACGCAGGCGTCGTCGCCTCAATCATTGATGTCTACATTCGCGAAGGCACATGGGACGTGGCGAACATTGGCGCAAGCGTCGGGCATTTGCAGGGGACGGCGAATCTGGGGATGCCGGGCAACATCGGGCTGGCGGGGCATTCCGAACTGCGCGATGGTTCACGCGGCATCTTCGCTTATATCCAGCAGTTAAACTACAGCGACCCGATCCACGTTGACCACAATAACACAGTC
>Ga0224723_1002346_pt1 | contig 10549 bp, 10 predicted proteins | sample Balambano_FR2_Me_FD_161647 | JGI IMG/M metagenome (GOLD analysis project Ga0224723, IMG submission 161647) | Freshwater sediment microbial communities from Lake Towuti, South Sulawesi, Indonesia - Balambano_FR2_MetaG | ecosystem: Environmental > Aquatic > Freshwater > Lake > Sediment | place...
GTTAGTATCGCCACATAACTTGTAGAAAAATCTTGCCCTGGGTGCGGCGTAACTGTAAATCGTAGGAATATCCCCACTTGTCCTGCAATATGGCCTGCAAATCGCTGCCAGTCATCCCGTCTTCTCCAACATGGCTAAACGTTGCTTTGATACATATCTTTACGATGTCAGCATGGTTTTTCCTCTTAGCTTACTTGGGAGGAAATAGCCATAAAACAGAAGAAATTCGATTTTTTACTCATAAAAGTGATTTCCCTGGAGATTTTGCCAGTTTATCCTCTGGCAGCTTTGTCCTTTTACTCTGAACTCGGATTCTCTTATAGAAGATCAGGGGGCTATTGGCTTCATCCTACAGCCCTAGATCGAAGCTTTCTACGCTGAGAACATCATGGTGCAATAATACGATTGGTTAAGCTCTTAGCTTCTATGGTTTTGGGCAGCTACAGTTCGCATCCTCCATTTGTACCAGGCGTTGTTGTGAGAGGAGGCCGCTGCTAGTAGCCAACTCGCCAGGGAGCGCCAATAATAGCTGCTGATACATCTGAATGGGTACACCAGTTTGAACTATGACTCAAGTTTCTGGAACTTCGGATGTCCCTGATTTGGGGCGTCGCCAATTTATGAATTTGCTGACCTTCGGGGCTGCCACAGGAACTGTCCTGGGTATGCTTTATCCCGTGGTCAAATATTTTATTCCCCCGTCTAGTGGAACCGGTGGGAGCGGGGTAACGGCTAAGAATGAGCTTGGTAATGATGTCATCGTTAGCCAGTTTTTGCAGGCTCACAATCCTGGCGATCGCGTGCTGGTTCAGGGGCTTAAGGGCGATCCTACTTACCTGGTGGTGCGTGAAGACAGTTCTTTGGAAAGCTACGGCATTAACTCCATCTGCACTCACCTGGGTTGTGTAGTTCCTTGGAATGCTAGCGAGGACAAGTTTATCTGTCCCTGCCACGGTTCTCAATATGATGCGACCGGTAAGGTTGTGCGTGGCCCTGCCCCTCTGTCGTTGGCTCTCGCCCATGCTGATGTGACAGAAGACGACAAGGTTGCTTTAACAACCTGGACTGAAACTGATTTTCGTACCGGCGAAGGCCCTTGGTGGGCCTAGAACCAGCCATCTTCTAACTTGGCCTTTGTGACACCCTCAGTTGACATAACGTAAGCATTCATGATTGCACTACTTTCATCGGTGAGTTTTTGGCGGCCTTTTGCTAGTTTTCTGGTCGCTCTCCTTCTAGTTCTGGGTGGGCTACTGGCTCAACCCGAGCCTGCTGCGGCTTACCCGTTTTGGGCTCAAGAAAACTATGAGACACCCCGCGAAGCTACGGGTCGCCTCGTCTGTGCTAACTGCCACTTGGCAGCCAAGCCCACTAAGGTAGAAGCTCCCCAAGCTGTGCTGCCAGATTCGGTCTTTAAACTCAAGGTTGAAGTTCCTTACGATCTCGACACTCAGCAGGTGCTGGGTGATGGCAGCAAGGGTGGGCTCAACGTTGGGGCGGTGGTCGTTCTTCCTGATGGCTTCAAAATTGCCCCGCCTGAGCGCATTCCAGAGGAACTGAAGGAAGAAGTGGGAAGCACCTACTTTATGCCCTACAGTGAAACGCAAGACAATATCGTCCTGGTTGGGCCACTGCCAGGTGAGCAGTATCAAGAAATCATATTCCCAGTTCTTTCCCCCGATCCAGCCCAAAATAAGGCCGTCTCCTTTGGAAAATATCAAATTCACGCGGGCGGTAATCGTGGGCGTGGGCAGGTGTATCCCACGGGTCAGGCTAGCAACAATACGGTCTACAATGCCTCGACCAGTGGCACTGTGACTGGGGTTGAACCGCAAGCTGGCGGCGGTTATGCGGTGACTATCCTGACGGAAAGCGGTGAGTCCGTAACTGAAACTGTTCCTGCTGGCCCTGAACTGCTGGTCTCTGAAGGAGATGCGGTTGAAGCTGGTAAGCCATTGACCACCAACCCTAACGTCGGCGGTTTTGGTCAAGTTGATACTGAGATTGTGCTCCAAAGCCCTAATCGGATTAAGGGACTGATAGCTTTTCTAGCGGCCATCATGGTTACTCAAATCATGCTGGTTTTGAAGAAGAAGCAGGTCGAGCGCGTACAGGCGGCCGAGATGAGCTTCTAAAGCCTGTTTATCTCATTTTTAGAGTCATTTTGGGATGCTCAGGCATCCCTTTTTTATGCCTGTAAAATCTTCCTACTTCACATCAGGCGCTGTTTGAGCCGTGACGGTGGGTGATTCATTAAGCTACAATTGTTAAGACTTTTTGCACATTCGGAACTTATCTTGAGCTTCTGGTTAGCTGGCGCTCTGGGGTAGTTTCGTGGCCCGATTGTTGTCGCCTAAGCCCTAACAATAGTTATGACTCTTCCTATCCGCAACGTTGCGATTATCGCCCACGTCGATCATGGCAAAACTACCCTGGTAGATGCCCTGCTTAAGCAGTCTGGTATTTTCCGAGAAGGGGAAGACGTGCCCGACTGTGTAATGGACTCTAACGACCTAGAGCGGGAGCGCGGCATTACTATCCTTTCCAAGAACACAGCGGTTCATTACCAAGAGACGCTAATCAATATTGTAGATACTCCTGGTCACGCGGACTTTGGCGGCGAGGTTGAGCGCGTGTTGGGCATGGTAGATGGCTGCATCCTAATCGTAGACGCCAACGAAGGCCCCATGCCCCAAACCCGGTTTGTGCTGAAGAAAGCGCTAGAGAAGGGACTGCGCCCCATTGTGGTGATTAACAAGATCGATCGTCCCCAGGCCGAACCCCACACGGCCATTGATAAAGTTTTGGACCTATTCTTGGAACTAGGGGCCGATGATGACCAGTGCGAGTTTCCTTACCTGTTTGCCTCTGGCTTAGCAGGTTTTGCCAAACTCCACCTCGAAGACGAAAGCGAGGATATGAAACCTCTGTTTGAGTCGATTTTAGATCACGTTCCGCCGCCGGTTGGCGATGTGGATAAGCCCCTTCAGCTTCAGGTCACTACGCTAGATTATTCCGAGTATCTAGGCCGTATTGTCATCGGTAAACTCCACAACGGCACGATTCAGGCTGGTCAGCAGGCAGCTTTGATCAAGGAAGATGGTAGCTTGGTCAAAGCTAAGATCACTAAACTGTTAGGGTTTGAAGGTCTAAGACGGATTGAAATTGAGCAGGCTTCGGCTGGGGAAATTGTGGCAGTGGCCGGGTTTGCCGATGCCAACATTGGCGAAACGATTACTTGCCCTAATAATCCCCAGGCACTACCGCTTATTAAGGTGGATGAACCTACCCTACAAATGACCTTTGTCGTGAATGATTCCCCCTTTGCCGGGCAGGAAGGTAGCTTTGTAACCTCCCGACAATTGCGTGATCGCCTCATGCGAGAGCTTGAAACCAACGTGGCTCTGCGGGTAGAACCAACCGACTCCCCTGACCGATTTTCGGTGTCTGGACGCGGAGAACTGCACCTGGGTATTTTGATTGAAACTATGCGTCGGGAAGGCTACGAATTCCAGGTCTCCCAACCCCAGGTAATCTATCGAGAAGTCAATGGCCAGCCCTGCGAACCATTTGAACTGCTCATTTTAGATGTCCCAGAAGATGGCGTCGGAGGGTGCATGGAGCGCTTGGGCCAGCGCCGGGGTGAACTGCAGGATATGCGAATCATGGGCGATGGCCGCGCCACTCTTGAATTTGTAATCCCTGCCCGTGGTCTAATCGGCTTTCGCGGTGAGTTTATGCGCCTGACTCGTGGCGAAGGCATTATGAACCATAGCTTCTTAGACTATCGCCCCCTTTGTGGTGATGTAGAAGCCCGCCGCAACGGTGTTCTAATTGCGTTTGAAGAAGGGGTGGCCACCTTCTATGCGTTGAAAAACGCCGAGGATCGCGGCATCTTTTTCATTACACCGGGCACCCGTGTCTACAAAGGCATGATTGTTGGGGAGCACAACCGTCCTCAAGATTTAGACCTTAATGTCTGCAAAACTAAGCAGCTAACCAACCACCGCTCTGCTACGGGAGATGAACTAGTGCAACTTCAGACCCCCCAGGAAATGAGCCTAGAGCGAGCCTTGGAATATATTGGACCAGATGAACTGGTAGAAATTACTCCAGAATCCATTCGGCTGCGGAAGGTATCTAAGAAGCTAGTCAAGCGCTAGATGCCCTATCTATAAAGTTAGCTGAGTCGTTTTTACCTAGTAGAGCCTGGGTTGGGTATGCTCTACTGGGCATGGTAAACCACGAAACAACTGGTATGGGGCGATTTACCGAATGGTTAGAACGTCACTGGGTTAACCCGGCCTACGCTGGTTGGGTGCTTTTGGGATTAGCCATTTTCTTTTTTGCCGCAGCAACCAACACGCTGGCAGGCTGGCTTTATGTGATGAGTGGTGTGCTACTGGCGTTGCTGGTTGTTGCGGCTGCTCTTCCAGCCAGGAATCTAAGAGGGTTAACTATTCACCGCCTCCCTACTAAGCCGGTCTCAGCGGGAGAATCTTTGGTGATAGAGCTACAGGTTCACAATGCTCAGTCTCACTCTAGAGGACTTCTGCAAGTCATTGATCAACTGCCCAAACCCTTAGGGCCTACTCAGCGAACAGCGCTACGAGCCATTTCGCCTGGTCAAACTTACACCTGGCGATATCAACTCCCCACCAGCCGACGGGGTATTTACCATTGGTCAACAGTAGGGTTACGGTCGGCAGCACCGCTAGGGTTGTTCTGGTGTCGGCGTGAGCTGGTTGTACCAGCCAAAGTAGTAGTCTATCCGCAGGTTTTACCTCTCCAGCGTTGCCCGCTCTTAGATGCCTTGGCTGAGCATACCGGGCCGCAATGGCATCGTCATCGCAGCATGAGTCCCTCAGCCGAGGGCATGACGAGATCGCTACGTCCCTACCGCTGGGGCGATTCTACCCGGCTAATTCACTGGCGAACAAGTGCTCGGTATGGTGATTTGCGGGTACGTGAGTTAGAAAAAACCTCGACGGGTCAGGAAGTCATCATTGCTGTTGATACCTCTCAAAGCTGGCTAATAGACCGTTTTGAGCAAGCGGTTGTGGCGGCAGCCTCGCTGTACACCTACGCGACTCATCGAGGACTGGTAGCCACACTATGGCAACCGCCCGGAACCATTCTCCAGGACAAACCGGGCATTCTCTATGCCTTGGCCGACCTCAAGCTGTCTCTAAGCCCGATTGCCTATCCCAGCCATATACCGACAATCTGGCTGACAACCCAGTGTGTTCCAGCCAATACTCTAGCGCCGGGTAGCCGACAGGTAATTTGGAGCAACCACCACAGGCTCCAAGCTACTGGCAATAGCCTAGAAACGCTTTGGATAGATCCTGAACAGAACCTACAAACACAGTTACAGCAGCCGCCCCAAGGTTCCTAATTCCCTTAAATTAGCTCTATCTAATGACTCTTAAGGGCTAAACCTGAGTAGGAACAGCCTGAGCAGCAGCAGGCTCAATCTTAAACTTAGCCAAGTTAGCTAACTCTTGCAGCTGCTGGATAGCCTCTGCCCCTTCCAGCTTCATTAGCTCACGGTCATCCCGCATCTCTGTCCAGGTGATGCCGTAGTCAGATACCAAAAACCGAATTAAGTGATTATCCCCCAAGCTCACCATGAAGGATGCGCTGTTCATCTGATCGCCACAGGTATAGCAGGAGGCTAAGTACCCTAAATCCTCAAGCACAATAGCCAGGGCTTGAAGATTCATAACCAAATCTTTGACAAACTGTCGGTGTTGTTCAGCCAAACGAACAAACATACTAAACCTCCTCATCATCCCTCTAGATTGTAGCCCAAAAATTAATTGATCCTTAAGAGCTAAGGTACATTCTCCAAAATCTGCATCAGTAGCCCTACAAATCTTTAGATATCCTTCATAGCCGTTGAATAGGACATGGCAGTCACGGTTGTTTGCTTTTCCCGTCTCCTTGGCGTAGTTGCCAGTCCGCGTCGATTCGATACATCGCTCAGGTTAGATTAATCTTGCCAGTGACCTGTCTGTCTAAGGGTATGGATTTGGCCTAATTGCATCCGTAGTGTTTACGACTAAACTGTCCTTGAAGATGCCCCTAAGAATTTCCAGGTTTCCAACCTATGACTCATGTTCTTGACGAATGGTACATCATTCAATCCGAGGATGGCCGGTGTCAAATTCTGCCGAAATCGGCCATCAGCCAGGAAAAGCTAGCAAAAAGCCCCCAAACCTGGGGGCCTTATGCCTCTGAAAAAGAAGCCATAGCTCGACGTGTTGGCTTGATTCGGTCTAACCACTGTCAGCCTAACTAGCCAGCCAGCGGCGTCACCTTAAGCTACGCAACTAATCGTAAAACTGTCTTACAAACCAAAGCTATTCATTGGCTGACGAGGTAACGTTGCTGCCACCCTTTGCCTCGCGAATTTCTATAGTCAAAATTTCCAAAGCTTCGGCGTACTGCGGATCCTCATCTGTCCCAATCAGCTCACGATCAGAGGCCAGTAGCTCCCGCTGCTCTTCGCTTAGCTCTACCTGAATATCTGGATCAATACCGTGCTTGTTAATGTCGCGCCCACTAGGAGTTAGATATTTGGCCACAGTCACAGCTACGCCAGACCCATCGGCTAAGCCACGTACAGACTGAACCAGCCCCTTACCGAAGGTACGTGTACCAACTAGCACAGCCCGATCATTATCCTGAAGCGCACCGGATAGAATTTCGCTAGCACTGGCAGAGCCACCATCTACAAGCACAACCAGCGGCTTATTGGTCAAAGCTCGGCTATTGGCAATTTCTTCATCCACTACACCCTGTCGGTTGACCGTTGAGACAATGGTGCCATCGCTCAGCCACATACGGGCGATATCAATACTGGAATAGAGTAAGCCCCCAGGGTTAGAGCGTAGATCGAGAACGTAGCCTGTGACTTCTTGAGATTCTAAGTCTTCAATGGCTTCGCTCATTTCAGCGGATGCATTAGAGCTAAACTGAGTTAGCCGGATATAGCCAATCAATCCTTCTGCGCCGGACTGAGTAGAGTAGCGAACTGGATGAATCTCGATTAAAGCACGAGTAATCGGTACCTCTAGGTTTTGCTCCCCTCGGCGAATCGTCAAGACTACCTCAGAACCAACCGGGCCGCGAATTTTATTGACGGCATCGTTAAGCTCCATTCCCTCCGTAGGCTCTCCATCAATCGCCAGAATTATGTCCTTAGAGCGAATACCGGCTTCAAAGGCGGGGGTGTCTTCAATAGGGGCAACGACCACGATCTCTTTTGTGTCTTCATCCTGAGAAATTTGAATGCCAACCCCTGTCAATTCTCCAGAGGTATCAATCTGCATATTGCTGAATTCTTGAGGATCCATAAACCGGGTGTAAGGATCCTCAAGCTGTTCCAGCATTTCTCGGATGGCGGCGTAGGCTTCCTCCTGGTTAGCGTAGTTTCGCCCCAAATAATCTGTGCGAACGGCTTCCCAGTCTACCTGGTTAAAGGTGGCATCGACATAGTTGCGATTAATTAGCTGCCAGACTTCATCCACTAATTCCTTCGGGCTTTCCTGAAAAAATGCCTTGCTCTGAGACAGATGAACTCCTGCTCCTGTTACGGTCACGGCGGCTACAGCCAGAGCAGTTGCGCCTAAAATTAGTCCCCGCTTTGCAATTGTCATAGTCGGTAGTGTCTTGTGCAGCTAAATTACGCCCAATCTAGCACAACCCACCCACCTGCGAAGGGAAGATGAAGCCAAGAATTACCTCTCCTTAATGATAGGTAATAGATTTATTCATCCAGAGCTTAATGTTAGGGGTCAACCCAGCGATCGTCAGCCTTAATTAGATTAATTAACTCTTCTACACCCCGATCTTCAGGTACCTTCTTAATTTCATCGCGCCCACGATACAACGAGATATAGCCAGGGGTTTTGCCAACGTAGCCGTAATCGGCATCAGCCATTTCACCAGGGCCGTTGACAATGCAACCCATAACGGCAATATCCAGGCCGGTCAGGTGCTTAGTGGCCTCTCGTACCTGATGCAGCACCTCTTCCAGGTTAAACAGCGTGCGTCCACAGGAAGGACAGGCGACGTATTCAACCATCGTTTTGCGTAGCCCTAAAGCCTGTAAGATGCTGTAGCAGACCGGAATTTCCTTCTCTGGGGCTTCGGTCAAAGAGACCCGGATTGTGTCACCAATTCCCTCCGCCAACAGGGTGGCAATGCCAGCCGTGGATTTAATGCGGCCATATTCTCCATCACCGGCCTCGGTAACGCCCAAGTGCAGAGGGTAGTCCATCCCTAATTCGTCCATGCGTTTGACCATCAGCCGGTAGGCGGCCAGCATTACTGGCACCCGCGATGCTTTTAGAGAAATCACCAAATTACGAAAATCTAGGGATTCACAGATCTGCAGAAATTCTAAGGCAGATTCCACCATGCCTTCTGGCGTATCACCGTAGGTAAACAGCATGCGCTCAGCCAGGGAACCGTGGTTGACACCAATCCGCATAGCCTTGCCCTGATCTCGCAGGGAAACGACTAACGGCTTCAGAGTGTCGCGGATTCTATCGCCAATTTCCTCGAATTCAGACTGGGTGTAGGCTGTCCGTCCGGCTTGGGGCTTCTCAAACACATACAGACCAGGGTTGATCCGAACCTTATCTACATGCTTGGCCACCTCTAGTGCAATTTTCATGCCGTTGTGGTGGACATCTGCAACAAGAGGAACAGGTTGGTAGGTGTCTTCCAGAATTTTGCGAATATCGGCCAATGCCTTGGCGTGGGCCATGCTAGGCACAGTCACCCGCACAATTTCGCAGCCAATTTCGTGCAAGCGCCGAATAGCGGCCACTGAACCGGGAATATCCAGAGTGTCTTCGTTAATCATGGACTGCACCACTACAGGATAGCCCCCACCAATGGTGACATTTCTCACCCGGACGGGGCGCGTAGCTCGGCGATGAATGGTGGTGTCGAAGGCTGAATCAGAGGCGACGGGGGTAACCTGACTAACCGGATTAGGAAGCGTTTGCATAGCCTTTGCTCAATGGTTGCTAGTGCCTAGAAAAAGAATGGCGTGTTGAGTTAAAATCCATCTCTCAGAGTGCCACAGAATGGGGTTTTTAGGAGGGTGAATCGGGCTGATTGGCTGTGTCAGGGTAAAACCCTAAACGCTTAGTAGCCGTCAGCATAAACGGTGATGATTGTAAGGATCATGGTTAACTCAGACGGGCTGTGCATTCCAATAGCAAGCGTTGATTGGCGGTGGCATAGGGCTGAACCTCCAAAGCCCGCTGAAATGCTTGGATGGCCTGACGGTATTGTTGCAGGGCTGCATAGCACAAGCCCAGACCATGCAAGGCACCAAAGTGGTAAGGAACTAACTCGACAACTCGCTGGCAGTCGGCTAGTGACTCTTGGTAGCGCTCTTGCAAAAAATACAGCACAGCTCGGCGGTTCCAGGCTTCAGCAAAATCAGGTAAGTCGTCAATCAACCGCGATAGAAGTTCCTCAGCTTCAGCTAAATAGCCATCATCCATCAAAATTTGGCTTTGCCGCAACCGTTGTAGCCCCCTTGTTCCTTTCTGATTGAACCAGATTTGCCAAAGAGACTCTGTAGCCGCCATTCGATGGTCGGAGTTGTCATCCTTCAAGGCTTGCAGCAAACTCTCGATGTCCGGGGAGTTCATAGGCTTCAGTTACGACTAAAACGCTTACAGTACCCATTATCTCGTCCAGGGCACCAGAGGGCGTTCAGTTTTTACTTAAGTAACAATTAATGAATTGAATCTCCAGTTTTGTGAGCTAATTTTCATGAGTGGGCAGACTTGAAACGTGCAAAAAAACAGGTCAGGCGCATGCCCCCAACGCAAAGCCCTTTGACTGCACCTTGAGGTTACAGATATCACACCCATGATTAGTCTGTATGCCTCGTTTCACTGAGTACATTTTGTTTAGGGGTTCAAAACTATGGCTGTTGAAAAAGTAAACTCCTCGTCTAGCTTGGCGGAAGTTGTAGATCGTATTCTTGACAAAGGCATTGTTGTTGATGCTTGGGTTCGAGTTTCTTTAGTAGGTATTGAACTGTTAGCCATTGAAGCAAGGGTCGTTATTGCTTCTGTTGATACCTATCTGAAATATGCCGAAGCCGTTGGCTTAACCGCTCAGGCGGCTGTGCCTGCAGCTTAACCGCTGAGCATCGGATAGTAGGTTATCTAGTCAGATAAAACGTAGGGATGCTGAACTAATCAGCATCCCTATCCGCCAACTTGAAGTTTTGGCTAGAGCAATCAGTCTTGAGTATGATGAGAGTGCCCGTTACAGAGAATTTGTGAGTTCTTCTGTTAGCTCAATGAGCATTTTTACTCCTAGAAACTCATCGTTGATTGTTCGGATTTAGAATAATTTACTTTTTAATAAAAGAATCTAAGAAATTAGAAATGGGGCTTGAAGGCTAGATTTTCACTACATTAAAACATCATAAGCCGAGCCTTCAGAGCATTAGCCCTACAGGGCTAGATTGTTTGATAGTTGATTCTAAAGGAGCGATCCTGTGGCT
>Ga0224723_1002348_pt1 | contig 10542 bp, 5 predicted proteins | sample Balambano_FR2_Me_FD_161647 | JGI IMG/M metagenome (GOLD analysis project Ga0224723, IMG submission 161647) | Freshwater sediment microbial communities from Lake Towuti, South Sulawesi, Indonesia - Balambano_FR2_MetaG | ecosystem: Environmental > Aquatic > Freshwater > Lake > Sediment | place...
GCTGAGCGCGATCGCTGCGGAGATCGCGCCGATGGGCTGGCGGCTGCTGCGCCAGGAAAATCGCTATTTGGGCGCGGCACGTAACTTCGGCGCGCGCCATGCTCAGGGCGACTATCTTCTTTTCATGGACGACGATAACGCCGCCAAGCCACACGAGATCAGTACCTTTGTGGCGGTCGCGCAGCGGAGCGAGGCCGACATCGTCACGACCTTCTACGACGGCTTTGAAGACGAGCACGACCTCGAGACTGGCTGCCCATCGGTGCGCTTTACGCCTTTTGGCGCCGACGCGACGCTTGGCATCCTGACCAACTGCTTCGGCGACGCGAATGCCCTTTACCGGCGCCAGGCTTTCGAACGTCTCGGTGGCTTCACCGAGGATTACGGCATCACCCACGAAGACTGGGAGTTCTTCTGCCGTGCCACCCTCGAAGGCCTGAAGATCGTTACTGTCCCCGAGCCGCTGTTCTGGTACCGCGTCGACCCACACGGCATGTTCCGCAACGAGCACACCTTGCTGCACAAGAATGCCAACCTGCGCCGCCATATCCGGCCATTCTTGCAGAAACTGCCCCACGACCAGGCGCGCCTCGTCCAGCTTGCCCAGGGGCTGAATACCCAGCTACCCTTGATTACCGTCGGCGAACAAACGCGCGCTGCCACGCCGCGCCTGCTTCAGGATTGGCAGGCCGAGCTGCCCTATGCCCGCGTCGCGATCATCACGCGTACCAAGGATCGGCCCTTGCTGCTGCGCCGCGCGATCCAGAGTGCGCTCGATCAGACCTTTCGCGACTGGCTGCTGGTGATTGTCAACGACGGCGGCAAGCCCGAAACGGTCGAGATGCTCGTCGAGGACTTTGGCGAAGAATTGGTTGGGCGCGTGCTGGTCTTGCACAACCCGATCGCGCTGGGCATGCAAACGGCTGCCAATATCGGCCTGACAAGCTGCGACAGCGACTTTATTGTCGTCCACGACGACGACGACTCCTGGGAGCCGTCGTTTCTGGCGCGCACGGTCTCGCATCTCGACGCGCATGGCTGGAACGCTCGGCTTGGTGGCGTGATTACCTGGGCGCAGGTCATTATCGAGGAGCTCGGCGACGACGGCGAGATCAAGACTCACGACCGTTTTGTTTTCAACCCGCTCCTACACCATCTCTCGCTGGTCGATCTGGCGGTAGAAAACCGCTTCCCGCCGATTTCGTTTCTGTTCCGGCGGGCGGCGCTCGACGTCGTTGGGCCGTTCCGAGAGCAGCACGGACCGCTCGGCGACTGGGATTTCCACCTGCGGATGCTGCGCCAGTTCGACATCGACGTTATTACGGAGCCGCTGGCCAACTATCACCACCGGACCAAGGGCACCAGCGGCGACTACGGCAACTCGGTACACGCCCAGACCGATACGCACCGGCGCAAGCGCACCGAACTAATCAACAACGCCGTGCGCGGCGAGGAGGGCCAGCACGAGGGCATGCCGCTTGCACATCTGATCGCGCTCGGCGAGCTGCAACATAGCCTGCTGGCGACGCAACGGCAGGAGTTCCAGCGCCTGAACGATTATCTCTGGACGGTCGAACAGCGCGTGAAGTTTATTGCCGACGAGGTTGAAAAGTCGGCCAGAGGCAAAAAAGCTGCCAGCGCTGCGACGCCACACAACTTTGTGCTCAACGGCGACTTTCGGCTCTGGCCAGGCATCGGCAAAACGTCCTATGGGCCGAACAGCCAGTACGCCTTTACCGACCTTTGCCCCGGCTTTGTGATCTGCCACGATGGGCGAGGGGCTGCTTACCGCGCCGAGCAACATATCTGGCGCGATGGTGGGCAGTGCCTGCCATTCGGCACGACCTATTTGCACCTCGAGAATGACGGGCAAACGCAGGGCGGCTCATTTTTTGTGGTCGAGATCCAGTTTCCGGCCTTGCTCGAATTGAGTGGCAAGCGCGTATGCATCTCGGGGTGCTCGCGCATGCGGAGCACCCAGATGTGGATGTATGTGGGTGGGCGCTACCGCCTGCGCTCCGGCACCGAAGTATCCTGGCCCTACCAGGCTGTCGGGCTGTCGTCCGCCATGCACCGCTGGTCCGTCTTGATCGACGCGCCGAGCGTGCAGGCTGAGCTAGCGGCACACGGCGACACGCGCATCGTGCTGATGCTGCCGCACGACCAGAAGTTCGAGTTCGAGCTGTCGCAGGTGCAGGTCGAGCTTGGCGAGCTGCCCAGCAACTTTGTGTATAACGGCAGGCTGTCGCTGCGGCAGCGGCTGGCCTTGCTCCGGCAATGGCTACGCCCGCGTCCCGCGCGTGTTGTGGCGCCTCCCACGGCGGTTAGCGAGGCCCTCAGCGCAGAGCTTTCTGCGTAGGAGAATCACCATGGCAAGTACCAATGGCACGGCGGCAAGCCCGCACGCGCTCACAGCGCAGGAGATCTTGAGCCAGAAAGCGCAGCTCGAGCAGCGCTACGGCAAGTGGACAGCCCACAACATCATGCTGGGTGACGGCATCTACACGGTCAGCGCGCCATATGACTGGGCGCACCATCGCGCGAAATGGTGTGGCGTGGTTGCCGAAGTCTTGCTCCGCAAGCCGCTACGAGCAATGCGGGTGCTTGATATCGGTTGCCTCGAAGGCGGTATTACCCTGGCGCTTGGCGAGGGCGGCGGTCCGGTGGTTGGCATCGACATCCGCGAAGCTAACCTCGCCAAGGCCAACTTCGCACGCGATGTGCTCGGGCTGCACAACGTCGAGTTTGTGCAAGGTGATATGCTCAAGCTCGCCGAGTATGAGCTAGGTCAGTTTGATCTGATCGTCTGTGCGGGCACGCTCTACCACGTCGATGCACCGGATCTGCTGCCCTTCCTGCGCAGCCTGCGTGCGCTCTGCCGGGGGATCGTGGTCTTCGACACGCACGTCTCGATGGAGCAGCGCGAAGAGTATGTCAGCCCCGAGGGCCAGCGCTACTATGGCCGCACCTTTGTCGAGACTCATCACACCTCCGACGATCTCGAAGAGAAGAAGAAGGACGCCTGGGGCTCGCTGCACAATAACCTGAGCTTCTGGCCGACTGAGCGCAGCCTGATCAATCTGCTGATCGACGCTGGCTACGAGTTTGTGACCAAGCCTCTGATACCGGTGGCCGAATGGCCCTGGCAAGATCGTGGCTTCTGGGTGGCCTACCCGCGGATCAGTGGCCTGCTTTCTCAGCCCTATCCCTACGCACCCGGCCGGCTCACAGACCCGACGCAACAGATGCCGAACCACCCGATGATGGACCAGCCGCTGCAACGCGAATGCAACAATTCGGCGACGCGCCGCCTCGACGTTTGAAGCCGTTTTCTGGATATCTGGAAGAGGCGTAGCATGTTACGACAACGAACCCGGCCTGTCGGCCTGCTCTCTGGAATCTGGACCAACCGAAGCCATGTGCAGCCGGAGCTTTTGCGCTTCCAGACCCTGCTCCGCTCGGTTGATGTCGTCTCGTTTGATTTGTTTGATACCCTCATTCACCGCGACGGGCTGTTCTCGCCAAAGGACCTGTTTTATCAGGTTCAGTCGCGTGCCGAGCACGAGCTGGGTATCGCGCTGCCACAATTTGCCGAGCTACGCGTCCGGGCCGAAGAGCGTGCCCGTGTCTATGCCCGCGGGCAGGGGCGCCAGGAGGTCAGGCTCGACGAGATCTATAGCGAGCTGGCGCGCCTGCTGCGCCTGCGATCCACAGACGCTCGGGCCATCCAGGCGGTCGAGCTCGCGTGTGAGCGCGCGACCCTGGTGGCGCTCGACAGTGGCCGCGAGCTGTTCGAGGCTGCCGTGGCGGCGGGCAAACAGGTTATCCTGATCTCCGATACCTACTTCGACGAAGCCTTTATCGCCGATGTTGTCGCCAAGCTCGGCTATGCAGCGCTGCGTAACATCTACGTCTCGTCCACCCACGGCAAGACCAAGCAGGACGCGTCGCTCTACGACGTGGCCATCAAACAGCTCGGCTGCCCGCCGGGCCGTATTCTACACGTCGGCGACAACCAGCTTGCCGACGTATCGATGGCGCTGGGGCGCGGCTTGCGCTCGTTTTTTGTGCCTACCCCCAAGCACCATCTCAAATGGCGGCACGGCCTTGCCGACCTGCCAAGCGGCAATCTGGTGGTCTCGCGCATGCTCTACGACCTGAGCCGCGACGCCCAGGGAAGCGTGCAGGATCTGCGCAGCATTCTGGATCGCACAGCCACGCATAATCTCGCCTTGCTTTTTTTTGGCTTTGCAGCCTGGCTCGTCGAGCGCCTGCGGGCGGGCGCCTACCAGCGTGTCTATTTTGCTGCCCGCGATGGGCTGGTTATGAAACGCTTCTTCGATCTGGTCGCGGCGACGGCCGGCTTCGAGATCGACTCGCGCTACCTGTACATCTCGCGTGCCGCGCTCTACCCGAGCCTCGTTTTTACCGACCCCGTGATGGCTCGTCGGCTGTTTGGCCATAGCTGGGACCACCTGACAATCGAGGCGGCGCTTGCTCGCATCGGGCTGAGCTTTACGCAGTGCCGCGCGATGCTGGCGGGCCAGGGGCTCTTCGATCCGCGCGAGCGGCTCGACGGCGAGGTCAGGGAGCGCTTTGTGGCCTTTCTGCAGGAGGCCTGGCCGCTGATTCAGGGTCTGAGCGAGCAGCAATACTGGCTGACGATCGACTATCTGCGCCAGGAGGGCTTGCTCGACCACGAGAAGGCTGCCTTTGTCGACATCGGCTGGCATGGCTCTTTGCAGAATAGCCTGCTCAAGCTGCTCGACCATCTGCGTGTGCGGAAAAGCGTGAGCGGCTACTACCTCGGCACATTTGAGAAGCCGTCCGGCGCCTCGCCTCGCTTCAAATCGCACGGCTACCTCGTCGACAACAGCGAACCAGGCTCGATCACCCAGCTTGTGAGGCTCGGCCCCTCGCTGATCGAGCTTTTCCATAGCGCCGGGCATGGCAGCGTGCGTGGCTATCGGGCTGAGGGCACACGCGTGCTGCCGGTACTTGACCAGCACTTCGACGAGCAGTGGCAGTACCTGTCGATCATCGAGCCGTTGCAGAAGCGTGCTTATGAGCACGTGGAAGCGCAACTGGCACGCCTTGCGGCTCCACTGCTGCCCGCGCCTGCGCCCGAATTAGTTGCCCGCACGGCCCTGCGTGTGATCTATGCGCCGACGCCGGCCGAGGCCGCCGTTTTCGGCCAGCTCAAAATTGCGCCTGACTTCGGCGGCCGTGCGAAGAGCATCACGGGCGCGATCGAGTACGACCTCAAGCACATTAGCGGCGAGTATCTACCGGACGGCACCGTACCGCTCTGGCGCCCAGGTTTTCACGCGCTGAAAAAGCTTTCTGAGAAAGCCTGAAAACGTGACGAGCATGCGCCACAACTCTTCGACCTGGAGGCGCCTGCTCGCCGCGTTGTTGGGCGCTGGCGCGCTGACCCTGCTGTGCTGGGGGCTGGGCTGGCTGTGCTCGCCGGCTTACGCGCAATACCAGGGGCCAGCGCTGGTTGCGCAAGAGATTCGTTATCTGGCGCCGGCGGCAGGCGAGGTGCAGTTGGTGTGGGGCCTCGACGGCTGGCAGCCGCTGCTGGCCGAACTCCGGCCGGGCCAGACGTGGATCGAACAGGGTGTAATGCACAGCCCGATGGAGCGCCAGGGCCAGACCTTTGTCGCCAGTGTGCGGGGCACACCCGGCGCGACGCTCGACTATGGCTTTCGCATTCTGGCAAAGCACGATGGCGCACGCATCGAGCCACTCTGGGACGGCAGCATGCACTACCGGGCCACGGTGACAGCTGAGCGCGTGATCACGGTCACGAGCACCGCGCAGCTTGACGACGCGCTGCCGCTGCCCAGCAGCGTCGAGCTTGGGATGTATGTGCTTGCCGCGCTTGGTCTGCTGGTCGTGAGTCTGCTCGTGATTGCGCGGAGCCCGGCCCTGACCTACGGCGGCCCGCTGATCGCGCGTGGCAGTGCTGCGCGCGACGGCCTGTTTCTGGCCGTGATCGTCGCGCTCTCCTTGTCGCTCTATGTAACGCGGCTAGGCTTCTACAGCGATGACTGGGCCTTCCTGGCGGCGTTTGCGCAGGCGCCAGACCGCTCGCTGCCAGGTTTGTTTCGCGCGAACTATAGCGCGCACACTTTGATGCGCCCGGCGCAGATCTTTTATTTCGCGCTGCTCTACTGGCTGTTTGGCGCGAACCCGCTGGGCTACCATCTGGTGAACAGCGCTGTGTTGGTGCTTTGCGCGCTGCTGTTCTACCTGACGTTGCGCGAACTGGGCCTGCCACGCCAGCTTTGTGTGGCCGTTCCGCTCGTTTATGCACTGCTGCCAAACTATTCAACCGACCGCTTCTGGTTTGCTGCCTTTCAGGCCGGCTTGAGCATGGCCTTGTATTTTCTGAGCCTGTACGCCGATCTGCGCACGCTGCGCGCAGGGCCTCGCGCGCGCTGGCTCTGGAAGCTGCTGGCCCTGCTCAGCCTGTTCGTCAGCGGTCTGGCTTACGAGGTTGCGCTGCCGCTGTTTCTTTTCAACACGCTGCTTGTCTGGTATCTCGGCCGGCCCTCGGCGCAGGCCTCGCGGCCTGGCGTCGAGCTGCCGACCCGCCTGCTGCTGGCGGCAAGCAGTCTGCTTGTGCTCGTCGCCGTGCTGACCTTTAAAGGCACGACGGTAGCGCGCCTCGATCACGAGCGCGGCTTTGTCGAGCGTACCACGGCGATTGTGGGGCATGCCTTTGCGCTCAACCCGCACAACTATGATCGTGGGCTGAACTTTCGGCAGGCGCTCGCCACGAATTATGGCGAGCACGTCGTTAACCTGCCTGTCCATGCCTGGCACATCCTGTGGCGCGAGCCGGGCACTGCGACCCTGGTGGTGGCGGCCAGCATTGGCCTGCTGGGCTTTGTGTATCTTGCCTGGATAGGTCGTTGCAGCACCAGGCAACTGCTGCCAGCAAGTCAGTACGAGCTTTTGCGTCCGGCAGCCTGGGGCCTGCTGCTGTTTGTGCTGGGCTACGCGATCTTCTTTACGAACACACAGGTGCAGTTTAGCGCCACGGGCATCGGCAACCGCACCGCAATCGCGGCCGCCGTGGGCGTGGCGCTGAGCGTTGTCGCGAGTGTCGACTGGCTGAGCACCCTGGCGTGCCCGCGCGCCTGGGCCGCCCGGCTCTTCGCTGCTCTGCTCAGCCTCTTCTGTGTTGCTGGCTTTCTGGTCAACAACAGCCTGGCCGGCTTCTGGATCGAGGCCTACCGGCAGCAACAGAACGTATTGGCCGCGATCAGCACACGCTTCCCCGCGTTGCCTGCCGGCAGCACGCTGCTGCTTGATGGTGTTTGCCCCTACGCAGGGCCGGCGATTGTTTTTGAGTCGCACTGGGATCTGGCCGGCCGGCTCCAGATGCACTACCACAACCCGACGCTGCGGGCCGACGTTGTAACGCCGAGCATGCAGGTGGCCGACGATGCTGTCAAGACGACGATCTATAACCTGGAAATGAGCTATCCGTACAACAAGCTGTTTATTTATCGCTATGGCGTCGACGCGGTCTACCCGGTTGGCGATGCCCAGGCTGCACGGCGCTATTTCGAGCTGTACAACCCGGATTATTCCAGCGGCTGTTCACGCGGCAAGCCAGGCTTCGGCGTACCAATATTTTAAGGACAAAGCAGTGCAACAAGCACCCTGGTTATTCCCCACACGGATACTCTTGCTGCTCGTGCTGAGCGTGCTGCTACTACATCAGCGCCCTGCTCTGGCTGCCAGTGCGGCCCAAGACGAGCTTGTCAGCCTGGAATTTCGCTACCGCCTGCCCGAGGCCGGCGAAGTCGTTTTTATCTGGGGGATCGACGATTGGAAGCCCGTGCCAGAAGCGCAGCGCCCTACCGGAACGGTCGTCGAAGACCAGGTGATGCGCACGCCGATGTTGCGCGTAGACGATACCTTCGTGGTAAGCGTGCGTGTGCCCGCGGGCGTGCCACTCGACTATGGCTTCCAGATCCGCAGCATGCGCGACGGTACACCGATCAGCCCCTTGTTTGATGGCGACTACCGGCTGTTTCCATTCCAGGACGACGTGCTGGAGATGCCGGCACTCGTTCAGCTTCCGCTCGTGGTGGCGTCAACGCATGCGCCGGGCGCCGCTCCTGCCACGGCCCTGGTGACGCGTACATTCCGCTACCGCCTGCCTGAAGCCGGCGACGTACTGCTGGTATGGGGGCTTGATGGCTGGCAACTGGTGGACGAAGCCCAGCGCCCAGCCGGCACGTTTGTCGAGGCGGGCGTTATGCACACAGCCATGGTACGCGAAGGCGATAGCTTTGTGATCACGCTCGAGGCCCCGGCGGGCACGCCCCTCGACTACGGCTTTCAGATCCGTAGCGCCCACGCTGGTAGCAAGCTCGGCGTGCTCTGGGACGGTGACTATCAGCTCGTCTCTGACAAGCACGAAACAATCGTGTTGGATGCGGCCGTGAGCTTGGCTGACCAGTCTACGCTACGCGTGGCAGACGAGGCACCGCTCGTCATACAAGAGCTGAGTTATCGCTCGTCGGAGGCTGGCGCTGTCTGGCTTTCCTGGGGTGTGAACGGCTGGCAGAAGCTCCCTGAAGCCCAGCGGCCAGCAGACACGCGTGTCGAGGAAAACGTGATGCGCACACCAATGACGCGTGAAGGCGATCTGTTTGTTGCGCGAGTGCCGGTGCCTAAAAACGCACGGCTCGACTACGGTTTTCTGGTCACGCGCACGCGGAGTGGAGCGCAAGTGCGCGTGTGGGATGGAGGTGGTGCCGACGGTTATGCGCTCACGGTGGCCGAAGCTGGTAAGCTCGAGACTCAGGCAAGGCCGCAGATCGTGCGACACAGTGGGAATGCCGGGTTTGACCACGCGCTCCAGCTACGCGCCCTGCTGGTACTGCTCGTCACGGTTCTGCTGCTGCTGGGGGCTAGCCTACTGTATTTCCGTCGTGTAGCCCAGCGTGCAAGCGCGCTGAACAACGACGAACTGGTAGGGGGCTAAGATGCCAACCGCCGTGCTCGATCTCGATCTTGATGCGCTGCCCGAGCAGCTTGCCGGGTTGGAGCGCTACGACCGGGCACTGATCTTGTTGCGCCTGCGTGGTCGGCCGATCGGGCAGACTTTGCTGCCCATCGCGGGCGGGCGGCTCGCCGAAGCATCCTTGCGCGACGCGATCCTGTGCCGCGCCGACTCGGCCTTTTGGGAGCAATGGCTGGCCGAGCAACTTTGGCTTGGAACGCAGCATCCTACGCTCGCCCCGCAGCCGCCTGCGACTGTCGTGATCTGCACTCGGGACCGGCCAGCGGATTTGCGGATGGCGCTCGACGCGCTCGTGCGCCTGCCTGACGACGGGCAGGAGATCCTGATTGTCGACAACGCCCCTACGACCGAGGCCACGCGCGAGCTTGTGGCCTGTTATCCCCGCGTGCGCTATGTGCGCGAGAATCGCCCTGGCCTGGACCTAGCTCGCAACCGGGCGCTCCGCGAAGCGCGCTACGATCTGATCGCCTTTACCGACGACGATGCCGCGCCCGATCCAAACTGGCTGCGTGCGCTGCTGCGAAACTTCGACCGTCCGCACGTCGCCTGTGTGACGGGCCTGACAATGCCTAGCGAGCTCGAAACCGAAGCCCAGGAATGGTTTCAACGCCTCGGCGGCCTCGGCCGCGGTTTCAAGCGAACTGTCTTTGATAGCGTGCGCTGGAACCCGCTCGAAAGCTGGGTGGTGGGCGCCGGGGTGAATATGGCCATCCGACGCGACGTGGTTTCGATTGTGGGGCCGTTCGACGAGCGGCTCGACGTCGGCACGCCTACACGCGGTGGCGGCGATACCGAGTTTTTCTCGCGTGTGCTGGCTGCCGGCTACCAGATCGTCTACGATCCCGAGGCGCTCAACTGGCACCGCCATCGCAGGGAGTGGCAGGCCTTACAAAACCAGCTTTCCGGCTATGAGATGGCTGGCTTTGCCGTCTGGACGCGTAGCCTGCTTTGCGACGGCGAGCTTGAGGCGCTTAAGCAGATGTGGGATTGGGTCGGCCGCGAGGTGCCGAATCTATGGCGCGCCGCGCGGCGCCAGCACGGTAGCCCGCCGCTTGATCTTGTCTGGGCACGCTTTCGCGCCGCGCCGCGCGGCCCCTGGGCGCTCTGGCAAGCCCATCAAAAATTGCGCCAGGCACAGGAGCGCTCTGCGCCATGAATCGGCTAGCCATCAGCGTCATCATCCCGACACATAACCGCTGTGCGTCCTTACGCCGGACGCTCGACGCGCTCAGCGCGCAGACGGTTCCGCCCGCGCAGTTCGAGGTTCTGGCGATTGCCGACGGCTGCCACGACGACACCCAGGCCATGGTATCGCAGTACGGGGCGCCATTGCTCCTGCGCCTGATCGCGCAACCTGCCTTAGGGCCGGCCGCCGCGCGCAACCGAGGGGCGGCTGAGGCGCGTGCCCCCTTGCTGCTGTTTCTCGACGACGATGTCGAGCCAGCACCCACGCTGCTTGCGGCGCACGTCGCAGCACACGCGGGCCGGCC
>Ga0224723_1002349_pt1 | contig 10539 bp, 6 predicted proteins | sample Balambano_FR2_Me_FD_161647 | JGI IMG/M metagenome (GOLD analysis project Ga0224723, IMG submission 161647) | Freshwater sediment microbial communities from Lake Towuti, South Sulawesi, Indonesia - Balambano_FR2_MetaG | ecosystem: Environmental > Aquatic > Freshwater > Lake > Sediment | place...
TTTGACGACTCACTGGTTTGAGGCGGCGCACCAGGTGCTGGGTTGGCCGTTGGTGGTTTTGCGCTAGATGGCATCGGGGTGGCGACTGGTGGGTGTGATGGTTTAGAGACAGGAACAATTGCCTTCACCTCACCGGTTGACGAGGATTCATGGGCTTTGTTGTAATATCCGTACTTTTTGTAGTAATAGTCTTGGCCGGTGGCTTTGACACCATTCAAGACCGTGCCAAAGAGACGAGCATGTACTTGTTGTAAGCTCGCCAAAGAGCGTCGAGTGGCATCTCGGCTGGTTTTATTGGCCCGCACCACCAAGACCACACCATCGGTCTGGCCTGATAAGATTAAGCTGTCAACAACGGCAGTGAGTGGTGGACTATCGAGAATCACCACATCGGCCAGCTTTTTTAACTGGACAATCAGGTCTTGCATTCTTCGGGAACCTAATAGTTCGGCAGGATTCGGTGGCAGCGGCCCCGAAGTCAACAGGGACAAACCGGGTACCGAAGTGGATTGCACCAGTTGAGCAAGATCGGCATTTTCCACCAACAAAGCTGTAGTTACCCCAATGTTGTTATAGACACTAAACAGACGATGCTGGGTTGGGCGATGTAAATCGGCATCGACGAGGATGACCTGCTTCCCTGCACGGGCCAGGACGATCCCTAAGTTCGCCGCCGTGAGCGATTTGCCATCTTCAGGTTGTGGGCTGCTGACCAAGATGGCCCGTAGCGGTGTATCGATTGAGGCAAATTGCAAATTGGTGCGGATCGCACGGTACGCTTCGAGTGCTGCCGATTGGATATTTTGCGTCGCAATCAGCTTACGTTGTGAGCCAACTTCGGCTTCATCGATCTGCGGCACGGCACCGAGCAACGTCGCACTCGACATCCGCTTCAATTCATCGCCACTCTTGAGTGAATCATCTAGATAATCCAAGAGATAAGCCCCGGCACTGGCTAACATTAGGCCGACAGCCGCTGCAACCAACATGTTTAGCAACAAACCTGAATCCACCGGTGTTTCGGGCGGTGTTGGTGGTTCAAGCAGGCGTAAAGCGTTGACGGCACCTTCTTGGGTGGTTGCCAGTAAATTTGCATAGTTTTCGCGTAGGGTGGCTAGCTTTTCTTGCAAGGCGCTGATCTCGGCCTGGGCGTTGGCAAGTTCGCGGGCGCTGTTGATACTCAGCAGCGCATTTTCGCTGGTAACAATATCCTCCTCGGTCTGGGTAATGCTGACTTGCAGCTTGGCAAGCTGCTGGTTCATAAAATCGCTGCGCGCTTGCTCTTCTTTGGGACCTTGCAAGAAGATCTGATTGACTAATTCTTGCGCAACAGCAAAAGCAACGTTGCTGTCTTCGGCATAGACTTGCACCTCGATCATCGGTTTGCCGGTGATCTGGGTGACCACATAATAGGGCAACCAGGTCAAACCGAGCGCTTTTTTTGTCGCCTCGCGCAGCGGTTCACGATTGGCAATATCAGCATAGGTCTCTGCCAATTGTTGCGCCAGGTATAAACGTCCACCCTCTGGGTTTGGGTTACGCAAATCCATACCAACGACCATCGTTGCCCGCGACATGTAGATCGGTGGTTGTAGTTGAGTGTAGATAAAACTAGAGAGCAGGGCTAGCACAGTTGCCACCGCTAAGAGCCACCACCACCGGAGCAGAGGGCGGATGTAATCTTGGATGTCAAAGTGATTGGTCATGGTTGCTGCTTCCTCAGACAATACGTATTTGCGCTAGCGTACCCAGATGGGGTCCCAGTCTTCATACTGTGGGTTAGATGATACGGGTTGAGCCTGGCTGCTCAATTCACGCTGTCCAGAGCCATCGGCGTTCATCAACCAGAGCCGTCTGGCCCCGATGTCGCGGTTTGAGAAGAAGACGATTTGATTGCCATCTGGCGACCAACTGGGGTGTTTATCCCATTCGACGGTGTTAAAAGTCAACTGTGTGATGAGTTGACCTGCTGGATCGATTGTGTAGATCTCATCGTTGCCGGTGTTGTTGCTGACAAAGGCAATCAGATCGCCTTTGGGCGACCAGGCGGGGTCATAACTGTCCGGGCGTTCACGGGATGGGTTTGGTCCAAAAGCGGTAAGCTGCTGAATTGTGTCATATTGTAGCGAACGTTTTTTCACCTGTAAAAGACGGTTGTTATCTTCTTGCACAATAGCGACAAACTGTCCGTCCGGTGAAAATGGTCCTTGTCCTTGCGCCAACGTATAAATACGGCGATCATTGATGCGCAGCAACTGATTCGAGACTGGGTCTAAAGCGAAAATCTCTTCTGTCCCGTTGCGGGTTGTCCGAAAGAGAATTTTGCCAGTGAGTTCAGCGGGCAAACGATCCAGTGGCGGTAGCGGGGTTGCTGTCGGTGTCGCATTGCTCTCATCTACGATTTCAATTGGCTGTGTGGGTGTTGCCGATGGCGTCACTGGCAATGGTGTCGGCAGCAACACCACCTGGTTCCAGGGGGTAGGTATCGGCGTGCCGGTGCTTTGGGCATTCGCCGTTTCTTGCGCAGAGACAACCGCCGCTGTCAGCACATTCTCTGGCGTAACGGTGGCAATCACATATTTGGCCTTCACCGCATTGAAGGGCATAGGCGTAGATGTCGCTAGCAACTCCGCAGAGACAGCAGCCGTCTGGCGGGCAACCGCTGTAAGGATATTCTCCGGTGGCGGTGACGGCAAAACCAAGATCGGGGTTGCATATTCAGTCGGCACCGGGGTGTACGTGCCCGTTGTTTGGGCCACTGCCGTGGCAATCGCCGCATCAAAGGCCGCGGTAGCTGCGTTCCCTGGTGTAGGCGTGTGAGGTATCACAGCCGGCAAACCTTTAGCTCGTGCAACAGCCTGTACCGTTGCCAGGTTTTCGGGAACGGGTGTTGGCGTCACAATATCAAACGGTACGGGGGTATAAGTACCCGTTGTCTGCGCCACCGCAGTGGCAACTTCAGCCAGAGCGACTACGGTTAGGGCATTTTCGGGTCGTGAGGTGGGGGTTGCCACAATAAAGGGCTTGGTGGGCAGTGGTGGCGGTTCTGTTGGTGGCGGGCCAATGCTGATCAATAACCCTGGGGCGCTACCAGACGTCTCTGGTCCAAAACCGCTGTCCCACGCGAACAGGGTGTCTTGCTCCTGAGTGGACGCTTTCAGACGCACGGTGATCGACTTTGCCCCGGCAAGCAGTTGTTGGGCCAGCCACTCTTTCGCCTGCTGATCAAAGGCCCAGACATTGGTTCGATCTTCGGCCAGATCGGCTGATTGGAGGGCCAGTGTAATCGAGGAGGGCGCACTAAAGATCGCCAAAAAGTCGCTGCCTGCCAGCCGCTCAATCGCACCATCGGCGATCAACTCGATCAACCAGATGGCATCGATGTCTGAGGCAAAGCGATCTTGGCGCAACCCCGTCAGGCGCAGTTCGGCGAGGCGAATCTCGGCACCGCGCGGAACTTTGGTTAAGTCAAATCGTACTGCAGAAACAAAAGTTTCGCCTTGAATATAACCGGCATAGAGGAAGGAATCGTTGATGTTGTTGCGCAGTTCACTGCCGCTGGACCACCAACCTACTTCGCCACTCGTGGGTGGCAAGTAAAAAACAGCTCCTCCCGCTTCCGGTGTTGGCGTTTCAAATGCTGGGGTTACACTAAGCACAGGCAGTAAGGACGGCGCGCTCTGGCTCTCCACCGTAGGGGTGAGTACGACACTACTCGCACTGACTGCGCTATCATTGCGGACCAGGGCAACAGCTGGCGACGCTGTGGCAGTAAAGGTAGGCAGAAGATCAACGGTCGGCGGGAAACTTTCGGCGGCATGGGTGGGGCGTTCAAAACCTAACAGTTGGGGCATAACCGTGCCCAAAAAAAGCACGAGTGAGAGCAAGAGCAAGGCCAGAGTGACCATCGGCAACCATTTCGGCGTGCGTGGTTCTGTCGTGCTCGCCCCATCCGAGGCCAGTGGCCGCGCCAGTGTATTGATACGAATGGTTGGTGGGGAAAACGTTGTGCGTCCTGGATAGACCGGCACCAGGGTCGTCGTCTCTGGCGGTTCAGGTGCGCTATAGAACGGGCACTGCCGATGTTGCGCAGTGAGGCAGATGTTCTCTTGATGATCGGGGTCAGGAGTTGTCGGACGCGGTTGCGCGTGACAGCGATGAGCCAGCGTGGGATAAGAGAGCATCACCATGCGGTCATCGGTTAAACCGAGATGCGGGCAGGCATAGGAAACCCCAACAAGGGGAAGCGTTTCTTGTTCGTTCATTGCATGTAGAAAGAGCGTTGAATCAATCCGGCTGCGGCAGCCAGGTCCTTAACGATAGGTACTTCTGGATTACTGGTCTGTAGCGCCGGTAGTTGTGCAGCTTGACGCCCACTCTGAACCAGAATCGAACGACACCCCACGGCTTGCGCAGCTTGATAATCGCTGATCGCATCCCCTACAAAAACACAACGCGTCAGGTCGAGTTGGTAACGTTGTGCAGCTTGGCGCAGCAAGCCCGGTTTTGGTTTGCGGCAGGTACAGTCTGCTTCAGGAGCATGCGGGCAGATAAAGAAGTCATCAACTCGTCCGCCAGCCGCTCGAATTAAGATCAAGGCTTGTTGATGGATTGCCTGAACGATCTCCTTTGTCATCAAACCTCGCCCGATCGCTGATTGATTGCTGATAACCAAAATGGGTTTTTTCAACTTGGCGAGTGCGCTAAGAGCGCTTAGTGCCCCAGGCAGAAACTCAAACTCGTGCCAAGCTTTGACATAATCAGCCCGTTCACAGTTGATCACCCCATCTCGGTCAAGAAAAATGGCATCAATTGTCATACAAGATTGCCAAGCCGACTTACAGTTATAATACATTTTTGTCAGCTTTTATTACAAATTCAGTACCAGCAGGTTGCCCGATTCCAGATTTCCTAGTGATGAGCATGAAGCCCAACTCGTTCGCGCATCGGCAGAACATGGGCTTTGCGAAAACCAACGCCGTAATCCATCCCCATCTGCCGCACAGCAACCGTCACCATGTGAGCAATGATCAGATGAACATCTTCGATCTGCTCAATGGAATCACAGGGTATGACGATCGGCAGATCGACCACCGCTGATAATTTGCCGCCGCTATAACCACTCCACCCGACCGTAAAGGCGTTATGGGTGTGGGCCAACTGGATCGCTTTCAGCACATTCGGTGAATTTCCGCTAGCTGAGATGGCGACAACAACATCACCCTCTTCTACCAAGTTTTCCAACTGTTCCGCAAAGATATTATCATACCCCAGATCGTTGCCAATAGCCGTAATGGCCGAGAGATTATCGGTCAAAGCAACCACTTTGAAGCGGGGTAGATGGGCGGTCACTGTGTTTTTACCCAAATCACACGCCAGATGCGTAGCTGTAGCCGCACTGCCGCCATTCCCCAAAATAAAAATTCGCTTCCCAGAGATCCGTGCCCAGTGCAGACAATCAACAAGCTTTTCGATCGAGGTAAAGGGCAGATGATCGAGGGTGAGTTTTAGATTTGTCATATAATGAATTAAATTACTCACACAACCTTCCTTCCGTACGATAGTTGCTGTGTCAATTGTGTGCGGTATGAAACGTTTCTTTGCAACACTAACGACGATAGTTAAAGATAACCTTGGTGCCATCGCGTTCTAGGCCAAAGGGTAACTCTGGCAGAGCCGAGAGCGCTTGGCGCACCTCGTCTTGTTTCTGCATCGGCGCATAGATGAGAAAGAATCCCCCACCGCCTGCGCCAGTGATCTTCCCGCCGAGAGCACCGGCTTTGCGTGCCTTCGTATAGAGTTCATCAATCGCATGATTGCTGACGCGGCTAGCTAACTGCTTTTTGATCTGCCAACTCTGGTCTAATAGAACCCCAAAATCATCAAATGCTTCGGCCCTGAGGGCTTCACGGGCGACCAGGGCTAGCCGTTTCATTTCGCGCAACAGATCCAAGTTGGTCTCCATCTTCTGGAGCTGCTCGGTCAGTACATTTTCGGCTTTGCGCGCAACATTGGTGTAGAAGAGCAACAGACTGCGATTAAGCCGTCGATATTGCTCCGCACCCAGCCCCATCTGCTCGACGATCACTTGTCCGTTCCGGCCAAACTGGAGAAAACGTTGGCCCCCATAGGCGGCAATGTATTGATCCTGTACACCGATGGGCTTGCCGAGAATATCCAGCTCGATCTCACAAGCCTCACGGGCCAGCCGTTCGTGATCGACTGGCGTGCCCAGGTAATTGTACATAGCATTGAGCAACCCTACGGTCACCGAACTGGATGAGCCAAGCCCCGAACCTTCGGATGGAATATCGGCCATTGTCGAGATCTCGACACCCCGGCGAATACCTGTCTTGCGCAGACATTCGCGGACAAGCTCGTGCTGCAATTCATCGATGGTGTCGACCAACTCAGTCCGGGTGTAACCAACACGGATCTTATCGTCAAAGCGTTCCTTGATGATGACAAAGATAAACTTGTTGATCGCCGTAGAAAGCACCCAGCCTTCTTCACGCCGGTAGTAATCAGGAAAATCGGTACCACCGCCCAGAAAACTAATACGCAGTGGGGTTTGTGTGATCAACATAATACGCCATCTTCTGATTTGAGTAGCTTACACTACGCTGACTTGCTCGATTAGGCCACCACGAACGTCGATAACAATGTTTGCTGAGCACGGGCATATCCGGCAGGCGTACCGATATCGACCACAAATTCTGTGGGAGCAATCGTTTGTCCATAAACAGGCTGGTGATCTGCCAACAGCCTGGGCAACAGATTGCGCCCAAAATCGTAGGCCACCCCGGCAGGTATGTACGCGAGTACCTCTGGTTCACAGACCAAGATGCCGCTATTGGCTAGATCGGTAAAGATTTCGTGCGCCGGGGGTTTCTCCACAAAGTGCGTCACCCGGCCCTGTGCATTTATCTCGACCAAGCCACACTCTGTGGGATTGGGTACATGATAAAGTGCTACGGTCAACAACGAGCCGGCATTGCGGCAGTGCTCTTCGTGAAAGTGCAGTACACGGGCCAAATCGACATTGGTAAAAACATCACCGTACAAGACCACAAAGGGTTCATCCAAGAATGCAGAGAGGGCTTTGGCGGCCCCAGCAGTGCCAAGAAGCGTCGGCTCATAGGAGTAGGTAAGCGCCACGTCCCATGCCTGCCCGTCACGAAAGTGGTTGACAATGACCTCAGGCAAGTAATGCAGATTGATCGCAATCTGCGAAATGCCATACCTGCGGAGCCAGACGAGCAGATGCTCGAGGAGCGGACGCCCAGCCACCGGTAACATTGGCTTGGGACAGTGCTGCGTTAGATCGCTGATCCGCGTCCCTTTCCCTGCGGCGAGTATCAGGGCTTTCATGCTTAGTACGCTCCCCTTTTACCCAACACGGCAGGAATGGTTTGGAACAAGATCTGGACATCCATCCAGATGTTATAATTGCGGATATAGTGCATATCGATGCGTACCCGCTCTTCGTAGCTTATATCTGAGCGGCCTGAAACCTGCCATAGACCGGTCAGCCCGGGCTTTACCGTCAGGAGATTGGACTTGTATGGCCCGTACATTGTGCCTTCATCAGGATGGATCATCCGCGGGCCGACCAGGCTCATCTGGCCCAGGAGCACGTTGATCAACTGGGGCAACTCATCTAGGCTAGTGCGGCGCAACAGATGCCCGATGCGGGTGATGCGCGGGTCTTCGCGCAGTTTGTGTGTAGCTCTGAGTTCCGCCACCTTTTCGGGATACTGCGCCAACATTTCGTCGCCGTTGACCACCATCGTGCGGAATTTGAAGGCATCAAACTCTTTGCCACCTACCCCCAGCACACGCCGACGATAAAAAATCGGCCCTGGTGAATCGAGCTTGACCATGACCCCGATCACCAAGAAGAGCGTAAGAAGAGCCGGTGCGGCCAAGAAGATCATGGTATAATCTAGCAGTGATTTGAGTGTCAACTCGACCGGGTCTAGTCGTAGACGGTTGGCGGTCAACAAGGGTACCGAATTTTTGGTCGTCACCCGCATGCCTGTTGTAAAGATCTCGTAAAGACCGGAGGACATCGTCATATCGACATTTGGCATCTCAAACAACTGTAAAGCGGTTTCCAACCGTTGCTCGCGGGTAAGTGCGGTTGTCGCAATGATCACCTGCTCGATCTGATTGTGCTTGATTACATCGGGTAGATTGTTCAACGTACCGAGGATCGGCAGCCCGGCAAGCTTGGTTAGGGTTGGTTGGTTGGGCTTGTAGCCATACTCGCCGATAAAACCCATAACTGAGACACCGGAGTAGATGCTCTCTTGCAATTGTGCGGCCAGGGAGACCGCTTCGTTGTTGGTGCCGACGATCACCACAGGGCTGATAAAATAGCCACGGCGGCGCATCGTGTAGGCCATGCGACGCAGGAGGAGCCGAGCCCCGCAGACGAGGACAATGGCGAGTAGCCACGACATGACCAGCCACCCGCGCGCGATTCGAAAATCTTCAAACAGAAAATTGGCGAGGATCAGGAAGATTACACCGCTGGTGCAGCCGTTGATGATACGCGTATACTCGGTTGTACCGCCGAGTAGATAGTCAAAATCATACAGCTTGAGTAAGGTGAAAAGCGCCAACCACGCTGGCGTAACAAAGGCAATTACCGTGGCATAGATCTGCCAGACCGGCGGCACATCCGCCGAGACGGCGATGCCGACGGTAAAACGGAGCCAGTAGGCCAGCGTAAATGCCAAGACCAACATTAGTGTATCTGCCACCAGCAGGCAACCTTGATAAATCCGTTTGCAAGTCGCCAGCGATGGGTAAATCCGTGGTACGATCTGCAGTGGCGCTTCGATGCTAAGATCCACATTCGTCATTGTCGAGCACCTTTTCCGTCTGAAGGTGAACACCGGAAGCTGGGTCAGACCTCAGAAGTGACTGCGCAAACCCCGGTGATATTGATAAGTAAAACGTTGTTCGTTATCGCTGCAAATCTCTGTGAGAACCGGGCATGAGCCAAACTTGCTCTACAGCCACAACGATCAAGTGATAGTTTCCTAGTGCTAGTGTAGCAAAGCTCATGGGATTGGGGTGTTTCAGTTCGCTGACAGATACCCTGGTATCCGTTCCCATCTCACCGTGCGCAAAAAGCGCTGTCAGTGTAGCACGCAGCTAGACAACTTGATGTTACGTTTGGCTGACAATGGGGATCGGCCAGAAGACAGCAAAAGCAGAGTCAGCAGAGGAGTGGAAGGTTATGTGGGGAGCAAACGTACAGAAAGGGCGCCGATCAGTCCTTACGATCCTATTCGATAAATCGTTTCCAGCTGACGGACAATCGCATCCCAGCTGTGATGCGCCTCAACGTAGGCGCGTGCGGCCTGGCCCAACTGCCCTATTTGCGGAGGGGTGGCAATCAGATCCAGGATCGCCTGAGCAAAGGTGGCCGGGGTCTCGGCAATGACCACTTCCTGGCCGGAACGTACTGGCAGGGCTGAACAGGCCTGTGGACTGGCGATCACCGCAGCACCACAAGCCATCGCTTCGAGCACTTTATTTTGAATGCCCGCGCCATAGGGCACCGGGGCCACTGCCAATGTCGCTCGTTGTAAGTAAGGGCGGAGATCGGGCACTGTGCCGGTGACCACCACCTGGCCTGCTCCATTGCCGTTTGCTACAGAGGGTGTCGCCAGGGCTTGGATCTCCGGCGCAGGGTCTTTGCCCACCAGCCAGACTTTTACTCTCGGCTGAACTGCCCAGACGCGTGGCATAATCTCCTGGACAAGATGCAGCGCTGCGGTGACGTTGGCGTGGTAGCTCATCTTGCCACTAAAAACGAGCGTCGCTGGTTCGCGAGCTGCATCACCCGTGGTGAAGTATTCCAAATCCACCCCATTCGGTAAGACATGCAGTTTCGTGTTGATTGCCTGTTGCGCCTGCGCAGACTGCGCCTGCGTTGCCGCCAAGACAGCTAGTGCTGTTTTGTCAACTGGTGAGGTAACAGTCACTTGGTCAAACTGATGGACGAGCGCGCCCTCATAGCGCTTGGTGCGTGCCAGATCGACATTCGTCATCAAACGACTGCGCCAGCTACGGCTTTGGGCTGCCGCCTGTTCAAAAAGATGCGAGATACAATCGACGCTATCCCAAATGATAGGCGGCGTAGTGTGACGAACTCCGCGCAGCGTTTGGGCCAACAGACCATAGCGCGCGCCACGCAGATGTTCCACATGTACCACATCAAAACGCGTGTTTGCCCAGAGCGTACGCAGCGCATCTGCCAGGGTGGGTTGCCAACAATAGGCCGCCTGCAAGGGCGCAGCTGTCGGCACTGCCCCGATGACGTTGGTCAGCGCGCGCCATTTCGGCAAGGGCTGGGCTATCACCTGCACCCCGATCTCGGCTAGCTGGCGTAAATCGGCCTTTTCGTCTTCACTGCTCCACAGGGCTGCTACTGTCACCTGGTGACCGCGCCGTACAAGGGTGCGCACAAGTTGATAGGGGCGCACGCGGATCAGGTTCGGTGTATAGGGGACAATAAAGAGA
>Ga0224723_1002350_pt1 | contig 10529 bp, 9 predicted proteins | sample Balambano_FR2_Me_FD_161647 | JGI IMG/M metagenome (GOLD analysis project Ga0224723, IMG submission 161647) | Freshwater sediment microbial communities from Lake Towuti, South Sulawesi, Indonesia - Balambano_FR2_MetaG | ecosystem: Environmental > Aquatic > Freshwater > Lake > Sediment | place...
CCCCCCGCGGCGTCGTTGCGCGCGGGCAGGCGGGTTGCGTCAATGCGCAACGCGTCGGGCGGCAGAGCCTTGGCCAGATGACCTTTGGTTGGGGTCCGGCGCTTCGGGCGGCATGGGGGCCGCGGCCGGAAATGGTTGGGCGCCGCGGGGCCATGTGGCCGGAAACGCCGCGTTTCCCCTGGGGTCGCGGCCGAAATCCTGTCAGCCCGCCGCGAGGCGCGGGGGTTGCGGCGGGGCCGTATGCGCCCGCCGCGCGTGCATATGGCGCAAATGGCGGCGAAAGGAAAGGGTGGCGGCGGAGGGTCATAGGGCGATCGCATATGGCCCAAATTTCCCCTCTCCCTCCGCGCTTGCGGGGGGAGAGGGTTGGGTGAGGGGGGTCGTGCCACAAAAGTCCCGCTTGTCGTTGTGCCGAGACAGCGACATCAGCGCCTCCGAACAACACCCAGGCTGCGGGACCGCCCCCCTCACCTACACCTCTCCCCCCGCAAGCGCCTACCCTATTCACACATCTCATTGCGCTCAAGAATCCAAAAATTGGAGTCGAACTGCAAGCCGCCTCAAAGGCGGGGTTCCCAGGCCTGCGGCAACATTGACGCCCAGGTATTCACTCCCCAATCGAAACGAAAAGAACAAGATAACATGTTGATTCTAATTGGGTTTTCGCGATGCGTGAATCAGGTAGCCGCAAGCGCGGGGGGAGAGGGAAAGGAAAAGGATATGCGATCGCCCTGTGGGGGGTCAGGGCTGCGGCGGGCCGAGCATGGTGTTGACCAGGGCATCGATGTGGGCGGCAAGGCCGGCCTGGGCCAGCGCGGCGCGCACCGCCTTGCGCGCGCGGGTGAAGTGCGCGCCCGGCGGCAGCGGAACGGCGGCGGCCAGGGTGGCGGCCTGGGCGCCGGCCGCGGCCAGGGCGGCGTGGATGGGATCGGCGCGGTCGAATCTCGGGATGGGCAGTTCCCAGACCAGTTTGTCGAAGTGCCGCGCCCCCCACTGGCCGCGCGCCTGCATGCCGGCGATGCGGGCGCGGGCGGCGTCACTGTTGAGGATGGCGACGAGGTAGTCGGCCTCTGCGCGGTCGTTCACCGCGATCCAGTAGAGCACGTGCTCGCAGACGGATTCACCGTCCGTCAGCACGGCTGCTGCGCAGTGGGTCCCAGACGCGGCGTAGATCACGCGTGTTGCGGCTGGAGGGAACTGCACCGAAAGTTTGCCGAAATAGTCCAACTGCTGTGCCAGCCGCATCTTCGGGCTGCCATCGGGCTTCCGAGGCGAGTGCCGGTCCCACAGCGCCTCGCAGTTGCGCAGCCACTCCGCCAGCCGCGGGTACCCCGCCCGCCCGGCCGCGCCGGAATCCATCACCTCGGCGCGCACGCCCTGCATCCGCACCGGAATCACCGTGGTCAGCGGCTCCAGCAGGCGGAAGGGCAGCAGCGTCTCGCCCAGGTGCATCGGCCGCAGCATCTCGGCCTCAACCGGCCCGCGCGGTGGCGGCAGGTCGCGCCAGGGCCGCTTGTCGAGGCCACTGGTGCGCCCCTCGACCAGCGGCGCCGCGGCCGACTGGCCCAGCCGGCCGGTGGCCCTCACGCGCTCCACCACGAAGAATCTGCGCGGTACCACGGTCGCCCCCTGCCGGAACAGTTTTCGGTAATGGCTTTCGCGGAATTCCGGACCGCGCGGCCAGGGCGCCACCGTCTCGGCCAGCACCGCCCGCGCCTCCGAAGCGGTCGCGTCGCGCCGCGGCAGGTCGCCCTTGAACGCGATCACCGTCGCCGGTACCGGGCCGGCGCCCTCGCGCCGCGCCACTAGCACGCTGGCCGGCACGGGAAACAGCGGCTGCACGTGTTCGTCGAACGCCATGGCGGCCGTGAACCGGCAGGCAGCCGAGGCAAAGTCTCCGCCGCGCAGCCCGGCAAAGGCCGGCCGGTTCAGCGCCGCATACGGCATCACGAAGGCGATCGTGCCGCCGGGCTTCAGGTAGAGCTCGACCGCGCGGGCGAAGAACAGCGCCGAAAGATCCTGCTGCGTGGCAAGTTTCCCGCCGGCCCACAAATTGCGCGCCTGGCTGGCCGCCCGCACGCGCGCCTGCAAGGCCGGCGACAGGTGCCGGAACGCCACCCAGGGCGGGTTGCCGATCACCACGTCGGCCCGCTGGTCAGGCCGCGAAAGCCACAGCGGCCGCAGCAGGTTGCGCAGCACGAACCCCCAGATGCCGTTGCGGCCCTGCGCGTACAGGTCCTGCACCTGGGCGAAGACCTGCGCCATGCCTTCCGCGTCGGCCGCGGCAATCTCCGGATTGCGCCGCAGCAGCGCCAGGAACGCGGCCTTGCCGTCCTCGCGCGGCAGCAGCGCGTCGAATTCCGACAGCCCGTGGTCGAACGCCGCCTGCTGCTCGGCAAAGCCCACGGGCACGCGCAGTGGCGCCGCCCCCGGCACTTCGACCGACAGGTCGCGCGTGCCGGCAAGGCTGCGCAGGTTCCATTGCAGCGCATCGCCCAGGAACACGGGGATGACGAAGCCGGCGGGGCGGTCGGCGATGCGGTCGGCGATCGCCAGCAGCCAGGTGACTCGGGCGAAGATCACCGCCACGGGGTGCACATCGATCCCCCGCACCTGCTCCATCGCGGCCCGCAGCGCCCGGGCCGGCGGCCAGCCGGTGGCGTCGGCGGCCGCCATCAGCCGGCGCAGCGCGTGAAACAGGAAGGTGCCGCTGCCGCAGGCGGGGTCCAGGACGCGGGCTTGCAGCGGTTCGGCGATCACGTCGGCGACCAGGCGGGCGGCCAGCCAGTCGGGCGTGTAGTACTCGCCCAGCTCGTGCCGTTCCGCCGGGTCGATCAGGCTTTCGTACAGCGCCTTCAGCACGTCCGCCGGCACGTCGTGCAGGCGGAAGCGCGCGGTCTGACGGGCCAGCCTGCGCACCAGGTCCGGCCCGCCATCCGCGTGCAGCACCCAATCGAAAAAATCGCTCTCCACCGCGCCGGCGATGCCGATTTCGGCCAGCGCGCGGCCCGACAGCAGGTCGGCCGGGTTGTCCGCCGGCACGTCCAGCACGCGGGCGGCGATGGTCTTGGCCAGCACGGTCAGGTACGTGTGCTGCACGAACAGCGCATCGCTGCCCACGTCGGTGCCGTAGGCCTCGCGCAGCTGCGCCTGCCACAGGCCGCGCTTCAATGCCGCCTCCGGCTGCGCGCGCATCGTCTCCCACAGCGCCGCCAGGGTGCGCACCGCGCCACGATACGCCAAGCTCTCGCGCCCCAGCTCGTTGCGGATGATGACCGGCTCGGGCGAGAGGTCCTCGCGCACCGCCACGGCGGCATCCAGCCATTGCAGGAAGGCGTCCGGCCGCTCGGGGCTGGGCGCATGCCGGCCGAGTTCGACCAGGCCGCCCGCCTCGTCGCGCTGGAAGGCGATGAACAGCGCGCCGTCGCCGGCGATGCCCAGCGCGCGCCGTCCGACATCGCGCTCCACCTCAGCCAGATAGTCGGGCAGGCGGCGTTCCACGTCGTCGCGCTCTGCGGCGAGATCGGCCTTCCATTCGAACACCACGGCGCCGAACAGCGTGTCGATGCGGCCGCGGATGCGGGTGCGCCAGTCCTCCTGCGTCAGGCTCGCGCGCGGCACGCCCAGGCTGTGCACCAGGATGTCGTGCAGGCGCACGCGCACGCCCTCGTGCCCCGGCCGCGCGGCCAGTTGCGCCACGATCTCGGGCAGGTGCTCCTCGCGCCAGGGCTTCGGCTTCACGGCGCCGCACACTGCCCGCCGGCCGGCGGTTGCGGAAGGGCCGGCGCGCCCGATACGGTCAGGCATGCCCCGCCACGCGATTCGCCAGACCGACCTGTTCGCCGACCCGACCGCGCCCACCGTGCCGCCAGCCCCGGTGGTGGAGGAGCACCATCGCGCCGAGGCGCTGGCGCAGTTGACGCGCGAGCTGGAGGAGGTCGAGGCCTCGCCCACGCTGCCGTGCCGGCACGATACCTCGCGCGCGATGGGCAAGGAGATGGCGTTCAAGGGCCGGCTGTGGCTGCTGCACCCGGACGATGCCGCGCGCCTGCGGGCGCGCTGGGAAGCCGCCTGGGCGCGGCACTGGGAACGCTGGGAGGCGGAGCCTTAGCCGGCGCCGGCAACGGAGGGGGCAGGCAGCCCGCCATGCCGCTGGACCGGCCCTTCGGCGCCGTCTATATAGGACTATGTTCTTTGAAAGGCAGGGCCCTTCCCAGGCCCCGCCGCGTGAATCCGCACCACAACCAAGCCTCGCGCGGCGGCCGAGCCGTCGCGCGCAGCCTCAGCGAATTTGTCCCAAACCGTGATTGCCCGCGCCGGCGCCGCCTTGGGAATTTGTCGAAAACCCGCCGCGCCGCCCGCAAGTGCCTGACGACAATCATGTTTCCGCACGCCTACCACCGGGCGAAGGCGGCCTCCACCCGGTCGCGGAAGGCCGCCAGGTCGGGCCGCGTGCGGGAGTCCATCCGGTCGATCTCCAGCCAGGTCACGGCACACCCCCTGGCGCACAGCCCGCGCAGGCCCCGCGTGATCAGTTTGCGCCCCGGATGGCCCAGGTAGAACCGCATGAACCACCACGGCGCGCCGAAGGTGGTGACCGTGCCGATCCGCCGGATGCTTTTGAGCTGCCCCTCGATCGGCCCGCGCTCGGGCAGGGTGAAGGTCGCCCCGGGCACCCACACGCGATCAAGCCACCCCTTCAGCATCGCCGGCAGGCCGTACCACCAGGTGGGATAGACGAAGACCAGTGCCTCGGCCGCCTTCAGTCGGGCCAAGTGCGTTTCGATGCCCGCCTGGTTGGCCGCCGGATCGTGATAGCGCCGCCGTTCGTCGGTGCCGAGCGCCGGGGTGAAGCCTTCGGCATACAGATCGAGCAGATCGACCTCGTGTCCCGCCCGCTCAAGCCCGGCCCGCACCGCGGCGCACAGCGCGTGCGAGAAACTCTCCGGCACCGGATGGCTGTGCACCAGCAGCACGCGCACGACTCGTCTCCTCGGAAAAATTCCCGGCGATGTCGAAATCGCCCGGTCTGGCGGCTCATGGCAACAGGACGGCATCCTCCGTCCAGTCAAGCCAGGGAGTGACGAGCATGCAGTGCATGATGCTTTTCCACGAGGACGCGACCGAGCAGGCGGCCGGGCGCGGCGGCGGCGATCCGGCCTATTGGCCGGCCTGGATGGCCTATGTGCAGGCGCTGAACGAGAGCGGCCTTGTGGTTTCCGGCCACGGGCTGCAGCCGCCCGCCGCCGCCACCCTGTTCCGCCTGCGCGACGGCAAGCGCGTGGTGCACGACGGCCCCTATGCCGACACCAAGGAACAGCTCGGCGGCTACTTCATCCTGGAAGTGCCGGACATCGCGACCGCGCTGGAATGGGCGGCGCGCTGCCCGGCGGCGGCACGCGGCACGGTGGAACTGCGCCCGGTTCTGCCGCCGCCACCCGCCGCATGAGCGAGGCGGCGCGCGCCGCCGAACTGGCAGCGCGCGCCAGCCGCGCGCGGCTGGTCGCCATGCTGGCCGCGCGCGGCACGGGCTTGGCCGCCGCCGAGGACGCCCTGGCCGAGGCTTTTGCCGCCGCCCTTGCCACCTGGCCGGGGCAGGGCGTGCCGGCCAATCCGGAAGCCTGGCTGCTGACGGCGGCGCGCCGCTCGATCGGCCACCTCCGGCGCCATGATGGGGTGCGCGCCGCCGCCGCGGGCGCCCTGGCGATGGCGGCACCACTGGCCGACGACGAGCCGGCCGACAACATCCCGGACGACCGACTGCGCCTGCTTGTCGCCTGCGCCCAGCCGGCCGTGCCCGAGGCGATGCGGGCGCCGCTGATGCTTCAGGTGGTGATGGGCCTGTCGGCGGAGCGTATCGGCCCCGCCTTCCTGATGACGCCGGCGGCGATGGGGCAAGCCCTGGTCCGCGCCAAGGCTGCCATCGCAGCCAGCCGCACCGCCTTCAGCCTGCCCGACCGCGCCGATCTGCCCGCGCGCATCGATGCCGTGTTGGCCGCGATCTACGCCGCCTATGGCGCCGGGTGGGAGGAGTTCTCGGGCGCCGATGCGACGCGCCCTGACTTGGCCGAGGAAGCGTTGTGGCTCGCCAGGCTGACCGCAACGCTCGCCCCCGACCAGCCCGAGGCGCTTGGCCTGCTCGCGCTGATCCTGCATTGCGAGGCGCGCCGCCCCGCCCGCCGCGACGAAGGGGGCCGGTTCGTGCCGTTGGCCGAGCAGCCCTGCGCGCGCTGGAACGGCGCGATGATCGACGAGGCCGAGGCGGTGCTCGCCCGCGCCGCGCGGCTTGGCACGCCGGGGCGGTTCCAGCTGGAAGCCGCGATCCAGTCCGCCCACGCCATGCGCCGGTTCGGCCGCCAAGTTCCGTGGGATGCCATCGCCAAACTCTATGCCGGCCTGCTGCAGCTGTCGCCGACGCTGGGCGCCGCGCTGGGCGAAGCCGCCGCGATCGCCGAGCTTTCCGGCGTCGAGGCCGGGCTTGCGCGGCTGGATGGAATGGAAGCCAGGCTCGTTGCCGCTCACCAGCCCTATTGGGCGTTGCGGGCGCATCTGCTGGCGCAGCTGGGGCAGGACGCCGCCGAGACTTACGCGCGGGCCATCGGGCTGACGCAGGATACGGCGGTGCGGGCGTGGCTCGTGCGGCAGGCCGCTAAAGCCGGATGAGCACGACGCCCAGCAGCACCAGCCCGATCGCGGCAAGTTTCGCGCCCCCCACCCGCTCGCCCAGCAGCAGCACGGCGATCAGCACCGCGAACAGGATGCTGCTTTCGCGCAAGGTGGCGGCAAGCGCGGCCGGGGCGCGGGCCAGCGCCCAGACGAACAGCAGGTACGACGCGGTGGACAGCGTGCCGCTTGATGCCGCCACGCGGGCATGGCGGCGCAGATTCGCCAGCACGTCGCGCCGCCGTACGCCATCAAACACCGCCATCGCGCCTGCATTCACCACCGACGCCGCCGCCGCATAGGCGATCGGTGCGCCGCCCTGGCGCGCGGCCTGCGTATCGATCAGCACATAGGCCGCCGTCATCAAGGCCGCTGGCGCGGCAAGCAGGAAGGCGCGCAGATCAAGCCTGCCGGCGCGCGACCCCGCGGCCCAGGCCAGCGCCGCGATGCCGACGGATACCGTGGCGATGCCGGCCAGTTTCAGGGGCGCCAGCTGCTCGCCGAACAGCGGCGGCGTGACCAGCGCCAGGATCAGCGGCACGAGGCCGCGTATCAGCGGATAGACCACCGCAAAATCACCCGCCGCATAGGCGCGCGCCGTGAACGCCATCGAGGAGATGTTCACAGAGGGCGCCGCGGCGAGCCACGGCACCACTTTCGCGGGCGGCAGTCCGGTGACCGCCAGCACGCAGGCGGCCGGGGCGGCGGCGCCGATGATGCTGGCGGCAAGTGCCCCGCGCGGATCGGCGCTGCTCTTGACGATGGCGTTCCAGCTGGCGTGCAGCAGCGCGCTCAGCATCACCGCCAGAAACGCATCGGTCGGCATCCGCGAATTCTATGCGCCGAACAGATGTGTACGCGCCTGTGGTCGCCAATCAGGATTGTCCCACGCCAGCATCTTGCCGGGATTCAGCAGGCCGTGCGGATCGGCCTCGCGCTTGAAGGCGAGTTGCGCATGATCAACCTGCTTCATGCCGCCTTCCTCCAGCGTGAAGGCGTGCGGGTTGAAGATCGGGCAGCCGGCCGCCTCGTGGATGGCGATGATCTCGGCCAGGCGCGCTTCGGTGGTGAAGCGCACGAGCTGCAGGCCGAAGCAGCACACCGCGCCGCCCAGCCGCACGAATTCCAGGTGCATCGGCACCTCGTCGCCAAACTTTTCCGCCATCGCCAGCGCGGCTGCGACATGATCGGGGGCGGGGAACAGCGTTTGCAGATAGGTGATGGTGCGGTCGCGCTTCAGCGCGTGAAGCGTGGTGTGGTTCCAGGTGAACTCGTACAGCGGGGGTTCGGCCTGCGCTGTCGGCTGGTAGTGCGCGATGCGGCCGCCGGATGCGGCGGCGAGAGGCGCCAACGCATCAAGCGCGCCCGGCGCCACCATCACCAGCGCCGCCGCCTCGCCTGCCGCGAGCCGTGCGGCGTGCGGCGCGAACCAGGTCTGCACGATGCCAGGCGCCAGAACGCAGGCGAGCTTCTTGGTCAGGCCCGATTTCGCGAACTCATCGCCGAACTCGGCAGCGGCGCGAAGCGAAGGGAAGCCCAGGAGCACGTCGATCCAGTCATGCGCGGGCGCCAGCGCGATCTCGACCTCGGTGATGATGCCGTTCGTGCCGTAGGCATGGTTGGCCTTGGCGATGTCGGCCCCGCGCAGTTCCAGCACACGCGGGCTTTCCTCCATGGTCAGCACGCGCAGGCCCAGCACGTTGCCCGGTTCGGAAAGCGTGCCCCACGTCAGGCTGCCGATGCCGGAAGAGCCGCCGGCGATGAACCCGCCGATCGTCGCGGTGCGCCGCGTGCTGGGGTGAAAGCGCAACTCCTGCCCCGATGGCGCGCGCACCGCATCGTCCAGGTCGCACAGTTTCGTGCCGCACTGTACCCGGGCCGCGCCATCCTGCACCCACAACAACCGATCCAGCGTGGACAGGTCGAGCACGATGCCACCCTGCAAGGGCATCGCCTGGCCATAGTTGCCGGTGCCGGCGCCGCGGGGCGTCACGTTCACGCGGTGCCGCACGCAGGCGGCGAGCGTCGCCATCACCTCGGCTTCCGTGCGCGGCATCACCACCGCCTCGGCGGACAGGCGGTTGAGCTGGCGCTTCAGCACCGGCGAGTACCAGAAGAAGTCGCGGCTTTTCTGCCGCACCAATGCAGGCTCGGTGTCGAACGGCACGTCGCCCAAGTCGGCCAGCAGCCTGGCGACGCTCATGCGGAGAAATCCCTGAGCCAGAGATCGAGGTCGGCCTTGGCAATGTCGGTCACGAGGTCGGCAACCGCGCGTGCCGCCTGTTCCAGCACGGCTCCCCCGATCGCCGCCGTGGCGGGCCGGGCGTCGCCGGCCGGGCCCGCCACGTGCAGGTCCTGCGCCATCCAGCCGACCGCGCTGTAGGGCAGGCACGCCAGGGTGGGCGTTTCGGCAAGGTGTTGCGCGAAACCATGGCCGAAATCGCCGGCGCGCTCCATGCGCACGAGGTCAGGTGCGATATGCAGCATCAGCGCGGTCTCGATGGCACCGGCATGGATGCCATGGCGCAGTTCGGCATCCGGCAGCGGACCGATGATGGGCCGGATGCGACCCCACATCACGCCCACGGCCAACATGCGCTGTTCAATGCGGAGCCGCCGGCACACCACCTCCACGATCTGCGGCTGGCCGCCATGGCTGTTCAGGATCAAGAGCCGCCGCACGCCCGCACGCGCGACCGAGGCACCGATCTCACTCCATAGCGCCAGTGCCGTCTCGGGCGACATCGTCAGCGTGCCGGGAAAGTCGCGATGCTCGACGGAGATGCCGACGCTGGTCATCGGCAGCACCAGCGCCGGCACGCTTTCCGGCAGCAATGCCAGCGCGGCGTCAAGGATCGCCCGGTTGATCGCCTCGTCGGTGGAAAGCGGCAGATGCGGGCCGTGCTGCTCGATGGCGGCCACGGGCAGGATGGCGACCGTGTTGTTCGGCAGCGCGCGGAAATCGGGCCAGGTCAGGTCGGCCCAGCGTCGCGTGCTCATGCCGCGTCCTGCCGGGCAACGGCGATGCGGTCGCGCAAGCCGTGCACGATATCAACGAAATCGGCATCGAAACTGCGCGCCAGCGTGCGCGGGCGGGCGATCGGCACGGCGCGCGCCTCGATGATGCGGCCGGGCCGGGCGCTCATCACGAACACTCGGTCGGCCAGGAACACGCTCTCGCGCAGATCGTGCGTGACCAGTACGCAGGTGAAGCGGCGTTCCATCCAGAGTTCCTGCAGCACGCCCCAAAGTTCCTCGCGCGTGAAGGCATCCAGCGCGCCGAACGGCTCGTCCAGCATCAGGAGCTGCGGTTCGTGGATCAGCGCGCGGCACAGATTGGCCCGCTGCTGCATGCCGCCCGAAAGCTGCCAGGGATAGCGATCCTCGAACTTCTCAAGCCCGACGATCCGCAGCAGCCGACGGGCTTTCTCGATGTTCGCCGCACGGTCGCGCCGGAAGGTTCGTCGATGCGGCTCGACGATCTCCAGCGGCAGCAGGATGTTCTGCAGCGTCGTGCGCCAGGGCAGCAGCGTGGGGTTCTGGAACGCCATGCCGGAAATCTTCAGCGGCCCCGTCACGTCGGCGCCGGCGACGCGCACGCGGCCCGCGGTGGGTGGCATCAGGCCGGTGGCGAGTTTCATCAGCGTCGATTTGCCGCAGCCGCTGGGACCGACGACGGCGACGAACTCGCGCTCGGCGATCGCCATCGACAGGTCCTGCACGGCGAGCGTCGCGCCGCCGGCGCCGCCATAGGTCAGATCGACCCGATCGAGCGCGACGAACGGCCCTTGATCCCCCGTCACCATACGTTGCGCTCGACAAGAGGCTGGTTGCGCAACAGGCGGCCGGGTGCCAGGTCGGCAATA
>Ga0224723_1002351_pt1 | contig 10528 bp, 9 predicted proteins | sample Balambano_FR2_Me_FD_161647 | JGI IMG/M metagenome (GOLD analysis project Ga0224723, IMG submission 161647) | Freshwater sediment microbial communities from Lake Towuti, South Sulawesi, Indonesia - Balambano_FR2_MetaG | ecosystem: Environmental > Aquatic > Freshwater > Lake > Sediment | place...
CCAGGGACCAATCCCGAAGAATTGATCGCCGCCGCGCACGCGGGTTGCTTTACGATGGCGCTTTCGGCGCAGCTGACGCAAGCCGGTTTTGTTCCCGACGATATCTCGACCGTCGCGAAAGTCCACCTGTCGAAAGACGAAATCGGGTTTGTCATCCCTTCGATCGAACTCGAAACGTCGGCGAAGATTCCCGGGATCGACGACGCCAAGTTTCAGGAGCTAGCGGCCGCCGCCAAGAAGAATTGCCCGGTGTCGCGAGCGCTGGCCGGTCCGTCGATTACCTTAGCCGCAAAGCTAGTCCCTTAGCTCCCCTAAGGCGAATTCCGGGGTGGCGATTTTTCGCCGGTCTTCCGATTCATGGCGTGAATGGATTGGCGGCGTATTCTCGTCGGCGAAAGTCCGGCCATGGCGCGAGTGGCGCGGATGGTCGAGTTGGTGGCGCACCGCCGCTCGAACGTACTGATTACCGGCGAAACCGGGACCGGCAAGGAAGTGGCGGCGCGCGCGATTCATCTCGCCGGACCGCGCCGCGATCGGCCGTTTGTCGCCATCAACTGCACGGCGCTACCCGAAAATCTGCTGGAAGCCGAGTTGTTCGGCCATGTCCGCGGCGCCTTTACGGGCGCGTTGGGGGAGCGCGCCGGACGCTTCGAGCGGGCGCACGGCGGCACGATCTTCCTCGACGAGGTCGGCGACATGCCGTCGGCCCTGCAATCGAAGCTGTTGCGCGTTCTACAGGAGCGCGCGTTCGAGAGGCTGGGCAGTTCGGAAAGCGTGCGCGTGGATGTGCGGGTGATCGCCGCCACGAACGCCGATCTAACTCGGCGTGTCGCGGACGGCGAGTTTCGCGAAGATCTGTACTATCGCCTGAACGTCGTGCCGCTCGAAATGCCGCCGCTACGGGAACGGGCGGGCGATATTCCTCCGCTGGTCGAACATTTCGTCGAGAAGATTTGTACGCACGAACATTTGGAACGGCGCACGGTGAGTTCGCTCGCGATGGCGCATCTCGCGGCGTTCGATTGGCCGGGCAACGTGCGGCAACTCGAAAACTCGGTGGAGATGGCCGTGGCGTTGAGCGGCGAGCGCACCGAACTTTGCGCGGGCGATTTTCCTCTGATGCGCGCGGGAGCGAAACCGCCGGGGGCGGCGCTCGATCTCGCGATCCCGGACCATGGGATCGACTTTGAGGGCACCGTTAGCTCGATCGAACTCGGCCTGCTCGAAAAAGCGCTCGCGCGCACCGGGGGCAATAAGTCGCAAGCGGCGGAGTTGTTGGGCTTGAATCGCACCACGCTCACGGCGAAGCTCAAGGCGCACGCCAAGGCTACCGCGTAAGCGGATCTTCGATTTCGGGCGGCGTCGCTTCGATGAGCCGGCCCAACTCGGGTTCGAGCTTCTCCATCGCGAGCTTCATGCCCCAGGCCACCTTGCGGTAACTGAAGTGGCCCTTGACGCCGGAGCGCAAGCGCGAAATGTAGTCCGCTTCGGCGAAATCCATCTTGAACAGGAATCGTCCGCGCGCGCCGAACGGCAGTAGGTAATGCGCGCCGGGAGCGGGTAGAGAGCGCATGGCGGCGAAGGCGCGCTCCATCGCCCGGCGATAGACGGTGGAGTCCGCCGCGAGCGTCGGCGTTTCCCAGCCGAGCGTTCCCGAGTACGCTTGCCGGAACTGCTGGCAGCGGCGGTGCCGGTGCATGTCGCGATAGGCGCCGATGTCCATCGTCATGTCGAAGGCGTAGAGGCCGCCGCGAAACTCGCGCAGCAGTTCGTCGTGGCGGGTGCGCGATCGGCAAGCGACATCGACGACTTCGGCGCGTTGCGCGGCGGACCAGTTTCGCGCGAGTTCGTAAAGCTCGCGGAAGGGGCGATCGGTTGCAGGGTAAAGGAGCGTAGCGACGATATCCGAGGGTGTATCGAGCGGACGAAGCAAGTCGATCTCCTCGACCGCCATTCCAGAAGTGGCGGGTAAGTTTTGCGCGGCCCACTGCGATAGATCGCGGCGGGCGGCGGCGAGATGCTCGTCGACACCGACGTACTTGGCGAGCGTCGGCGCGGCGTCGGGTGTACGGCAAGCTTCGATGGCGCGATCCGCGAGCGCGCGGACTTCCGAGTACTCCGAAGCTTTCAATCGGCGGATTTGCCGCTCCAGCGTGCGGATACTGGTCACCTGACCGGCGTTGGTCGGCACGCCCCAGAAGAGCAAATAGCGCGCGACGTCGAAGGCACGGGCGGCGATGGCGCGGCGGTACGCGTCGGGCTTCATCGATTCCGGACGCGGCAACTTCTCTTCGAGCGCGAGCGCGGATTGGGTGTGTACTTCGCGATAAGCGGCCAGCAGCGCCTCGCCCGCTTGCGCGTACGTCGCGGCGTGCGCTTCGTCGAGCTCGGGCGGCGTGACGAAGCCGAGCTTTCCGAAGTCCTGGTAGCGCGACGATTTCGCCTGACCGTCCCACAACGGTTCGTCTTCGATCTCGGTGGCCGCGAGCTCGCTGACGCCTTCCCAACACACGGCCAAATGTCCAAGATCGGCGATGGACGCGTGGCCGTACTGGAAATAGAAACTCTCGAGGAACTTCGCGGAGTCGTGCGTGCGCACCCAATCGATCGACTGGTCGATAGAGTCGGCGGAGCGCGAGTAGCGCGCCAGAGCGTAGGCCAATCGCTCGGGCGGCATCGGGGGGAGCGCGATGACGCGCGGCGTCGCTACCGTCACTTCCAAACTTGATGAACCTCGATTTTCTGGAGCATGCGAACCCAGCGCGCGGGCCGCTTGTCGCGCGGCACGACTAACCGGAACGGCCCGTGCTTCGCGTCGAGCGCGAGGCCGTCGACGCGGTCGGCGAGAAGAATCGGCGAGTCCTGCAAAACGGGATTGACCTCGGCCATCGAGAACACGGCTTGATACCCGTCCGACGCTTCGGTACGGATGTAGGCGGCCATCGCCGTTCCGCGTGCGCCTTCGCCGACGGGAGCGCCCGCCGCCTTCAGGATCTCGTGCAACCAGACGCCTTCGTACTTGCGTTCGCGCTCGCCTTCCTTGACGGCGAGGGACGCGCGCGGCATGGCCTGGATCGCGGCGGCGTCGAGCTTCAGCGGATGCGGTACGTCGCCTCCGACGGCGATCGACTGCGCCAAGAGTAGAAATGCGAGCACCATGCTATTCTCGCGGTTCATGCGGATCGGAATCAAACGCCTTCATCCGGACGCGGTGCTACCGAAGTACGCGCACGGGCCGGAGGAAGACGCGGGTCTCGATTTGTGCAGCGTGGCGGCGGCGACGCTGGAGCCGCGAATTCCGCAGGCGGTGCCGACGGGACTCTCGATCGAGTTGCCGTCCGGATACGAGGCGCAAGTGCGGCCGCGCAGCGGACTCGCGCTGAAGCACGCGATTTCGATCCCCAACTCGCCCGGGACGATCGATCCCGGGTATCGCGGCGAGTTGAAGGTCATCTTGATCAACCTGGGCTTGGTTCCGTTCGAGATCAAGCCCGGCGATCGGATTGCGCAAATGATCGTCGCGAAGTACGAGGCGATCGAGTGGGACGAGCGCGATTTTACGGACTCGGCACGGGGCGAGGGCGGGTTCGGGTCTACCGGTTAGATCGCTGAAGTGTTCCCCTCCAACTTCGAAATGCGGCACCCAAAACGGGTTTAGGCCTTCGTTTGTAGAATCCAATCTGTTAGCGGCTTAAGGTTGTGCGCCCAGAACAGCGTCAGACCTCGCGCTTGCGCGTCCTCAAGGTTATGCAGCTTGTAAACGCCGCCCAACACAGCTGTTGGAACGACTTGGCGCAATCCGAAGTCGCTCTTCCAATTCCCCGCCTTGACCGCTGCGTCATTATTTAGCCGCTTCACGGAGTTTATGTAGGAATTGGAGACCTTGCATTCAATCGGCATGACGCGGTGATCCCACAGCCGGACGATGATGTCTCCTTTGCGCGTCCCCAAAACACTTTCGCCGCAGAACTCCCCAGCGGAGGGTGCGAGCGTGACGTTGGGGATTTGACGGCTTGTAACTTCGATTAGTCCGACTTTCGTTAGGGCCGCTTTGACCATCGCCTCTTGTTGTTCTTTTCCAAGTAGGCGCCGCCGGGTTTGGGTACGGCTGGCAGCCATGAGAGCGGCAGAGGCCATCACGGCTGCGGCGCGCTCTGCCTCGCTCGGTTCCCTGCCCTCGACCACCCAGGAGAACCGACGGCGGTCGAGTACAGACCGCACCACCTGAATTAGGCGCCGCACTTCTTCAGGCCGTTTCTTGAGCGTACCTTTGGACAGCGTGGCTTCGGCCAGTACTTTCAGGTCGTCGGCCGAGATCGGTGGCGCGGCTATGTAGCGGAACGCTTCGAGCAGACGCGGGTCCGTGAGGACTTCAAGCGCCGTTCCGTCCAGCCGCGTCAAATCGACCGTCGTTTCCAGAAGGTCCTCTATGTAGCCTTGATATTCGTCAAAGCCCTCCAGATAGTCTTCCAGTGGCTCTTGCATACGCTCTTTGCGGAAGAGCCCAATGGCGCTAAGGCGGTCGGCTTCGAGTTGCTCTCGCGTCCACACTGGCGGATCGATCACCGCAACACACCCGCCGTGAGAATGTCGAGGCCGGGAACAAACAGGCGCTCCATTTCGCGGGGCTCAAATTTTGTGAGGCCCCCAGAGTAGGTGCGGCCCGACCTCCGGGAAACATTAGTTTGCAGGTACTGGACCAGTGTTTTTCTGGCCAGTTCGCTCAATGGCTCCCGCGGATAAAGCCCGTGCGCCACGTTAATATGGCGCGCATCCGCTTTGTTCAAAACAAACGCCGGGGGCCGCCGCGCCATATATGTTGAAATAATCGGGGCCGGAGCACGCAGGCCAACCGACCACCATGCTTTGCGATGACTTGCGACATACCCCTTATTCGCCCCCATGGCGCGCGCGACCGCCAAGAAGCGCTCGACGGCGCATCGCTCCGACATTTCAAGCGTGTCTAAGTCAACGGGTAAGTCGATAACGTATTTCAGCTTGCTGGCATCGTCGAGAATACCCTCGGCTTCAAACAGTTCACGCGCGCGCGTTACGGTTCGAAATAAAACGGAATTCGGCAAATCCTCGCAGTGTTTTCCCGCAATCCAAACCTCGTTTGCGCCCGTGACCTGGCCGCGATGCACGCGGCACAACTCACCCAATTCCACGTAACCGTCCGGCGCTTTCCCGGAAGTTCGCGTGAGGTACGACCACCGCCCCTCGACAGACAACCGGTCCCGGTGAACCTTCCGGCCTTTGTTCAGGCTGTCGAGGTTCCGAAGGCTATCGATGCGCCCAAAAGATATCGACGTGGGCTTGGAACCGATTTCGAAAGTGGTAATCGCCGCTGTCGTCGCCGCATCCGGAAACGGCTGGGCGGTGGGATCGATCACAATCACGCTCCGCCCCCCGAGCCTGTTCAAGACGAGGGAACGCACGACGGCACCGTAATTCACATCCATCCATTCGGCGGCAGTAATGAAGGCGCCGAAGTCTCCCGGTTTCGCGGCACGGGCGGTCGCCAAGAAAAAGTGAACATGCAGCCCCGCCAGCTTACTGGCAGTAAGCCCAAGTTCCGATGCGTTGTCGAAAAGCCAGTCTTTCCAATTCGAGGAGATGCGATGGTGGCGGACGTAAGGCGGGTTGCCGATATAGAGCGTCCTTCCGGCCACTGCCTCATCGAAAAGCCGGTAGTCCCCTAGCTTGATGCGGGCGCGGGAGGCCAAACCGGCAATCGCAAGGTTTGCGCGCGCCAGTAACGCCGCCAAGGGGTCGACTTCAACGCCGACCAACTCCGCGCCGGGAAAAGTTGCGCCAGCCGCCATAAGAAACCGCCCCGACCCGCTACCCGGATCGACGATACGATCCGGCCGCTTATGGGCTTTCGCCCAATCCACCATAGTTTGGACAATCGCAGCAGGCGTGTAAGTCGCTCCGTTCACGCGTCGCGTTTCTGTGGAACGCAAAGCACAGAAGGCATCGCCCAAAGGGTCGCAACCACTCTGGATCATCTCGCGCAGCTTTGTGAGCGATCGCCTATCGAAGGCCACATGCGCTGACCGGTTGGCGAGAGCGACTTCCTGGTCGGACCAAGGTTTCACGGCCTCTGCGCCAAGCGCGATAGCTGCGGCAACGAGTTCCCGCTCGCTCGGAAAGACCGACTCAAGCTCATTCCACAAGCTCAATTGGCTGCCGGCGATCCAAAGCGACGTGCCCCTCTCAATCGACATGTTCTAAACCGCATTCTCCGTGGTGGCTGTCGATAAATGTACTCGAATACCACCGTCTTTTTTGACAACTCGCCGATACCTGACCGGTTTCAGGGCATTCGGGAAGCGAGTCGAATCGATACCGATCCATTCAACATACGCCTCAGCTTTTCAATTCGCCCGACAACTTGGACGCGAGCGGAGACGTCTGCCCCGCGTACTTGTTGCCCGGCTTCTTGCGGTAGGGCATCGTCGAGGGCGACGACAACTGCTCGAACGTCATCGAGCAAATCCGCATGCCGGGATAGAGCGCGACGGGCATGATGCCCAGGTTCGACAATTCGAGCGTGGCCTTGCCGGACCAGCCGGGATCGAACAAACCCGCCGTGCCGTGGACGATGATGCCGATGCGGCCGAGCGACGACCGTCCTTCGAGCCGTCCCAGCACGTCGTCCGAAAGCTCGAGCGTTTCGTGCGTGATGGCGAGCGCGAACTCGCGCGGCTGCAGGATGAACGGCTCGCCTTCGGGCACCACGATGGTGCGCATCAGCTTCTGGATTTCGACTTTGTCGCGCAGATCGATGTAGGGGTGCTTCGAATGCTCGAAAATCGAGAACTCCTCGCCGAGTCGGAAATCGACGGAGCAACTGCCGAACTGCTCCGGCGGCAGTTCGGGCGAAACCTTGATCTTGCCTTCGGCGAGGTAGCGGCGAATGTCTTGATCGGAAAGGACCATCGAGCTACGGGGCGCTGCGGCGGATGTGATCGATCATGATTTGCGTGAAGCCTTCGACGAAGGGGCGGAAGCCGGTGAGCAGATTTTCGCGGGTCATGGAATCGAGTTGGATATCGGGAATGACGCCGAAGTTCTCGATGTAGGGAGCCGAAGGCAGGCCGGGAGCGCTGACGGTCGAGTTGCGGACTGTGAGCGCCGAAGTGTACCGGATAGTCCCCTCGCCGTAGGCGGGCGCGGCGGCGGCGATTACCGCTCCACCAAGACCGGCGGTGCGAATTCCCACGACCGGGCCGCGTTTTGCGTCCTGAAACATGGCGGGGAAATGTTCCGCTTGCGAGAAGCTCAGGTCGTCCACCAGCACGATCATCGGCTTCGAATAGCCGGCGAGCTGGCCGGTGGAATCGCGATAGGGCGGATATTCATCGACGCGGGCGAACACCGGTCCGCTCGTGAGTTCGAAGGACTCGCAGGAAGGCAGCGGGCCGGTGAGGCTGCGCGTGCCGCCGGCCGCGGTTTCGCGAATGGCGGTCAGCATATAGCGATAGGTTTCGGCCACCCAAGGCTCGGAGAACTGCCTCGCCGAAGATAGCAAGGACTCGTAGGTGCGGATCAGCGAAGAGGTCGGGAGCAACAGCGTCTGGTAAACCTTGATGCGCTCGCGTGTGAACCGGGATAGCGTATCGCCGGAGCAGCTACCGCCGTTATTGCGGCTAACGTCGACGACCAGTCCATCGGTGTTCGTCTGCATGAACGCAACTTCGGCCTCGATCTCGCGGAACAGAGCGTTTTTCGCCGCCGCCGTGCCTTGGTTCCAGTTTGGAATGCGAATCAGTCCGATGCGAACGCCGTTGGCGGTGTAGGTACCGCTAAAGGTGATGTCCGCGCCCGCGCCGCGCCGCCGCGTAAATCCGGCGGGCAGCGAATAATAGGGCGTTCGCGCTCCTTGGCCGAGGAAGGCGGCTTCTTCAAGGCTGCCATCCGCCAATCGCCTCCGTTCGGCGAGTACCGGCGCGGTCTCGATCACCGTGCCTTCGACGTCGGCCTCGCGCATGGTAGCGGGCGAGGACGAAACCGAGAGATTCGGTAAAGACGGAATATCGAGGACAGGTTCGCTAAAGCGCGTCCACGGAATCGTGTAGCTTTCGACGGTATCGGTAGCCGCGCGGCGAACCTCGATCGTCACCGTCTCCGCTTCGAGCGGAGCGAGGGGGAAAATCGATTGCGGCCGGAAGAGAAGATAGTTAGCCGCCAGCCGAAGGTTCGCCCGATCGTTCGCGTAATTGGCGTTCAGAATCAACTCTCGCGCCACCGTCATCGAGGGCTTGCCGTTTATGGAAACCAGTTCGTCGCCGGGAACGAATGGAAATTGCGATTCCGGATACAGACGCCGGTCGATGTTCTCGAACAGAAACTTGCCGTCGTAGAGATCGAGATCCATCAAGAGATAAATCTGAAAGCTCGACCCCATGCGGAACGACGAATGGCCGTCCTGTAACGCGGCCACGTACTTCACGCACAAATCGAGATACTCGAGATCGTTCTTCGCGGCGCGGACTTTCTCATACCACGGGCGAAGGTCGAAGAGATTGACGCCTAGCGCTTCGATTTTCCAGTTCGCGGGCGCGTAGTACTTGTTGTAAAGCGCCGCGAGTTGTTGGAAGTCGTGCAAGCGCTGCTCGACGGTTAATGCGGCGCTCGCGGGTATGAGTGCGGAGAAAGTAAGCAAGACCAACCGGCCAAATCGCATGCCTCCGAGTGTAGCGAAGCGTTACCCTAACGGCGTGCGCTTGCCGCTGAAGGAACTTCTGGCAAAGGCCAGCCCGCTGCGGTCGGGCGACGTACTCGCGGGCGTGGCGGCGCAATCGGACCGGGAGCGCGCGGCGGCGCAAGGGGCGCTCGCCGATGTCCCCTTACCGCGATTCCTCGACGAGGCCGTCATTCCCTACGAGGACGACGACGTCACGTGTCTGATTTTCGATTCGCACGATGCGGAAGCGTTCGCCCCCGTGCGGCATCTGACGGTCGGCGGATTTCGCGATTGGCTGCTGTCGGATGCGGCGGACGCGGCTTCGCTCCGAGCGTTGGCTCCGGGAGTGACGCCGGAAATGGCGGCGGCGGTGTCGAAGATCATGCGCGCTCAGGACCTGATTCTCGTGGCGTCGAAGTGCCGAGTGGTGACGCGCTTCCGATCGACGATCGGATTGGCGGGCCGCTTCTCGACGCGCATCCAACCGAATCACCCCACCGACGATCCGCGCGGCATTCTCGCGAGCACGATCGACGGACTGCTGCTGGGCGCGGGCGACGCGGTGATCGGCGTCAATCCGGTGGCGGACGACGTGCGCGGCGTGGGCGCGATTCTCCGGCTGCTGGACGAGTTTCGCGAGCGCTACGCCATCCCCACGCAAATCTGCGTGCTGGCCCACGTCACCACGCAACTCGCCGCCAAACGCGAAGGGGCTCCCATCGATCTGTTGTTCCAATCGGTGGGCGGATCGGAAATAACCAACCGGTCTTTCGGGATAACGCTCTCGATGCTCGACGAGGCTTGGGAGGAAGTGGGCGAGTTACGTCGAGGCGAGAACGTCACGTACTTCGAGACCGGGCAAGGCAGCGCGCTTTCGGCGAACGGGCACCATGGCGTGGATCAGCAAACGATGGAGGCTCGCGCGTATGCGGTGGCGCGGCGGTATCGGCCCCTGCTGGTGAACACCGTCGTCGGATTCATCGGTCCCGAGTATCTTGCCAATGGCAAGCAGATTTCGCGCGCGGGGCTCGAAGATCATTTCTGCGGCAAGCTGCTGGGGCTGCCGATGGGTTGCGACGTGTGCTTCACGAATCACGCCGACGCCGATTTCGACGATCTCGATTCGCTGCTGACGCTGCTGGCCGTCGCCGGTTGCAACTACGTTATGGGGGTGCCGGGCGGCGACGACACCATGTTGAGCTACCAGACGACTTCATATCACGACGCATTGTACGTGCGGCGCGTGCTGGGGTTGCGACCCGCGCCCGAATTCGAGGAATGGCTGTCGCGGGAACCGGAGCGCGAATGGCGAATGATCTCCTAGCTTCGTTGCGCGGGTTAACCGACGCTCGCATCGCGCTCGACCGGACGGGCGTTTCGATGGCGGCTCGCGACTGGCTGGCGTTGCGTGCGGCGCATGCCGAGGCTCGCGACGCGGTGAACGCGCCGGTGAGTTGGCCCGTGATCGCACCGCCCGTCAACTTCGTCCGCAGTCCGTGCCGCGACCGCGCCGAGTACTTGCTTCGGCCCGATCTCGGCCGCCGCTTGGCGGATGGCGCGATCTTGCCGGACGGCCGGCAGGAGATCGCGCTGATCGTGGCCGACGGGCTATCGCCTCTCGCCGCGATGCGGCACGCGCCCGCGATGGTCGAGCTTCTGCGGCGTGAGTTACCCGTGAGTCCGGTGGTGCTCGCCGAACTGGGACGCGTCGCGATCGGCGACGAGATTGGCGAACGTTTGGGAGCGAAGCTTTCGATCGTACTGATCGGCGAGCGTCCCGGATTGTCCGCCGCCGATAGCCTCGGCGCTTACCTTACTTACTCGCCGCGCGTGGGC
>Ga0224723_1002352_pt1 | contig 10527 bp, 7 predicted proteins | sample Balambano_FR2_Me_FD_161647 | JGI IMG/M metagenome (GOLD analysis project Ga0224723, IMG submission 161647) | Freshwater sediment microbial communities from Lake Towuti, South Sulawesi, Indonesia - Balambano_FR2_MetaG | ecosystem: Environmental > Aquatic > Freshwater > Lake > Sediment | place...
GATCCCGCGACGGAAGACTTCGCCACCGTGCACGAGTTTGCAGGCGCGGATGGCGCCACGCCCCGAGGCAGGCTCCTCGCCTCGGCCTCTGGCAACCTCTGGGGGACGACTTCGCTCGGCGGCTCGGCAAATGCCGGCACGGTGTTTGAATTCGATCCCGCCACTTCGCAAATCGTCACCATTTCGAGCTTCCTTGGCGCGACTGGCCTCGCAAGGGGCTCGCTTCCTTTCGCCGGACTCGCCGATGCGCCGGATGGCAGCCTCTGGGGCGTGGCATCCCGCGGGGGCACGGACGATCGCGGCACGATCTTCCGCGTCGATCCCGCCACCGGTGCCATCGGCTTGATCGCCGAGCCCGCGCTGAAGCCCACGCCACCTTCGGCCACCGTGCAGCGCCCGCCGGGCAGCGCCACGAGCGGCCCCGCGGGCACGCCGATCGCGCTGCGCGGTGTGGCGCGGGACAATACGGAGATTCTGCAAGTGCTCGTCTCGATCAATGGCGGCCCTTTTTTGCCAGCCGCACTCTCGCCGATCCCTGCGCGCACCGGCCAGGCTGTGTCGTGGGAGATCGATGTGGTACCGGAAAATGGCATCAATGTGGTGCTGGTAAAATCCGTGGACAACAGGGGCGATGCCTCCAAGCCGCGGCGCCTGACCTTTTCCTTTCGCGTGGACCGCCCCGGGCTCGCGGGCAGCTATGCAGGGCTGCTCGATCCGGAAGCAAGCTCCGCCACCCCGCAGGCTCACTCCGGCGCCTTCCGCCTGCGTGTGCTGCCCACCGGGCGTTTTACAGGAAAGCTCACGCTTGGCGGGCAAAACAAGCCCATCGTGCTCACGGGCTCGATTGGCAATGCGGGCCAGGCTCGCTTCGGAAAGACCGGCGCCACGGCCCTCCTCATCCCGCGCAAGAATCTCGCACCGCTCGCGCTCGAATTTATCCTCGATGCCGAGGAGCCTTTCACCGGAGAGCTTGGAGGCAGCCTGCGCGAGGAGGATGCACTCGTCGCGAGCATCTCCGGGGCGCAGGCGCTTTACACCGCGAAGCGAAACCCCGCGCCACCGCTGCAAAATGTCCCCGTGAGCCTGCTCGACCCCGCCACGGATCGTGGCGCGTACACGGTGGTCTTTTCCACACCCGATGCGCCCGGCCTCGACGCCAGCGCATTTCCGCCCGGCCACGGCTGGGCACTCTTCCGCATCGGGAAAAATGGCGTGGTGCGAGCGACAGGCCGCCTGGCCGATGGCACTCCCTTTTCCGCATCGCAGCCCCTCGTGGCCGAAGACACGCTATTGCTTTTCGCGCGGCTGCCGCGCCTTTCCGGCGCGCTGGGTGGTGTCGTCCGCTTCCGCGAGGAAGCGGAGAGCGATGCCGACGGCACCAGTCTGCGCTGGTTCCGCGCGCCAAATGCCCGGGCCACGCTCTACCCCGGCGGCTGGCCCGGCGGCATCTCCCTGGACGTCGCGGGCTCGAAATTTGTCGCCAGCCGCATCACGGGGCGCACCCCGCTCGATGTGCCGCCTTCGACGGGTGCAGCGAATGCCTTGATTCTCTTCGAAGGCGGCGGCCTGCCTGGCCCGCTCGGCAATTTGCTCGCACTCGGGCTGCGCCCAGCGGCTTCGGACCTCGGTGCCGCGCCGGAAAGCACGGCTGCCGCGGGGTTGCGATTGGCTTTCGCGCAAGACGGCACGTTTTCCGGGCGGTTTACCGCTGGCCCCGGGCAAAAGGCGTCGAGTATTTCCGGCGTCGTCCTCCAAAAAACCACGCGCGGCTTTGGCTTCTTCACCTCTCCAGCACCGGCAGCGGGAAAAGTCGAAGTGCGCGCGGATTGATCTTTCCCGGCAAATTCCCCACGGTCCTCCGGTTCGGACGATGCCTGCCAGCGGCAAATCAATCGTCGCGCGGCGTCCAGCGGTCGCGATCTGCGTAAAACACGCACTCGTTATCGATGGGGAGTGAGGTCACGGCGCGCAGCGGAAAATCCCGCAGCCCGGGGCCGCTCACCTGGCGCGTGATGAAAGGCGACCACTCTCTATACTCGCCCTTGAGGATTTCCGAAATGAAGGCGCGATTGCCCGTGATCGGTGTGAGGTACATCCCGACGATTTTTCCGCTGAGCCAATTGTAGTCGTTTAGCTCGATGAAATCGCGCACGCTGATCGGCAGCCACAGGCTCTTTCGGTCCGCATACCACGCCACCGCCCACGGCATGTCGCTGGCGATGATCTCCGAGTCCGTAGTCCAGTCCCGCAGCACCGTAATGATCGGCGGCACGTACGGCGGCCACTGCACCCGGCCTCGAGGCGCCTGGTTCAGCTCCACAAATGCGACGAAAAAGCGCAGGCCCGATAGAATGAAAATCACGCTCAGGAACAGGAAGCGCACCAGGCGGATATGGATCTCGAGGCGCGTCCACATCACCAGCACCAACGCCAGCCCATACGCGACAAAGAGCGGCATGAAGATGAGGTAGAGATCGTTTGCCTCGACCGGCGGCGCGAAGGGCATGTACACGGGCGGCCCTTCGAGCCCAAAGGCCGACATCCCGCACACGGCAAAAAGCCACATCGACAGCACCGCCCATCGGAAATGGGAGGTCTCGGGGCGCTTGAAGACATGCAGCAGCGCGAGAAAAAACACGGGCGCCACGATGATGCCCCCAAAACGCTTCAGGATTTCTCCTGCCTGCCCAATCACCTTGCTCTGCACCTTGACGCGGAAAACCGCCGGCGACACCCGTTCAAACGGTGGCTCCATCGAACGCATGATCGCACTTTCACTGCCCTTGATTTCCGAAAGCCCCGAATACCAGCCGAGGCCGAGCGGATTGCCGCACGCTTTGTAGTTGCGCACCAGCCAGGGCGAATACATCAGCGCCACCACGCCGAGCATGGTCGCCACGTTGACCCAGCGCCGTGGAAAATAGATCAACACGAAAAGCAGCGCCCCGCCGAGGATCCACAGCGCCAGCCCATGCGTGAGCGCCATGAAGCCAAAGGCCACGCTCGAACCCAGCAGCCACCGCCAAGCCGGCAGAGCAGCCACGCGCTTTTCCACTGCCCGCACCAGGCAGTAAATCGCAATGGCCGAAAAGAAAAAGAGCACGTTCTGCGGCAGGCCGCTCAGCGCGAAATCCCAATACGTCTGGCAAAGAATCAGCATCCATGCGCCCAGCACCGCGAGGCGTTTGTCAAAGAGCCGCTTCATCGTGAGATAGCTCACCAGCCAGCCCCCGATCATGAATGCAAACTGCACCAGCACGATGATGCGGTCGTAGGCGTACACGATGTCCGTCGCCTTCATTTGCGGGCTGTAGGCGAGGTTTGCCCACGAAAAAAGCTTGTGCCATGGCGCGCTCTCGGTCTGCGTGTGGAGGAAGAATTTGTTTAGCTCATCGGCCACGAGGAAGGCCACGGCATTGACGATGGGGTTCAGTGGCGCGTGGTAGGCATCCGGTGTGCGCTCGACCGTAAAGCTCCCGGTGTTCTCCCGAAATTGATACAGCGCCGCGGGCCGGATCATTTTCGTGCTAAATCCATTGCCACGCTGGATTTCGCGGCTGATCTGCGCCTGTTCCATGGCCTTCTCGTGCGAGAGGCCCTTGAACCCATTGTCCCGATACATCCAGAGCGTGATGACAAACAGGACGAAGGCCGCCACGAGGGCCCGCCGCACCCAGGTTTTCCATTCGCCTTCCTCGAGGCGGTGAACGATCGTTTGTATCCAAGTATCAGAGGCCATCAGTGCAGCGTGCGGGGTTGGTGGGTGATTCGGGCTCAGCGCTGGGGGAAGGCTCGGGCGCACGCTCGCGGCGGCGCATTTCCGCGAGGCGCCGATGCAGAGTCCGCCGGCTCATGCCCAGTTTGACCGCGGCTTTGCTAATGTTCCCCTTTGTGGCATCGAGCGCCTGCAAAATGAGTGCCTCTTCGTTGGCACCCACATCCAGCGCCAGCTCGCGCGGCGGGGCAAATTTTTGCAGCACCCCACTCGATGGGGCTCCACCACGGACTGTCGCGGGGAGATCGCGCAGCGTGACTTTCGGCCCGGACGACATCACCACGCCGTGCTCGATGGCCGTGCGCAGCTCGCGCACATTGCCGGGCCAATCGTAGCGCAGCACAGCGGCCATGGCCTCGCTGGTGAGCTCCTGCGCGGCCTTTCCATTTTCCTCCGCGCTCCGCTTTACAAAGGCCTGCACCAGCAGCGGGATGTCCTCCTTGCGCGCGCGGAGAGGCGGCAGTTCCAGCGTCACCACATTGAGCCGAAAAAACAGGTCGTCGCGAAATTTTCCATCGCGCACGAGCTGGGCGAGGTCCTTGTTCGTCGCGGCGATCACGCGCACATCGACCTTGATCGATGCATTGCTCCCCAGCCGCTCGAAGGAGCGCTCTTCGCTCAGCACGCGCAGCAGCTTCACCTGCGTGGGCGGATCGATCTCGCCGATTTCATCCAGAAAGATGCTGCCGCCATTGGCCTGCTCGAAGCGCCCGATCCGCCTTTCCGTCGCGCCGGTAAATGCGCCTTTCTCATGGCCAAAAAGCTCCGAAGCCAGCAATTGCTCGGGCAGCGCCGCGCAGTGCACGGTCACAAACCGTTCCTTCTGCCGCCCGGAGAGCGTGTGGATGGCCTGCGCCACGAGCTCTTTGCCCGTGCCGCTCTCGCCCTGGATCAGCACCGTGGCTCGGGTCGGTGCGATGGTCCGAATGGTCTGCCCCAGCTCCTGCATCACGGCGGATGCGCCGATGAGCTTTTCGAGGCCGTAGCGCTTTTCCACCTTCTGTTTCAGCTCGACCACCTCCTTCTCCACCGCCTGGCTGCGCAGCGCGCGCCGGATCAGGATTTCGAGCCGGTCGATATTCAGCGGCTTGGTGATGAAATCATAAGCCCCGCGCTTCATGGCCTCGACCGCGGCATCCACGCTGCCATAGGCGGTCATCATGATCACGATCGGAGGCGCTGGGCGCTTGAGGACCTCGGAAATCAGCGCCATGCCGTCCTCCCCCCCCAGGCGCAGATCGGTGAGCACGAGATCGATGTGTTCGCCCTCCAGCACCGCGCGCGCTTCCCCGATCGAGGCAGCCACCCACACCTCGAAGGAATCTTCGAGCGATGCTCGCAAGCCTTCGCGAGTGTGCTTTTCATCATCGACGATCAAGATCGTGGGCTGCATACGGGAAAAGGGGACGCGCCTTCTACGCGCACCCCGGGACCTTGGCAAGGAATGCCATGCCCGGGCCGAGCCCTCCTCGAAAAGCGCCAAGAGCAGCGCTTCACCTCGAAGAAAATCTGCGATCCACGCACCAGCGTGCAGTTCCTCCCGGCCTTTCTCTTTCCCATGGCGGCTCCACGCCGCGTCCCAGCCAGGACCACGGATTTATGGATTGTCATCCCTTCGAGAATCTGGACGGAAATACCCAGGAGCCCATGTGGCTGAATCCGCCATCCGCAGCCTAATCTGAAACACCTTATGCCTCATATCATTACCCTCCACCGCGTCCTGCGTTGCCCGCCGACGCGTCTGTTCAATGCCTTTGCCAAGGCCCCCGCGCTTGCCAAATGGCTGCCACCTTTCGGATTCACCTGCACGGTGCATGACTTCGACTTCCGTATCGGCGGGAAGTTCCGCATGAGCTTCACCAACCACACCAACGGCGGCACCCATAGCTTCGGCGGCGAGTATCTGGAAATCGTGCCGAACGAGCGGCTGCGCTACACCGATGTCTTTGATGATCCGAATCTGCCGGGCACGATGACCGTGATCGTTGAGTTCCGGGAAGTCTCATGTGGCACCGAGCTGCGCGTGACCCAGGAAGGTGTGCCGGACGCGATCCCTGCCGAAATGTGTTACCAAGGCTGGCAGGAAAGCCTCATCCAGCTCGCCCAACTCGCGGAGCCGGAGATCAATCAGTGACCCTCAATCCTTCATGACCGTGCGACGCGCTCTTTGCGGTGCGGCTCCTTTTTCGAGAACCTGCTCTGGCAGTGGGATCAAATTCTGGGAGAGGGCAGCTTTACCTATCCGGCTCCCGGCGATGTGCCCGGCCCCAGGTCGCCACCGCCGACATCGCCAGCGTTGCGGCGTATTGGTTGAAGACCCCCGACCGGGGTGGCCAGGAATCGATCCCGCTGCTTGGGCCGAAGGATCTCAGTTTCGATGAAATGGCTGACCTCCTCTCGGAAGCCGATCCGTAGATCGGTTCGCTACCAGCCAAGCCCCTCGAGTGACTACCTTGCCGGGAGGCAGAGCATGGGCCAGAGCGAAAGTGCTGCCGGACCGCTTTTTTTATGAGCGGCCACCAGCGCCTCGCCCAGCGCTCCCTAAAGTCCATCCGCTGGTCGCGGGTTTAAACCCTTCACAAACTTTCACCACGCCTAACCTCTCGCCATCCCGGCCTCCGGATTCGCGGCTTTACGACGAGATTTTTGGACACCGCTTTTTGTTTTCGCTGCGCCGCCAGTCGGCGGCCCGACCAATGCGCCGCCGTTACTTTATCTCGGCAAAGCCGGCAAATTGCGCGCTTTCCATGATGAGCGTGGGCGGCGTGCAAATGGTGGCGGAGGCGCCGCCTGCATCGAGGGTCTCGTTGGTGGCAGGGATGAGCTTCGAGCTTTCCTCGGCCAGCTCGCGCAGGGATGCCAGGGCCTTGGCGAGATCGATCTTCTCCGGGCTCTGGACAGCGGCAGTCATCACGCCGGCAGCTTTGGTGGAAGCTTCGGCCATGCGGCCAGCGGCATCGCGCGCGGGCTGGAATTGCGGTTTGTCGAAATGAGTCAGGGCGAATGCCACGGTTGCCGCCAGGCCGAGGGCGGAAATGACATCGCGCACCGCGTAGCGCATGGTGTGATGGGGGCGGGTGAGTTCCGCGCGCTGCTCGGGCAGCAGCGTGAACTCCGTGCGGCGCGCGGTGATGCCCTCGCGCTCGAAGCCGTCTTCGAGAAGCTGCGCCATCTCGATCATTTTGACGATGTCGTGGCGGCATTCCTCGGAAGCGGCGAGCATGGACTCGACATACATGCGCTGATGCGGGTCGAGTTCGTTGAGCGCGTAATCGGTGCGGTCCTGTTCGGAAACGAGCGTTTTCACGATGCTTTCGTCAGATAGATGATTTTTTCGTCCTTTTCCTCGCGTTCGAATTTCGAGCGCAGATTGCGCATGGCGGCATTGAGCAGGAAGCCGACATTACCGACGCTGAGGCCGGTGATGTCGCTGATTTCCTGGTAGCTGTGGTGGTGCATGAAGCGCAGCCGGACGACTTCCTGCTGATTTTTGGGCAGCTCCTGGACGTATTCCATGACTTGGGCCACGCGCTCCTTGCGTTCGAGCTCCATCGAAGGCGTGAGGTTTTCGCACTTCTTGGTCTCAAATTCCTGCTCTTCGACGTAGATGTAGCGGTCTTCTTTTTTGAGCGATTTGAGCGCGCAATTGCGGCACACGGTGAAGAGCCACTGTGAGAGGTGCCCCTCGATGGCAGCCTGGTCCTGGTTGTGCAGGCGCATGAAGGTCTCCTGCACGATGTCCCGCGCGCGGTCCAAGTCCTGAACGATGCTCAAAGCGTACTGCAAAAGCGGGCGCTCGAAACGTTCGAGCGCGGTGAGGACCCAAGCGGCTTTTTTCTTTTGTTTGCTTCCGAACATAGAGGTGTGCGTTTTGCGATTTGCTGAGAGGAGTACTCCGGACGTAATCCCCGAAGCGCCGATTTGCTAAGGGAAATTTTTCGGCTTGTCCGGCGGAAAGGGACCTTTGCGGGTGGTTTACCCGTAGTCGCGCCGGGGCATTTGGCGGGCACCTGAAAATTGAGGCTCCTCATCGCTGCGCGCTTGCGCAACCATGCGGGAAACCGCTCCGGAATCCCTTCCCATCATGCACCTCCTTTCCATTTCGATGCAGAATATCCGCTCGATCCGTCAGCTCGATTGGGCGGTGCCAGCCGGGCAGGAGAGCCGCGGGTGGCACGTGATTATCGGCGACAATGGCGCGGGCAAGAGCGCATTTCTCAGGGCGGTGGCTTTGACTCTGGCGGGCCGCGAAAATGCCGAGGCGCTCCGCCAAGATTGGAATCTGTGGCTAAGACATGAGCAAAGGGAGGGCGGGGTGCGGCTAGAGTGCGATTTCGATGAAGACGACCGGTGGGCGGGGAAAGGCAAGCCGCTCAAGAACTATCTCGCGCGGGTCGATCTGAAATTCCGTCGCACGGGCCCAAAGGTGGAGCTTATTTACCCCAAGGTCTCGCCGAGTCCCGAGCGCCATGTGTGGAGCGGAAAGCGTGGTTGGTTTTCGGCATCGTTCGGGCCATTCCGGCGATTTAGCGGGGGTGACAAGGATGCGGAGAAGCTCTTCTATTCTCATCCGCTCCTCGCGCGGCATCTCTCGGTTTTTGGCGAGAATGTGGCGTTGTCGGAATGCGTCGAGTGGCTGCAAAAGCTGCGGTTTAAGCAATTGGAAAGACAGCCCGAAGGCGATTTGCTCGCGCAATTGCCGCAGTTTGTGAACCAGCCCGGCTTTCTCCCGGATGGCGTCCGGCTGGATGAAGTCTCCTCCGAGGGGGTGCGTTTTGTGGATGCCAACGGGGTGCCTCTCGCCGTCACCACGCTCAGCGATGGGTTCCGGTCGGTGCTTAGCTTTACCTTCGAACTCCTGCGCCAACTGGCGCTGACTTATGGCTCCGATGGTCTCTTTTCCCAAGATGGCAATCAATCCGTCGTGAATCGCTCGGGCGTGGTGCTCGTGGACGAGATCGATGCCCACCTCCACCCCACCTGGCAGCGGCGTATCGGCTTTTGGCTTACGGAGCACTTTCCCAAGCTGCAGTTTATCGTGACTTCCCACAGCCCCCTCGTCTGCCAGGCCGCGGAGCACGGGAGTATCTTTCGCCTAGCCTCTCCGGGCACCGAAGAGGAGTCGGCCATGGCCACGGGAATCGAGCGCGAGCGTCTCATTTTTGGCAGCGTCGTCGAAGCGTATGGCACAGACTATTTTGGCAAAAACATCTCCCGCTCGCGGTCTTCGAAGCTCAAGCAGGAGCGGCTCGCTGCGCTGAATCAACGCGCATTGTTTGGAAAATTGTCCGCGCCCGAGAAGCGCGAACGCAAAGCGTTGCAAGCCCTTTTCCCCGCGGTGCTCTGAGTTTTTTCCGAGGTATCTTTTTCTCCACTACGGCCAATGCTCCGCCTGCCCGATGCCCCACTGCCTGCCGCCCACGATGCCCGTTTGCGCGCGTGGCAAAAAGCTATCGACGATCTTAACGACTACCGTGGGGAAGTGGAGGCCGCGAAACGCTCATTTAAGAGCCGCAATTCCAAACGCAACGCCACCTTTAACGGAGTGCGGGCCGTGCTCACCAGCATGTGCAGCGGCGCCCGGCGATGCGCCTATTGCGAAGACTCCGTGGCCGACGAGGTCGAGCATATCCGCCCAAAGGACCTATTCCCACGACAGTGCTTTGAGTGGAAAAATTACGTGTATGCGTGCGGCCCTTGCAACGGACCAAAGAATAACCAGTTTGCCATCCTGCGTGGTCGACCGCTTGCGCGGGTGGATGTTTCGCGGAGGCCGGCAGACCCCATCGTTGCTCCTCCCGATGGCGTGCAAGCGCTCATCGATCCTCGCGTGGAAGACCCGATGGATTTTCTTTTCCTGGATCTCAAGAATACTTTCGCATTTACGCCCGCGCTGCGACTCAATGCCAGAGATAAGCTCCGCGCTGAATATACGATCGAGGTGCTGCGGTTGAACCGCGATTATCTCATCGATGCCCGCCGCACGGCATTCGGCAGCTATCGGGCGCGCCTCGAACAATACATCCAGCATCAGCGCGCGGGCGCCGCTGTGGCGCAGTTGCAGCAGTTCGCCGACGAGCTTGGACGGGTGCATCATCGCACCGTCTGGAAAGAAATGCAGCGCCAGCAGGCGATGCATCCCGCGCTGGCGAACCTTTTTGCATCCGCTCCAGAGGCCCTCGGCTGGTGAGCTGGGTGCGGTTATTTTTTGGCGGGGGCTCCTTCCTCGTCCCACCATCGGGAGAGCCGTGCGCGGGGCACGGCGGGGATGGCCATGCCGGCTTGATCGTAGTGCGAGGTGTCGTTAAAGAGGGTGAGGCGCGCGCGGGTGGGGCCTTTGAAATCCACGACATTGAGTGCGGCGGGATTCTGGTCGAGGTTATCGCGGTAGCGGCGGGGATCGAAACCCAGCAGCGAGCTAAGCAGCAGCCGAATGGTGGCTTTGTGGGAGACGACGAGCACATTTTCGCCGGGGTGAGCGCGTACGATCTCCATGAGCACCGGCAGCGAGCGCGCCGTTACTTCGAGTCCGCTTTCGCCGCCCACCGGCGCGAAGGTGTAGGGGTCTTCCTCCCACGCGCTGGCTTCTTCGGGGTAGCGCTCTTCTACTTCGCGCCGGGTGAGCTGCTCCCAGCGCCCGTGGGAGATTTCGCGCAGGCCATCGCGCCGCTGGACATCGATGCCAAGGGGCTTGGCGAGGATTTCCGCAGTCTCGACCGTGCGCCCCAGAGGGGATGCGTACACGGCGGTGA
>Ga0224723_1002353_pt1 | contig 10525 bp, 9 predicted proteins | sample Balambano_FR2_Me_FD_161647 | JGI IMG/M metagenome (GOLD analysis project Ga0224723, IMG submission 161647) | Freshwater sediment microbial communities from Lake Towuti, South Sulawesi, Indonesia - Balambano_FR2_MetaG | ecosystem: Environmental > Aquatic > Freshwater > Lake > Sediment | place...
CCGAGCAGACCCCCGGCCAGCCGCGAGGCCACGAAGGCGTTGGTCACCGGATCGACGGCGCACAGGGAGGCGGCCTCCTCGAGGTCCACCGGGCCCAGCACCCGCACCGTCGATCGTGGCACCGGCGCATCTTCACGCACCCGGCCGCCGGACGCGTCACGGCCCACCGCCGGACACCCGGCTCTTCGGTGACCCCTTGGTCGGCTCCTCAGTGACCCATCCGTCGAGTGGCGAGGCAGCGCGGTCGAGTGGCGAGGCAGCGCGACTGTCACCAGCGGTGGTGGACGTGGGGCCGGACGAGCCGGTCGTAGACGTCCGCGACCGCGGCCCGCTGCCCGTCCGTCACCGGATCGGCGGCCGCCACGGCGACGTTGCGCCGGGCCTGGTCCGGGTGGCGGGCGCCCGGGATGACAGTCGTGACGCCCGGGGTGTCGACGACCCACCGGAGCGCGAACTCGGCGAGCGGGCGGTCGCCCGCGACCTCCCGGAGCTCCTCGACGGCCCGCAGGCCGACGTCGAACGGGACACCCGAGAACGTCTCCCCCACGTCGAACTGCTCGCCGTGGCGGTTGAAGGTGCGGTGGTCCTCCGGACCGAAGTCGGTGTCGGCGGTGTAGCGCCCGGTCAGCAGACCCGACGCCAGGGGCACCCGCGCGATGACACCGACGCCGGCCTCGCGGGCGGCGGGCAGCACCTGTTCCAGCGGCTTGAGGCGCAAGCAGTTGAGGATGATCTGGACGGTGGCGACCCCGGGGTACCGGATCGCGGTCAGCGCCTCGGCGCACGTCTCGACGCTGACGCCCCAGGCGGCGATCCAGCCGTCGTCGACCATCCGCTGCATGGCCGCGTGGACCCGCTCGTCGCAGTACACCGGCGTCGGCGGGCAGTGCAGCTGGACGAGGTCCAGGGTGGGCGTGCGCAGGTTCTCCCGGGACCGGGCGACCCAGGCGCGGAGGTTCTCGTCGGTGTACGTCGCGGCATCGAAGGGCTCGGCCCGGCGACCGACCTTGGTGGCGACGACCGGGCGGTCGGCAGGGGCCCGTTCGGCGAGGACGTCCGCGATCAGCGACTCGCTGCGCCCGTCGCCGTAGACGTCGGCGGTGTCGAGCAGGCGCGTCCCGCCCTCGAGAGCGGCGCCCACCGTGGCTCGGCCGTCGGCGTCGGACACCTCCCCCCACCCGGCACCGATCTGCCAGCACCCGAGGCCGACGACCGACAGGTCCCGGCCCAGCCGGGGCACATGACGCGACTCCACGCTCACCACGCCCCGAGCGTGGCATGCCCCTCAGACCCATGCTCGACATCCGCCTGCCAACCGCGGTTGGCAGGCGGATGGGTCGTGAAATCCGCCCCCGGCCGGCGTGTCCACAGCACCCCCACCTGCCAACCGCGGTTGTCAGGCGACGGTGACGTGGACTCCGGTCGCCTCCGCAGCCGGGTCGACGCCCATCTCGTCGGCCAGGCGCATCGCCTCCTCGATGAGGGTCTCGACGATCTGCGACTCCGGGACGGTCTTGATCACCTGGCCCTTGACGAAGATCTGGCCCTTGCCGTTCCCGGAGGCGACGCCGAGGTCGGCCTCGCGGGCCTCGCCGGGGCCGTTGACGACGCAGCCCATGACGGCCACCCGCAGCGGGACGGTCATCCCCTCCAGGCCGGCCGTCACCTCGTCGGCCAGGGTGTAGACGTCGACCTGGGCCCGCCCGCAGGAAGGGCACGACACGATCTCGAGCTTGCGCGGCCGGAGGTTGAGCGACTGGAGGATCTGGTTGCCGACCTTGACCTCCTCGACCGGGGGGGCCGACAGCGACACCCGGATGGTGTCGCCGATCCCCTTGCTCAGCAGCGCCCCGAAGGCCGTGGCCGACTTGATCGTGCCCTGGAAGGCCGGGCCGGCCTCCGTGACGCCCAGGTGCAGCGGCCAGTCGCCGCGCTCGGCGAGCAGCTCGTACGCACGGACCATGACGACCGGGTCGTGGTGCTTGACGGAGATCTTGAAGTCGTGGAAGTCGTGCTCCTCGAACAACGACGCCTCCCACACGGCGGACTCGACGAGAGCCTCGGCGGTGGGCTTGCCGTGCTTGGCCAGCAGGCGCGGGTCCAGGGAACCCGCGTTGACGCCGATCCGCAGGCTGACCCCGGCATCCCGGGCCGCGGCGGCGATCTCCCTGACCTTGTCGTCGAACTTCTTGATGTTGCCCGGGTTCACGCGCACCGCGGCGCACCCGGCGTCGATGGCGGCGAAGACGTACTTCGGCTGGAAGTGGATGTCGGCGATCACCGGGATCTGCGACTTCCGGGCGATGACCGGCAGCGCCTCGGCGTCGTCCTGGCTGGGCACGGCGACCCGGACGATGTCGCAGCCGCTGGCGGTGAGCTCGGCGATCTGCTGCAGCGTGGCGTTGATGTCGGTGGTCGGCGTCGTCGTCATGGACTGGACGCTGACCGGGAAGTCGCTGCCCACCCCGACCTTGCCGACCCGGATCTGGCGGGTCCGGCGGCGGGGGGCGAGCACGGGAGGCGGAGCGGACGGGATGCCGAGGCTCACGGCGGTCACGGTCATCCAGTATCCCCGGGGCGGGCGCCCGCCGGGGAGCACCTAGCCGGTGAGGGTGACGGGCCGCACGATGTCGGCGTAGATCAGCAGCGCCGACATGCCGAGCAGCACGATCGCGACCCCGTACGCCAGCGGCAGGGCCTTGGCGACGTCGACGGGAGGCGGCTCGGGCAGGGACCGCACGCGGGCCCAGACCTTCTTCATCCCCTCCCACAGGGCTCCGGCGGCGTGCCCGCCGTCCAGCGGCAGCAAGGGCACCAGGTTGAAGACGAACAGGGCGATGTTGAGGCTGCCGAGCACGCCGAGGAACGCCGCCACCCGCCCGGCCAGGTCGAGGCCCAACACCTCCTCGCCGTCCGCGGCGATCTCGCCGGACAGCCGACCGACCCCGACGATGCTGACCGGCCCGTCGGGGTCGCGCTCGCCGTCACCGAAGGCCGCGTCGGCCACGCCCGCCAGGTGCGAGGGCAGCCGGACGAGGATGCCGGCGACGCCGACCACGGTGTCGCCGACGTACCCCGGCACGGCCGTCACGGGCTGGCGCACGAGCTCGGTGGCGGGCGCGACGCCGAGGAAGCCGGCGCGGGTGAGGGCGGGCTCGCCGTCGTCGGCGACGGGGAGGCCGTCGCCGTCGAGGACCGGGACGTCGGCCACGATCGGGGTGGCGCGCAGCGTCCGGGGCTGACCGTCGCGCTCGACCACGATGTCGACCGGCAGGCCGCCGGAGTCGCGGATCGCGGTGCGGACGTCCTCCCATGTCGGGGTCGCGGTGCCCCCCACCGACCGGATGACGTCCCCGGGCAGGATGCCCGCCGCGGCCGCGGGCGCCGCCGGGTCGTCCGCCCCGCACTCGGCCCCCGCGGGCGCGTCGACCGGCAGCACGCACTGCGAGACGACGTCCACCCGCGTCGACAGCTCCGCCGTGCCGTGCACGGTGACGACCCCGCCGATGAGCAGCGAGCCCAGGACGAGGTTCATCACCGGGCCGCCGAGCATGATCACGAGCTTCTGCCGGACCTTGAGGGCGTAGAAGGCACGCTTCTCGTCGCCGGGACGGAACTCCTCCATCGACTGCGCGCGGGCCCCCTCGATGAGGCCGGTGAAGATGCCGCTCGTGCCGGTCCGGCCGGCGCCGCGGCCGGCCGCGGCCGCGTCGGCCTCGGCGACGTGGCGCGGCACCGCCACGGCCGCGGCACGGGACGGATCGGCGGGCGGGAACATGCCGATCATCCGGATGTACCCACCGAGCGGGATCGCCTTGACGCCGTACTCGGTGTCGCCGCGGACCCTCGACCACAGCGTCGGCCCGAACCCGATCATGTACTGGGTGACGCGGACGCCGTACCGCTTGGCGGGGACCAGGTGCCCGATCTCGTGCAGGCCGATGGAGACGGCGAGCCCGACGACGAACGCCAGGACCCCTACGGCGTACCAGGCGGCGTCAGGCACGCGGCCACTCCTCCCGGCCGGCCGTCAGGGCCGGCCCGTCATCCGCGAGCCAGGGCGGCGCTCGGAGCCCCCATTGTCACCCCGGCGCGATCGCGAGCCCACGCATCCGCCGCCAGGACGTCGTCGACGTCGTCGGGGGCGGGCAGCTGCTCGGCGGCTGCAGCCTCGACGACCCGCTGCACCACGGCGAGGATGTCCGGGAACGGGAGCTTGCCGGAGAGGAAGGCGTCGACCGCGACCTCGTTGGCCGCGTTGAAGACGGCCGGCATCACCCCGCCAGCCTGTCCCACGTCCCGGGCCAGGCGGACGGCGGGGAAGACCTGGTCGTCCAGCGGCTCGAACGTCCAGGTGGCGGCGGTGGTCCAGTCGCACCCGGGCACGGCGTCTGCGACCCGGTCCGGCCAGCCGAGCGCGACGGCGATCGGCAGGCGCATGTCGGGCGGCGAGCACTGGGCGAGCGTCGAGCCGTCGACGAACTCCACCATCGAGTGGACGACGGACTGCGGGTGCACGGCGACGTCGATCCGGTCGTAGTCGACGTCGAAGAGCAGGTGCGCCTCGATGACCTCCAGGCCCTTGTTGACCATCGTCGCCGAGTTCGTCGTGACGAGCGGCCCCATCCGCCAGGTCGGGTGGGCCAGCGCCTGCTGCGGGGTGACGTCCCGGAGCTGGTCGGCGGTCCGGCCGCGGAACGGCCCGCCGCTGGCGGTGAGGACGAGGCGGCGGACCTCGGACCGGCGCCCGCCCCGCAGGCACTGGGCGAGGGCGGAGTGCTCGGAGTCGACGGGCAGGATCCGGTCCTCGCGCTCGTGCGGCGGCACCAGCGCCGTGACCAGCGGGCCGCCGACGACGAGGGACTCCTTGTTGGCGAGTGCGAGCCGGTGGCCGGCGGTGAGCGCCGCGAGGGTGGGGCGCAGGCCGGCCGCGCCGCTGATGCCGTTGAGGACCGTGTCAGTGTCGCGGGCGGCGAGCTCGGCGGCGGCGTCGGGGCCGGTGAGCACCTCGACCCGCCGGCCGGCGGCCCGCACGAGCCCGGCCACCGCCCGGCCCGCCTCCGGGTTGGGCAAGGCGACGACCGGGACGTCGTGGGCGATCACCTGCTCCGCGACCGCTCGCGGGTCCCGGCCCCCGGCCGCCAGCCCGGTCACCGCGAAGGCGTCCCGGTTCCGGGCGAGGACGTCGAGGGCCTGGGTGCCCACGGACCCGGTGGACCCGAGGACGGTGACGCGCCGCACGGCGGGAGTGTGTCAGAGCAATCGACATCGCCCCACGAAGATCCACCTCATGCGACAACAGCTTCCGGTCCGCTGGAACCTGCGGAACCATGAGTCCGATCAAGCTGAGCCGGATCCGGGCCCGTGGACCACCACCGTCGTGATCACGGCGCTCGTCGTCAGCGGCCTGCGGGAGTACTCGTCCCGGGTCGGTGCCGGTCGCCCGCTACGCCCTGGGTGGGGTGGTGCTCGTGGTCCTCGCCTCAGCGGAGAATGACGGGCCGAGCCCGAGCCGTCGTCTTCATGTTCGCAGTCGTGCGCCTGGTGGTGCTCGCCGCGCCGCGCTCGGCCGCGTCATCTGGCGTCGCGTCCGACCGGCATGTCACACTGATCTCGGCCGGTGACAAGGGGTCCAGGGGACCACTTCTCGGGAGACCGAGATAGCCGGCCACTCTCATGCCTTGCCCCAGGGCGCGAAGAACGAATGCAGGTGCGGTCGGACGCACGGCTCGTACCAGGGGCACTCGCGGCCCTCGATGACCCGCTGGGCGGCCCACAGGCCGTAATCGGCGACCTGGATGCCCCACGAGCTGGGAGCGTCCCAGATGCACGGCACGATGTCCCGGTCGCGGCTGAGCTGGTCGCAGACCTCCTCGAGGCCGTTGCGGATCGCCTGGCGCTTGTTGTGCGTCTGGAGCGACCCCGCCACGACGAACACCGTGTCGGCGGGCCGGCTCACCTGACGCACGACCTCCTTGAAGTGCAGGTACCACGCCAGTTTGTACAGGTACGTGGGCCCCCGGGACTTGACGCGCTCGTAGGCGTTGGCCTTGCAGAGAAAGGTCGTGTCCAGACGGGGTCCCTGCTGCTTGATCAGCTCGAAGACCTCCGACCGCGTCGCCCTGCTGTCGTCCTTGGCATGCATGCCCCGGGGCAGGCGGATCCCCGACTGCTCCAGGCGGCATCGCAGCCGCAGGCCCTCCCACAGCTGTCGACCGTGACCGTCGGGGAAGACCGCGGTACCGAAGCCGAAGTAGCGACTGCTGCCGGTCGATCCGCTGACGTCGAGATCGCCGGTCTCGTCCGCGTACATGAACACTTCGGCCACTCGGGCATCCTGCCCGCGGGCTCGGACACGTCCCGGAGGCCCGCCGCCCGCACGGCCGGCCTTCCGCCCAGAGCTGAGCGGACCGAGCGCCGGTCCGGACGCCCGGAGCAACGTCGACGGGGCGGCACGTGTCATGGCCGTCAGCCGCGCCGTCACCGGGGCGGGCCGCCCTCGGCCCACATCCGCCGCTCGCGCGCCAGCACCGCGTCGACGGCCCGCCGCTCGACGACCGCCGCGTCCGCATGGGTCGGTCGTCCTGAGGAGGGTGTCATCGGTACGCGTCCCGCCGGAGCCTCGCCGCGACGCCCTCGACGACGCGGGACTCGTTGTCGATGCGGTGGACGACGCGGGACTCGTTGTCGATGCGGTGGACGACGCGGTACTCGCCCCGCCGCGTGGTCCGCCCTCCACCGGATCAGCGGCTGGGGCCCTGTCCCAGCACCGATCCCGTCCCTACCATCGGGACATGGCCACGCTTCCCGTCGCTCCCGTCGCCGACGCCATCGACACCCCGGCCCCCGCGGCCCTCCCGCCCGTCGCCGTCGACTGGCCGGTCGAGCAGGTCCGGCGGCTCGTCACCGAGGTGCCCGGTCCCCGCTCGCGCGAACTGCACGCCCGCCGAGCGGCCGCGGTCTCCTCGGCCGTCGGCGCCCTCATGCCGGTGTACATCGAGCGGGCCGGCGGCGCGGTGACCGTCGACGTCGACGGCAACCACCTGCTCGACCTGGGCGCCGGGATCGCCGTCGTCAACGCCGGCCACGCCCACCCGGCCGTCACCGAGGCGGTCCGGCGCCAGGCCGCCGCCTTCCTCCACACCTGCTTCATGGTCACCGGCTACGAGGGCTACGTCGCCGTCGCCGAGCGGCTCGCCGGCCTCGCCCCGGTGCCGGGCCCGGCGAAGGCCGCCCTGGTCAACTCCGGCGCCGAGGCCGTCGAGAACGCCGTCAAGATCGCCCGGGTGGCCACGAAGCGCGACGCGGTCGTCGTGTTCGACCACGCCTACCACGGCCGCACCAACCTCACGATGGCCATGACCGCCAAGGCCAACCCGTACAAGAAGGGCTTCGGCCCCTTCGCCGGCGAGGTCTACCGCGCCCCCATGTCCTACCCCTACCGCGATCCCGCGGGGATGACCGGCGCCGAGGCCGCGGACCGGGCACTGCGCCACGTCACGACCCAGGTCTCCCCCGACGAGGTCGCCTGCCTCGTGATCGAGCCGATCCAGGGCGAGGGTGGGTTCGTGACCCCCGCCGACGGCTTCCTCCCGGCCCTGCGCCGGTGGTGCGACTCCCACGGCATCCTGCTGGTCGCCGACGAGATCCAGACCGGCTTCGGGCGCACCGGCGACCTCTTCGCCTGCAAGCACGAGGGCGTCACGGCCGACCTCGTCACCGTCGCCAAGGGCCTCGCGGACGGCATGCCGCTGGCCGGTGTGGTCGGACGGGCCGACGTCATGGACGCCGTGCATCCCGGCGGCCTCGGCGGTACGTACGGCGGCAACCCGGTGGCCTGCGCCGCCGCGCTGGCCGCGATGGACGTCCTCGCCGCCGAGGACCTCCCGGCGCGGGCGCGCGCCATCGAGTCCCGCGTGGTCCCGCGGCTGCGGGCGGCCGGTGAGGCGTCCGGGACGGTCGGCGACGTCCGGGGGCGCGGCGCGATGCTGGCGCTGGAGTTCGTCCGCCCGGGCACGACGGAGCCGGACGCCGCCGAGGCCACCCGGGTGGCGAAGGCCTGCCACGCCCAGGGGGTCGTGACCCTGACCTGCGGGACCTGGGGCAACGTGGTCCGGCTGCTCCCGCCCCTGGTCATCGACGGCGAGCTGCTCGACGAGGGCGTCGGCATCCTCTGCGACGCCGTGCGCGAGCGCCCGTGACGCCGGCCGTGCTCGCCCGGCTGCGCACCGAGGAGGAGACCCGCTTCCGGGCGGCCCGCCCCCGCTCGCGCGAGCTCCACGCCCGGGCCTCGGCGGGGATGCCGGGCGGGGTCCCGATGTCGTGGATGGTCAAGTGGCCCGGGCCGTGGCCGGTCTACGCCGCCGAGGCCAGCGGTGCCCACGTCACCTGCGTCGACGGGATCGATCATGTCGACCTGTGCCTCGGCGACACCGGCGCCATGACCGGCCACTCCCCCGCCGCCACGGTGGCCGCGGTCCGCGAGCAGGCGGGCCGCGGCCTCACGGCGATGCTGCCCACCGAGGACGCCGCGGTCGCCGCCGAGGACCTGACCCGGCGGTTCGGGCTGCCGCAGTGGCAGTTCACCCTCACCGCCACCGACGCCAACCGGCACCTGCTGCGCTACGCCCGCCACGTCACCGGCCGCCCCCGCGTGCTCGTGATCGACTACTGCTACCACGGCAGCGTCGACGAGGCGTTCGCCACCCTGGACGCGACCGGCCGGGTCGTGGCCCGCCGGGGCAACCTCGGCCCGCCCGTCCCGCTCGACGTCACCACCGTCGTGGTCCCCTTCAACGACGCCGACGCCATGACCTGCGCGCTCGCCGCCGAGGACGTCGCCTGCGTCCTCCTGGAACCGGCCATGACGAACATCGGGATCGTCCTGCCGGAGCCGGGCTACCTGGAGGCGGTGCGGGACGCCTGCGACCGCCACGGGACTCTGCTCGTCGTCGACGAGACCCACACCCTCTGCGCCGGGCCCGGCGGCATGACGCGGGCCGAGGGGCTGCGCCCCGACGCCGTCGTCGTCGGCAAGACGATCGGCGGCGGGGTGCCCGCGGCGGCCTTCGGGATGACGGCCGACTGGGCGGCCCGCGTCGCCGGGTCGGTGGCTCTCGAGGACGTCGACCTCGGCGGGGTCGGCGGCACCCTGGCCGGCAACGCCCTGTCCATGGCGGCGATCCGGGCGACCCTCACCGAGGTCCTCACCGACGAGGCCTTCGCGACCATGACGGCCCGCGCCGAGCAGTGGACCGACGGGGTCCGCACGGTCCTCGCCGCCACGGGTCTGCCGTGGCACGTCACCCGGCTGGGGTGCCGCGCGGAGTACGGCTTCTCACCGGCGCCGCCGCCCGACGGGGCCGCGGCCGCGGCCGCCGACGACTTCGCGCTCCAGCAGTACCTGCACCTCGCCGCGCTCAACGACGGCGTGCTGCTGACGCCGTTCCACAACATGGCCCTCATGTCCCCGGCGACGTCCCCCGACGACGTCGACCGGCACACGCGGTCCTTCACCCGCGCGGCGCAGGGCCTCGCCGCCGCCTGACAGGATGTCGACACCAACTGACGGCGGACCAGGACGGGGGATCGGCCGTGACGACGTCGACACCGGGGTCATCGGGTCCCCGACCGCTGCCGCCGGGACCCCGGCCCGGACCGCCGCCGGCGGGCCCGCGGCCCCCGCTGCGTGGACCGTGGCCACCCCCCGCACCTGCGTATCCGGAGGGCAGCCAGGGGATCCTCGCCCTCGTCCTCGGCATCCTGTCGGTGCTGTCGGTCCCGCTGCTGGGACCGGTCGCGTGGTGGCTCGGCCTCGCCGACCGCCGGGCGGTCGACGCGGGTCGGCGCGACCCCTCGGGTCGCGGGGCCGCGGTCGCGGGATACGTCCTCGGGATCATCGGGACGGTCATCCTCGGGGTGGGGCTGCTCGCCTTCCTCGCGTTCGCCGGCGTCTTCCTCGTCGTCGCGCTCATCGGCCTGTCCACCGCCACGGTCGCGGAGTCCGCCGCCGAGTCGGCGGGCGACCGCGGCCGGGCGGACGACAGCGAGCTGCGGGCGCAGTGGCTGGCCGCCGAGCCCCGTGACCGGACCGACTCGGGCGACGGCACGGCGGACCCGGACCGCTGCGACCCCGGCCTGCAGGGCTGGTTGGAGGAGCAGTTCCGGACGGGGATGACCGCCGACGAGGTCACCGACGCCGTCGGCGACCCGGACAGCGTCCGCCCCGGTGACGGCGGCGACGAGGCGTGGCTGTGGAACCTCGGCGTGTGCACGTTCGTCGACTACGACACCTACCGGCTGGAGTTCCGGGACGGCCGGCTCGCCGCATGGGGGCGGGTGCCCGGGTGATGCCCGGGCGGGGACCCGTGACAGCAGCGTCGGGCGGTGCCATGATGCGCGCCGCCCGGCCGGTACCGCGAGCGGCCGTCTCCCTCGCACCGACGACAAGGAGAACCCACGTGACCGACCCGTCCTACCAGCCCGCGCCCGCCGCCCACCCGGCTCAGCCGGGCGGGGCCTATCC
>Ga0224723_1002354_pt1 | contig 10520 bp, 10 predicted proteins | sample Balambano_FR2_Me_FD_161647 | JGI IMG/M metagenome (GOLD analysis project Ga0224723, IMG submission 161647) | Freshwater sediment microbial communities from Lake Towuti, South Sulawesi, Indonesia - Balambano_FR2_MetaG | ecosystem: Environmental > Aquatic > Freshwater > Lake > Sediment | place...
GGAGTTGCCATAACTATTTTTCAATGAAAGTAAACATTAAAACGAAGTTTGTAAATCTATACATCTACATTTATCGAAACAGTTTAAACAATTGATGGTTCGCAGGTTGATGCCTCTTTTTTTGCTGCTATTCTTGGCCGGTTGCAACCGCGCACCCACGCCCATTAAACAAGATTGGACAGCTTTTGCGGATAGCACCCACGATCCTCGCACCGATCTGTACCGATTCGCCAACGCGCGGTGGGCCGTTGTAACACAGCCGCACAGCTATCTGCCATCATGGAACATGCTGACGGAGACAGAAGAGCGCAACCTGGCGCGCACCGACAGCCTGCTGCGGTGGGTATATGCCGACCGCAATCGCTTTCCTGAAGGGACTGTACTCCGATCGGTGGCCAATTTTTACAAATTGGGGCTCGACACCACGTCAGAAAACCGCGCGTTGAAGTTGCTAAAAGCCGACCTTGATAAGGTAGACGAAATCAAAACCGGCCAGGAGTTGTCAGGCTACCTGGCGCAGTGCTCGCGCGCAAACCGCAATCCCTACTTCTCCATGCGCAAGCTGGGTAACGAATATGTGATACAGGCTGCCGCATTACCGTTAGCACCGCGGCATTACATCGATAACTCACCCCAGGCAAAAGAGCTGCGGGCGGAGTATCTGGCGCACATCGCCAATCAGCTTTCGCGCTTGGGCGTGGCCGCGAATGTCGCCCAACGAGAAGCGGCACTCGCCCTGGGTGTGGAGACAGCTATAGCCAGGATTACGCTGCAAAAAGAAGAACCCGTAACTAAGATGGCCACCACAAACCTGGGCCGCGTTACCGGCTGGGACTGGCCCACCTTTCTGACTTTGGCGTCTGTGGGCACCGACTCGCTGCTGGTGCACGGGCAATACACAAAGGAGGTGTGCCAATTGCTTGTTGGGAATGTAAAGAATCAGCTTTCTTTTTTGAGGTGGCAAAGGGTATACACCGGTGCCCCGGATGTGAATGGAGGTTTGGCGCAAGCGCATCATACTTTTTTCAGCCGACTGGATCCCCGGCACCGCAAACCTCATTGGCAAAAGCGTCTGTCTGATGTCGCATTGTTCTTTAACCCAACGCTAACACAACTCTTTGCGAAAGAACTGTTGCCTGCAAATGCCGACAGTTTATTAACTGAACTGACCGTCTATCACAAGCTGGCCATAGCAGGTAGCATTAAAGACTCAACCAGACCCGACTCCGTAAAGCGTGCCATGTTGAAGTATTTGTCGGCTGTGCGCGTAAATATCGAGAAAGGTTATGCGCCTGGCGATTATCCGAAAATCGACACCAGTATTTTGTTTTACGTATGTAAAGAGCAATTGCTCAGGACGAGCCGGCCCGTCCAGCCGGTGTTTTATCCTTGGCAGGCTTCGGTTTGGCTCGAGGCGGGTAGCCTGTTGGTTTCACCCGGGCTGCTCCAACGACCCATTTATCACATTTCTTACGAACCGGCCCAGACCTTTGGCGGCTTGGGTTTTTTGTTGGCGCAAGCGCTGTTGAACCAGCTGATAGCAGCGTACCCGGAGAGCGAAGCCCCTAACACACAACAGCGCGCTTTTGAAATTGCCCAACAGGCATTTACACGGTTCATGATTGAACAAAACCTTGCAGCGCCTGAGCGCATACGGCAAAGCGAACGCTTTCGCCTGGCGTGGGCTATGTCGCAGCGAAGCCTTTCAGGAGAATCTGACAGCACGCATGCGGCCCGCGTAAATTCAATTTTGCAGCGTTGAAAATGAACCCTGCTTTCAAAAAAGCAACAATCTACGGGCAACTCAAAAACATTTTTGTTACGCGATATTTTGTTAATTAATTAACCCATGCCTATACTTGCTGCGTAATCAATCGTATTCATGGGTAGAGGAGACAAAAAGTCGGCAAAAGGTAAGCGCACTAAAGGATCGTATGGTGTTACCCGCAACCGCAAGAAAATCAAGGCCAGGCTCAAGCGTACTGCCGCTAAGAAGACGGTGGCAACGGCTGAGGCAGCCCCCGTTAAGGTCAGAAAAGTAGCGAAGAAAAAAGCAGAGTAGCGATGACGGTATCGATAAACAAAGCATGGTGGTGGCACACATCCGGTTTAGATCGGTGCACAGCTATGATTTGATTATCGCGTAAAGCATAAGTAAATAATAGAAAGCCTGCCCCGATCTTCGGGGCAGGTTTTTTTATGTTAATCGAGTGATGATGAAGTATCGATTTCATGTAAAATCCAAACAACTGTTGGCCGACACGGTAACACCGGTTAATATATATCTGAAGCTGCGCGATATATATGCCGGAAGTTGTTTGCTGGAGAGCAGCGACTATCATGGAAAGGAAGATAGCCGCTCATTGATCTGTTGCGATCCACTCGCTTCTTTTTCAATCGAGGGTAGTGTTGTGCGCCAGCGGTATCCTGATGGCAGCGAAACCCAAACGACTCTCGGCCGGGCGGAAAGCGGCATGCAACTGTTAGACGAATTTCGCACACGCTTTTCTGCTCAAACCGAAGGCCCGGGCGGGCTGTATGGATACATGGCTTACGATGCGGTGCAGTTTATGGATAGCCTGACTTTACGCGCCCGTTCGGCCGAGGTGCCTGCTATACATTACCGGGTGTTTCGGTATATCATCGTGGTGGATCATTTCAGCAATACACTCACCCTGCACGAATATTTTCTGGAAGGGCAGGAGCAGGGACTTGCCAGAATGGAGCAGCTTATTTTTAACAATAAGTTTTCCACCTATGCTTTTCGAGCCTCGGGCGATGAGGAGTCTACCCTAAGCGACTCAGAGTTTTTGCAGTTGGTCGAGAAAGCCAAAAGTCATTGCTATCGGGGCGATGTTTTTCAACTTGTGCTGTCGCGCAGGTTTAGCCAGCGTTTTGCTGGCGATGATTTTAATGTGTACAGGGCCCTGCGCTCTATCAATCCTTCCCCTTACCTGTTTTATTTCGACTTTGGCAACTTCAAGATTTTTGGCTCCTCACCGGAGTCGCAGCTAAGGATTTCAGATAACACCGTTTCCATTTTTCCAATTGCTGGCACGTTTAAGCGAACGGGCAACGATCAGCAAGATGCCGTGCTGGCCGAGCAGTTGGCGGCCGATGAAAAAGAAAATGCCGAGCATGTAATGCTGGTTGATTTGGCCCGAAACGATCTGAGCCGCCATGCCGGCAACGTCACGGTCGAGGTCTTCAAAGAAATTCAGTTCTATTCGCACGTCATCCACCTGGTGTCGGAAGTCAAGGGTATTTTGCCGCAGTCGTTTTCGCCCCTGCAGGTGGTGGCCGATACGTTTCCGGCCGGCACGTTGTCGGGTGCGCCCAAGTTTAAAGCCATGACCCTAATTGATGAATACGAAAACAGCAGGCGGGGATTTTACGGAGGTGCCATCGGCTTTCTAGGCTGGAATAATTCATTCAACCATGCCATCCTTATTCGTTCGTTTTTAAGTAAAGCCAACACCCTCACCTACCAGGCGGGCGCAGGCATCGTGGCAAAATCGACTGCTGAAAGTGAATTGCAGGAGGTGAACAACAAAATATCAGCCTTGCGCAAGGCGATAACTATGGCAAATTCTATTTGAAAGTCTATGAAGATATTGGTGCTTGATAACTACGATTCGTTCACCTACAACCTCGTGCACATCATTCGTGAGATGGGGCTTACGCCTGATGTTTTCCGCAATGACAAAATATCGGTTCAGCAGGTGGGCGAGTACGACAAAATCCTGGTATCTCCGGGCCCGGGAATTCCGGATGAAGCCGGCATCATGAAGGACGTAATCCGCGTTTATGGCCCTCAAAAAAGTATCCTCGGTGTGTGTTTAGGCCATCAGGGCATTGCTGAGGTGTATGGCGCAGTGCTTTATAATATTCCGAACGCATTACATGGTGTTACGTCACAAGTAACCGTGCGGGACCACACCGAGCCGTTGTTTAATGGCGTGCCCGCCATATTCCAGGCAACCCACTACCACTCTTGGGCGGTGCGGCCGGAGTCGATGCCCGATACGCTGATCACCACTGCTTGCAATAGCGAAGGCATTGTGATGGCCCTGCGCCACCGGCAGTTCGATGTGCGTGGCGTTCAGTTTCACCCTGAGTCGATCATGACGCCCGAGGGCCCTCAAATGATCAGCAACTGGATAAACAGCAAGCACCCATGAAAGCATTATTATATGAGTTAATCGACCACCAGGTACTGACCAAGCAGTCGGCCGAGCAGGCGCTGTTACAAATAGCACAAGGAAGCCACAACCCCAGCCAGGTGGCAGCCTTTATGACCGTGTTTATGATGCGGCCGGTAACAGTAGCCGAGTTGGAAGGCTTTCGCGATGCCATGCTGGCACTCTGTCTGAGAGTTCATTTCGATCGCCCCGTCATGGATGTATGCGGCACGGGTGGCGATGGCCGCAACACCTTTAATATTTCAACACTTGCTTCATTTGTGGTGGCTGCAGCCGGGCAGCCGGTAGCCAAACATGGTAATTACGGTGTATCATCGGCATGCGGATCATCCAACGTGCTTGAATATCTGGGTTATCGTTTTACCAACGATATCGATCTTCTCAAACGTAGTTTGGATGTTGCTAACATCTGCTTTATGCACGCTCCTCTCTTTCATCCCGCGATGAAACACGTGGCACCTATCCGCAAAGAACTTGGTGTAAAAACATTTTTCAATATGCTGGGGCCCATGGTAAATCCGGCTTTGCCCTCGGTGCAGTTAGTGGGCGTGTTCAGCATGGAACTTGCGCGGCAATATGCCTACTTATACCAGCAAACCACAAAACAGTTTGCTGTGCTGCACGCCTTAGATGGCTATGACGAAATTTCCCTTACGGGTGATTTTAAATACTATACCCATACAGGAGAATTTTTGGGAACGCCATCCGACTTTGGCTTTGCCGCAGCGCAACACGACCAATTGCAGGGTGGTGATAACGTGCCCGATTCTGCCGCGGTGTTTTTGCGTGTGTTACGCGGAGAAGGAAGTGAGGCGCAGAATAATGCAGTTTGCGCCAATGCTGCACTGGCTTTTACCACTGCAGGCAAGGCGGCCACTCTTGCCGAAGGCGCGCAGGTGGCAGCCGATACCCTGTTATCCGGCAAAGCCTACGTGGCATTCGAGAAATTTATGGACGTATCAAAAAGACATCAACCATGAACACGCTGGCAGAAATCATTGAAAAAAAGAAGACTGAAGTGGCTGAGCGAAAGCGCTTGTATCCCCTCGCGTTACTGGAGCGCAGCAGCTATTTCAACACGCCACCCGTGTCGTTGAAACGCTACCTTACGCGCAGCGATAAAACAGGGATAATTGCCGAGTTCAAGCGAAAGTCGCCCTCTAAGGGTATGATCAATGAGTACGCCCCGGTGGAGCGAACAACTATCGGTTATATGCAGGCCGGAGCCTCCGCACTGTCAGTTTTAACCGACACGTCCTTTTTCGGAGGATACAATCATGACCTCACCACAGCACGCACCTTCAACTTTTGCCCTATTCTTCGGAAAGACTTTATCATCGATGAGTACCAGGTACTTGAAGCGAAATCAATTGGAGCCGATGCCGTTTTGTTGATTGCCGCAGCTCTCTCGGCAGCGGAAATAATGAAGCTGGCTGCCCTGTCAAAAAGCATTGGAATGGAGGTGTTGATGGAGGTTCATGAACCTGCCGATTTGGAGAAAATTTGCGATGAAGTGGATATAGTAGGCGTAAACAATCGCGACTTGAAGACGTTTGCCGTGTCGCTAGCTACATCACAGCAGCTTGCACCATTGATTCCTGGCTCCGTTTTAAAAATCTCCGAGAGCGGCATCAACAGCCCGTCCGATGTTTTGGCCTTGCGTGCCATGGGTTACCAGGGTTTTTTGATGGGTGAGGTATTTATGAAGCACAGCCGCCCTGACATGGCTGCCCGCAAATTTATGGACGAACTGCGCAGACAAACTAAGCCGGCAAGCGTATGAATGGCCTGAAGCTGAAGGTTTGCGGTATGCGCGATGCAGAGAACATCCGTCTTCTTTGTCGGGATGCTGAACCCGATTATATCGGTTTTGTTTTCTACGAACACTCACCACGTTTTGTCGGTCAGGTAGCCCGGGTAGCAGCTACTCCGGCCCCGGTTAAGCGGGTGGGTGTGTTCGTAAATGAGCGAGTCGAAACCGTGACGCAATTGGTAAATCAGCATAAACTTGGCGTGGTTCAGTTGCACGGGGAAGAGCCGGCAGAAGCTTGTGCGCACCTGGCAGCGTCCGGGGTAGAAGTAATCAAGTCATTTCCAATCGCAAGTGCCACGGATTTTGAGATGGTGGTAGCCTACGAAGGTGCAGCACACTATTTCTTATTCGATACCCGGGGTGATAGGCGTGGCGGCAACGGCCAGGCCTTCAATTGGCGCCTGTTACAGCACTACCGTGGTGCCACACGTTTTTTTCTCAGCGGGGGTATCGGCCCGGAAAACATCAAGCAAGCTATGCTGGTGCATCACCCGTATTTATACGGTATCGATATCAATAGCAAAGTCGAGTCCATGCCGGGTGTAAAGGATATGAACAAAGTTCAGGAAGTAAAAAGGCAATTACAATGGTAAATTATCACGCGGACGAGTTTGGCTACTATGGCCGCTTTGGCGGTGCTTTCATTCCGGAGATGCTCTATCCTAACGTAGAGGAGCTTCGTCTGAATTACGAGAAGATTATCTCGACTGTCGACTTTCAGCAACGCTTTAATGATCTGCTGCAAAACTATGTTGGCAGGCCCACACCGCTGTATAAGGCAAAACGCCTATCAGAAAAGCATGGCTGCGAGGTGTGGCTGAAGCGCGAAGACCTATGCCACACGGGTGCCCATAAAGTGAACAACACCATTGGGCAGATATTGGTGGCGCAAGCCCTGGGTAAGAATAAAATCATAGCTGAAACCGGGGCGGGTCAACATGGGGTAGCCACCGCCACGGTGTGTGCACTCATGGGTATGGCATGCACAGTGTATATGGGGGAAGTTGACATGGCGCGGCAACGGCCGAATGTGGAACGCATGCGTATTCTTGGCGCTAAAGTAGTAGCGGCTACCAGCGGCAGCCGAACACTGAAAGATGCCACCAATGAAGCCATGCGCCATTGGATTAATCATCCTGCTGATACTCATTATATTATCGGGTCGGTGGTGGGCCCTCATCCATATCCCGATATGGTAGCAAGATTTCAATCGGTTATCAGCTATGAAATTAAGCAACAGTTACAACAGCACTACGGGCATTCTTACCCAGACTATGTATTTGCCTGTGTAGGTGGTGGCAGCAATGCCGCTGGTGCCTTCTATCATTTTTTGGCCGATGAGCAGGTACAGTTAGTGGGAGTAGAGGCCGCGGGCAAAGGCATTTCGTCTGGATACTCGGCAGCTACTACCGCGCTGGGTAAGCCAGGTGTACTGCACGGCAGTAAAACTCTTCTGATGCAGACTACAGACGGACAAGTAGTTGAGCCACACTCCATTTCGGCAGGGCTGGACTATCCCGGCATAGGGCCTTTGCACGCGCACTTGTTTGAGAGTGGACGAGGACTGTTTGTGAGTGCAACGGATGAAGAGGCCATGCAGGCGGGGATTGACCTGAGCCGCCTGGAGGGCATCATACCCGCCATTGAAACGGCCCACGCGCTTGCCGCCCTGAATCAGTTTCAATTTGACCATGACGAGGTGGTGGTGATTAACCTCTCCGGCCGCGGTGACAAAGATTTAGAAACCTATATACGTTGGGGTAGATACTGAGTGCAATGGTAAACAACAGGTTAACAAAACTTTTTGCGAAAAAAAGGCAAGATCTTCTGGCTGTCTATTATACAGCGGGCTTTCCGTCACTTGCCAGTACCGTCCAGATCGCAAAATATCTCGAGAGATCGGGTGCAGACATCATAGAGCTGGGCATGCCCTATTCCGACCCGGTTGCCGATGGGCCAACGATTCAGCAGGCAAATACAGCAGCGTTGAAAAATGGTGTTACCACGGAGTGGGTATTACAGCAGGTTGCCGAGATGCGAAAGCAGGTACAATTGCCAATCGTATTGATGGGATATCTTAATCCCGTAGTGCAATTCGGCATTGAGAGATTTATTGGGCGTGCAGCCGATGCCGGAGTTGATGGCATTATTCTGCCTGACCTCCCCATGCGAGAGTTTCAAGTCGATTTTGCCGAGCGATTACAACAAGCTGACATCAGCATCAGTTTTTTGGTAACGCCGGCCACGCCTGCCACTCGCATTGCCGATTTAGATAAAGCCACCACCGGTTTTGTGTACGCGGTGTCAAAATCCAGCACTACAGGCGGTACAGGCGGATTCACACCGGAGCAGGAGGAGTATTTTTCGCGCTTGGCGGATATGCGGCTGGCAAATCCCATACTCGTTGGTTTTGGTGTTTCCGATCGGCCGGGCTTTGAAACCGTGTGCCGCCACCACGCAGGAGCCATAGTAGGAAGTGCCTTCATTAGAATGGTGGAGCACTCGCAAGACCTGGCCTCCGACATATCCCGATTTATCAGCAGTATCAAACAACTTAATGCACAACAGATATGATTATTCAGTTGCACGGTAACATCGAACCGGCTGCAAATGCACATATTATTCGCACGGTAAACCAATTGGGTTACACCACAACAGAGGTTCATACACAGTTCGGCAGGTACATCATCGGCATCGGCAAAGCGAATTTCGACATCCGTACGGTGGGCCAATTGCCGGGCGTAATGGATGTACACCAGGTGTCGGACGACTACCAGCTGGTGTCGCGCAAATGGAAGGTTGCACCAACAACTGCGGTTGATGTAGCAGGCGAGATGGTGGGTAATGGCGGGCTTGCGCTGTTGGCCGGACCCTGCTCGATTGAAAGCGAGGAGCAGGTGGTAAGCGTTATTGAGCACCTGAGGGCCAACCAAATTCCATTTATGCGGGGTGGGGTTTTCAAGCCTCGTAGCTCGCCCTATGCCTTTCGCGGCCTTGGAATTGAGGGACTTAAAATGTGGAGCTTCCTTGCCCGCCAGGCAGGAATAAAAATTGTATCAGAGGTGATGCAGGTGAGCCAGATAGCCGACATGCATGATTATGTAGATGTGTTTCAGGTAGGTGCCCGCAATACTCAGAATTTTAACCTGCTGGATGAACTCGGTAAAGTAGATAAACCGGTCATGCTTAAGCGAGGCATATCAGGTACTATCGAAGAGTTACTTCACTCGGCTGAGTATGTTTTCTCAGCCGGCAACGAAAGAATTATATTGTGTGAGCGTGGCATCCGCACCTATGAGCGTGCCAGTCGCAACACACTCGACATTAACGCGGTACCGATTCTGAAGGACAAGACGCATCTGCCCGTGGTAGTAGATCCTTCGCATGGCATTGGCTTGCGCGATTATATTCAGCCCGTGGCGTTGGCGGCAGTGATGGCCGGAGCAGATGGAATAATGTATGAGGCACATGCCCAACCTGAACGCGCGGCCAGCGATGCACAGCAAACCGTGAGTTTCGAAGAGTCGGCACGGTTAGTGACAGCTCTTCGAAAAGCTCATAGGTTAGTCGTAACGCTCTAGCATTTAATTGCGATGGGCGATCAATACCTTCATTCGGGTGCTCACGCCACCCGATTGTAACTGAAGAATATAGAGGCCGGCTGCGAGGTCGCGCACGTTTAGCGTTTTACTCGTGCGGCCCGCTTCAATAACAGCCGCTGCACTCGATTTTCCCAGTTGGTCAATCAACTGCACCTGTACCTCCGTGGCGGCAGCCCCGGGAAGTACGATGTGCAGTGTATGGTCGGCCGGGTTCGGGTATGCCAGGGCCGACTCCAGCAGCGTGTTCTCAACACCGGTGGTAAACGACAGCGGTGGGAGTGTCTCCAAAAGAGCAGCCTGCAATACTTCTTTTACTGAAGCGCTCGTCCCACTTCGTTGCGTGGCTACATCGGCTTGCACAAAAGCTACTATCGCTAATCTGGTGGGATCAGTAACCGAGGCACGGTCTACCTCCCAAGATCTGTTAAAGGAAAGTGTCTCGCCTGTCGTCATGGCCTTACCCAGTTTCTGACCGGCCGCATTGGGCAACATCTTCCGCAGCACAAACCCTTCAGCGCCCACCTGCTTTTCAACGATGGCGATGTATACGGAGTGCTCGGCCGATATCGGATTCAACGCCCTCACGGTAACATTGGCGTTGAGCGTGCCGCTGACACCGGCAGGTGAAGTGATGGTGAGTTCCACAGGCGATGACACCAGGCTTTGCACACTAAAATTAGTCGCTGCCCAGTTGGCTAACAGGCTTCCTTCGCTATAGCCATCCAGGTAAACGCGGGGTGCGGCCGAAACTCCATAGAATGACGCGCGGGCGCTCGGATCGGCCGTATTTTGAAGATGCAGTGCATCCTGCCCCGGGAAACTGGTGTGGTACTGTATCTTCACAATTTCGGCCGGGGGGAGTGTACTGTTGAAGTTACGGAACCGCTCGTTGTTTTGCGAGGC
>Ga0224723_1002355_pt1 | contig 10518 bp, 7 predicted proteins | sample Balambano_FR2_Me_FD_161647 | JGI IMG/M metagenome (GOLD analysis project Ga0224723, IMG submission 161647) | Freshwater sediment microbial communities from Lake Towuti, South Sulawesi, Indonesia - Balambano_FR2_MetaG | ecosystem: Environmental > Aquatic > Freshwater > Lake > Sediment | place...
CTTCAAGTCGAAGATCAACTGCGCCAAATCCTCGATCGAGTAAATGTCGTGGTGCGGCGGCGGAGAAATCAAGCCTACACCGGGCGTCGAGTAGCGCACGCGCGCGATCACTTGATCCACCTTGTGACCCGGAAGCTGACCGCCTTCGCCGGGCTTCGCCCCTTGCGCGATCTTGATCTGCAACTCTTCGGCGTTCACCAAGTAGTTCGTCGTAACGCCGAATCGTCCCGACGCCACTTGCTTGATCTTCGACTTCTTCGAATCGCCGTTGTCGAGCGGGATGAAACGCTCTTCGTCTTCGCCGCCTTCGCCCGTGTTCGACCGCGCCCCGATGCGGTTCATTGCGATGGCCAGTGTTTCGTGCGCCTCCTTCGAAATCGAGCCGAAGCTCATCGCGCCGGTGGCGAAGCGCTTGACGATCTCTTTCGCCGGCTCCACTTCTTCGAGCGGAACGGGTTCCGGCGCGAACTTGAATTTCATCAATCCGCGCAGCGTGCAGAGTTGCCCGTTGCGCTCGTCGATCAGCTTCGCGTATTGCTCGTAGGTTTCGTAACTGTTCGACTTCACGGCCGCCTGCAACTTTGCGACCGTCTGCGGATTCACCAGGTGATACTCGCCCGCCGCGCGCCACCGGTAGTAGCCGCCGATATCGAGCTCGCGGTCGTCGCCGCCCACTTCCTCGAAGGCGAACGAGTGCTTCATCTGCGCCTCGCGCGCCAGCGCGACGAGGCCGACGCCGTTTACGCGCGATACGGTTCCGGCGAAGTACTTGTCGACCAGTTCTTTCGACAACCCGATCGCCTCGAAAATCTGCGCGCCGCGATAGCTTTGCAGCGTCGAAATTCCCATCTTCGAAAAGACCTTCAATAAACCCTTGCCGACGGCCTTTTTGTAGTTCTTCAACGCTTTGTCGAACGGCTGCGCGACGATTCCCTTGTTCGACAAATCCTCGATCGTCTCGATGGCGAGATACGGGTTCACCGCCGAGGCGCCGTAGCCGATCAGCACGCAGAAGTGCATTACTTCGCGCGGCTCGCCGGATTCCACCACTAGGGCTACCTGAGAACGCGTTCCTTCGCGAACCAAATGGTTGTGAACGGCGGTGAGCGCGAGCGGCGAGGGAATCGGCGCGTGCTCCTCGTCGATGCCTCGGTCGGAAAGGATGATCAGGCTATAGCCGGACTTGATTAGCAAAGACGCCCGGCGGCAAATACCCGCCAACGCCCGCTCCAATTCTTTTTCGCCGCCTTCCACGCGATAAAGCGTCGGCAAGGTGCTTGCGAGAAAGTCGCCTTGCGAAACGCGGCGTAGCTTCTCGAGATCGCGATTGGTGAGTATGGGTTGATCGAGCCGTAACGTGTGGCAATGCTGCGGAGTCTCGGCGAGAATGTTGCGCTCGTTGCCGATGTAGCTGGTCAAAGACATCACCATGTCTTCGCGAATCGGATCGATGGGCGGATTGGTGACCTGCGCGAATAGCTGCTTGAAGTAATGAAATAGCGGCTGCGGACGGTCCGACAAACATGCGAGCGGCGTGTCCGTACCCATGCTGCCGATGGGTTCCTCGCCGCCGTTCGCCATCGGCGCGAGCACCATCTGCAAATCTTCCTCGTTGTATCCGAAGCACCGCTGCCGCTGGAGCAACGTCTCTTTCTCGAACGCGTACACGCGCGGCGGCTCCGGCAGTTTGTCGAGCGTCAGTTGCCACTCGGCGATCCACTCGGCGTAAGGGCGCCTCCGCGCCAGCCGCGTCTTGATTTCGTCGTCGGGGATGATGCGCTGTTCGGCGAGATCGCAGAGCAGCATCTTGCCCGGCTGCAAGCGGCCCTTTTCCAGAACGTCTTCGGGCGCGATCGGCAGCACGCCCGTTTCGGACGCCATGATCAACTGCCCGCTCTTCGTCACCAGATACCGTGCGGGCCGCAGGCCGTTGCGGTCGAGCGTCGCGCCGATCATTCGCCCGTCGGTAAACGCTACCGCCGCCGGGCCGTCCCACGGCTCCATCAACGAGCCGTGATACTCGTAGAACGATTTTTCCTCGGGGGGCATCGTGGGGTCGCCTTCCCACGCCTCGGGAATCAACATCGCCATCGTGTGCGGTAACTCGCGCCCGGCGAGCGTCAGCAGTTCCACCGCGTTGTCGAGGCACGCCGAATCGCTCTGTCCGGCGCGAATAATCGGAAAGATTTCCTTTAACTCCGGCCCGAATTTGTCCGACGCCATCACTTCTTGCCGGGCATGCATCCAGTTGACGTTGCCGCGCACGGTGTTGATTTCTCCGTTGTGGCAGACATATCGGTACGGATGCGCTAACTGCCATGTCGGAAACGTGTTCGTCGAAAAGCGCTGGTGCACCATCGCGAGCGCGCTCTCCGTTTCCGGGTCGGCCAAATCGCGATAAAACTTGTCGATCTGAGGCGCGAGCAACAAACCCTTGTACACAATGGTCCGGCACGATAGCGACGGCATATAGAAAAAATGCTTGTCGTGCAAATCCGACGACCAGATCGCCGTTTCCGCTTTCTTGCGAACCAGGAAAAGCCGCCGCTCGAAGTCGTCGTCGCTCGGGCAATCGCCGCATGTCAGAAACACTTGCTCGATGTACGGTTGCGAATCCCGAGCCAAGCGGCCGATCGCGTTCGAGTCGATCGGCGTGTCTCGCCAGCCGAGCACGGTCAAACCTTCCTCGACGGCGATCCTTTCGAGGTGCCCTTTGCAGACTAGCCGCTGCTGCCGGTTTACGGGCAAGAAGCACATGCCCACGCCGTAACGTCCCGGCGAAGGAAGATCGAAACCGAGCCGCGAGCACTCGCGCAAGAAGAACTTATGCGGAATCTGGATCAGGATTCCCGCGCCGTCGCCGGTGTCGGGATCGCAACCGCAAGCGCCGCGGTGGGTCAGGTTCTCGAGAATCTGAATGCCGTCGGCGACGATCGAGTGAGATTTCGTTCCGTCGATGTTGACGATGAATCCGAGTCCGCAAGCGTCGCGCTCGTTTTCGGGTCGATACAGACCTTCGGGGCGTGGAAGGGCGGGGTCCATGGGTATCTTGAAGGATCGCAAAACTCCCTTATGATATGCAAGCTACGATAAGTAATCGTGATAGAAGACTTTTTACTCTTTCGGGATGTCGCCGAAAACCGCAATTTCACCCGCGCGGCGGAGTTACATGGCGTCAGCCAAGCGGCGGTAAGCCAAAGAGTTAAGGCGATCGAAGACCGGCTGCACGTCAAGCTGATCGACCGCTCGCGCCGCCCGTTCGATTTGACCGCGGCCGGTGAGACTTATCTTCGACTTTGCCAGGACATGACGCGCCGCTACGAGGCCTTCGAGCGCGATTTACGCCGCCTCAAGCGCGCCAAGCACGAGCCGGTCCGGATGGCGGCGATCTATTCGATCGGCTTGAGCGAAATGGTTTCGCTGCAACTCGAGTTGCGGCGTCGACATCCGCAGAGCCGGCTGGTGGTCGAGTATCTGCGGCCGGACCGCGTGTACGACGCCGTCGCGCTTGGCGAAGCGGACCTGGGTCTAGTCAGCTACCCGCGCCAGGAGCGCGGTCTCGAAGTGATCGCTTGGCGCGAAGAGGAGATGGAGTTGGCGGTCAAACCCAATCATCCGCTGGCGCGCCACGCCTACGCCACCCCGGAGCAGCTTAAGAACCGCGAGTTCGTCGCCTTTGACGAGGACCTGCCGATCCATCGGCACATCCACCAATACTTGGCGCAACGGGGTGCGACGGTAAACGAAGTGCTGCACCTCGATAACGTCGATTCCGTGCGCGAGGCCGTTTCGCAAGGCGTCGGCGTCGCCATCATTCCGTCGGTGGCGATTCGCCAATGGCAGGACCGCTTGACCGGCATTCCCCTGCGGCCGGGATTGCGCCGCCCGCTCGGCATTATCCGCCGCGCCGGTCCGCCCAGCGAGACGGTGAAGACTCTGCTCGAGTTACTTTTGCGCAACCACGGCGCGCTCCGCCTCCAGTAGCTGCACTTTGCGCGACAAGCCCCAACGGTAGCCGCCGAGCGAGCCGTCGGAGCGCACGACGCGATGGCACGGCACGGCCACCGCGACCGGATTCGTCGCGCAGGCGTTCGCCACCGCGCGCACGGCTTTCGGGCGTCCGGCTTCCTTCGCCACCTCGGAATACGTGCGAGTTTCGCCGTAGGGGATCTTCGTCAGAATGTCCCAAACCTTGCGCTGAAACACCGTCGCCCGGATGTCGAGCGGCAGCTTCAACGCCCGCTCCTCGCCCGTCAAATGGCGGTTCAGTTGTTCCACCCATCCCATCAGCGGAACGTCGTCGCGCTCGATTTCGGCGAACGGAAACTCGTTCTTCAGCGACCGTTCGAGATCGTCCACCTTATCGCCGAACCGTGTCGCGCACACGCCTTTCCCGGTCGCCGCCACCAGCATTTTTCCGAGCGGCGAATTCACCACCGAAAATCGAATGCGCTCGCCCAGGCCTCCGTTGCGATACGCGCGGGGCGTCATGCCGAGTTCTTTATTCGACGTCTCGTACAGGCGGCTCGACGACCCGTAGCCCGCATCCACCATCGCGCGGGTTACGGAATGTCCGGCCTTCAAGCCTTTCTTCAGTTCGCGTACTCGGCACAAACCGGCGTACCCGCGGGGCGTCATGCCGGTCGTCTTCTTGAACTCGCGCAGCAGATGGAACCGGCTCAACTTCGCGAGCCTCGACAACACGGCGAGCGACGGCGGCTCTTCGGCGTTGGCTTCCAGGTGGCGGCACACGCGCAGAATCGCGTCCTCGGTGCGGGTGACGGTCTCTTTCGGATGGCACCGCTTGCAGGCGCGAAAGCCGGAGCCCTCCGCTTCGTCGCAACTCGCGAAGTAACGAATGTTCTCGGGCTTCGGCCGCCGCGACGGGCAGCCGGGACGGCAATAAATCTTGGTGCTGGTGACGCCGTAGAACATTCTCTGCATAGTCCAAGATTACGGACGCGCGAAGCGCAAAGCTATCCGCCGATTGCGGTCAATAGCCGATTAATTGTTGATCTGACGCGCCGCTTGCCCGGTGTAACGATCGCCGACAACCGGAATCGCGGAGGCGGCCCGCGTGAATTCGCTCAGTTCCGCGGGGGTGAACCGGAACTCGGCGGACAGCAGGTTTTCCCGAAGATGCGCCAGCTTCGTGGTTCCGGGAATGGGTACAATCCAAGGCTTTTGCGCCTGCAACCAAGCCAAAGCCACCTGCGCGACGGTCAACCCCCGCTGGTTGCCGAAGGACGCGAGCAGGTCGATCATCGCCCAATTCGCCTTGATCGCGTCCGGCTGGTAACGCGGAAGCGTCGCGCGATTGTCGTTGTCTGGATTGAATTTCGTCCGTTCGTTGATAAGGCCGGTCAAGTAGCCCCGGCACAGCGGACTGTACGGAACGAAGCCGATCCCCAACTCCTCGCACGTCTTCAGGACCGACTGTTCCGGCCCGCGCCAAAGCAGCGAGTACTCGCTCTGAACCGCCGTCAGCGGCTGCACCGTATGGGCCTTGCGAATCGTCTCCGCGTTCGCTTCGCTCAATCCGAAGCGGCGAACTTTACCTTCGGCGATCAGGTCCTTGACCGTCCCCGCCACATCCTCGATCGGCACCTGCGGGTCCACGCGATGCTGATACAGCAAGTCGATATGATCCGTTCTCAATCGCCGCAAGGACTGCGCGACAACCTGCCGGATATGGGTCGGCTTACTGTTCAATCCGGCCATTTGGCCGTTTTCGATGTTGAACCCGAACTTGCTGCAAACCAGAACGTTCTTGCGGATCGGAGCCAGCGCCTCTCCCACTAGATCCTCATTGGTGAACGGCCCGTAGACTTCGGCCGTGTCGAACAGTGTCACACCCCACTCGGCCGCCCGACGAATCGTCTGGATCATCGCGCCTCTGTCCGGGATGAAGCTCCGGTGATAACTCATCCCCATACAACCCAGCCCCACCGCCGGCACGGTCAGGCTTTGGTTCCCGGTCCCCAACGTGCGCATGCCGACTCCTCCGGTTGGATTGGACGCTGCCGTTTGCGCGGGAATTGCGGCTTCGGTCGCGAGTAACGAAGCGCTCACGGCGCCTGCGGTTGCGAGAAAAGTCCGCCTGCTTTCGCTCGTGGACTCGTTAGCGTTCATCGTCGTTTCACCTCGCTGGGAAATCGAATTTCGACGATTCCCAAGCTTAGGGTAGTTAACTCACAACGCGATTTCAATAAGCCCGAATTCGATGATCGGTGAATGTCAGATGCGGAGCCGGGTTCGACTTCGGCATATGGCAACCCACGCAATCCGTTTTGCATTTCCGCGAACGCGTCGAATGGCACCCGGCGCATTTCGACGCGTAGAACGCCGGATCGTTCCTTACCGCGGGTGCGTGCGCGTCGTGGCACGTCGCGCAACTCAGTTTGCCGGACTTTTGGAAACACGCGCTTGCCATTAATCCTACCGGCTGAAAGCGCACGCTTAGAGGATCGTCGAGTTCAGGCTCCCGCGACGCTCCCGTGGCGGGCGGCGTCCGGTGGCACTCGCCGCACACCTGCACTTGTTGTTTCGCGCCGAAACGTCCGCTATTCAAAATGTTTTTGGGTGATGGCGTTGCCGAGTGCGCCGCGCCCGGACCATGGCAGCGCTCGCATTGCACCCCCGCAACCATCGTCGAAAGATCGGGACCGGTGCGCACTCCGGTCGCGTGGCAAGAAAAGCAGCGCTCCGCGTCGCGCGGCGATTGAACCACTCCTCGCTCGTCCGCATGCCCGGGCGTACGGTCCAGCCGGCGAGTGTCCGTGAACCATGTCCGTGGACCCTCTACCCACCGGCCGTTCTGGAACTCGAGCGGCGTACGTCCGTAGTGGCCGCCGCCGAAAACCCAACGTGTGGCATCGCCGAATAACCGCCGGTCTTCCTCCGCCGCCGCTTGTAACGCACGCGCGTGCGGCGATCGCGAATGCTTTGCCCCCTGGTCCGCGTGGCACTCGGCGCAGCGGGCGTTGCCCGCATATTGCGCCAGAAACGCCACGGCGAACCACATGAGCTAGTCGGCGGACGGCTTCGCGGGAGCGGGACGCCCGTCGGGTGCGCGACGCTCGCCCGGTTTCGGTAGCGGCTTACGCGCGAGTTTCTCTTCGCGCGTGGCCGTGTGATAGACGAACGACGCCACGATCGCCGACATCTGCTTCATGTCCTCCGGCACGATGCGGTCGTAGACGTCCATGTTCGAGTGGTGCGTGCGCGTCTGATACTCGATCGGGTCTTGAATGAACTGGAAGCCCGGCAGTCCCACGGCGTCGAACGCCAAGTGATCCGTACCGCCGGTGGTGCGAATTGAAACCGTCGTGGCTCCCAAATCCTTGAACGGCGCAAGCAGCGCTTCGAATACCGGCCTCAGCATGGTGTTGCCTTGCAGGTAAATTCCGCGAATCTTTCCGGTGCCGTTGTCGATGTTGTAGTAGCCCGCGAGCTTCGCGTGCTCCGCCTTCAAGTCCATCTTTTCCGGATCGGCGAAATGCTCCTTCACATACGCGCGCGAACCGAGCAGCCCCTGCTCCTCGCCGCTCCACAAACCGATGCGAACGGTGCGGTCCATCTTCAAGTCGAGCGCCTTCAAAATCCGCATCACCTCGAGCATGATCGCCGAACCCGCCGCGTTGTCCGTCGCTCCGGTCGCGCCATGCCAGCTATCGAGGTGGGCGCCGATCATCACCACTTCGTCGCGCTTCCCCGTGCCCGGAATCTCGCCGATCACGTTATACGTGTAGTCTTCGCCGTTGTGAAACTTCGCCGCGAGATCGACTTCGAGCTTCACTGGAATGCCCGCCTCTGTGAGCCGCACGACGCGGTTGTACTGCTCGGCGGCGATCACCATCATCGGCGGAGGCGTCGTGCGCTTCGGATCGTTGTTGCCTCCCGACGTGGCGAACATCGTACCGCCGTCGTTGCGGGTGCCCATGGTAACGACGGCCAGCACGCCTTCGTCCTTGAAGAACTGGTTGCGCTTGTTCACGAACTCGCGCACCTTCGCCATATCGAGCGGTTGCCCCGGCGCGATTCCCGGCATCGGCCCCGAAGGCGTTTGGTTCCGCGCGGCGGCGGGCAACGCGGCGGGGTCCATGGCGCGCTCGATCAACTCGGCGTCGCTCCAACGCTGCATCGAAGGCTTATCCTGCGGCGACAGATCTTTCTTCGCGTCGACGAACACGATCTTGCCGCGCAACTTTCCTTTGTACTTTTCGAAATCGGGTTCCAATCGGATCGTGGCCTGCACTACGTCGCCCTTGACCGGACCGTTGGTCGGCTCGCACCATGCCAGCGGGAATCCGATTAGAGGCATGTAGTTCGGCTCCACCATGTGGGCCGAAAACTTCGAGTAAGACCAACCCCGCCCGAACGGTCCCCACTTTTCGAGTTTCGACTCGGTGACGCCCATATCCGCCAGACGCTTCACGGCCCAGTTCGCCGCGTTCAGATACTCGGGCGTGCCCGTTAATCGCGGACCGCTGACGTCGGTGAGATAGAAGATGTGCTCCATCACCCTCGACCGCTCGAACGCTTCTTGCCGGATTTTGTGAACGACTTCCAGATCGACTTTCTCCTGAGCGCCCAGCGACGGAGCCACGGCGAGAACCAATGCGAGAGCGGACGAAAGTGTACGCACCATAACAAGGCAGAATAACAGTTGGATGTCCGCCCCGCGTAGAATCACGATTTCGAAGGAGAACTACCTCAAGACCATCGCCGAGGCCGAGGCCGAGGGCGAGGAGGTGATCGCCGCGACGCTGAAGCGTTGGCTGGGTGTCACCGCTCCGGCGGTGGGGATGGCGATCCGCCGCCTAGGCCGCGACGGTCTTCTGCGTGTCGCCCGCGGCGGCCGCATTACGCTCACGGCGGAAGGACGCGCCATCGCGAACCGCTTACTCTATCGTCACTACTTGATCGAGCGCATGCTCACCGAAACGTTCGGAATGCCTTGGTATTTGGTGCACGATGAAGCGGAACAGTTGGAGCACGCCGTCAGCGCCGACTTTGAACGCCTTCTGCGGGAGAAGCTGGGCGACGATCGCGCCTGTCCGCACGGACACGGCGTAGCGCTCGAAACTTCGGAGGATCGCCGTCGCCGGGGTCTGGTTCCGCTTACCGAACTCGCCGGGCGAGGAACGGTCGAATGCGTCTACGAGCGCGATCGCGAGCTTCTCGTCTACCTCGACGGCTTCGGCATCCGCCCCGGCGCTCGCGTGGCGATGATCGAGCGGAACTACGACGAGACGTCCATCGTCGAAGCGGGACGGCGGAAATGCCCTCTAGGCCGAAAGTCGACGGATCGCGTTTGGGTGCGGCCGGAGTAATCGGCTACACGCCGACCAATTGGCTGAAGTAGGCGATCGTCTCCGAAATCCCTTCGCGCAAGCCTACCTTCGGCGACCATCCGAGCAGTTCCTGCGCGCGAGTGATATCCGGCTTGCGGCGCTTGGGGTCGTCCTCCGGCAGTTCGCGGAAGACGATCCTCGAAGACGTTCCCGTCATCTCGCGAATGGTCTCCGCGAACTCGAGCATCGTCATCTCCGCGGGATTGCCCAGGTTTACCGGTTCCCGCACGTCCGATTCGTACAGCCGGACCAAGCCGTCCACCAAGTCGCTCACGTAGCAAAAACTGCGGGTCTGTGTCCCGTCGCCGAACACCGTAATCGGTTCTCCGCGCAGCGCCTGATCGAGAAATGCGGGTACGACGCGCCCGTCGTTCAACTGCATTCGCGGGCCGTAGGTATTGAAAATCCGCGCGATCGCCGTCCGCACACCGTGAACGCGATGGTAGGCCATCGTAATCGCTTCGGCGAAGCGCTTCGATTCGTCGTAGCAGGATCGCGGACCCACCGGGTTCACGTTGCCCCAATACTCTTCCGTTTGCGGGTGTACTAGCGGGTCGCCGTACACCTCACTGGTTGAGGTCAGCAGAAAGCGCGCGTCGTGACGCCGGGCCAGTTCCAGCAGATTCTTCGTCGCGGTTGACCCGGTTTCGAGAGTCTCGATGGGATGCTTGAGATAGTCCACAGGACTTGCGAGCGAGGCCAGATGGAATACGCCGTCTACCGGACGCCCGTCGATCGCTCGGTCCCAACCGGGCTGGGTCACGTCGGAATGCGCGTAGCGAAAGCGCTTGTTGCGCCGAAGTTGTTCGAGGTTCTCTTCCGAACCGGTGATGCAGTTATCGATCCCCGTTACTTGATGTCCGTCGGCGATCAAGCGGTCGCAGAGGTGGGAGCCGATGAATCCGGCGGCGCCCGAAACGACTATGTGCGGCATGCGGTCACAAACCCCTTATTGTAATAGAGATGGTCCAACCGCTGTTGGTCGAGAAGCTGCTCTTGGTCTGCCTGATGGCGGTCTCGCTCGGGTTGTTCGCGCACCGATTTTTGCCCATCCTTCGCCGGATTCGCGATTCGAAACCGGACGCGGATTTCCGGCTCCGACCGATCGGCCGGCGGATTCGCGATTTCGTGTGGGAAGTGCTCTGCCAAGGCCACGTGATCG
>Ga0224723_1002356_pt1 | contig 10517 bp, 7 predicted proteins | sample Balambano_FR2_Me_FD_161647 | JGI IMG/M metagenome (GOLD analysis project Ga0224723, IMG submission 161647) | Freshwater sediment microbial communities from Lake Towuti, South Sulawesi, Indonesia - Balambano_FR2_MetaG | ecosystem: Environmental > Aquatic > Freshwater > Lake > Sediment | place...
CATCTTTGCCCACGATTTGCAGCGTCCTGGCGTACAACTCTGGTGTGGCATCGCCCAGCACATCGACCGGGTTGCCATGACTCCACGCCGAAGGCAAGATATTGTTGAGTTCGTGAATGGTGTCGCTGCTGATTTCCGCAAGCGCGCCGCCGCCGCCGATCAGCGCATCGGTCGCCAGCACGCCCGGTCCGCCCGCATTGGTGATGATCGTCAGCCGATTGCCTTTCGGGCGCGGCTGCTTTGCCAGCACTTCTGCCATATAGAACACATCGCTGATGCGGTCTACACGCAGCACGCCCGAACGCCGGAATGCGGCATCCAGCACATCATCGCTGCCTGTCAGCGAACCGGTGTGCGATGCAGCAGCGTGTGCGGCGGCTTCGGTGCGCCCTGCTTTGATGATGATGATCGGCTTGCGCAGGGCAACTTCGCGCGCCGCCGACAAAAACGCGCGCGCATCGCCAACCGACTCCATGTAAATGACGATACTTTCGGTCGCGTCGTCCTGACCGAGATAATCGATCAGGTCACCCCATCCGACATCGAGCATCGTGCCGACCGAGATGAACGCGCTGAAGCCAACATTCTGACTGCGACTCCAGTCCAGAACCGATGTAAGCAGTGCGCCGCTTTGACTGATGAAGGCAACCGCGCCAGGACGGGCGATGCCATCGGCAAACGTCGCGTTCATCCCGGTGATCGGGCGCATGACGCCGAGACAGTTCGGTCCGATCACGCGCATCCCGCCTTTGCGCGCTTCCGCCAACACTTCACCTTCCAGCGCCGCACCTTCCGCGCCGACTTCCTTGAAACCCGCCGAAATGATGATCGCGCCTTTGATGCCCAATTCGACGCATTCGCGGATCAGGTTGGGGACGCTCCTGGCTGGCGTGACGATGACGGCGAGGTCTACGTTGTCGGGAATGTCCTTAAGACTGGCGTAAGCACGCACCCCTAAAATACTGTTGCGTTGTGGATTGACCGGATAAACCGTGCCGCCGAACGGGCTGCTGATCAGATTCCAGAAAATGGTACGCCCCACGCTGCCGACTCGTTCGGTCGCACCGACGACAGCGACGTTTTGCGGCGAAAAGATCGCATCCAAACCGGTGGGAATTTTCGTAAGGATCGTTGTCGATGGGGCAGGTTGAGTCATCAAAACACCACGCCTCTTGAGGTCAGAATCGCCAGATGTTGGGATCATAACGCGAGTGCGGGATAATCACCATGAGTCACATGGGCTAATGAGAAGGAGCATGATCATGCAGCTTGGGTTGGTAGGTTTGGGCAAGATGGGCGGCAATATGAACATCCGGCTGCGGCAGGGTGGACACGACATGATCGTATACAACCGCAGCATCGAACCTGTTGAAGCGGCTGTCCGGGTCGGCTCCGTCGCGTCTACCGGGCTGGCGGATATGGTGAGTAAAATGGCTGCGCCGCGCGCCATCTGGTTGATGCTCCCGGCAGGCGACCCGACCGAAAATGCCATTCATGAACTCATGGACTTGATGTCGCCTGGCGACATCATCATCGATGGCGGTAACAGCAATTATCATGATACGCAGCGCCGCGCCGACATGGTCAAAACGCGCGGGTTACACTTCGTCGATGTCGGCACGAGCGGCGGCATCTGGGGTGTGACCGAAGGCTATGCCATGATGATCGGCGGTGAAAAAGAAGCCGTTGAACGTCTGCGTCCGATTTTCGAGACGCTTGCGCCAGCGCCCGATAAAGGGTGGGGACACATGGGTCCGAGCGGCGCGGGTCACTTCGTCAAGATGGTGCATAATGGCATCGAATATGGCATGATGCAGGCATACGCCGAAGGCTTCGAGATCATGGCGAAAAAGACCGATCTTCAGCTCGATGTCGCGCAGATTGCCGAATTATGGCGCTACGGCAGTGTCGTGCGCTCGTGGCTGCTCGATTTGAGCGCGCGCGCCTTGAACGACAACCCAACGCTCGACGGCATTGCGCCGTTCGTGCCAGACAGCGGCGAAGGGCGTTGGACGGTGCAGGAAAGTATCGATCTCGATGTGCCTGCGCCCGTCATCACGCTTTCGCTGATGATGCGTTTCGTCAGCCGTCAGACCGACAGCTTCGCCGCCAAACTGCTCAGCGCTATGCGTAATCAGTTCGGCGGACATGCGATCAAGAAGCAGGAATAACATTACGATGTCACTGACCACTTCAATCGTGATCTTCGGCGCGTCCGGCGATTTGACCAGCCGTAAACTGCTGCCCGCCTTGTTCAAGCTGTACCAGAAAAAGCGGCTGCCAGACGATATTCATGTCATCGGGTTTGCGCGCCGCCCCTATTCGCATGACGACTTTCGCGCGTTGATGCGCGATGCTGTCGCCAAAGCGGAGGGCGCAGCATTCGATTCAACCGCATGGGAAGCATTTGCCCCGCGCATTGGGTATGTCAAAGGCGACCTGGAAACCCGCGATGATTTTCGCGCGCTCGATAAATTCTTGTGTCAGCACGAAAGCACAGGCGCAAATCGTCTGTATTATCTTTCCACCGCGCCGAATTATTACGGCGCGATTGTCGAACATCTGGCGGCTTTAGGCATGACGACCGAAGAAGATGGCTGGCGGCGCGCGGTGATCGAAAAACCGTTTGGCGTCGATCATCAATCCGCGATGGCGCTCAACCAGATCGTGCATAACGCCTTCAAAGAAAATCAGGTGTATCGCATCGATCACTATCTGGGCAAAGAGACGGTGCAGAACCTTCTGTTCGTCCGCTTCGCCAATGCCATCTTCGAGCCGATCTGGAATCGCAACTATATCGATCATGTCCAGATCACGGTTGCCGAATCGGTCGATGTCGAACATCGCGGCGGGTATTATGATGGTGCAGGCGTACTGCGCGATATGTTCCAGAATCATCTGCTGCAACTGCTGTGCCTGACAGCGATGGAACCGCCGACGACGATGGACGCGACGGCGCTTCGCAATGAAAAGGTCAAAGTCCTGAATGCCATTCGCACACCATCGGCTTCTGAAACTGTGCGCGCGCAGTACGACGGCTATCGTGCCGCAAGCGGCGTCGCGCCGAATTCGCAAACGCCGACATATGCCGCGCTCAAACTGTTTGTCGATAACTGGCGCTGGCAGGATGTGCCGTTTTATCTGCGCAGTGGCAAGGCATTAGCCGCCAAAGCGAGCGAAATTGTGGTCACTTTTCGGCGTCCGCCGCACTTGTTCCTCAATCTGCCACCTGGTGAACGGCTGCCGCCGAACATATTGTCGCTGTGCATTCAGCCAGATGAAGGCATTCACTTACAATTTCAGGCGAAAGTGCCGGACAGCGTGAGCGATACCAACGCCGTCGATATGACCTTCCATTATGACGGGGCGTTTGGCGGTGTTGAAATTCCCGAAGCCTATCAACGGTTATTGATGGATGCGATTTCGGGGGATGCGTCGCTGTTCACGCGCGAAGACGAGGTCATGCTGTCCTGGAAGCTGATCGATTATATTCTGCGGGGCTGGAATGCGCCGGGTGCGCCGCCCTTGGCAAGCTATACCCCGCGAAGCTGGGGTCCCGCCGAAGCCGATCAACTGCTCGGCGCAGATGGGCGCGAATGGGGTATCCATTGTGGAGGTCATGGCTGATGCCGCTCGATGTCCGTTTCTACCCTTCTATGCTGGCGCTCAATCAGGCAGTGTGCGATCACATCGTCGATATTGCCGAACGCGCCATCACGACGCGCGGGCGTTTCACCCTTGCGCTTTCGGGTGGCAGCACCCCGAAGCCGATTTACGAACTGCTCGCGTCGCGCGATTATGCCGATACGATGAATTGGACGTTCGTACACGTGTTTTGGGGCGATGAACGCTGCGTGCCGCCGACCCACCGCGACAGCAATTATCATATGGCGCGCGAAGTACTGCTCAACCGCGTCAAAATTCCGTTGGCAAATTTGCATCGCATTCAGGGCGAAACAGAACCGGAAAAATCTGCCGCCCTTTACGACGCAGAACTGCGCGATTTCTTCATCAAACGCATGAATTCATCGCGCCCGCGTTTCGATCTGATCCTGCTTGGGATGGGCGCAGATGGACATACCGCGTCGCTGTTTCCACAGACCCCCGCCATCCACGAAACACAACGGTGGACGATGGCGCAGTATATCGAAAAGCTCGGTTCATGGCGTATCACGCTGACGCCGACGGTCATCAACGCAGCAGCGAATGTGTTTTTCGTGGTGACGGGCGATGACAAAGCACAAACCGTCAGGCGCGTGCTGAACGACCCGTACAACCCGGATGAATTGCCGGCACAGATTGTCAAGCCCACCGACGGCGTGCTGCGCTGGTATCTGGATAGTGGTGCAGGACACGCACTACAGGATCATTCAATCGTGCAAGCCGAGTAAACAAAGTGGCGTCATTGTGCCAGGATGTCCGCCAGCTTGAACAACTCGGCGTCGATGCCTTTCGTGCGCCCGATCACCTGCTCATAGGGGGTGGTGGCAATCGCGCTCCTGATCAACCCGACCACGCAGCCGTGTTCGCCGTTGATCAACCGTTCCGCCGCCGCCGCCCCCAACCGGGTCGCCAGGGTGCGGTCGAATGCCTGCGGCGCGCCGCCGCGCTGTACATGACCGAGCGTGATCGCGCGCATTTCAAACCCGGTATCGTGCTGGATACAGTACGCGATCAACGCCTCGCTGTTATATTTCGCGCCTTCTGCCACCACCACGATCCCGTTGGTTTTGCCCCGCGCATAGCTCGCCTGCAATTTTTCGACCAGCGCGCGCGGCTCGAAGTCGTATTCCGGGACGACAATTGCCTCCGCGCCGCCCGCGATTCCCGCCATCAACGCCAGATACCCGCAGTCCCGCCCCATCACTTCGACCAGAAACGCACGTCGGTGCGACGACGCTGTGACCTTCAACCGATCAATCGCTTCCAGTGCGATATTGAGTGCGGTATCGACGCCAATCGTGATATCTGAACCGATCAGGTCGTTATCGATGGTGCTGGCGACACCGATTGTCGGGAAGCCCATCGCATCCAATGCTGCCGCGCCTGTCTGTGACCCGTTGCCGCCGATCACGACGATCCCTTCAATGCCGATTGCGGCAAGATTTTGTAATGCACCGCGTCGTACCGTTTCATCTTTGAATTCAGGGGCGCGTGCGCTGCCCAGCATCGTGCCGCCCAACTGAATGATGCCGCCGACATCGCGGGCGCGCATCGGCTCAATATTGTTCTCGATCAAACCGGCGTAGCCATTGCGAACGCCGAATACTTCCGTGCCGTAATGCAGCCCAACACGCACCACCGCGCGGATGGCAGCATTCATGCCTGGTGCATCGCCGCCGCTCGTCAGCACTGCAATCTTTTTCAGCATGGCGTTCATCCTTTGAGATCGGTTGATCACTTCCTGCATCATAATGGCTGATTGTAGCGTGTCTGTCATGCGCCGCTTGTACGGTTTAACGGTTTCATAACACACTGGCGTTACGGTTAATCGAATCATTGACCTTTACACTGGAGTTTGACCGATGGCTGCCATCGATGCGGGTTTTTCAACCGCGCCGCCGATTGACGATGCGACGTATAAACGACGTGTGCGCGCGTGGACGTTGTACGATTGGGCGAACAGCGCCTTTGCCACCACGATTTTGGCGGCGGTGCTGCCTGTTTACTTTAGTCAGGTTGCGGGATCGACGCTGCCGAGTGAAGCGACCGCGACCGCGTACTGGAGCGTCAACCTGAGTCTGTCGCTGTTGATCACGGCACTGCTCGCGCCAATTCTGGGGACGATCAGCGATGTGGCGCGTGGCAAAAAACGATTTCTGGCGCTGTTCACCGCGATGGGCGTCATCGGTACGGGGTTACTGATCCTGATCGGTACGGGCGATTGGGTGCTGGCGTCGATCTTTTTCATCTTCGGTCGCATCGGTTTCGTCGCAGCATACACGTTCTATGATGCGCTGCTGCCGCACGTCGCCAAACCGCAGGATCAGGACATCGTTTCGGCGCGCGGTTACGCGATGGGATATTTAGGCGGCGGGCTGCTGCTGGCGGTCAATATCGTCATGATCTTCACCATCGGCAGCGAGTGGGGGTCACGCTTGTCATTTCTGAGCGTGGCGATCTGGTGGGCGGTCTTTTCGATCCCGTTGTTCCGTACCATCCCGGAACCCGCCAGCGCCAGCGCCAAACTCGCGCCCGGTGAAACGGTGATCGGCGTCAGCGTCAAACGCCTGATCGCCACCTTCCGCGATATGCGGCATTACAAAGAACTGTTCAAATACCTGGTCGCGTCCCTGATCTACAACGACGCCATCGGGACGATCATCGGTGTAGCGACGATTTACGGCGCGGAACTCGGTTTTGGCACGATTGAACTGATTCTCGCGCTGCTGCTGGTACAGTTCGTCGGGATTCCGTTCAGCCTGATTTTCGGACGTCTGCCCAGCCAGGAAGAAAAGCGCCGCCCGTTGTATCTGGCGTTCATCGTGTTCAACATCATCGTGCTGCCCATTACGGGGATCATGTTACGTACCGTACTCCCCATCGATGTATCCGGCGATCAACCTCCGTCGTATGTTTCGACCGCTGATGCGGTGGGCGAAGGCGTGTATACGGTTGGTGCGGGGGAATCGCCGTTGGTGTATGTTGGAACATGGGCAAACGAAACGGTGGACTCGGCATTGACTGGGACGGCGGATGATATCGTATACGCCAACAGCGCAGCATCCGGCGATGCGATTGAGCTTGTCTTCAACGGTCAACAGGTTTCAGTCACTTTTGCCGGGCGCCCCGATGGGGGACGTTTCAGGGTGGAAATCGACGGTTCGCCTGTGCTGAATGACGATGGCGACGCGATCATCGTCGATACGCGAAGTGAAACGGTGCGCTATGGATTGAGCGAAGTATTCACGGCTGCGCAGCCGGGACAGCATGTCGTGACGTTGTCGCATGTTCAGCCCGAAGACACGACCGTCACCACACTGTCCATCGCGCAGCTCACCGTTTTGGAACCCGTGCGCGAAAATAGTTTGCCGATCATCATCGGATTGCTCGCTGCCGTACAGGTGATCGGTGTGGTCTTTGCATTGGTGTTTGGGCGCGCGCTGTTCACCCGTTTGGCAGCGTCGCTCGATACCCGCCGGAGCATTTTGCTTGCGCTCGTGGTGTATACCGTCATCGCCGTGTGGGGATATGTCCTCAATTCGACCATCGAATTCTGGTTTTTGGCGTGGATGGTCGCTATCGTGCAGGGCGGGTCACAAGCGCTCAGCCGCAGCCTGTACGCGAGCATGTCGCCAAAAGCGAAAAGCGGCGAATTTTTTGGATTGTACGGCATCATGGAACGCTTCTCCTCGATTTTGGGTCCGCTGTTGTTCGCGCTGGCGGTTGTCATTTTCGGCAGCAGCCGCCCGGCGATTATCAGCCTGATCGTGTTCTTCATCATCGGCGGCTACCTGCTCACACGGGTCAACATTGCAGAAGGGCAGCGCATCGCACGTGAAGAAGATGCAGCACTGCTCGTTCTGCCCAGCCCATGACAAACCCGTCCTATTTGCAATCCAGCACTTTTGAACCATCGGGCATAGGTCACTATGCCCTTTTGATTCGTGCGCTGTATTGCGACCATGAACTCAAGTGAAACAAGGGTTGTCTTACAGAAAGAAACAATCGTGGCGGATGAACAAGATGCGCTGCGTGTGAAAGCACTGGAAATTTACAAACGGTTGACCAGGCATTATGGCGAACGTGCGTTAGTGCCGCGTCGTGAACCGCTTCAGGAACTCATCATGACCATGCTCTCGCAGCGCACCACCTGGCAAAACGAAGCCCTGGCATTTCAGAGGATGTGGGGACATTACGGGTCATGGGAAGCGATTCGGGACGCAGATATCAACGAACTGACGGCATTGATCGCACCCTCGAATTACGCTGAAGTCAAAGCGCCGCATATCAAAGCCATCCTGGCGCGCATCATCCAAGAACAGGGCGCACCGACGATCGATTTTCTCGCCGCATTGCCGACCGAGGAGGGGCTGAACTGGCTGCTTTCACTGCCCGGTGTCGGCATTAAAACGGCATCGCTGGTGCTGCTGTTCTGTTTCAGCAAGCCGATCATGCCGGTCGATACGCACGTCCATCGAGTCAGCCAGCGCACAGGTCTCATTGATGTGAAGGTGACGCCTGAAAAGGCGCACAACCTGCTGCTCGATATGTTGCCCAATGATCCCTACTGGCTGTATAATTTCCATGTCAGCGCTATGAAACACGGGCAGCAGCTCTGTAAGTGGAGTAATCCCGTTTGCGAACGCTGCCCGTTGACAGCGCTGTGCGATTATTATCAATCGCTGCTTTCGCCAAACGTCCCGTAAATTGTAGCGATGCTGCCCTTCTCCCCTATAATCAAGCGTGTGAACTATTGATTGTTGGGGAGATGCTTTGATGTCACAAGAAACCTTCGCGCCCAATACCAACGACTGGGTGTATCCGTCACAAGCAGTCAGGCAGCACGCGCTCGTACAGGATTACGAGGCGCTTTACGCCGAAGCAAGCGGCGATTTACAGGGATTTTGGGCAAAACAGGCAGAAAATTTGCACTGGTTCGAGCGCTGGACTCAGGTGCTGGACGCCAGCAATGCGCCATTCTATAAATGGTTCGTCGGTGGCAAAACCAACATCGCCTACAACGCACTTGATCGGCATATCAAGACATGGCGCAAAAACAAACTCGCGTTGATTTGGGAAGGCGAACAGGGGGATAAGCAGACGTTCAGTTACTGGCGGCTGTATCGTGAAGTCAACAAGTTCGCCAACGTGCTGAAAAGCATGGGCGTCAAAAAAGGCGACCGCGTGACCATCTATATGGGGCGCATTCCCGAACTGGTGATGGCGATGCTGGCGTGCGCCAAAATCGGCGCAGTTCACAGCGTGATTTATGGCGGCTTCAGCGAACAGGCACTCGCAGACCGGATCGACGACGCACAAAGCCGCGTCATGATCACCTGTGATGGAGCGTGGCTGCGCGGCAGCATCGTGCCGTTGAAAGAGGTCGTCGATGCGGCAGTCAAGCGTTCGCCTGTCGTCGAGACGATCATCGTCGTCAAGCGTACCGCGCAGCCCGTTCACATGGAGCAGGGTCGGGATTACTGGTTTCATGACCTGATCAATCTGCCGATTGCCAGCGCCAATTGTCAGACCGACGTCATGGATGCCGAAGACCCGTTGTTCATCCTGTATACGAGCGGAACGACGGGGAAACCGAAAGGCGTGCTGCATACGCACGGCGGCTATTCGGTGTATACATCCACGACGTTGCGCATGGTATTCGATATCAAAGACGATGATCGCTACTGGTGCGCGGCAGACCCCGGTTGGATTACCGGACACAGCTATATCGTGTACGCGCCGTTGATTCTGGGTGCAACCAGTTTCATGTATGAAGGGGCGCCGAATTATCCATACCCGAATCGCTGGTGGAAACTGGTGGAAGAATACGGAATCACGATTCTCTACACCGCACCGACGGCGATACGCGGCTTGATGCGTTTTGGCGATGCGTGGCCCGCACGGCATGACCTGAGCAGTTTGCGCTTGTTGGGCAGCGTTGGCGAGCCGATCAACCCGGAAGCATGGCGCTGGTTCTACCGCGTGATCGGCAAGGAACGCTGCCCGATCATGGATACGTGGTGGCAGACTGAGACGGGTGGGTTCATGATCGCGCCCATGCCGTCGGTGGGTTTGAAACCCGGCTCTGCCACGCGACCTTTTCCCGGCGTGCAGGTCGATATTGTCGATGATGATGGTAACCCCGTCCCGGATGGCGCAGACGGCAACCTGGTCATCAAGGCGCCGTGGCCCGGCATGTTACGCACCGTGTACGGCGACCCATCACGTTACCAGCAGCAGTACTGGAGCAAGTACGCACAACAAGGCTGGTATCTGACGGGTGATACGGCGCGGCGCGACAAGGACGGTTATTACTGGATCATCGGACGCAACGACGACGTGATCAAGGTGAGCGGCAATCGACTAGGCACAGCCGAAATCGAGTCCGGATTGGTCAGTCATCCGTCGGTCGCGGAAGCTGCGGTGATCGGCGTGCCGGATGAAATCAAGGGGAATGTCATCTACGCCTACTGCATTCTGCGCGCCGGACATAAAGGCGATGACGGACTGCGCGAAACGCTCAAGCAGCATATCGCGCACGAGATCGGCAAAATCGCGGTGCCGCAGAAGATTGAATTTGTCGATACGCTGCCGAAAACCCGCTCCGGTAAAATCATGCGCCGCGTACTGCGCGCGCGCGCCATGGGCATGCCGGAAGGCGACTTGAGTACATTGGAAGAATGACGGCAGGGGTGACGGCAAGCGTCATCCCTGTCACCCAACGCGCGAACTTACTGCCGTTCGCGGTCGCATTTGTTGATATCGAACACCGTCGCATCCGCGCAGATCGCAGCGAGTGCGGCGGGCGTGTCGCTGCTGACGAGTTGTTCATCGCTGCCTGTCACGCTCACTAT
>Ga0224723_1002357_pt1 | contig 10517 bp, 10 predicted proteins | sample Balambano_FR2_Me_FD_161647 | JGI IMG/M metagenome (GOLD analysis project Ga0224723, IMG submission 161647) | Freshwater sediment microbial communities from Lake Towuti, South Sulawesi, Indonesia - Balambano_FR2_MetaG | ecosystem: Environmental > Aquatic > Freshwater > Lake > Sediment | place...
GAGCAGAGGCATTTGAAGCAATTACTACCATCAGTCAAATTTTTGTGCCTGTGTTTCTCTTTTCAATCGCGATCGCCTGGTTAGCAGCAGGACGGGTTCTATCCCCACTGCGCGACCTGACAGCGACAGCTCACACAATTAGCGAAACAGATTTGACGCAGCGCCTACCTGTGAATGGCAAAGGTGAACTGGCAGAACTTGCGCTCACCTTTAACGACATGATGGATCGGTTGGAAACCGCCTTCGCCACCCAGCGGGAATTTGTCAATGATGCCGGACATGAACTCCGTACACCCATCACGATCATTCGTGGCCACTTGGAACTGATGGGGGACGACCCGCAGGAGCAGGAAGAAACCCTGCAACTGGTCATGAGCGAACTCGATCGTATGAGCCGCATGGTAGATGACCTGATTTTACTGGCAAAAGCAGAACGCCCTGACTTTTTGCAACTGGAAGCCGTTGACGCAGGGGAACTAACGAACGAACTATACGTCAAAGCAACTGCCCTGGCCAAACGAAACTGGCAACTGGAAAACGTTGCAAAAGGCCGCATTGTGGTTGATCGTCAACGGATTACAGAGGCAGTTATGAATTTGGCACAAAACGCCACCCAACACACTCAGGAGGTCGATACGATTACCATCGGCTCTGGCATTGCCAAAGGCAAAGTCCGATTCTGGATCCGTGATTCAGGTGAGGGCATTCTTGACTCTGAACAGCAACGAATCTTTGAGCGATTTGCTCGTGTTTCTAGCAGTCGTCGCCGTTCCGAAGGAGCCGGATTAGGTCTTGCTATCGTCCGCGCGATCGCCGAAGCGCATGGCGGGCAAGTTCAACTCCGCAGCCAATTTGGAACTGGTTCTACATTCACCCTGGTTTTGCCCCTAGACCCACCTAAAGAAGTCAACGCTCATGTCGCACATACTCATCGCCGAAGATGAATCTCGCATTGCTTCATTTGTCGAAAAAGGACTGCGATCGCACGGTTACACTACCTCGATCATCAACAATGGGCTGCAAGTGCCAAACCTCGTTCACGCAGGTGGTTTTGATCTACTTATCCTAGATTTAGGATTGCCTGGAAAGGACGGCTTGCGCGTGTTGGAAGAATTGCGCGGTCAGGGTGAGAAGCTCCCCATCATTATCCTCACCGCCCGGGACGACATCCACGATAAAGTCGCTGGATTAGAAGGAGGAGCCGATGACTATGTGACCAAACCATTCCGCTTCGAGGAGTTGTTAGCACGAGTGCGAGTGCGCTTAAGAACATCCACCACTTCAGCCGCTCAAACCGAGGCCATACTGCGGGCGGGAGACGTTGTCTTAGACTTGCGCACTCGACGGGTGCGTGTAGGCGAGCGACTGGTGGATTTGCCTGCCCGCGAATTTGCTATGGCTGAAATGTTTTTCCGGCACCCTGGTCAAGTTTTAAGTCGAGAACAATTACTCGATCGTGTGTGGGGCTACGACTATGACCCTGGTTCTAACGTGGTGGATGTTTATGTCGGCTATCTCCGAAAGAAACTCGGTAGTCATTTAATTGAAACAGTGCGTGGTATTGGTTACCGACTGAATTCCGCGCTTTCGTAAGCTAACCGCTTCAAATCGCTTGCATGGCAGAGTCATGAGAAATTTCTCATGATTATTTCACCCTCACCTTATATACTCCAGTCAGTTTAAGGTATTGGGTTATTGCAATCTACAGCAACATCTTGATTTTAAGAAAATTCATTTGCAAAGGTGTAAGCAAATCACTCGATGTTGCCTCTACTTTGGATGAATTAATTGCTACACCAAGTTCCGAATATGTGCCAGATTTTAATTGTAGAAGATGAAGCTCGCCTGGCAGCATTCATCGAAAAAGGGTTAAGAAAAAATGGGTTTACAACCGCGATCGCCGAAAATGGTCAGCAAGCATTATCTTTTGTAACGGATGAACGATTCGAGCTGATGTTGTTGGATTTAGGATTACCAATAATTGATGGGTTAACGGTTTTGAAGGAAATTCGCAATCAGGGAGAAACTCGCCCCGTCATTATCATCACTGCCCGTAAAGATGACAACGAAGGTCAAATTGCGCTCACCCATGGAGCTGATGACTATGTTACTAAACCATTTCGCTTCAGCGATTTGTTAAAGAGAATTCACTTCCTCCTGGCCAGGAATTCTTGACCAGTGAGCAACTCTCAAAGCAGGTATGCTACCGTATATCGATGAGAAATTTTTAACTAAGAGTGGTGATGAAATATTCGTCATTTGTGATTAAAAGAATTGGAATTGGAGCGATCGTGTTAGCAAGTTTGTTAGCGATCGCGCCTCAGGCCCATGCTGCTGAAGAAATTGTGTTTCGTTATGGCATTCTGCGCCAGCGCCTATCCGTAGTAGAGCTAGCAAAATTTGCCGAAACTGGTGAACAATCTCCAGTGCTATCTCGGTATTTGCGTCGAACCAACAGTGATCCAGAAGAAGTACGGCGCATCCTCACCCAATCGGTTGATGTCAGCAGTGGCACCCTCGACCGAGGTTTAAACAATGTTTTAGGAAACATGTTGTTGGATGAGTTGGGTAAGATGATCCAAACTCCAAATGATGAAGGAAATCGAGAAGCTTTGAGAGACGCATTGATTGCCTCCGCTTCTACTGACAATAAACTTACCATCCTGGAAGTCCTGCAAAACTATCCGGCTGAGGAAATCCACCTGGACGTGAAACGGGCTATCAGAACGTATAACCGCTTGGCTCAGTTTCAGAAACCGGCCCAAAACGCGATCGAACGAATTGGCCCGTTACGTGAAGTCTTGAAAGAGCGTGGGATTAATCTTCCCGAGTTCTTGAGATAATTCTCATCGGTCTGTGGGATGTCACCGCTAATGTCTCACACCCAATGCTGTAATGTACCCATCACCAATCAATATGCAAATCGAAAAGGGAATCAATCTGACATTGATCCCCTTTCTGGCATTCGTATTCTGTCTTTTTGCACTCGTATTAGTAAGCTAGAGTTTCCAAAGTTTCGCGCAGATAGCGGCGAATCAAAATATCTAGCTCAGAATCCGATTGGTCAAGATTATCGTTCTGCTCAAGTTGCCAGCGTTGAAAGCCAGAACTAGCCGCGATCGCCTGCTTCAAGCTATCCCAAATTTCTGAATCAGCAGGCAGATTAAGGAATTCTTGAGAACTGTTTCTCATGGCAGTCAGAGGATCAAAGGGTGAGGACGAATTGGGAGTGGTCATAATGCGCACGTACGAAAGAGTAAAGCGTAGGCAAGTCAACAGAAATTTCTAAAAGAATTGCGAAGCTGGATTGGAGAAAATCTATGTATATAGGATAACGTAGACTTCTCTGAGGAAGATGTGTAGTGTGACACCGTTACTCTTTAAAGCCTTTTGTAATAAAACGATACCGTTCCACTTCCACACCATCAACCAAGATTATTCATCTCAGCAGGTGCAGAAGTCATCTCAGCCGTTGCAGAAGATAAATGCTTAATCAATGTTGACTGCGGCAAAGCACTTCGTAAATGGCTCCAAGGTAAGGTTTGTTCGAGTGGCCAAGTCTCGTGTACATAGTACTCCAACCCAGGAAGTTTGCCGCGCAGTTCTTTGAATGCCCGTCGATAACTTCCCAACGTGTCTCCGTAGTAACGAGTCAGTTCTAGCAGGTGCGACAAGCGGCGATCGCCGCGAGACAACAGGGCTTGAATGATAGACCAATTGTAGCTTTCAGGCCGAAAATCGATGCCCTGCGAGCGCAAGTGTTTCTGCAAAAACTGTAACCGTTTTTCGGCGTACCGATTTACGCCCATCCATTGAAACGGCGTGTGAGCTTTGGGCACAAAAGTACTGCATCCCAGGGTCAACCGTAGCCCTGGAGCCGCTTTTTTGAGCGTCTTCATCATATTCACGGTTTGTTCCAGGTCATCCATTTCCTCGCCCGGAATCCCCACCATGCCATACAGTTTCAAGCTGCTGAGGCCACCTGCTCTGGCGTTGAGCGCTGCTTGCACAATTTCGTCGTTAGTTAGTTTTTTGTTGATGATCTGGCGGACTCGATCAGAGCCACTTTCCACCGCGATCGTGATGGAGCGAGAATCATGCTTCACCAGGGTTTCAGCCAGTTTTGGAGTGACTGTGTTGGTTCGCACCGATGAGAGGCTCACCCGGACATGGTCAAATTCGGGACGATTCAAGTAATCCAGCAAACTTTCGAACTCAGGATGTTGCGTCACGGATGCGCCCAACAACCCCAGGCGATCGGTCACTTGCAATCCCCGGTTGATGGCTGGAATCAGAGATGCTTCCACATCAGCAATGCGAAAAGGTAACGTGAGATAGCTGGCCAGACAAAAGCGGCACATCTCCGGGCAACTCCGCACGACTTCCACCATGTAGATGTTTTCCCAGGCGGCTTTTGCGGTGACAACGGTGGAGGCAGACAGGGCATTGCCGCGGTAGGTTTGTTTGTGGATTTGGGCGGGAATATCAGCCGCGATCGGTGCAACTGCCAGCACGGCCCCCTCCTGCCTGTCATAGCTCACCGTGTAGAGGCTGGGGACATAAAGGCCCGGAATCGTTGCTAGATGCAGCAGTTGCGTTTTGCGATCGGCTTGCCGCACGGCTTTATACGCTTCTACAAACTCACCCAGTAGCAGTTCCCCATCGCCCAGCAAAATCACATCAAAAAAATCGGCAAAGGGTTCTGGGTTGGCAGTCAAAACCGGGCCACCTCCAAACACCAGCGGATGAACTTCGGAGCGAGATTGCGATCGCAATGGCACATCCAGCGACTCCATCAGACTCAAAATGTTAACGTAATCCAATTCCCAGGACATGGAAAAGCCCAACAGTTCTGGGGCCGCGGGTAACGGCTCATGGACATCGGTAAACAAGCGACTCACCTGCACATCGTTCCGCCCTGCCAGGGTGGCCCAAACCACCTGATAACCGAGACTGGTAATGCCCACGCTGTATTCATTTGGGAAGGCAAAAATAGCTGGAATGGCGTCACTCGCTGGCATGGCAGGAGTGAACAACAAACGTTCAGCAGTAAAAGGAGCGTTCATGAAGTTAATCGCACGATAAATCCACTCTAACGCATGATGCTGACGAACTTCCCGCAATTTCCCTTAGCCCAGTCGGGTTGCAATCTCGTTAAGATTATTGAAGCCTTGATTTGCTTAAAGATCCCTTGTTTCTGCTACCGACTTGTACCCGTTTTCCTCCGATGCCAAACCGTTTCCGGCTAAATTCCCGCATCAAGAAAATATTAGTGGCGTTGCTTATTGTCGTCGCGCTCTATGCTCTAGCAATTTTGGTGCTGCGGGCGATCGGGCTTGATACATTGCATCACACAATCAAGCAACTGGGGGTTTGGGCACCGATCGCATTTTTGCTTCTTTGCACCTTCAGTATGATCATCGCGCCGCTTAGCGCCAGTTCGGTATTTGTAACTGGTGGAGTGTTGTTCGGTCAACATATTGGATTTCTATTGAGCTTTCTGGCGACGGTGATTGGCTGCTGCATCAATTTCTGGATTTCTCGCAAACTTGGTCGCAAAGTGGCAGCTCGGTTTATCGGCAAAAGTAGTCTTGATGATCTTGATCGCTTCACCCATCGACTCAACAGTCACCACGGTATTCTCTTTATGATGCTAGTCATGCCCATTTCTCAAGATCTGATCAGCTACGCTGTCGGACTCACAAGAGTTAGATTCTGGAAATTTTTTGTTGCCCTCATTGTGAGTGGCGCAGCAGTTGTTGGAGCTTATGTCTACCTGGGGAGTGGCATTCTAGAAGCGTTGATCTAGGCGCATTGTGTTTCGCTTTTGGCCCTCCGCCGCCGACCTTTTGCCTTTCCCCCTTATTCCTCGTAAGCCTCCATTGGCAAGCAAGTACACACCAGATTGCGATCGCCGTATGCTTGGTCAATGCGGCCCACAGCCGCCCAGAATTTGTTGTCGCGTGTCCAGCGGGTAGGATAAACGGCGGCCTGACGCGAGTAGGGATGATTCCATTCTTCAGTGAGGGCGAGGGCGATGTGGGGAGCGTTTTTCAACAAGTTGTCGTGGCGATCGGCTTTACCATCGGCGATCGCTTGAATTTCCGCCCGAATCGCGATCATGGCATCACAGAAACGGTCTAATTCTGCCAGAGATTCGCTTTCCGTCGGTTCCACCATGATTGTTCCGGCTACCGGCCAGGACACCGTCGGTGGATGGAAGCCGTAGTCGATTAACCGCTTGGCGATGTCGTCTACTTCGATGTCGGCGGTTTTCTTAAATTGACGCAAATCAACAATGCATTCGTGCGCCACCAAGCCGCTTTTGCCCTTATACAAAATGGGGTAATGCCGTTCTAATCGTTTCGCAATGTAGTTGGCGTTGAGAATGGCAATCTGCGTGGCTTTGGTGAGTCCTTCACTGCCCATGAGCGCAATGTACACCCAGGAAATCGGCAAAATACTGGGACTACCCCAGGGTGCCGCAGACACTGCACCAATTCCGTGCTTTCCACCCACAGAAATCACAGGATGAGACGGGAGAAAGGGAACAAGATGGTTGGCCACCCCGATCGGCCCCATCCCCGGTCCACCACCGCCGTGGGGAATGCAGAACGTTTTGTGCAGGTTGAGATGGCACACATCCGCCCCAAAATCACCGGGTCGGCAAAGGCCTACTTGCGCATTCAAATTTGCCCCATCCATGTAAACCTGCCCATCGTTGGCGTGAACGATATCACAAATTTCCCGAATTCCTTCCTCAAATACTCCATGCGTGGAAGGATAAGTCACCATCAGGGCGGCCAGCGTGTCCTGATACTTTTCAGCCTTGGCCTTCAGGTCGGCGATGTCGATGTTGCCGTCATCGTCGCAGTTAACCGGAACAACTTTCATGCCAGCCATGACGGCACTGGCGGGGTTGGTGCCATGAGCCGAAGTGGGAATCAGGCAAACATTGCGGTGATGCTCGTGGCGAGACTCATGGTATTGACGAATCACCAGCAGCCCGGCGTATTCCCCTTGTGATCCAGCGTTGGGTTGCAAGGAGATGCCCGCAAATCCGGTAATCTCTGCCAACCAATGTTCCAGTTGCTCAAATAAGATTTGATAACCCCTGGTTTGTTCTACTGGAGCAAAGGGATGAATTTGTCCAAATTCGGCCCAAGTGACTGGCACCATTTCCGCCGTTGCGTTCAATTTCATCGTGCAGGAACCGAGGGGAATCATGGCGGTCGTGAGCGACAGATCCTTCAATTGCAAACGATACATATATCGCAGCAACTCGGTCTCAGAGTGATAGGAATTAAAAACGGGATGGGTCAGGTAGGGCGAAGTGCGTTGGAGCGCAGCCGGAATTGCAGTCTTACTCGCAACGGCCAGCAAATCTTCTGGGGTGAAGTGCGCCGCCTGGGAACCAGCAAAGATCTGGAACAGGGCAATCAAAATCTCCGAAGAAACGGTTTCGTCTAAGGAAATCCCGATCGCGCCATCGCCAAGCTGCCGCAGGTTCACCCGATGGGAATGCGCTCTGGCAATGATTTCAGCCGCTTTGCCAGCCCCTACTTCGACGCGCAACGTATCGAAAAAGGCGGCGTGTTTAAGGGAGTAGCCTAACCGGTGCAAACCTTCCGCCAAAATTTCCGTCATTTGATGCACCCGCGTGGCAATTCGCCGCAACCCTTCTGCCCCGTGATACACCGCATACATACCAGCAATCACAGCCAGCAAGACCTGGGCCGTACAAATGTTGCTGGTGGCCTTGTCGCGCCGGATATGCTGTTCGCGCGTTTGGAGGGCCAAGCGGAGAGCGGGTTGCCCATGCACATCCTTGGATACCCCCACCAGCCGTCCGGGAATTTGCCGCTTAAAGGCTTCTTTAGTCGCAAAATACGCAGCGTGTGGGCCACCATACCCCAGGGGTACACCAAATCGCTGCGTATTGCCCACAGCAATATCTGCCCCAAATTCACCTGGTGGCTTCAGCAGCGTCAGACTCAGCAAATCTGCGGCGATCGTCACCAAAGCTCCTGCGGCATGGGCACGATCGCAGAATTCCTGGTAATCATAGATTGCGCCATCGGTTGCCGGATATTGCAGCAATGCGCCGAAGATGGGTTGATCGAACGTGACGATTTGATGGTCACCGAGCACCACCTCAATTCCTAACGCCTTGGCTCGTGTTTGCACAACGGCGATCGTCTGCGGATGGCAGTCTGCCGACACCCAAAATGCTTTGGCCTCGCTTTTGCACAGTCCGTAGCTCATGGACATAGCCTCGGCTGCCGCTGTTCCCTCATCCAACAACGACGCATTCGCAATTTCCAGCCCAGTCAAATCCGTCACCATGGTTTGGAAGTTCAGTAACGCTTCCAGCCGTCCCTGAGCAATTTCCGGTTGGTAAGGTGTGTACTGGGTATACCAGGCAGGATTTTCCAAAATATTCCGTTGAATCACCAAAGGGGTGATGCAGTTGGCGTAGCCCATGCCGATGAAGGATCGAAATACCTGATTTTCTTGAGCGATCTCCCGTAGTTCTTGTAGTAGTTCGTATTCTGCCTTTCCCGATTCCAGTTTCAGCGGCATTTGCATCCGAATCGCTTGTGGCACCGTGGCCTCGATCAATTCCATCAAACTGCTGAATCCCAGTACTTCTAACATCTGTGCCACATCCGCAGCACTGGGACCAATGTGGCGATCGCAAAACGAATCGGTGTAGGTCAACGGCGTAGCCCCAGAACCGGCGTGAACATTCAAAACCGGATTAGCAGTAGCTGAACTATTGGTTTGAAGCGAGTTCGAGGCAACATCAGGGGAATTGGACACGGCGGCAATTGGGTCAGTTGATCGCTCTAGCATACGGCTGATATGGCGTAGGATGACGGCTTATGAACAAAATATCTTCACAGAGCTTAACACTCCTCTTCTAGTCTAAACACTTTGACACTCGTCCTTCGTCATCTCTTTACGTCTGTAAAAAGGAAATGTGGATAATTACGGAGATAATCAACAATCGATCGTGCGGGGAGAGGGGAGAGTTGAGCCGGACGAGAGCGGTATTCCTCCAAATTTCCGCCCACAACGGATTACGATTTGCCATACTATGAGGGTGTTATCAACTTCAAATCGCTCCGTTATCTCATGTTCATCATTGACGTAAGTCTAAAAAGCGCCCCTGTGACTCTTTCCGTTCAACGCAAAGCTGCCGAAGATGCAGAAGCAGCCTACCACCAAGTGATTGATGCGGTTCGTTCGGGAGAGCAACGCCTGATTGAATTGACCTGTGAACATCAGCCAGGGAAAAGAATTAGTGTGTTAAGTAGTGAAGTCGCTGCGGTGCAAATGTACGAGAAATCATCCACGGCAACCTCTTCTGGCAGACCTCCTGGTTTCTTTGCTTTGGCGGAATGACCCAGCCTGTGGCAGACGCGATCGCCATTCAAGTGAGAGATTTGGGCTTTCAATGGTATAAAGGCCACACTGTGTTGAAATCCTGTAGCCTGGAAGTGCCCACAGGCGAGCTTTGGATGCTACTGGGCACCAATGGCAGCGGTAAATCAACCCTGCTCAAGCTTCTGGCGGGCTTGCTCCAACCTCAAACAGGTTTTATCAAACCGTTGTCTCGGTTGGGATTTGTTTTCCAAAACCCCGATCATCAACTGGTGATGCCAACTGTAGGTGCCGATGTTGCGTTTGGGCTGGCAGGGGAAGGATTAACCGTAACTCAAACGCGGCAACGGGTAGAGGAAGCCCTGGATGCGGTTAACCTCTTAGCCTTGATTCGTCGGCCCATTTATGCCTTGAGTGGCGGGCAAAAGCAACGGGTGGCGATCGCCGGAGCCTTAGCCCGCCAGTGTGAAGTTCTACTACTGGATGAACCGACGGCTCTGCTTGACCCCGACAGCCAACTAGAACTCGTTGCCCAGGTGCAGCGGCTTGTTAAAGAGCGAGGACTGACGGCGCTGTGGGTCACTCACCGCTTAGACGAGTTGAACTACTGTGACGGCGCATTTCTGCTGGAGCAGGGGCAAGTTGTCGATCGAGGTGATCCGGTTCGCTTGCGTCAACGGTTGATGCAAGTTCCACTCACAACAGATTAAAAACGATGACGAGAAGTGCGGTTCGTAGGATAAACTGAGCTTATAATTTGGTTTATCCACAAATCTTCACGTTTCTACGTCATGGCTCGCTCCTCTCCCGCAGCAGTTTTGCTTGTAGACGGTTACAACATCGTCGGGAGTTGGCACGACTTGAAGAGAGTACGCGACACCGAGGGTTTGGAAGAGGCGCGTCGGCTGCTAACCGAGGCTTTGATGAATTACAGCGCTTACCAGGGCTACGACACACGCATTGTGTTTGATGCTCAATATCGTGATTGCCCCAGCAACCGGGAAGTGATTACCAGCTATTTGTCGGTTTGCTACACCGATTTTGGCCAAACCGCAGACACCTACATCGAAAAAACTTGCTCAGCTTTTCGGAATGACCTTCGCAAGTTTCATTCCCGCCTATTGTTGCCA
>Ga0224723_1002358_pt1 | contig 10516 bp, 9 predicted proteins | sample Balambano_FR2_Me_FD_161647 | JGI IMG/M metagenome (GOLD analysis project Ga0224723, IMG submission 161647) | Freshwater sediment microbial communities from Lake Towuti, South Sulawesi, Indonesia - Balambano_FR2_MetaG | ecosystem: Environmental > Aquatic > Freshwater > Lake > Sediment | place...
GCCTCAACATTCTGAATCTGGCCGAAGAAGAAAAGCTAAGCACACAAGAAGCCGCTATTCAGCTTGCTGAGAAGCGCATGGCCGAGGTGGGCAGGTTGCGCATGTCGAGATAGAATCAACTCTTAATCGGGCAGAAGCCCTGGGCGTTTGCCTGGGGTTTTTTAGTTTACAGCGTCAAAGCGCTACCCTCCATCACGGCATTCATTCTAAGCTGGTGCGAAGCAGCCCAATAGCCCATTGGCGTATTGATGCCAAGCCTTTATTTTTGCTGGCTTTATCACTTTAAAAATGCTTGTTCGAGTTTTGTCTTTTACCGTGTTAGCTGTTGGCATGGTGGGTGCGGCAAAGGCCCAAAGCATCCCCGACAAGCCGCTGTTTACCATCGCGGGAAAGCCGGTGTCGGCTGCCGAGTTTATCTACCTGTACCGCAAAAATCATCAAAACAAGCCCGCCACGGTAACCGAGGCCGACATCAAAGAGTACCTGCAGTTGTTTATCAACTTCAAGTTAAAAGTGGCCGAGGCCCAGGCGCAGGGGCTTGATACTACACAAGCATTCGTGAAGGAATTCGCCACCTATCGCGATGAGTTGAAGAAACCGTTTCTTGCCCGAGCCGATGAGCTGGACAAGCTGACCCGCGAAGCTTATCAGCGCCTTACCGAAGAGGTGAAGGCCGCGCACATCCTCATTACCGTATCGCCTGAAGCCTCGCCAGCCGACACGCTGGAGGCTTTTCAGCGAATCGTTAACCTGCATCAGCGCATATTGGCTGGCGAAGATTTCGAAGGGCTGGCCAGGCAGTTTTCAGAAGAACCCAATGCACAAAATACGGGTGGGCAACTTGGCTACTTCACGGCCTTGCAAATGGTGTTCCCGTTCGAAGATGCTGCCTACAAGCTGCAAGTGGGCGAGGTATCGAAGCCGGTGCGCACGCGCTTTGGCTACCACCTCATAAAAGTGTACGATCGCCAGCCGGCCCGTGGCGAGGTGGAAGTATCGCACATTCTACTGCGCGGCACGGACCTGACAACGCGAAACAAAATTTTTGAAGTTTACGACCAGTGGAAGGCCGGGCGCCAATGGGAAGACCTATGCCGGGAGTATTCGGAAGATGCGTCTACCCGCGAGAGCGGGGGTAAACTGCGGCCTTTTGGTGTGGGGGCGCTTGCCTCTATACCCGAATTTGAGCGGGTAGCATTTGGCTTGCGCGAGCCGGGCGAGGTGTCCGATCCGTTTTCGTCTGCCGTAGGTTGGCATTTGGTGCGGCTGGAGAAGAAAATCGCGATGCCGCCTTACAGCGAGTTGGAAGCCTCGCTGAAGCGCAGGGTGGCGCGCGATGAACGCCTGCAGATTTCTAAAACGGCTAACCTTGCCAGGCGCAAACGCGAAGCCGGCTTTGCAGAAAGTGCAAACGCCAGCCAGTTGTTCACCATCTTTATGGACACACTTTTAGTGGCCGGCAAGTGGGTTGAGCCAAAACAACTTGACCGAGGCAGCCAGGTCATTTTTACCATAGGCAAACAACAGGCAACACTGGCTCAACTGGCCCGCTTTGTACAGCGTCAGCAGCGGCCCTCCACGCTTTCCCCACAAGGGGCTTTTCAGGTACTGTACGATATGTTCGTGGAAGAAAAGCTGGACGACTACGAGGATGATGAATTGATGGCGTCAAACCCTGAGTATCGCAACCTGCTTACAGAATACCGTGAGGGAATTTTATTGTTCAGTATAATGGAGCGTGAAGTTTGGAACAAGGCCTCGGCCGATACCGCGGGCCAGCGCAGCTACTACGAGGCAAACCAATCGCGGTACACCGCTGGCGAGCGGGTGGAGGCACGGCTGCTGGCTACTGCTGATGACACTTACCGCCAGGCCATCAAGGAGAAAATAAAAAGAGGCGATACACTCAAAGCCGATGAGTTGCGCGCCCTGAAAGTGGCGCAGGCGCTGCGCGGCTACGCACGTGGTGAAAGCAAACCGGTAGACCAGGTGCCGTGGGTGGCCGGCCTGCACGAAACAGAGGCCAATAACTTATTTTACCTGGTGGAGGTAACACGCCTGCTGCCGGCCGGCAGCAAAAGTTTTAACGAAGCCCGTGCAGCGGTAATAGCCGACTACCAGGATGCGTGCGAAAAGCAATGGATAGCCCAGTTGCAAAAAAAATACCCCGTTCAGGTGAATAAGAAAGTTCAGAAATTCGTTGTTCGAGAGCTTATTCAAAAACCATGAGCAGCCACGTGTTACATAACGCAGTGATTTTAGTGTTGCTGGTAGCTGCCAGTTGCGATCTTATCCGGATGAAACGCGGGAAATCGGCTGACGAGGCTGCGCGCAGGCCGGTGGCCCGTGTCAACAACAACTACTTGTACCATGACGAACTGGGCGGCCTGGTAACAGGCAAAACCACACCCGCCGATAGCTTGGCCCGCGTAACGGCCTACATCGACAGTTGGGTGCGCAAACAGTTGCTGATAGCCGAGGCAATGAAAACCATCAGTATCAACGAGGCCGAAGTGCAGCGCAAAGTGCTGGATTACCGCTACAGCCTCATTGGCTACGAGTTCCAGAATTACTACATCCGCAAAAATTTGAACGACAGCATTGCTGAAGCTGAGATTGTCGCCTACTACAAAGAGCACCTCGATAACTTTATCTTGAAACAGAATATTGTGCGGGGCACATTTTTGAAAGTGCCACGTGGCGCACCCCGCACGCAGCGCATCAAAGACCTCATGTTCTCAAAAAAAGAGAAAGACCAGAACGAACTGCGGTCGTACTGCCTTAGTTTTTCTTCGGCCTACCACCTGCCCGACAGCTCGTGGATGGAGTTCGACAAGCTGGTGGTAAACTCCCCGCTGGCAGAAATCCCCAATAAGATTCAGTTTTTAAAGTCGACCCCTTACTACGAAACCAGCGACAGTGAGTATTTGTATTTTTTGAAGGTAGACGAGTACAAAATATCCGACAACGTATCGCCCCTCGAGTTTGTGCGGGAGGACATCAAAAACGTTATTTTAAATAAAAGAAAAGTAGAACTTGCGCAAAAATTGGAAAAGGAGGTATATGAGCAAGCCGCCCAGCGAAAGGATTTTGAAGTTTTTAATTAGCGCCCTGCTGATCAGCGGTGCCATCATGGCGCAAAGCCAGCCCCTGGTGATCGATAAGATTATCGCTAAGGTTGATAATTATGTGGTGCTCAAGTCAGATTTAGAGGGTGCTTATCAAAACTACATTACCAGCGGTAACAACCCATCCGAAGAAGCCCGCTGCGGTATTTTGAATAGCCTGATCGTGAATAAATTGATGGTGGCCAAAGCAGAGATCGACTCAGTAGTGGTAACTGATCTGGAGGTAGACAACAACACCGATCAGCGCATGAACGTAATCCTGCAAAACTCCGGCAACTCGCCCGAGGAGCTGGAGCGCCTGTATGGTAAAACGATGGAGGAAATAAAGCTCGAACTGCGCGATCAGATACGCGAGCAACTGCTGGGGCGCGAAATGCAGGACCGCATTACGAAAGATATCTCCATTACGCCTTCGGAGGTGAGGCGCTTCTACGCCAAAATTCCGGCTGATAGTTTACCGTTCTACTCCTCTGATGTAGAAGTGGGCCAGATTGTTAAACTGGCCAAGATAAGCGAAAGCCAGAAAGACGCCACCCGCCAGCGCCTCAATGAACTGCGCGAGCGAATTCTCAAAGGCGAAAACTTCAATGAACTGGCCCGCAAGTATTCTGAGGACCCCAGCGCACAATATAACGGGGGAGAGATGGGTTATGTGGGGCGGGGAGCCATGGTGCCCCAGTTCGAGGCCATGGGCTTTAAGTTGAAGCGTGGAGAAATTTCGCAACCGTTTGAGTCGCCTTTCGGTTTTCACATCATGCAACTCATCGACCGCAGGGGCAACGAATACAACTCGCGCCACATTTTGATCGCTGCCACACCCTCAGCCGAGGATCTGGCCCGTGCCGAAAAACAACTCGACAGCCTGCGAAGAAAAATCGTGAAGGACAGCATCAAGTTCGAACAAGCCGCCAAAGAGTTTAGTGATGACATGAACACTAAAGGCCGTGGCGGCTTTTTTACCGATGCCGATGGCGGCAGCAAAGTGTCGGTGAAAGACCTCGATCCGGTAGTTTACTTTGCCATTGACACCATGAAGCTGGGCTCCATCTCCAAACCGATTGCTTACCGTACAGACGAGGGCAAAGATGCCGTGCGCATCTTGTACTTTAAAACCAAGCTGCCACCGCACCAGGCCAATCTGAAAGACGATTGGCACCGCATACAGGCGGCAGCGCTGGCGGAAAAGAAAGACAATGCCTTGGAGAAGTGGTTTTCCAGAGCCCGGCAAGATGTGTTCATCAACATCGACCCGGCCTACAAAGGATGCGGCATCTTGGAATAGATACGTTTGAAACTTTGTGCCGACCCACAGCGTTTAGCTCACAGTTTGTTACGGCGCCTCAAAAGATTTTGCTTTGCGGATTCAGATGCATCCATTAGCTTACTTTTTTTAAAAACCTTACATGGCCACCACCCACACCCACGATGTAGCCGCTGCTGATGCTTTGGCGCTATCGTACATGAAACTGAAGGAAGAAATTGCCAAAGTAGTGGTGGGGCAAGACGAGGTGGTGCGCCTGGTGCTGACGGGCATTTTCTGCCAGGGCCACTCGTTGTTGGTAGGTGTGCCCGGGCTTGCCAAAACGTTGCTGGTGCAAACCATTGCCAGCGCGCTCGACTTACAATTTAAGCGCATTCAGTTTACGCCCGACCTGATGCCCAGCGACATTGTGGGGGCCGAGACACTCGACAAAGAGCGAAATTTCAAATTCGTTAAAGGCCCTGTGTTCAGCAACATTGTGCTGGCCGATGAAATAAACCGCACACCACCAAAAACGCAAGCCGCGCTGCTGGAATCGATGCAGGAATATGCCGTTACCATTGCTGGCCAGCGTTACGCCTTGCCGCAGCCTTTTTTTGTGCTGGCAACGCAAAATCCCATCGAGCAGGAAGGAACGTACCCGCTGCCTGAGGCTCAATTGGATCGGTTCATGTTCAACATAAAGTTGGACTACCCCACGTACCAGCAGGAGCTAGCCATCGTAAAAAACACCACAGCCGATACGGTGGCGCAGGTAAACAAGGTGTTGGCGGCTGAAGATATCGTGGCCTACCAGCACCTGGTGCGCAGGGTGCCCGTGGCCGATAACGTAGTGGAATATGCGGTGAAACTCACGCACCTCACACGGCCCAATGCAGGCGGTTCACGTGTTGCCAACGATTATCTGGAGTGGGGCGCGGGCCCGCGCGCCTCTCAGTTTTTGGTGCTTGGCGCGAAATGCAATGCGCTGCTCAACGGTAAGTACTCGCCCGATATAGAAGATGTGCAGGCGGTGGCACTGCCTGTGCTGCGCCACCGCATGGTGCGCAACTTCAAAGCCGAAGCCGATGGTATTTCTGTAGATGGCATTGTGGAGAAGCTGATGGCAAAGTAATACGTCAATGCCTCTTCATATCGGGCACCTGCCACTCCTTCACCCTTCTCAGAATCGCCATGATAAACCCGACCATCAAAATACCCGTGCCAAGCCACAGCACATTGATATAGGGCTTTTCCATCGCCTTGATCACCACCCAATCTTTCTGTCGGCCGTTCAGGCCAAGCGTAAACTCCTGCGTATCAGGGTGAATGTTAAGCAGCGTGGTCTTAATGCCCAAGTCGGCCACTTCTGACGATATGCGGCCTACCTGTGTTTTCCCTTTGATTACAAAGATCGGCTCACTGTAGTAGGTGTCGCGCTCACCCTGCACTTGTATGCGCGCTTTAACGGCAGCATCGTCCGCGTTAAGCTCAAGGCCCGGCAACTGGTCTATGCGCACTACTTCTTGTAACACCGCCACGTAGTCGTTAACAAAAAACTGTTCACCAATTTTTACGCGCACTTCCTCGGTTTCGCTCCATTCTGCTTCGGCTTGCGGGTCCATCGGCAGCGACACATGTGTGTAGAGGTCGCGTGTCAAATCATTTTTAATGTCGGGCGAGGCGATAAAGCCGCCCATAGCGGGGTTTATCTGCACACGCGGAAAGAGCGTTGCGGCTACTATATTGCCCTTGCGCAGTTCTATTTCGTAGTAAGTGTTTTCAGGGTAGATTTCGAATGTGTCATTGGCATGGTATACCGTTTCGTTTTTGTAGACGATGTCTTTTTTGGCCACCACTTTGTAGGGGTCGGTGGTTAAGTCCACATCCGATTTTTTTACGTAGCCACTGCGGTGGCGAAACTCGTAGCGTTCGCCCAGGTACTCAATGTCGTAACTGGCCATTGCTCGCGGCTCGTTGATGAAAAGCAGCAGGTTGTCGCGGTTAAATTCATCGCCTGCCTCTTTAGCGATGAGCAGGCCCGTGTTGTTGAGCGATACCACTTTGCTGTACCCGGCCGAATACAGCACGCCAAGCAGCATCAGCCCCACGCCAATGTGGGCCAGGCTCCCGCCTGAGAGCCTGGGGTTGGCCCGGATCACCGATACCAAAAAGCGGCCGTTCGATACGATGATGTAGATACCAGCGAAAGCAAGCACCAGGTAAGCGGGCGTATAAATCCGCGTAAGCGAAATCACCAGGGCAAAAACAATCAGGGTAAGCAAGGCTACCGGCAGCATTTCAGATTTGATTTTCTCGCGTGTTATGCTGCGCCACCAGAAAAACTGAGCGGTACCTGAAAGCAAGGCGAGCGCAACGGCAAACCAAAGCTGAAAGCGCGAGTAGAACGCTACCTGGTTGGCCGGAGGGGCCAGGTTCGAAGTACGCCCGAAAGATTCGATGATGGCATTGTAAACGGGAATGGAGGTGGGCACCAGTACCTGGAAGCCCATGAGGCAAAGGGTGGTTGCGCCCAGTGTGATCCAAAACTCGCGCGAGTAAACGGTACTTTCCTTTTCATCGGTGGGCAAATGCTTCCAACGCACCGAGCAAAGTACAACGGCACACAACGTGAAGAACAGCAAATACATCAACAGTTGCCCCGATAGCCCCAGATCGGTAAATGAATGTACTGAACTGTCGCCAAGGATACCACTGCGCGTAAGAAACGTAGAGTAAAGAATGAGTAAAAACGTAGCTACTACCAAAACAATAGAATATTTCAATGCCGCAGAGTTACCCTTTGCGGTCATCAGGGTGTGGATGGCTGCGATTAAAATCAGCCAGGGCACGTACACCGCGTTTTCAACGGGGTCCCAGTTCCAGTAGCCGCCAAAGTTCAGCGTTTCGTAGGCCCAATAGCCGCCCATCAGAATGCCCAAGCCGAGCACAGCACCAGCAAATAGGGCCCATGGAAGAGCGGGTTTTATCCACGCGCTATACTGCTCGCGCCAAAGGCCGGCCATACAAAATGCAAAAGGAACGAGGGTGGCTGCAAAGCCCAGAAAGAGGGTGGGTGGGTGAATCACCATCCAGTAATTCTGTAACAGGGGGTTGAGCCCGCTGCCGTCTTTGGGGATGAAGTCGGGCTGAAGGTTGAAGATGGGGTCGTCCAGCGCATCGCGCAGCAGAATAAAAGGTGAACTGCCGAGCTTCAGGTCAACCCACGGAATGACCACCCCTAAAATCATGGAGGCCAGAAAGACCTGCACGGTACCGAATATCGCCATTACCGGGGGTTCCCAGGTTTTTTGCGTGCGGATGAGCACCAACCCCAGGCAGGCATGCCAGAACAGCCATAGCAGAAAACTGCCCTCCTGCCCTTCCCAAAAACAGGAGATCATGTATTGGCCGGGCAAATGGCGCGAAGAATGCGCATAGGCATAGTGATACTCAAAGTAGTGTTGATAAATGATATAGAACAGGCTGGCTACGATGCCGACCACGGCAATGCTGTGCGCGTAAAATGCCAGCCGCCCATTTTGCTTCCACTGTTGCTGGCGCAGCAAGTTACTGCTTTGTTGAGCTTTAAAGTAGGCGAAGGCGCTTACGGCTGCCGTAACGAACGAGGTGATTACAAACAGGTGCCCCAGGTTGCCGATGAAGTAATGCATGAAACTTTAATGGAACTTACAGGCTCGCGTTAACCGTGGTTTCCTGGTATTTTGACGGACATTTCAACAAAATTTTTGAGGCAATGAACTGGTTGCCCTGGTACTGACCGATTACCACTACTTTTTCTGACCTGGTGAAATCGGGTGGCATCGGCTGGGCGTAAAAAACAGTTTGTTCTTTGCCGGCATCATCTACCAACACAAAAGAAAAACTTACCAGGTCGGCCCCGGGCTGCAGCCCGGTAATCTGGCCGTTGCGGTCTTTCTTCAACTGGCCCACTACATGGATGGCGGAGGCATTGCCCGCCTGCGCCATTTGGTAGGCCTGTTCAAAATTCACGTAAGTGCTGGCATCTCCGGCCGTGGAGATGATGATGCCAATGGCCACTGCAATAACCACCAGAACAATGATATGCGATTTTTTCATGGCTTCGATCCCCCGAGAAATAAACCCCGGAAACAGGGCAAAGTTATCGCAAAAAGCAGTAAGTGGTAGGAAAGCGCGATGATCAATATCAGTCTTTCGCTGATTTATTTCGAATCTGCTCTTCCAACTTGGTAACCTTTCGATCGGTTAGGATAACGTATGCCAACAGGCCTGCCAATACCACCAACAAAATGGTCACCACCACGTAGATTTTGCCCTCGGCACGCAGGCCATCGGCCATGGCCGGCTCGCCTTGCGCGCTGGCCAAAAACGGTGTACACAAGGCGAGAAGAAAGCAAATAGGTGCGCGATTCATGCGTGTTCGGATTCAAGTTGTGCGATGCGTATGCGCAAGGTAGCTATCCACACACCCAGCAGCGTCCATCCTGCCACAGCAGGGTAAAACACCAGCCTCATGCGATTGTCCAGGTCGTACATGTTGAAGCCGGGGTTACCGCCACTGCCGGGGTGCATAGAGCTGGTCATGCGGGGGATGACAAAAATCAGCGGAATCATCGCCACAAACGCAAAGATGTTATACACTGCGCTAAGGCGGGCGCGCTGCTCTTCATTCTGCACCGAACCGCGCAACACAAAATAAGCCATATATACCAACAGAGCGATGGCAGCCCCGTTTTGTTTGGGGTCGCCATGCCAGGGCGAGCCCCAGGTGTAGTTCGCCCAAATCATACCGGTAACAATGCCGAGAAGGCCAAACAGCATACCTAGCTGCGCGAAACTTACGGCCACGACATCTTGTTGCAACGAAGGCTTTCGCAAATAACGTATCGAGTAAACGGTGGAGGTGAGAAACAGGAAGATCATGCCAAACCACATGGGCACGTGAAAGTAGAGCGCGCGGATTGTTTCGTTAACAATGTGCAGTCGGGGTACAGCAAACAGAAAGCCCCCTGCAATAGTATAGATCAGCAGGGCAATAGTCAGCCACTTCCACCAGGCGAATTTCATACCGTTTTTAACTGCGCCAAATATAGGGGAAGAGCACGTAACCGGTGGCACCTGCCATGCAATTAATGGCTACCAACGTGAGCAGCTCATCTTGACAGCTCTCAAAGCCCAGGCCGTCAATACAATTTTTGGTGATTTTGATAGCCAGCAACAGCAGAGAAATGGTGATGGGGAAGCCCAGTACCGGCATGAGAATGGAGGCGTGGTCAGCCCGGGCTGCGATGGCCGCCAGCAGCGTGAGCGAAGTGGCAAGACCCAGGCACGTGAGTAATAGCCCCAGAAAAAAAGGGAAAGAGCTGGTGATGGGGTTGCCAAGCAAAAGGAAGAACAAAAATAGCGCTCCGATACCGAGGGCGGCCGACAGGCAAAAGTTATAGATCATTTTGGCGATAATGATTTGCTGCGGGCTGGCGAGTGCGTACAGGTAGACATCCAGGCCGCGCTTCTCGCCCACGAAACTTTTAGCGATGGCGCTGATGGCGGTAAACAGCACAATGAGCCAAAACAGCGCGCTCCACACTAATGGTGTGAGTTGATTGCGGTGCAAGCTGAAACACAGGTAGGCAATAAAACCCGACCCACAGAGGTAAAGCGCAAGGCCGCCTAAGGCGGCCTTGCGCTTTACCTCGAGGGCAAATTGATAGTGGAGGAGGTTATAGATTGCCAGCAAGTTTGGCCTGTGAAAGTTCAACCAGTTTTCTCAATGACTTAAATGCTATAAACCCGAAAGCTAATATGAAGCCAAGAAAAGTGCCGGCCGCAAGCGACACCAGAAGTTTCGGGCTTGAGGGCTTCTCATATATCGTAAAGCCTTCTACTAATTGAATGCTGTTAACCAACTCGAGGGCATTGCGATAGTTAATCTGCTCTTTATTCAGTTCGATAATTTTGGAGTAAATGTTAGTTGGATCCACGAGCATCATCTCCGCACTCTTGGTATACACCGGTTGGCCCATAAAAAGTCGCTTTTTCAGACTGTCTAACGATGCGATTTCCTCGCCTACCTTATCAATCATCGCTTCATAAAACGTTTTTCGCTGTTTAACTCGGATATTGACAAACTCGTTATTGCGTAGAA
>Ga0224723_1002359_pt1 | contig 10514 bp, 8 predicted proteins | sample Balambano_FR2_Me_FD_161647 | JGI IMG/M metagenome (GOLD analysis project Ga0224723, IMG submission 161647) | Freshwater sediment microbial communities from Lake Towuti, South Sulawesi, Indonesia - Balambano_FR2_MetaG | ecosystem: Environmental > Aquatic > Freshwater > Lake > Sediment | place...
GGGTAGAACTTCACTCAGCACTCAGCACCCTGCACCCCGCACCCTGCACCCCGCACTCAGCACTCAGCACCCCGCACCCTGCACTTCCCCTAACAATAATAAAGAATCTCAAAGAGCGAGCGAAAATCATGCCAAACTTATTCGACTCTTACCAACTTAAAGACATAACACTACGTAACCGTATTGGTGTTTCGCCTATGTGCCAATATAGTTCCGAGGATGGCATTGCCAATGATTGGCATTTAGTTCACCTTGGTTCACGAGCAGTAGGTGGTGCTGGGTTGATTATTGTAGAAGCAACAGCAGTAGAACCACGAGGACGAATTACACCTGGTGATGCGGGTATTTGGTCTGATAAACACGTGGAACCATTGCAACGAATTAATAAGTTTATCAAAGAATATGGAGCAGTTCCAGGTATTCAACTTGCCCATGCAGGAAGAAAAGCTAGTGCAGCACGTCCTTGGGAAGGAGATAATTCTCTAAAAGATGAACAAGGAGGTTGGGAAACAATAGCACCAAGCGCGATCGCCTTTGATAATGAAGTATTATGGCGAGTTCCTAATGAAATCACAAAAGAAGATATTCAACAAATTCAAGATGGATTTCGTTCTGCAACAGTGCGATCATTGGAAGCTGGTTATGAGTGGTTAGAGTTACATTTTGCTCATGGTTATTTGGCTCATAGTTTCTACTCACCACTATCTAATAAACGTACTGATGAATATGGTGGAAGCTTTGAAAATAGAATTCGCTTTTTGTTGGAAACAACCCGTGCTGTCAGAGAAGTCTGGCCCGAGCGTCTACCTTTAACTGCCAGATTATCATGCTCAGATTGGGTAGAAGGCGGTTGGACGATAGAAGATTCAGTAGAATTGGCGAAAAAACTGAAAGCAGAAGGTGTGGATTTAATTGATTGTAGTTCTGGTTTTAACAGCCCTGATTACAAAACCTATCCTTTTGGCGCTGGTTGGCAAGTACCTCTTTCCGAGAAAATACGTAAAGAAGCAGATATTCCTACTGCTGCGGTTGGTTTCGTTACTAACGCCATGCAAGCAGATGAAATTATCCGTAATCAACGTGCAGACATTGTCCTCTTAGCACGGGAGTTGTTACGGGATCCCTATTGGCCTTATCGGGCTGCTTTTGAACTTCGTCGCAAAAATGCAACCACATTACCGATACAATATGCCAGTTGGCTGTAACTTATATTTTAGGCATCATAACCCGCCAGGGAATGTAAGTCCCTGTCTAACTGTGAAAGTCCTTTAAAAAAGGACTAACAAAGTAGTGAAAGTCCTTTTGTCTTGGACTTATGCTATTAGTCCGAAATTTAAATTTCGGGTGGGATTTTGGGCTAATTGAGAATACCGCAATATCTCAACTGTAAAAAAGTTATGGGAGCATAGAAGTATATTGCTCCTTTCTACAATACACATGGGAGTCGTATGAATCCAATTACTCAAGTTAAACCACTGGATGTAGTTACTGCTATCCATCAACGTCGTTCGATTAAGTCTTTTAAGAGCGACCCAATATCACCAGAATTACTCAAGCAATTAGTAGAATTAACAGTAGCAGCACCAAGTAGTTATAATGTCCAATCTTGGCGGATTATTCTTGTGCAAGATGAAGAGCAGAAAAAGGCTTTGTGTCAAGCATCTTGGAATCAAAAGCAAATTATAGAAGCACCAGTCACTTTTGTGTTTGCAACTGATGCAAAAGCTGGTGAAAAAGATTTAACACCAATTTTCCAGCAAGCGATGGAAAATGAGGCAATGACAGAAAATACAGTCAATTATTTGAAAACAGCTATTCCTCAGTTTCAATCAGGATTAGGTGACAAACGCCGGGAATACGCGATTAAAGATGCAATTATTGCATCAACACATTTGGTGTTAGCAGCAGAAAGTCTTGGTTTATCCACCTGTTTTATGAACGGTTGGATGGAAGATAAAGTTAAAGCAGTGATTGGTGCAACTGACGACCCAGATTTAGCGATCGCTGTTGTAGTACCTGTAGGATATGCAGCAGAACCACGTAAAAACCCTGGTCGTTTACCGTTATCTAATAACGTGTTTGTAGATAGAATTGGAAATCCTTACCAAGGATAAATCGTAGAGACGACCCAGTGGGTCGTCTCTTCAAAAATACTATAATGAGGTAGAGTAGGCAACAAAGAAATCCCCATAATTAAAATTATGGGGATTTGTACTGCGGACGGATTTTTAACCTTCCGGGATGAATTTCTGTTTCCTACTCCCTGTTCTCTACTTCCTTAACCGAAACGTCCAGAAACGTAATCACGGGTACGTTGGTCTAAGGCATTACCAAAGATTTGAGTAGTAGGGCCAAACTCTACCATCTGACCGACCCGGCTTTCATCAGTGTTAAAGAAAGCTGTGAAGTCAGAAACACGAGTTGCTTGTTGCATATTGTGGGTAACAATTGCAATTGTAAAGTGAGTTTTCAAAGAATGAATTAATTCTTCAACTTTAATGGTAGCGATGGGGTCAAGTGCAGAACAAGGCTCATCCATCAGCAGAACTCTGGGTTTAACAGCTAAAGCACGAGCAATACACAAACGCTGTTGTTGACCACCAGAAAGTCCTAAAGCTGATGTTTGGAGCTTATCTTTGACTTCATCCCAAAGTGCAGCATCTCTAATGGCAGATTCCACAATACCATCTAGTTCTGACTTTGAATGTCTGCCGGCAATTTTTAGACCATAAGCTACATTTTCGTAGATGCTCATGGGGAATAGATTCGGTTTTTGGAATACCATTCCAATTTGGCGGCGCAGTCTATTAATATTAACTTTACGGTCATAAATATCTTGACCGTAAAAGTGGACAGTACCTTCTACCTTAACTTCGCCTTCTAATTCACTAATCCGATTCAGAGTTTTAATGAATGTCGATTTACCACATCCACTAGGTCCGATAATAGCGGTGACATGGTTTTGATAGATATCCATGGATACCCCTTCAATCGCCTTCTTGACACCGCCATAATAAAATGCGAGATTTTTGACTTGGATAGCAGGAATTAATTTACTCATACTTGCTTATAAAAGCGGTGAAACGAAGGTTTACAACCGTGCTGAATTTTTACTTTCTTCTCTTGCTAGTAAATAAGCGAGAGAGAAGACTAATGAACAAAACCATTCCCACTAAAATAATGGAAGCAGTCCAAACTAAGGCGTTTTTCTGGGGATCTGGGTCGCTGTAAAGGTTATAAATTAGTACCGGTAGAGAAGCTGTTGGAGAAAACAATCCTTCTGACCAACCAAAGCTAAACAAAGCAGTAAAAAGCAGGGGTGCTGTTTCACCAGTTGCACGAGCTACAGCTAGCAATACACCTGTGGTAATCCCAGGTATTGCAGCAGCTACTACAACGCGAGTTGTTGTTTGAAAAAGATTACCCCCCAAAGCCGCAGATGCTAGACGTTGGGCAGTTGGAATTAGTTTTAAGGCTTCTTCTGTTGTTAATGCAACAATTGGTAACATGATTACCGCTAACGCGAAACCACCTGCTACAGCACTATATTGCTTTGTGGAAAAAACTAAGACAGCGTAAGCAAATACACCTACAACGATTGAAGGTACACCCGTGAGAATTCTAATAACAAACTTAACAGCACGAGCAAGTTTACTTCGTTTCCCGACTTCTGACAAGTATATTCCTGTCAATATACCAGCAGGAATACTTAGTAATGAAGCGATCGCTACCATGATAATAGTACCGACGATGGCATTCGCAAAGCCATCAACGGTTACTTCTTGATAGAACATTTCAAATCTCAGCCCAGATATTCCCCGTGCTAAAATTTCCCAAATTATTGACGCTAGAGGAATTAATGCTATAGCAGACAAAATCAAAGCCAGCGCTGTCATTCCGTTGTTAAACAACAGCCGCTTAGTCGGTAATGGCTTGAGTAATTCTTCTGATGAAAATTGTATATTTTCAGACTGTTGATAACTACTACTCATTTCTTTAGCGCCTTGTGATGTTTAACTTCTTGGTTGGCGGCGAAAGTAAGAAAAATCTGATAAAATTACTTTTTAACACCTAGTAATTGTACCAGTAATACAGCGCCAATATTTACAGCTAGTGTGAGAGCAAACAAAATCAAAGCTAAATACATCAAAGCCGCAATCTGAAAATCTGTGGCTTCAGCAAATTCAACCGCTAGTACAGCAGGAATTGTATGACCTGGTTCAAATAATGAAGCGCTAATCTGGGGATTATTTCCAATAACTAAGGTGACAGCCATGGTTTCACCTAAGGCTCGTCCCAAAGCCAACATCGCTGCACCCACAATTCCTGACATACCAGAAGGTAGTAATACTCTAAAAATCGTTTCCCACCGAGTAGAACCTAAAGCCATCGAACCAGTTCTGAGTTCTTTGGGAACCACTAATAATACATCCCGACTCACTGCTGCCATGGTAGGCAGAATCATAATTCCCAAAATAACACCAGCTATTAACATATTAGTGGTATTTGTGGGTGGCAGGGTATTATCAGGGGCAGTGCTAAACAGAGGTATCCATTTAAAATAATCGAATAATAACTGTTGTAGCGGTAAGAAAAAAGGTGCTAAGACAAAGAATCCCCATAAACCAATAACTACGCTGGGGATAGCTGCAATCAGTTCGACTACAAATGCAACAGGTGTCCGTACTTTCTCTGGGAAAAAGTCTTCACTTGTCACCAGAGCTACTGCCAATCCCACTGGTACAGCGATTAACAAAGAAAGGGCACTACTAAATAGTGTGCCGTAGATGTAAGGCAAAGCACCGAAAACTTCACCAGGTATATCCCAGTCTGTACTAGTAAAAAATCCTAAACCGAATTTAACTATGGCTGGTAAAGCTCTTTGGAAAATAATTAAAGTCATCCAAAACAGTAGGATAACCGCAATGATTGCAAAGCCACGAACCAGCCATTTAAACCCGTCATCAACAGTGAAGTTTTCGCCTTCTTTAGTTCTAATTTCCAGGTTAAGACTTTCTGGATTTGAGACTCGATCCGATGGATTTGCCATAGGTCATTACGATAAATTTACACGAAAGTAGAACAGTACTTTTAATTCAAGATTAAAAATTCAAAATCAATCTGAATTTACAACTTTGAATTCCCCCCTAAGGGGAAGTACTGTTCTACTGTTGAGACATTTAGGAGTGCAAAGTAATATACTCTGCACTTTCTTGTGAACTATCTAACGTTAGATTTTACAGTGTTGATAACATTAGCACCTACATTTCTGGGAATAGAAGTGTAGTTGTTGTCATCGTTGTATTGTTGACCTTTGGTGAGAATCCACTCAACCATCTGCTTAACAGCATTAGCTTTAGCAGCGTTTGGATATTGTCTGTAAACCATAATCCAGGTCAAACCAACAATGGGATAACCTTGATTTGGATCAGCAACGAATACGCGGTAGTTGCTGGGGAACTGCACACCAGATAAAGCTGCGTTTGCAGTTTGCAAAGAAGGAGAAACGTATTGACGTTGTTTGTTTTGAACAGCAGCAGATCTCAATTTGTTCTTAACTGCGAAATCATACTCAACGTAACCAATAGAACCTTGAGTACGACCAACTAGCTGAGCGACACCAGGGTTACCTCTACCTCTAAGAGCGCCAGGAAGTGTCCACTTAGGAGAATTGCTAGCACCAATTCTACCTTTGAAGTAAGAATTGATTGCGCTCAAGTGGTTGGTGAAGATGAAAGTTGTACCACTACCATCAGCACGAACAACGGCTTTGATGGGTAGGTTAGGTAAGTTTACACCAGGGTTGTCAGCTTTGATTTTAGCGTCGCTCCAGTTGGTGATTTGACCAGAGAAAATTGCAGGAAGTGTGGAACGAGACAATCTCAAGTTGGTAACGCCAGGAACGTTGTATACAACAGAAACTGCACCACCTGCGGTAGGTACAAGAATTACACCACGCTTAACTTGTGCGATTTGAGCATCGGTCATCGCTGAATCGCTACCACCGAAGTCAACTGTACCAGCAATAACTTGGTTGATACCACCACTACTACCAATACCCTGATAGTTGATGGAGATGTTGGGAAGGTCTTTTTTGATTTCTCTTGCGTATCTTTGGTACAAGGGAGCAGGGAAAGTAGCACCTGCACCGTTAAGAGTTACTGCTTGACCAAATGCTGCTAGTGGAGCAAAAGCAACAGCAGATGCTACTACAGAACTAGTAACTACGCGGTTTAAAACTGTGGTAGAAAGCTTCATATTACCTCAAACTGACGGGTGGTTATCCGTTGAAATCACAACCAAAAATAAAGTACAATCTTTATGGTTAAGAAGGATTTAAGAAAGAGTAAATAGGCATTTAAATAATAATTAATTTTTTGTTTTTAGGTATTTACATATATATTTTTTATTTAGATTAAAATATATCAGCTTTTTTACAAACAAAAAATTCAAATTTTATCTTAATTATTTTTGAAAAATCAATAATTTAGACGACAAATATCACATAAAGAAAAAGCATTTATTGCTACAATAAATGCTAAGTATCTTTTTATTAAATACTTTTGTTTTGCTCTGTGCATCTGCTTACACATTTACACAAATTTGCGTAATTTAGGTTTTCAGAGCTAAAATTTATGGTAAAGTCATTTTCTGCTCATGATTTATTAGTTCCTTGGCAAGAATTACGCCAAGTTTCTCCAAAACTACTACTCTTTTCTGTAGTAATTCATAGCTTATTCTTAGGACTACCAATATCCTCACAACCAAAGTTACAATCTGAAAAAACTACTCAGAAAAATAAATCTACAAAACCAATAGCAGCACTTAAAACAAAATTTGTTGGTCAATCTAAACCTATTGTACCTACTCCAACACCACTGCAAAGTCCTTTAAGGACAAGTACTCCAGTAGTTATACCGTCTCGTTCAGTACCACCTGATTTACAAGCAGCAATTACTCCAATAACACCGACACCGATTACAATTACACAACCGCCAGAACCACCAAAAATTGTAATTCCTAGTACTCCCATTCCTCAAGCAGAAGCTAGTAATAAAAATTCGGTGGTAGAAATTAAAGTAAAACCAGTACCTCAACCAATTATCAAGTCTAATATTACTCAAAGTAACTCAGTAATTCGTAAGATAAATACTACTAATGAAACAAACAGAAATCAGCAAACACTTTCTACTACATCATCTGTTGAAACAAAAAAAACACCTGAAAATATATCCAAATCACCAGTAGAAAATCTAGAAAAACAGATATTCAACGCTATTTTCACTGACCTTCAGCAAGAACTTAGCTGGACAGAAGATATTTATTTCGCTCAACCTAGTGATTTTTCACCTACAAAACTAGAGTTTGATAATTTTATTGGCACGTTTTTAGACAAAAGAATTGATGACTTAGCTGCAATAGTTAAGACTAAATTAGAGTCAAAAAGCTTTAAAGTATCTCAGCTAAGTAACTATAGTGACGGACTTTTGTATGAAGTTAAAAAAGATAATTTTACCGAGTACATTAGTTTTGTACCGAGTGCAGATGGAACGGGAGTAATTATTGTCGTTTGGAAAAAATCTCCTATTGACGGTAAAAGTTAAAAACACGTAAAAGACGCTCCAATAGAGCGTCTATACAATGTATCTAACTTACAGGACATAAATTTATCTGCTTTGTTCCCATCCCTGAATAACTTATTTGTGTACAAATAATAGTAAAAAACACCTAAGTATTAACTGTGTTATAAATAACAATTAAGGCTTCCCTATTCTGCTTCTGTAAAAGAATTACCGCTTAGCTTGATACTTGTACTTTTATCTGGTTGATGCCATATTTGCAGATATATCAGCTCTAATTCGCTACCAACTTTAGAGAAGAAGTCAATCTGACGCGATCGCAAAGTTCTAAATATTCGGTAGAAGACAAATGCAATAATTGCTACAGTTAAACCTGTGGCAGAAGAAATCAGTGCTTGTCCAATACCTGCCACAACTACATCAATATTTGTACCGTTTACTTGACCGTTCTTCAAACTAGTGAATGTAGTAATTAAACCCAATGCAGTCCCTAGTATACCTAATAACGGCGCGATCGCCATCACACTTTCCAAAAGCTTATCACCTTGACGCATATCCACATACTCCCGATCAGAAGCTGCTTGGATAGCTAAGTGAAAAGTTTCTGGAGTCGGATTTTTTAATTTTAAAGGTGCTGCGAGAAAGCGGGCCACAGCAGACTGCTTAGCGCGTTCCGCAAGTCCATAAGCAATGTTAAAATCTAGCTTAGCTGCTGCCAGTAAATCACGGGCTATGTGTTTTTCTTGTACTGCTTGCTTATACCAGAACCAACTACGCTCCAAAGCACACGCGAAGGTTACAACTGATAAACTTAACAGGGGCCACATGATTATACCACCTGCCAGGAAGGTATCAAATATTCTGGTCATGTTTAATCAGGTAAGCAGTTGATGTAAAAAATAATGCATTCTTATCTTTAGAGTATCCGAATAATTAAGTAGATTTATTTAAGGTGAGGTTAAGCCAAAGCAAAACAACACATTTGTGTCTGTTAAATATCTGATAATAGAAAATAAGACTTCACGCTTCTGACATATTGGAAAAATGGCGAGAGATTTACGCGGGTTTATTAAGCTTTTAGAAGAAAAGGGACAATTACGGCGAATCAGTGCGCTAGTTGACCCAGATTTAGAAATTGCGGAGATTTCTAACCGGATGCTCGCTCAGGGTGGGCCAGGATTACTGTTTGAAAATGTTAAAGGTGCATCGTTCCCTGTGGCAATTAATTTGATGGGAACTGTAGAAAGGATATGCTGGGCAATGAATATGCAGCAACCACAAGAGTTGGAGGAACTCGGGAAGAAATTGGCAATGCTGCAACAACCAAAACCACCAAAGAAAATTTCTCAAGCAGTAGATTTTGGTAAGGTACTTTTTGATGTCTTGAAAGCCAAACCTGGACGGGATTTTTTTCCTGCTTGTCAGCAAGTTGTCATCAAAGAAGAATTGGATTTAAATAAGTTACCTTTGATACGTCCTTATCCTGGTGATGCAGGGAAAATTATTACTTTAGGGTTAGTAATTACCAAAGATTGTGAGACGGGAACCCCTAATGTGGGCGTGTATCGCTTGCAACTACAGTCTCGCAATACTATGACCGTACATTGGTTATCGGTGCGGGGTGGAGCGAGACATTTACGCAAAGCAGCTGAACGTGGGAAAAAGTTGGAGATTGCGATCGCTCTGGGTGTAGATCCGTTAATTATTATGGCAGCAGCTACACCCATACCTGTAGATTTATCTGAGTGGTTATTTGCTGGACTATATGGTGGTAGTGGTGTGAGTTTGGCGAAGTGTAAAACTGTAGATTTGGAAGTACCAGCAGATGCAGAATTTGTTTTGGAAGGAACTTGTACACCAGGGGAAGTATTACCGGATGGGCCTTTTGGCGACCATATGGGATATTATGGTGGAGTGGAAGATTCGCCTTTAATCCGCTTTCACTGCATGACGCACCGCAAAGACCCAATCTATTTAACCACATTTAGCGGACGCCCACCAAAAGAAGAAGCAATGATGGCGATCGCTCTGAATCGCATTTACACTCCAATTTTGCGACAACAAGTTTCAGAAATTGTTGACTTTTTCTTACCGATGGAAGCGTTGTCGTACAAAGCAGCGATTATATCTATAGATAAAGCATATCCAGGACAAGCAAGACGAGCAGCTTTAGCATTTTGGAGTGCATTACCCCAGTTTACTTACACCAAATTTGTGATTGTTGTAGATAAAGATATAAATATCCGCGACCCGCGTCAAGTTGTCTGGGCTATTAGTTCTAAAGTTGACCCTACACGAGATGTATTTATTTTACCAAATACACCCTTTGATACTTTAGATTTTGCCAGTGAGAAACTTGGTTTAGGTGGCAGGATGGGAGTTGATGCAACTACAAAAATTCCTCCAGAAACTGAACACGAATGGGGGGAAGCTTTAGAATCAGACCCGGACATAGCAGCGATGGTTAGTAGAAAATGGGCTGAATATGGTTTGGGAGATTTGAATTTGGCGGAAGTTGACCCAAATAAGTTTGGGTACAATATGAAATAAATGCTGGTTTTCATAGCAGTTTTAAATCATTTGTAGAGACGTTCACCTACCCTGTTCCCTGTTTCCTGTTCCCTGTGTTTCTTAGGAGTTGCATAAAATAATAAAGGAGTTATATTAATGCCTTCTCCTTTTCCTGGAATGAATCCTTATTTAGAAGATCCCGATCTATGGCTCAGTATACATGGTCGGTTAATAATAGCGATCGCAGATTTTTTATCTCCTCAATTACGACCGAAATATTTTGTGGCTATTGAAGAAAGAATCTATGAAACTATTGCTGATAATAGTATATTAGTTGGTATTCCTGATGTTATTGTACGTTCCCAGGTTACAAAAAATCCAACATTGCCAAATGTAGCTGTAGTAAATTCTTCTGTCAAACCT
>Ga0224723_1002360_pt1 | contig 10513 bp, 8 predicted proteins | sample Balambano_FR2_Me_FD_161647 | JGI IMG/M metagenome (GOLD analysis project Ga0224723, IMG submission 161647) | Freshwater sediment microbial communities from Lake Towuti, South Sulawesi, Indonesia - Balambano_FR2_MetaG | ecosystem: Environmental > Aquatic > Freshwater > Lake > Sediment | place...
TGATGACGACTGAGTTCACGCTGAGCATTAGCAGACGCAGCAGGTTCTGCCGTAAAGCTTCCCACCAGGCAGGGAAAAGGCCCACGTTCACAGGTAAATAGGCTGACCGTGAGACGAGGTGGCGTGTTGGTGGGTAGCACTTTCACGATCAGCGCATTGGGATCTAGACCACCCGGACCGCCCAGCAAAATTTGGGATGGCAGACGCATTTCAGCACTGGGCGGAATTGCCAGCCGAATTTGCTCTAGATAGGGCGAGAAAACTTCTGCGGGGCGTGCCGCTGCACGATTGCTTTGCAGTTTCCCGGAGGGGAAATCAAATGATATGGCGATCGACAAACTCAATATCGAAATGCTGATAGCTAGCTTACCGCACCCTTTTGTCCAGCCTTTGAGCTGGTTCAGATTGACCCTGATCACTGCTTTGCCTCACACCCTATTTCACAAGAGAAACTCAACCGAATTCCCTTACTGAAATCATAATTCTTGGATTGAGCAACTGTCATGATCTTCTGTTAGCAAGGATAGAGAACTGAATCGACGCATTCCTCATTAATCTTCATCGCTTCAACCTTATATTGATTGCTGCATATTGATTGCTGCCGAGTTAGTACATTTGTGTGAATCCCAGAACTTCGGTAGAATCAAACCGATCGCACTGCCAGGGAAACGGCTTCGCACTAAAACGCGAGCGGGATTTCTCATCCTGAAAATTTTGCCCCTCATCTCCTCAGCCCCTTACCTCCTTACCTTCTCATGGGTCGCACTCCTACCCTGACCTTCGATCGCGGAACGCTAATCTTGCACCCCCCGCCGCGCGGAAAAGCCTGGGTTGACTTTGCCACCTGGGACGATCGGATTGAGAAGTTTCGGATTCCGGCGATTCAGTATTGTGAGTTGCTCGATCGCCTTAAGTCCGAAGCCGTTGCTTTCAATGATGTGGTGCCTGATTTTGCCGCTGTAAATTTGGCAGCAAAGCTAGAGCGTCAGCCCTATCCGCATCAGCAAGAAGCCCTCTCTGCCTGGATCGCGGCTCAGCGTCGTGGGGTGGTGGTGCTGCCGACGGCGGCGGGAAAAACCTATCTGGCGCAGATGGCGATGCAGGTGACGGGTTGCACGACGCTGATCACGGTGCCAACGCTGGATTTAATGCACCAGTGGTATGCCCATCTGCTCGCAGCGTTCCCCGATGCCGAAGTGGGATTGCTGGGGGGTGGGTCACGCGATCGATCGCCAACCTTAGTTGCGACCTATGACAGTGCTGCGATTCATGCTGAGTCGTTAGGGAATCGCTACGAGCTGCTGATTTGCGATGAGTGTCATCACCTGCCGAGCGACTTCAACCGCGTGATTGCGGAATATACGATCGCTCCCTATCGGCTGGGACTGACGGCAACGCCCGATCGATCGGATGGCAGACACGCGGATCTGGATGTGCTGCTGGGCAAAGTCGTTTATCGTCGCACGGCTGAGGAGCTTGCCGGAAAAGCATTGGCGCACCACGAGGTTGTGCAAATTAAGGTCGAGCTTTCAGAGCAGGAGCGCAGCCGCTACGACACGCTGATCCAGACGCGCAACAGTTTTTTGCAGCGGATGAATGTGCGTTTGGGATCGCTGGACGGCTGGCAGCGATTTGTGCAGGTGAGTGCGCAGTCTCAGGCGGGGCGACGGGCAATGCTGGCACACCGGGAAGCGCGATCGATCGCCCTGGGCACAGAAGGCAAACTGCGCGTGTTAGCCGATTTGCTGGCGCAGCACTACCCGGAGCAAACGCTGATTTTCACGAATGATAACGCCACGGTTTACCGCATCTCGCAGTCGTTTCTGATTCCAGCAATTACACACCAAACGCCTGTGAAAGAACGCCACGAAATCTTGCAGCATTTCCGTGACGGAACCTACAAAACCCTGGTCGCTTCCCACGTGCTGAACGAAGGCGTAGACGTTCCCGAAGCGAGCGTGGCGATTTTGCTGTCCGGAACTGGCTCGACGCGGGAATACATTCAGCGTCTGGGGCGCGTTCTGCGAAAGGGACAGGAGCAAAAACGCGCCATCCTCTACGAAGTCGTGGCGGAAGAAACCACCGAAGAAAACGTTTCTCGTCGTCGCCGCACGCCTGCCCCTGCTTATAAAACGAATCCAGCTAGAACGAATCAGGGGACACAGCTAGAACTAGTTCCAACCCGATCGCCCTATGAAGTTGCAGCGCATCGTGCGGCGGAGTTGGGTGGAACATACGATGATGCAGAGGGAGACGATTGAAGCGCTGACCCATTTATGATTTCGAGAACGCACAGGAGATAGTTAGAATGACGCTCACCCACTACGGCAGCCTGTGTACTGAAGTGTACGAGCTAACGAAACCGATCGCCAGAGAATACGCGGATGTGCCCTATTTCGTTCAGCAGCTTTCCCAGGTGGGCGGCAGGATTCTGGAAGGCATGGTGGGAACAGGACGTTTGCTGATTCCTTTGCTAGAAGCAGGGTTGAATGTTGAGGGAATTGACAGCTCGGCGGAGATGCTCACTGCTTGCCAACGAAATTGTGCAGCAAGGGGCTTGAATCCGGTTCTCTATCAGGGGTCGATCGAAAATTTGGATGTGCCGGGCAAGTTTAGAGCGATCGTTGTCACGTTCGGTTCGTTTATGTTGCTGGGGAACCGGACATCGGCAATTTCAGCTTTAGAGGCATTTGCCAGACATCTAGAACCTAACGGAAAAGTTTTTATCGATTTAGGATTACCCGTTGGCTCTTTCAAAACCGAGAACATTGTGCAGCAGCGAGAGCCTGTTTCCTGTTCCGATGGATCGGTTATTGTCATGCAAACGTCTTCCCGAATTGACTGGATTGCTCAGATTGAACACCTGTTCATTCGCTATGAGAAATGGAAAGACGGAAAGCTGATTGACACCGAGTTGCAGCATCTTCCACTGCACTGGTTTGGACTGGAGGAATTCGCGATGTGTTTACGAGGATGTGGATACACGGACATTAAGCTTTGTGCTAATTATCGAGACGGGTTAAAACCAGCTTCCTACGAAGACCAGCTCTGTTTCTCAGCCACGCTTGCCTGACGCTCCTAAGAAGTTCGGCAATCCCAATCGAGACGATCGGCAGAACCGTACTTCCCCTCAAGAAAACACTGCCTAGAATAACAATTAAAGGAACAGGTTAAACGCTTGTTCGATCGCTAAATCACTAAGAATTGGATTAGAGGAAGAGCATTATGGCAATCGTTCGATGGAATCCCTGGCATGAAATTGACACGCTTCAACGTCAGTTCGATCGCCTGCTTTCTGACACGATCGCTCCCACGATGGGCAACGACTGGAAATCATTTGGCAGAATGCCTGCAGCAGAGTTAAGCGAAACTGAAAATACCATTCAGCTTAAGCTCGAAGTTCCCGGTGTTGATGCCAAAGATCTCGATGTTGAAGTCACCGAAGACGTGGTTTCGATCAAAGGTGAGCGCAAATCTGAAACTCATTCTGAAGACAAAGGCGTGAGCCGCAGCGAGTTCTATTATGGAACGTTCCAGCGCGTGATTCCGCTGCCTGCAAGAATTCAAAATACCCAGGTTCAAGCTGAATACAAAGACGGCATTCTTCACCTGACGATGCCCAAAACCCAAGAAGAGCGTAACAAAGTCGTCAAAGTCGAACTGAACTAGCTACGAATGCGCTGATAGTTCGATGAATCGTTCGATGAGTCTTTAAAGATTGATTCAGATCATCCTGTAGAAGTCAGTAATGTCTGTATCATCCAGCTTTGCCCGATTCCGTTAAGCGATCGGGCTTTTTTATTGGCATCGCTCTAAAACCGTGGAGCATCAAGAAAGCGATACGTTGCGTTAGTCGGTCAAATCCTTAAATCCAGTATCTCGCGAGAGTTCGATAAAGCTTGGATCGGTTTTGGCTTCCTTACGGTAGCGGGGGTTGAGTTCGATCGCCAAACGCAGATTCTCCAGAGCCAGTTCAGTTTCGCCCTGAATGGCGTAGCAGGTGGATTTGTTGTAGTAGGCGCTGGCGTACTCGGGTTTGGCTTTAATCGCGCGGTTAAAGTTTGCCAGGGCTTCCTTATCGCGTCCAAGCTGCAGCAGAGCATAGCCGCGACTGTCCCAGGCTTTAGCGTTGTTGGGCTGAAGGTCAGTTACTTTTTCAAGAGAATCAACGGATTCCTGGTAGCGTTCCATTTCTAAAAGTGCCAGACCGCGATTGAGCCATGCCTTTGCGTCTTCGGGGTCGATCTGGGTTGCCTGATCGAAGGCGGCAAAAGCTTCTTCCGATCGCTGCAGGGTGCCCAGCACCACGCCGCGATTGATCAGGGCTTCGGTGTAGTCGGACTTCAGTTCCAGGGCTTTGTCAAACGAGGTGAGCGCTTCTTCATAGCGTTTCATCCGATTGAGCGTGATGCCACGATTCAGCCACGCTTTGTGATCCTGCGACTGCAGTGTTACCGATCGATCGAAAACTGCCAGAGCCGCATCGTACTGTTTCAATTCGCGCAGCACAATGCCCTGGTGATACCACGCCGTTGCGTTTGCAGGCTGAAGCTTGGTGACGCGATCGTAGGTCGAAAGTGCCTCGTCGTATCGCTGAAGTTCTTCGAGTGCCCGTCCCCGGTTAAACCAGACTTCAGCCTGGTTGGGCAGGGAAGCCAGCGCCTTATCGTAGGACGTGATCGCTTCAGCATAGCGTTCGGCAGCGAACAGACCATTGCCCTGCTGCACATAGTCTTCTGGACGCATGAACAGTTCCGGCTGAGTCGATTGCAGCAAATTAATCTGATCATTAAGCGTCTGAATGTTCTGCCGCACGTCCGCCACAAAGGATTCGGCAATAAACTGGGGCGAAAGCTCTGCCAGTCGGCGCAGAATCTGATCTTTTTGCACCTGCGCCTCAGACTGAATCGATCGCAACTGTGCCGCCACTTCTGCCTCAATTTGCTGCAGCGATTGCAGGGCAGCCTGCCGCTGAGATTCTGCGTCTCCCTGGAATCGATCGACCTGTTCTCCCAACCGGGCTTCGAGGCGATCGAGGTTTTGCCGCAGGCGATCGCGCTGTCCCTGCACGTCTCCTTTCAGCGTGGCGAACTGGTTGAGCAAATCGGCTTCTGCCCGCTCCAGGCTGCCCAAAATCTGGTCGCGCCGCTCCTGCACCGTGGCGGGAATCTGGTTGAGCTGTTCGGTGATGTCGCTGGTGAGTTGGGCGATCGTCTGGCGCAGTTCTTCCCGCTTTGCCTGCGTATCGACCTGGAAATCAGTGCGCTGGGTGGTGAACTCGGCATCAATGCGATCGAGCACCTGCTGCAGTTCGTTCTGCTTCTCCTGAGCTGCTGCCTGCAGTTCGCTCTGCTTTTGGAGGAGGTCGGCCTCGATCTGGGTGAAAATGCGCTCCAGGTCTACCTGCTTCGTTTGGGAAACGGCTTCCAGGGTCTGCTGCTGGGTCGCCAATACCGCATCCAGTTGAGCCAGATTGCGCTGAATGCCGTCTTGCTGAAGCTGGGCATCAATTTCGAGTTCGCGGATTCTGCCTTCCAGCTCAGCTTCCAGTCGCTCCAGGTTTTGCCGAAGCTGGTATTGCTGCGTTTGCGCCTCTGCCTGCCATGCCGATCGCTGGTTGGCAAAATCGGTGGTTAACTGGCTCAGATTGCGGCGAATGTTTTCCTGCTGTGCCCGGATCTCTGACTCCAGATTCGATCGCTGGGTGGAAAGCTCGCTGTAAAGCTGCTCCAGCGTTTGCCGGATCGCGTCGCGCTGTGCCTGGGTGTCTGCCTGAAGCTGTGCCAACTGGAATGTGACATCGAGCCGCAGTTTTTCCAGACTGTCGAAAAGCTGATTTTTGCGATCGTTGATATCGTCTTGAATCTGTGAAAACTGCCCGACAAACTCAGCCTGCTGCTGCTTGAATCCCTCAATAATGTGAGACTTTTCCTGATCCACATGCGATCGCGCCTCGGTTTTGAGTTGTCCGAGATAGGGGGAAAGCTCTGCCACTAAATCATTGAACTGCTGCTGCGTTGCCTCTTTTTGCTCCTGGGCAATCGACTGAAATTGCGTCATTCTTGCCGAAAATTCTGCCTCGGACGCGTTCAGGGTTTGCAGCGACAAATCTTTCTGAGACTGCACGTTGAGCTGAAGCTCGGCGATCTGATTTGCAAAATCGGTTTCCAGCTCCTCCAGCCTGCGCTGTGCGCCCAGAAGCTGCTGTTCGATTCCAGTCAACAGTTCGTGTTTCCGCTGAGAAGCATCTGCCATAAGCTGCGATAGTGCGCCCCGCTTTGCCTCAATCTCCTGCTGGAACGTCTCTGCATCTTCCCCCAGGTCGGCGGCATAGTTTTCATAGTCCTTCAGGAGCCGCTGGATCTCGTTCTTTGCTCTACCGATTTGCCGCTCCAAGTCATCAAGTTCCTGAATGTGGGATTTAACGATCGCCGTCACCTCCCGCAAGACCGATCGCCTCAGCAAATACAGCCCAATCAGAGCCGCCGCCAGCAGCGCCACCAACACGCCCAGCATCACGTTGAACAATGTTGCCGTTCGGTTGACCTGCCTCAGGCGATCGAGTTCTTGCTGCTCGATCGGTGACAGGGCTTGCGCCAACGTCAGGCTTGCAGGCTTGGCTGATATCAGGGTTTGACTTCGAGACGGCTGGGTCTGCACAATTCCCAGCCACAGCAGCACTGTGGAAAGCACTACGCCACTGCGCGAACCCCATCCCCAAAACGTTGTCGGCTTGCTCATCAGGACTTGCCCCTGTCTCCCGGTCAATACTTTTGATATAAGGTATTTGCGATCGTCTACCTATTCAAGGGTAATCAAAATCGCTCCCCTTGAGGCAGGAATCTTGGTTGGGGGTGGGTGGAAGGATGAGGAGGGGAGGGGTTTGAGAGGGGTTTTGTCCTCCGCTGCTCCCTGAACCCCTCAACTTGAAGCTGCTGTGCTTTTTGAAAAAGGGGCGGGGATGATGGACGTGAATTGAACTCGGTCTGTTGCAATTCACTTTATTTCTAAGGGCAGACCCCTGTGGGCAGATAGCCCTGGTTAGAGAATACTGCCCTGAAAGATTTGCCTAATTGTTCATCGCCTCTTCCCGCAGGCACTCTGAATGATTTGCTGAATTAGCCCAGCAGTTTGCTTACCTCTACCTCAATTTCCGGTAATGCCAGCGGAGCCACTTTCCCTGAGAAAAATCGTCGAACCGATTGGTACTCGCCATTTTCTGGTTCACGATGCACCCACAGATGCACCCACAATTGAGAGCCTTTGATGTCCAGCACCCAGTACTCCTGAATTTTGCCCTGAGCATAGGAGCGGGCTTTTTCTTCAAGGTTGTAGGTCAACGTTGAATTCGAGACTTCAATCAGCCAGTAAATGTCTTCTGGGGCAGGATGCCGCTCATCGTAGCGGGATTCTGGTGGTGCCGCGATGCAGATATTTGGTTGAGGTTCTCCTGATGGCAGGGTAACGGGTGCAGTGGCAAAGACGACTGCACGGTCGCCCAATCGCTCTTCCAGATACTTTGCTCCCCGACAATAGGTGACGCGATGGATGGGAAGCTCTGGAGCCATGTCGATAATGTCAAAGAGAAGGCTGACCAAAAATAGGGGTGAGGATACCTGGTACGCATTTCCTGTTGGGCTTTCTGTGATGCGATCGCTCAACGATTAAGGGGTAGGAAGGCGATCGCTTCAGCAGTATCTCCGTCATTGCGGCAACTGGTCTGGATCAAAGCCTTGCGATCGCAAAAAGTTCTCAAGCTGTTTTTACCGCTGTCGTTCTGCTTCAGCCCACTGTTGTTCCAGCTCCACCCGTTGCTGTGCGGCGGTGGCACATTCTTCTGAACTTGGGTTAGCGATCGCCCTTACACCCGCAATACAGTCAATCTTCTTGATGCTCTGAGCTTTACAGCAGCCGATCGGGATCTTCACCCAATGCACGTAATCGTTCTGCCAGTCGTTCTTTTTGTTGCCGCTCCAGTTCTTTTTGTTGCCGCTCCAGTTCTTTTTGCTGTCGTTCCATCTCTGCTTCGCTCAAGTGGCGATCGCCCGCTTCATCAAACCAGGTCAACTGCTCCTGCATCACATTGCCAAACTGCATCTGGCATCGCCCTATTCCTAACCCTACCTCCGCCATCCAGTATGGCTCTCCACTCTCTAACTTGTACTTCCCTTCCATCAGTTTGTACACTTCAAACGGCTGATGTCGGTCTCGCTGCCAAAATTCCGGATTGTAAACCACGTAGTACAACACGCCCAAACTGGCGTAAATTTCCATCTTTTCGTCATACTCACCACCGGGCTTGTGCGACACCATCTCCAACACCAAGATCGGCACCACGCCGTCTTCTTCCCACACTGCATAGCTGCGACGAGACTTGCCCCCCTTCTTGCGCTCAACTCCCAGGCTCAAAAACGCATCGGGCACTACGGGCACTCGTGGATTAACGCCAGTCGTGTGATAGATTGCCATGTCCACTGCAAAGAACCAGTCCATCCGCTCTGCCCAGAGGGTGTTGAGCAAAAATAGCAAGAGATTGGGCAACAGGTTCTGGTCTTCGTTATCCACAGGCGTGTCGTCAGAACAGGGCAGTTCGTCAGTTGAGGGCAGATGTTGTAGGTCGATGGGCAACATAGCAAAACCTCAAGCGTCCTTGGGTAGGTTTATTCTAGGCGATCTTGTAGTGGCTTAGTTCGATGCATGATGCTCCAAAAGAGAGGCTATAACCCTTTATCCACACTATGTGATCGAGTTGCATAAGAGGTTTGAAACGTCTCAAAAGTGCTGCATTGCCCCCCAACCCCCCAACTCGCTCCTGTTGGAGCGGCAAGTTACAAGGGGGGGACTTGCGATCCGGTATTGCTGGTTCAACGTCCCCCCTCGCACTTTTGGTGCGGCAATGAATCGTTGGGGGATTGAGGCGGGGGTTCGGCTCACATCGGCGACTTTTAAAACACTCTCTAAGAGGGGAATCTGTAGTACAGCACGCCTAAAATCCTCTCTTTCAAGCGAGTGATGTCTGCTGGGACTGCTTGAACCGATCCAACTGAGTCAATCCAACTGAGTCAATCCAATCTTCTGATAGAGGTTGTTTTGTTAATATCACCGTCGAGAGTCAGAGGTTAATCGGTGAACCACCTTTTAGTATCAAGAAACATTTTGCACTGGAGGATCAGGCATGAAGATTCCACCCGAAATTACTTATCGTGATGTTGAAAAAACCGATGCAGTTCAAACGCTCGTTGAAGAAAAAATTGCCAAGCTAGAGCGGATGTGTGACTACATCAATAGCTGTCATATTGCGATCGAAAAAATCAACGATCGTCCTCGCAGCGGCTCTCCCTATCGAGTTCGGATTGATCTCACTATTCCGCCGAGCCATGAGCTTGTGGCTGATTGCCATCCCGCAGAGCAAAACCAGTATGTCAAGCTAGATGCGGTCATTCGCGACGCATTTAACAAAATGGAAACTCAAATTCGCAAGCTCACTAAACAGCAGCGCGAACATGAGCAATCCAAAAGCCATAATGATGCAACCGAAGTGACTGCTCTAGTGACAAGAGTATTTCACGAAGATGGATATGGCTTTATTAAAGACTTGACTGGTGCAGAAGAAGTTTATTTCCATCGCAACAGCGTTTTACACGATGATTTCGATCGCATTGAAGTTGGAACAGGTGTGAGATATAGCGCGATCGAGGGCGATAAAGGATTACAGGCAACCAGCGTACAAATTGTTGATAAACCTGGAGCAAGGGCAGGCAAAGCAGAGGAACAGCTTGTTGAACCACCGTTAGGTTGGCAGTCCTAGCAAACAGAAATTGACTCACTGTTTTAATCAACGCAGTCAAGGAAAAAAGAGGAATCAAGATGAATCCAGAATCGATTAATTCACCTTCTACCGAACAGCAAGATTCAGCCGAAGTGCGGCAGCAGGTGGGTGAGGTGAGCCAGCAGTCTGACAATCAGCCACATCAGTCTGATATCGTTAATCCGGCTGAGGATCTGGTTTACAAAGGCGGCTATGCGGTTGACCCGGTCACGCTGCTGGGCAATTCCGCAGTTGCGCCTCAGACGCTGAGCGATGCCCGCGATTTGCGCCCTGATGTTTTTCAGGAGGTAGAAGAAAGCACCCCAGAAGAGCAGTAGCCTGATGAGTTAATAATGGGGCAATGATTGTCAGGGCGATTATCCTCGCCCTCTTTCACCTGCCAGGTTTCTATAGAATTGCGGAAAAAATTGAGGCGATCGACTGGAATAAAGCCCTACTGTAAAATCGCCTTCGAGCTTTTCAGCAACCTCCTCAACGCTTAATTGTCTTGATTCTGTCTGATTTTGCCGATCTGATTTTGTCGATCGTCATTTCTCTATTCGCCGATCTAATTCGCTGACCTGAAAAGTGGCTCATCCTCGTGAATATCGTCAAATCAATCTTTTCTGAATCATTTCTTCCGAAACAACAACTGATCTGGCATTGTGAGAAGTATTGATCCGATCGCGTCAGTTTTACATTGAC
>Ga0224723_1002361_pt1 | contig 10507 bp, 7 predicted proteins | sample Balambano_FR2_Me_FD_161647 | JGI IMG/M metagenome (GOLD analysis project Ga0224723, IMG submission 161647) | Freshwater sediment microbial communities from Lake Towuti, South Sulawesi, Indonesia - Balambano_FR2_MetaG | ecosystem: Environmental > Aquatic > Freshwater > Lake > Sediment | place...
CCCACCTACCCACCTACCCACCTACCCACCCACCCCTATGGGCACCTCAATCGATATCACTCCCACCAACTTCTCCACCGAAGTCATGCAAGCTTCCTACGAGCACCCCGTGCTGATCGATTTTTTTGCAACCTGGTGCGGTCCCTGCCAGATGTTGAAGCCAATTCTGGAAAAGCTCGCACAGGAATATGATTTTGTCCTGGCAAAGGTTGATATTGATCAAAGCCCGGAGCTAGCCAATCAATATCACGTCGAGGGCGTGCCTGATGTGCGAGTTGTCAGCCAGGGAGAGGTACATCCCGGCTTTGTGGGAGTTTTGCCTGAACCGAAACTGCGGCAGCTTCTAGCTACTTTAAATCTGAAGTCTGAGCTAGAAATGGGACTGGATACAATTCGCGTAGCAATGGCAGCCAGGGAAGTTGAGGAAGCGAAGGCACAATTTGCACGGCTGATCGAGAAGTATCCCAAGAACGGCAAGCTGGTGATTGCAGCAGCCAGGTTTTTGATGCGTCAGGGCAAGCTTGACTCTGCCGAGAAGCTATTGAGCAACATTCAGGAAACTGAAAAGCCCTTTTACGCGCAAGCCAAGGCACTGCGAGATTTAGTGCAGCTTCAGCAAGAAGGTGAGGAGATGACTGATAAGACCGATCTCGATCGCGCCTTTTTTACGGCGGTGGATCAGGCATTGCAGGAAGACAATGAAGCTGCATTAGAGGGACTGCTGGCGATCGTGGCTCAAAGCCGCAAGTATCGCAACGACGGTGCGCGAAAAGCAATGCTGATGGTTTTTGAACTCATGGGCGACGAGCATCCCCTTACCCCTCAGTATCGTAAAAAATTGGTGCAGACGCTTTACTAAGCTCAAACTTTTACTGGACTCAAAACCTGAAACAAAAACTTTTGAAATCACTCTTTTTGCCTGCCCTTGACCTGCCTTGAGTTTCGGGCTATTTTCCTTTTGGGAATCGTCCTTATCCCTCACCGCCCATGACCGACCCTACAGCAAATTCTCCCAATCTGGAAACCCTCGTTGATCTGATGTCTCAGCTAATCGATCTGCCGATCGCCCCGGAGTTCCGTCCGGGTGTGATTGCCAATCTGGCGCGTACACAGACGATCGCGCAATCGGTGATGGAATTCTCAATTCCAGACGAGATCGAAGTTGCCCCTATTTTTACGCCTGAACCATGACATTTGAGTTGTCGCAAGCCGATGCACTGACCATTGCCGACGCAGTCCGATCGAAAACGGTTTCAGCCCGGACAGTGACAGAGGCAGCCCTTGCCCAAATTGCTGCACACGATAGCAAGCTGAATAGCTTCACCGAAGTTCTCACCGATCGAGCACTTGCAGATGCCGATGCAATCGATCGGGCAATTTCAAGCGGCGAAAATCCTGGACTGCTTGCAGGCGTGCCATTTGCTGTGAAAAATCTATTCGATGTCGCGGGACTGCCGACGCTAGCAGGTTCAAAAATAAACCAGAGTCGTCCGGTAGCAACTCAGGATGCTAATGCAGTAGCGGCACTACGGCGGGCAGGGGCAGTTCTGGTCGGAACGCTCAATATGGACGAGTATGCCTATGGCTTTGTTACAGAAAACAGCCACTACGGACCAACCCATAATCCTCATGATTTGAGCCGGGTTGCAGGGGGTTCTTCTGGGGGAGCAGCCGCTGCTGTTGCGGGGGGGCTTGTGCCGCTGACGCTTGGCTCTGATACAAACGGCTCTATTCGCGTTCCGTCAGCATTTTGCGGCATTTACGGACTGAAGCCCACCTACGGCAGATTGTCTCGCGCCGGGGTGTTTCTGTTTGCCAGCAGCTTCGACCATATTGGTCCCTTTGGACGATCGGTTCGTGATATTGCGGCTGCTTTTGATTTGATGCAGGGTGCAGACCCTGGCGATCCCGTTTGTACGCTGCGTCCTCCTGAAGCTTGCCTGCCTCAGCTCGATCGCGGGATTGACGGCTTCCGGATTGCTGTGGCAGACGGCTATTTTGCTCAGGGCGGCGAGCCTGAAGTTTTTGCTGCTGTCGCGCAGGTGGCTGAGGCACTTTCGGCAAAACAGCAGGTTACGCTTCCAGAAGCGCAGCGAGCCAGGGCAGCCGCCTATGTAATCACGGCTTCTGAGGGAAGTAATCTGCATCTGCCGCGTCTGAAAACCCGTCCTCAAGACTTTGACCCGGCAACGCGCGATCGATTCCTGGCAGGAGCCATGATCCCCAACACCTGGTATCTTCAAGCACAGCGGTTTCGTCGCTGGTATCGCGATCGAGTACGGGAAATATTTCAGGAAGTTGATTTGATCCTGGCACCAACTACACCCTGCGCTGCCCCGCTGATAAATCAGGAGAAAATGGTTTTAGACGGGGTTGAGATGCTGGTTCGTCCAAATTTGGGACTTTATACTCAGCCGCTTTCCTTTATTGGACTGCCGATCCTCTCGGTTCCAATTCGTCGTCCCAATCAGCTTCCGGTCGGTGTGCAGATTATTGCTGCCCCCTATCAGGAGGCTTTGATTTTAAGAGCGGCAGCAGTGCTAGAAGCAAAAGGAATCACCGCCGCGCCTGTTGTCGTCCCAAGCTAGAGAGGACTAAACGAACAAGCGTTTGACAGTTACTCTTCCTTGAGCCAATATTTCCAGGTCGAGCCGATCGCTGCCCCCGCTCCTGCAAATAAGCCCATGCCCATTCCTTCCAGTTTTTTAACGATCGGGCTTTTGGTCAGGCAAGAATTATCAACTGCACTACTCGTCATACACTCGTTGATCTCCGCTTGACTGGCAGTTGCCCCTAGCACAACGCCCATGACGCTACAGCAAAAAACGTAAAAGTAGAGGCGACTAGGCTTGAATTGCTTTAATTTTCTACCCATAGATGGATGCGAGGAACCTTAACAGCTTTATGTACTGTTGCCTATCTTAATCGACTTTGGCAGCCATAGAATTACTGAACTGAGACGAAGTTCATCAAATATTGATACTCAAAACCAGTAAAATCTCAGGCTTTGTCCAGCAGGTAAGTGAAAGATGGTGCGAATGCTCTGTAAAACGCTCTTGCAAAATTCATAAAAAATTGACGCACAAGAACACGAAAAGGGTGAACAGTGAGTTGTCCACCCCCTTTTTATCAATGCCTAAAGAACTGGGCTAAAAAACGCTTAAGCTAAAGAACTCTTAATCGAGCTGAACTGCGTGTGCCAGGTCTTTTGCTTCTGTACCAAAGACCGTTGGGGCAATGAAAGGCACGTTAAGCTGAACCGGATGCTCTGCAATGAGCGGCAAGGATTGATAGGCTGCAGCGGCAACTTGCGACGTTTTTGCATCGTAGGTTTGTGTTGCCAGTTTTGGATAAACCCCGATCGCAATAATTGGAACAATCAAACAGAGTGCAATAAATGCCTCGCGCGGCTTTGCGTCAGTCGCCGTAATTTCAGCCATCAAGTTTTGATTTTCTCCGCCGTAAAAAACAGTCCGCAGCATCGACAGCAGATAAATCGGCGAAAGAATTACGCCCACAGCAGCCAGTGTCACAATCACAACTTTAAAGGAAGTCGTGTAGGCATCGCTAGTGGCAAATCCCAGGAAGACCGAAATTTCTCCAACGAAACCACTCATGCCAGGCAATGCGAGAGAAGCCATCGCGCCTGCGGTGAAGAGGGCAAAAGTGCGGGGCATGGTTTTTGCCATACCGCCCATTTCTCGCATATTCAGTGTGTGAGTTCGTTCGTAGGTCACGCCTGCCAGGAAGAAGAGGGTCGCGGCAATCAGACCGTGAGAAACCATTTGCAGCATCGCGCCGCTCATACCCAGTTCGTTAAAGGAGGCAATTCCCAGCAGGACAAACCCCATGTGGGCGATCGAGGAATAGGCGAGCCGCCGCTTCAGATTCGTTTGAGCAAAAGCCGTCAACGACGCATAGATAATGCTTACAACACCCAGAACGGCAAGAACTGGTGCGAAATAAACGTGAGCGTCGGCAAGAATTTCAACATTGAAGCGAATCAGCGCGTAGCCTGCCATCTTGAGCAGCACTCCTGCCAGAATCATCGATACCGGAGCCGGAGCCTCACTGTGCGCGTCAGGTAGCCAGGTGTGAAGGGGGAAGATCGGCAGCTTTACGCCAAAAGCAATCAGTAGCGCAGCATACATCAACAGCTCGAAGCCGAGTGAGTAGTTCTTTAGCCCCAGTTCCTGCAGGTTGAACGTAATAGTATCGCCGTAGAAAGCCATTGCCAAAGCGGCAACCAGAATAAACACCGAGCCAGCCGCTGTGTATAAGATGAACTTCGTCGAGGCATAGAGCCGTCTTTGTCCACCCCAGATCGAGATCAGCAAATACACCGGAACAAGCTCCAGTTCCCACATGACAAAGAAAAGCAGCAAGTCTTGAGCGGCAAACACGCCAATCTGGGCACTGTACATCACCAGCATCAGGAAGTAGAACAGACGCGGCTTGCGATCGACCTTCCAGGCAGCAAAAACAGCCAGCGTTGTGATTAGCCCTGTCAAAATCACCAGCGGCATAGAAAGTCCGTCTACCGCGACTGACCAGTTTAGCCCAAGCTGGGGAATCCAGGAGTACTGCTCGGCAAACTGAAAGCCTGCACTGTTGAAGTCATAGTGCTTCCAGAAGGCATAAACAATCAGGGAAAACTCAATTAAGCTCGCACCCAGTGTGTAAGAACGAACAGTCTTACCATATTTATCTGGAATGAAGGGAATTGGCAGTGCCGCAAATAGCGGAAATACAATCAGAAGAGTTAACCAGGGAAGTTGCAGACTCGGCATGAGAGCTTACCCAAATTCAGTGTTCGATGAAGTGCAGCTAATAACGTGCAGACAATCTGCTGAATGGCTGGCTTAATTGAGCAACCTTCGCTCAGTCTGCGAGTTGGGCATCTAACGGAACATGAAGAGGGAAGCTAGATGCTTGGGCACTCTCGTACTTCAGGGTTAACGTGAGGGTTAACAAAGGTGCGAGCAAAGCGCGATTGGCTGAACCCACTAGTCAGAGAGACTAAAAGGCCGTGACCTTACACCGCTCCCAAAATTGCGCCTAACAGACCGGGCAGTTGCTAAGTCAGTCTAGGTTCCTAGCAGTTTGAGATGCGTAGCAGATGAATGGTAGTTTTTGCCTACTCCAACAGCATACCCCATTTGTAAAGAAAGATTACATTGACATGACAAAATCCCACTTTTCTTCAGTAGAAATTTCGGTATGTAAAGTTTTGGAAAGGAAAACGCTTCTTGGGGAACAGGCTCAAGCATCAGTTCCTTTTATCGAGGGCGAGAGCAAAGGCTCCCAAATATTGGCACTTTTCGTTACAAGCTTGACCCGACGCCGTGTTCCAGGTGGATTGCTTCAGGTGAATTGCTTCACGCAGACAATAAGCAGACAATAAGAGGTCAGCGATTATCTGCTGTTGAGATTTTCAGACACGGCGGAGGCTCAGCGCGTTTTAAGGTGTTTTTTGACGCTCGCTTTCGTCTCAGTCAGGGTGGCGATCGCTGTCTTTATAGGCACCTTCCCTGATTCAGCATCCAAAAATTCGGTATTTTATTCAGCAATTTGATTGAGTATTCATTGAGTCGTTTCTATTTGTCGTCAGATGACCGCTGAATTTCTAGCTGAATGTTTGCTTGATCTCGATTGAAACGATAACGATAACTTTAGCTCAAATAAATTTCAATCAATTTCAGTTACAACCTCAGTCAATTGTGAGCTGCAGGATTGCTCAAAACATTACTGAATTTAATCTTTAACGTTCTTCTGTATATCGTTTTAATTATCTGTCTACTTCAGTGCAGGGAGGCGATCGGGCTTACGATCATCCCATATCTTCTGATACCTGGTGCATATATAAGTAATTCAGGATTGGTAACGGTATTCTCATTACGAATCCCATTCACCGCAACAGTTATTCTCAGGTTACAGCGATATAGTTTTCCCGTAGTATCAGAAATAGAGTTTGCCTGAAGCAACGCTCAGAATAGGATGCGCTACTGTTCGTGCTTTCGGTGCAGTGCTTTAGGTACGCTATCTCGGTACATTATTTCTGCCGTTTGAACATTGAGAGGATTACGACATGGCAAGTTACAAAGTCACGTTGATCAACGAGGCTGAGGGGCTGAACACCACTATTGAAGTTCCCGATGACCAGTACATTCTTGACGCTGCGGAAGAGCAAGGTCTAGACCTGCCCTATTCCTGCCGCGCCGGTGCTTGCTCCACTTGTGCTGGAAAAATTACTGCAGGTGCTGTTGATCAGTCTGACCAGTCTTTCCTGGATGACGATCAGATTGAAGCTGGCTTCGTCCTGACCTGTGTGGCTTACCCCACCGCTGACTGCACGATCATGACTCACCAGGAAGAAGAGCTGTACTAAATCTTGATTCGTTAGAATTCAGGAAGATTTTCAAATCATCATTTGCTGAGCGCGTCAAGCATTGGTCAGGTTCAGCCAAACTTACAGGCAGGGGCGCGTTTGCACTCCTGTCTTGTTATTTCATTGCTTTCGCACTCTAAACTGCACTATTGGGCTGTGCGCGATGTGTTTGAATCGGACGGATCGCGCCAAAGGACGATCGCCGGAGTGAGAGGCTGAAGCTGGGTTCCGGGATAATAAAAGCTGAGGATACGACTGTGCGCCCAGCCTAGATCACCCAGCCGATAGGCTCCCGTCTGGCTCATTCCGACACCGTGTCCCAGTCCACCTCCGACAAAAACGTAGCCCTTCAGCACTCTTGAAGGAGACGAGGCAACCTGTTTAGCTTGGGCTGTTTTTTGATCTCCTGTTTTGATTGCCGGTTTTTCAGTGAGCTGGGAGCCTTTTTGTCCCTGAGCAGTTTCGTAGATTGGATCAAGATAGAAGAGCGTGCTGTTTGGAGCAGAAAGCGCACGGATGATTTCGTCTTTTTCCAGTTCAACGATACCCAAATCTGTCGTGACTGCCATTTTTTGCACCCGCCCGGCAGGCGATCGCTCTACAACGTTCAGTTCCTGAATCTGAGTAAAGTTAGCGAAGGGATGCTTTTTCGTTGCCAGCACCTGGCGCAGATCATTAGTGATCTCACTCATTGGGCTTTCAACGCGCCAGCGAAACATATCCCAACCTTCTTCATTGAAGCCGCGACGCTGAGCAATGAAGGCTCTGAAATTGCTTTCGTTTGCCAGACTGCGCTCAGACAAATTCCAGATATTCTGCACTGAATCAACAACAGATTGCAGATAGGGGCGATCGCTTCCTGCCCAAACATCGCTAAATCGAGCTGTTACTCCGCCCGTCGTGGAGGAATAGAGCGCATCAACCAGCTCGTTCTCATAGGTTAGAACTAAGCCGCGTGTTGCGGCAATAGCGCGATCGGTTTCTGGATCTGCTCCCGATAGCCCCCAATAAACCTGACACTGGGTATCGGCACAAAGCTGATAATTGTCGATCGCAAAACGACGCAGATTTCGCAGCGCATAGGTGCGTGCCAGAATTGCCTGCGCTTCGATCGTGGTGGGTGGCGCACCGACCCCAATTTCATGGGGAACCACCCCGCGCAGATAGGTTTCGATCGGAACCTGGTTCACCAGCGTATACGTGCCGTAGGCATTGGGCTGAAGCCGCAGCGTTCCAGCATAAAGCCGCGTCCCATGATCGCTGCGGTTAAATGCAACCTGGATGCGATCGTTTGCCGTATCAATCTCAACCTGATCTTGCTGATAGCGGTAGCCTTCCACGGTGAGGGCTGCTTTAGGGATCTGCGGTTTGACCTGTGTATCAATAAAAGCGGTTCTGGCTCCCTGTGCCTGCAAATTTTGCAGCAGCAGCCGGCGCAGAAGCGGAGTTCGATACGTTTCCCGGTCTGCCCAGACCTGCCACTGTCGCGGCTGCCCAATTTCGACCTCGATCCCTTCAGCTTTCCAGCGGTTTGCGCTATCTTCCGCGCTTTCAAAACTGCGATGAGTGCTAAGCACAATTCGCTCAACAACTTCTGGCTGCGGAAGCGGCTGCATCACGGCATTAATCTTGACTTCGCCGCTGGTGATGAGTACTTGCTCCTGCTGTCCATCCTTAAGCTTCAGCGTCAGACGATCGCCCGCTTCTGGTTTTATCGTGATCTGGTCAGTTGCATTGGAGCCAAATCGCTGCACGACACCCACATCCAGTAAAGGATTAAGAGGAGCCGTTTGAGCGCGTCCCGGCTGCGCTGCACCAGCGATTAAACAAGCTGCTGTCAAAAATGTCTTTGTCCAGGTCGTCTTTGCCCAAACGTTAGCGTGCAGCTTCAGCAGAGGACACCAAAACCAATGAGCTGGGGCATTCTGTTGGGGGGAACTCACAAGCAAATCCTCTTAGCGAATGACAGCGAAGAACAGTTGACAGCGGAGAACAGGTCGATGCAGCTCTGAATTCAGCAATAAACCTTTATACTCAGGGCTATCTTAGATTCTGGGAAAAGTAAGTTTTTGCCTGTTCTGCATTTTAGCGAGCGAATTTCGCAGTGACTAGCTTGTTTACGATGCGCAATCTTTTTGCGACTCAGTCTTTTCGCCAGCCGACACCGCCAAGTTTTTTCTGCTGGCTATAATTCCTGCAGTGGGAATGCTTCACCACTCTGCTCTTGCAGCGATTGCCAGCCTGCCTGCCAAAGCGATCGGTCTTTGAGCTGCTGGGCATTGAGCCAAAAGCGAACGGCTGGATCACAAGCAGCTACCATTTCTGCAAAAACCCAACGTCCTTCATTTTTGCGATTCACAACCTGAAAATGTCTCCAGCCCCAGGTCGCCTGCTGAGCTGTCCATTTAGAACCGACTAAGTAAGGAAATTTTTGCTTTTTTGGCATATGCTGCAACTCAAGGCAAAGAGAAGATTGAAGTCTGAAGAATCATTAATCTAGAAACCATTCAGCGCAGAATTTATGAAAGAAAAATCTGTCTAAACTGAAGCTTGATCTATTTCACATTTTGCGACAAATCTCAAAATGCCTGTCAATTCTAGCTTTACTCCTCTCAAACCGTCGTGCTCTCCGATGACTAATCCCCCAATTCTGCAATTGTTCGGTTATGCTAATTCATTACAAAGCCTGATTGAGTTCAGCAAATTGGCTGAGCTGATACAACACTCAGCATAAGTAATTTAGGATTACAGCAAGGCACTGCCCTGCGATCGCGAGTCAAAGAACTCGCCTCGTCTGGAGACTTTTAATGAATTGTGCTTTCCAAAGCCTTATCACATTCCTATGACGAATGAAATGAAAAAGGATGCAATTTTTGTGAGAAAAGTTACAATCGGAGAAGTCTTGGCAAAGTTGAGGAGTGCAGACTTGCTTTAGTGCTTCTACTCGCAATGTTTCACCTGAAACTGTGGGCAACTAGCAAAAAAATGAGTTTGCTGCAAACACTGAATCAAAACGGGTAGGCTATACCTGAACAGATTCTCTGGTAGTCGATCAGTGTCTTAGAATCGACTCGAAATCAGTCGTACTGTACTATTTCCTGGTCTTAATTGACCTTCTAATGTTATTGACCCTAAGGAGCATGAGGAGCGCGGCATGACCCAGGCTAACGACGTACTCGAAACCATTGACCCCGCCGAGAGTGATCTAGACGAACTCTTGATTGAAGGAGAGGATCGAGACGACGAAGAGGACTTGTTCGACACTCAGCCTGATGAGGAGGAAGACGGTAAAGCCCCAAAGGGAACGACCCGTCGTCGGGCGCAAGCCAAGAAGAAACTGTACACAGAGGATTCAATTCGGCTTTATTTGCAGGAAATCGGTCGGATTCGCCTCCTGCGAGCAGACGAAGAAATCGAGCTGGCACGCAAGATCGCTGACTTGCTAGAGCTAGAGCGGATTCGCGATCGTCTGTGTGAAAAGCTCGATCGGACGCCGCAGGATCTGGAACGCAACCTGGAAGTCTGGGCAAACGAGGTGAATCAGCCTCTTCCCAAGTTCCGCAGACGGCTGCACGAAGGACGACGCGCCAAAGAAAAGATGGTGCAGTCTAACCTGCGATTGGTCGTGTCGATCGCCAAGAAGTACATGAACCGGGGCTTATCATTCCAGGATTTGATTCAGGAAGGCAGTCTGGGTCTGATTCGCGCTGCTGAGAAATTTGACCACGAGAAAGGTTACAAGTTCTCAACCTACGCAACTTGGTGGATTCGTCAGGCAATTACCCGCGCGATCGCAGATCAATCTCGTACGATTCGACTGCCCGTTCACCTTTACGAAACCATCTCGCGGATCAAGAAAACCACGAAGCTGCTCTCTCAGGAAATGGGGCGAAAGCCGACCGAGGAAGAAATTGCGACCCGCATGGAGATGACAATCGAGAAGCTGCGGTTTATTGCCAAATCGGCACAGCTCCCGATTTCTCTGGAAACGCCGATTGGGAAAGAAGAAGATTCTCGCCTGGGTGACTTTATCGAGTCGGATGGAGAAACTCCAGAGGATCAGGTTTCTAAGAACTTGCTGCGGGAAGACCTGGAGAATGTTCTGGGAACGCTCAGTGC
>Ga0224723_1002362_pt1 | contig 10505 bp, 11 predicted proteins | sample Balambano_FR2_Me_FD_161647 | JGI IMG/M metagenome (GOLD analysis project Ga0224723, IMG submission 161647) | Freshwater sediment microbial communities from Lake Towuti, South Sulawesi, Indonesia - Balambano_FR2_MetaG | ecosystem: Environmental > Aquatic > Freshwater > Lake > Sediment | place...
AGGCCAACATGGACCCCAAGCACCGCGACAGGGTGGCCTTCCTGCGCCTCGCCTCGGGGCATTTCGAACGCGGCATGAAGCTCATGCATGTGCGCACGAAAAAACCGATGGCGGTGACGAACCCGGTCCTGTTCCTCGCCGCCGACCGCGAGCTGGCGGAAGAGGCCTGGGCTGGAGACATCATCGGCATCCCGAACCACGGCCAACTGCGGATCGGCGATGCGCTGACGGAAGGCGAGGCGCTGGCCTTCGCCGGAATCCCCTCCTTCGCGCCGGAGCTTCTGCAGGGCATCCGGGCGGGCGACCCGATGAAGGCCAAGCATCTGGAGAAGGCGCTGATGCAGTTCGCCGAGGAAGGCGCCGCCAAGGTGTTCAAGCCGATGATCGGCTCGGGCTTCATCGTCGGCGTCGTGGGTGCCTTGCAGTTCGACGTGCTGGCGAGCCGGATCGAGCAGGAATACGCCCTGCCGGTGCGCTTCGAGCCCTCGCCCTTCACCTCTGCCCGTTGGGTCTCCGGCCCAAAGGCCGAGATCGAGAAATTCGTCAGCGTCAACAAGGGCCATATCGCCGCCGACAGCGACGGCGACACGGTCTACATGACCCGGCTCAGATGGGACATCGACCGCATCGAGCGCGACTATCCGGCGCTGACGCTCGCTGCGACGAAGGAAATGATGGTGTGAGGCAGACAGGTCCTTTTCTGGAACGTGAAATAGCCAATAGCAGTGACTGGCACACAATCATCGAGCAATTTTGCCAACGCCCCAGTTCGCCATCAAGCCGCGACGCCCACCCGGAAAGAGAACGTTGGATACTCGGAAATTGGCTGAAGCGCGGTAACTCCGACCCGCCCTCTTTTCCCGCCAGACTGGTCCAATGGGACAGACCGGATTTCACAATTCACTCCGCAGCGGGTGACATCGGCGTCGAGGTAACCGAACTCACGACGCAGAAGCTCAAGGACATTCGCGACCTCGCCGAGAAGCACGGCATCGCAAGCTATTCTGCGCACCCGCTTCCTCTAGACGCGGCGACGGAAAAAGAAAGACTGATGAAGCGCGAGGAAATGCGCGACGAGGATCTTATCATTGAAAGAGTAAAGAACGATCAGAGCGGAGGTTTTCAGGGAACGTTTGAAGAAAAGAAGCTTGCGGGTATGATCTCACGCCTGGTCCTGGAGAAACACGAAAAATTCGCGATGCCCGAGTTCCGACGGTTTGATCGCAACCTGCTCGTCATCTACGACAATGCGTCACCGGCACCCCCGATCATGGAAGCCTTTGAGCGATACATGCGAGAAGTGGTCAGCCCCTGCCTTCTCGACCTGCCAAGGCATCAGGAAATCTGGCTGATGACAGCCGAACTCGTCCGCATCGCGCCAGAAAAGTTGGACAATTGAGATGACCCTGCAGAATCGGGTCCTACCGGACGGCGACATCGTCGCCCTTCCGGCGCGGGGCACGCTGACAGGCAATCGCGGTGTCCTGCATGACGCCGACCAGAGGCTTGGCCCGGCGCGCTGGCGGCATCGCACCTGGGTCTGCTGCGAACTGGCCTTCCGCGGCCGCCGACGCCCCCTGATGCAGCCGGGCCGCTACACCGAACTGTTCTTCCTTGACGAGGCGGTGGCGCTCGCCGCAGGGCACCGCCCCTGCGGCGAATGCCGCCGCGCCGACCATCTTGCTTTCCGCGCCGCCTGGGGCCGCGCCTTCGGGGCCGAGGCGCCTGCGGCCGAGATCGACCGCCAGCTTCACGCCGCCCGCGTGGTGCCACGGCGGCGGGGGCTCGCGACGCATGACGCACCGCTCGCGGACCTGCCCGACGGCTGCTTCATCCGGGAAGGCAGCCACTGCCTGCTGGTCATGGGCGACCGGCTCCTGCCTTTCGCGCCCGAAGGCTACGGCCCGCCGCGGCCGCGCGCCGGCGACCGGACGGTGACGGTGCTGACGCCGGCCCCGCTGGTCGCCGTGCTGCGCGCCGGCTACCGCCCGCGCCTTCATCCGACCGGCAGGGCTGCGGCACCGTAACGCTGTTGCGCCACTGGCACAGGGTGCTACGCTGCACCGCCATCGCCATCCGAACCAGGGGAGCAGCCCGTGTCCATCATCTTCGGCGACCAGTTCGGCCCGACGAACGACGTGCTGTCGGGCGGGTCCGGCGACGACACGATCAACGGGCTTCAGTTGAACGACCGCCTGTTCGGCGGCGGCGGCAACGATGTCCTGAGCGGCGACGAGGGCAACGATACCCTCTTCGGCGGCAAGGGCCGGGACACTCTGGGGGGTCTCGACGGAAACGACGTGATCTCGGGCGGCGGCGGCGACGATGTCGGCTTCGGTGGGAACGGTGACGACCGGATGCTGGGCGACGAGGGCGACGACACGCTGCTCGGCGGCGCGGGCGACGACAGCATCCGCGGCGGCACCGGCAACGACAGCTTGTCGGGCAACGAGGGCGCCGACACGCTCCGCGGCGAGGCCGGCGACGATTTCCTCGACGGCTGGGCGGGCAACGACCTGCTCGACGGCGGCGACGGCAACGATGTGCTGAAGGGCTTCGGCGGGCGTGACGAGCTCTATGGCGGTCTCGGCAACGACAGGCTATACGGCCATGTTACCCTGGCGCTGATCGGTCTTGCAGCCGACGACAACGCGGGCGACGATCTTTTCGGCGGCGCCGGCGACGACGAGCTGGTCGGCAACGGCGGCGACGACCTCCTGTCCGGCGGCAGCGGCAATGACGTGCTCTGGGGGCATTACGATACATCGTTGCCCGGCCAGTTCGTGCCGCCCGACGATGGTGCGGCCGACAGCCTCTACGGCGGCAAGGGCAACGACACGATCCACGCCGACCTTGGCGACGACGAGATCGACGGCGGCCCCGGCGACCGAGACCTGCTCGACTTCAGCTCGCTCGGGATGGGCGTCACGGTCGATCTGACGGTGACCGGACCGCAGGCGACAGGCGCGGGCAACGACACCATCCTGAACATCGAGGATCTGGCGGGCACGGCCCAGGCCGACCTGTTCAAGGGCAACGCGTTTGCCAACCGGTTCTTCGGCTTTGCCGGCAGGGACTCGATGGACGGCGGCGAGGGCAACGACACGATTTTCGGCGGCAAGGGCGACGATGCGATCCGCGGCGGGCCGGGCGACGATGTGCTCGACGGCGGCCCCGGAATTGACGAACTGTCGTATTTCGAAGCGGCGGCCGCGGTGATCGTCTCGCTCGCGATCGAGGGCCCGCAGGACACGCAGGGCGACGGGATCGACCGCGTGAAGAACTTCGAGAACCTGGTCGGCAGCAGGTTCAACGATACGCTCTACGGAAGTGCAGACGGCAACCGGATCAAGGGCGGCGACGGCAACGACGTCATCCTGCCCGGCGCCGGCCGCGACCTGCTGTTCGGCGGAAAGGGCAGAGACACGTTCGTGTTCGAGACCGTGGCCGACAGCCCGGCCGGGGCGCCCGACACGATCCGCGACTTCCAGCGCGGCCGCGACAAGATCGACCTGTCGCTGATCGACGCCGTCCCCGGCACGCCCGAGGACGACGATTTCCAGTTCTTTGCCGGCAGCACCTTCCTGCAGGGCGTGCCGGGACAGCTGCGCTTCGTCAACGGCCGGGTTCTGGCCGACCTGAACGGCGACACCGTCCCCGATCTCGCCATCACCGTGACCGGGGTGGCGACGCTTGGCGAGGGCGACTTCTTTCTCTGAAGGCCCGGGTTTCTCTGACAGCGCGGACGGGCCCGGGCCGGGCAACCGGCGTTCGAAAGGGGGGCCGCGCCCGCACCGCGACGGCCCTCGGCTGGCGTCAGGCTCACGGGCGCGTCACGTCTGGCTGAGGTCGCCGCGCAGCAGGGTGCCGTTCACCGCTTCGGGGCTAGACTGCCGGCATCGGGCAGCCTCGGGGGCAGCAATGACAGATGGGCTGAAGCGTGGGGCCGGGCGGCGCCTGGCACAGTTCCTGCAGAAGGAGACGGGCCAATACGCCCGCTTCTCGGCGATGCCGCCGCAGCGGCTGCGCGCCGCGCTCCGGCCGGGCGACGTGCTTTTGGTCGAGGGCAACACGCGTATCTCGGCCGCGATCAAGTATCTCACCAACTCCACCTGGTCCCATGCCGCGCTGTTCGTCGGCGGCGGCGAGACGATGGATCTGATCGAGGCCGACGTCATTGACGGCGTGCGCATCGTGCCGCTGTCGATCTACGAAGGCTTCAATACCCGTATCTGCCGCCCGGTCGGCCTCACGCCCGAGGATCTGGCGACGGTCATCGGCCACATGCACCGGAGCCTCGGCCGCAGCTATGATCTGCGCAACGTCGTCGACCTGGCGCGCTACCTGCTGCCGGAACCGCCCGTGCCCAAACGCTGGCGGCGGCGGATGCTGGCGCTCGGCTCCGGCGACCCGACGCGGGCGATCTGTTCCACCCTGATCGCCGAGGCCTTCGGCCTGATCCGCTATCCGATCCTGCCCGAGCGGCGGACGACCCCCGGCCAGTCCGAGGCCGATGACATCCTGCACATCCGCCACCATTCGCTCTACACCCCGCGCGACTTCGACCTGTCGCCGTATTTCCGGGTCGTGAAGCCGACGATCGAAAGCGGCTTCGACTACCGCCGGCTGAACTGGTACGAGGAGCCGATGCCTGCCTCGCAGGTGCAACAGGTCGGCTCCGGCGGCGCCGCCGACTGGGCGGCGGTCAGACCGGCAGCGTCGTCGTCGCCTTGATCTCCTCCATGCTCAGGAGTGCGGTCACGTTGTAGATCCGCACATCGGCAATCAGCGCCTGATAGAAGGTGTCGTAGGCCCGTGCATTGGCGACCCGCACCTTCAGGATGTAGTCAATGTCGCCGGCCAGACGATGCGCCTCCAGCACCTCGGGCCGGTCGCGCAGCACCCGCAGGAACCGGCGCTGCCACTCCGCCTCGTGCTCGCTGGTGCGGATCAGCACGAAGAAGCAGGCCTCGAGGCCGAGCGCCTCCGGGTCGAGGATCACCGTCTGCCGCAGGATCACGCCCTCCGCCCGCATCCGGCGGATCCGGTTCCACACGGGGGTCTTGGACGAGCCGACCTTGCGCGCGATCTCGTCCAGCGACTGGCCGGAATCCTCCTGCAGTTCGGCAAGGATTTTCCGATCGATCTCGTCAAGCCGGGCCGCCATCCGCAGAACCTCCGCTTTGCTGGAACAGCATTCCATCTGATCCGAGCAATAGAGCAGAATTCCTTATCTGCAAGCGGCACTGGCGCTCGAGGGGAACAATGTTCTATTTTCTGATAGCCATTCCCGTCGACAAGGGACCCACCCCCGATGCAGCCCGACGCCCCTCCTCCGCTGGTCCTGCCCGGCCGCGTCACCTTCGTCGGCGCCGGTCCGGGCGACGTCGATCACCTGACTCTGCGGGCCGCGCGCGCGCTGACCGAGGCCGAGGTGGTGATCCACGACCGGCTGGTGGGTCCGGGCGTCCTGGCGCTGGCCGGTCCGGAAGCGGTGCTCCTCGACGTCGGTAAGGAGGGCTTCGGCCCCTCGACACCGCAGGCGGAGATCGACGCCCTCGTCATCCGGCATGCGCGGGCGGGACGGCGTGTCGTCCGATTGAAGGGCGGCGACTGCGGCGTGTTCGGACGTCTGGATGAGGAGATCGCGGCGCTGGAGGCTGCCGGCATCGGCCATGTGATCGTGCCCGGGCTGACTGCCGCGACGGCCGCCGCCGCCGCCATCGGTCGGAGTCTGACACAGCGCGGCCGCAACCGCTCCGTCCGGATCCTGACCGGGCGCGACGTGGCGGGGCTTGCCGAGCACGACTGGCGCGGCCTCGCCCGCGACGGCGAGGTGGCGGCGATCTACATGGCGCGGGCCTCGGCCCGGTTCCTGCAGGGCCGCCTGATGATGCACGGTGCCGCCCCGGACACGGCCGTCACCGTGGTCGCGAACCTGTCGCTGGCCGGCGAGCGGGTGATCGCGACCGATCTTGCGCACCTTCCCGCGGCGATGGCCGGAGTCGCCGGTCCCGCCGTCCTGCTCTACGGTCTCGCGCCCCGCCGCGCGGCCGCCGCCATCCCTGAGCCGAAGGAGGTTCGCGCATGAAAGGCCGCTTCACCCCCAAGATCGTCACCGCCAACGACCTCCGCCTTGGCGACGTGGTCTATCTCACGACCGATGACCGCTGGTCGCGCCTGCATCGCGAGGCCGAGCTGATCGAGGACGAGGCGCATGCGCAGATGCGACTTCTGCACGCGGCCGCGCAGAAACTGGTTGTGGTCGGCGCCTATCTGGCCGATGCCAAGGCCGGCCCGGACGGCCCCGAGCCGGTGCATTTCCGGGAAGCCTTCCGCACCCGCGGCCCCGGCAACTACAACCACGGCAAGCAGGCCGAACTGAACTGATCGAACGGCCCGGGCGCCCCGCCCCAGCAGGACCAGACCGATGTACGACTACAGCGATTTCGACGAAGCCTTCGTGCGCGAACGTGTCGCGCAGTTCTCGGGCCAGGTCGCGCGGCGGCTCGACGGGTCGCTGACCGAGGACGAGTTCCGCCCGCTGCGGCTGATGAACGGGCTCTACCTGCAGCTGCACGCCTACATGCTGCGGGTCGCCATTCCCTACGGCACGCTGAACCCGCGGCAGATGCGGCAACTGGGGATGATCGCCGACCGGTGGGACAAGGGCTATGGCCATTTCACCACGCGGCAGAACATCCAGTTCAACTGGCCGAAGCTCGAGGACGTGCCGGCAATCCTCTCGGCCCTGGCCGATGTCGGGATGCATGCGATCCAGACGTCCGGAAACTGCGTGCGGAACGTCACCGCCGACCATTTCGCAGGCGCGGCGGCGGACGAGATCGAGGATCCGCGCCCGGTGGCCGAGCTTCTGCGGCAATGGTCCACCGACCATCCGGAATTCCAGTTCCTGCCGCGCAAGTTCAAGATCGCCGTCACCGGCAGCCCCAATGACCGTGCGGTGACGAAGGCGCATGACATCGGGCTGCGCATGGTCCGCAACGGCGCGGGCGAGCCGGGCTTCGAGGTCATCGTCGGCGGTGGTCTCGGCCGCACGCCGATGATCGGCCATACCGTGCGGGACTTCCTGCCGAAGGCGGACCTGTTGCCTTACGTCGAGGCGATCCTGAGCGTCTACAACGCCATCGGCCGGCGCGACAACAAGTACAAGGCGCGCATCAAGATCACCGTGCACGAGACCGGCGTGGACGAGATCACCCGGATGATCGAGGACCGTTTCGCCGAGATCAGACCCGGCTTCGGCGGCCACGACCAGGCGCTTCTGGCCGAGATCGAGGCCGCCTTCGCGCCGCCCGCTTTCCGGGACGCCCCGACCGGCGCCTTCGAGACCGCCCGTGCCGCCGACCCGGTGTTCCGCGCCTGGGCCGACACCAACCTCGCCGCGCACCGCAACCCGCAGTATGCGATCGTCACGATCAGCCTCAAGGCGCATGGCGAAACGCCGGGCGACGCCACCGGCGACCAGATGCGGCTGATGGCCGATCTGGCCGAGCGCTACGGCCATTCCGAACTCCGGATCAGCCACGAGCAGAACGTCATCCTGCCGCATGTCCACAAGGCCGACCTGCCGGCGCTGCACGCCGCGCTGGCGCAGGCGAGCCTCGCGACGGCGAATGTCGGGCTGATCTCGGACATGATCGTCTGCCCCGGCATGGATTACTGCGCGCTGGCGACCGCGCGGTCGATCCCGGTGGCGCAGGCCATCGCTACCCGCTTCGATGAGTTGAAGCTCGAACACGACATCGGCCCGCTGAAGATCAAGATCTCCGGCTGCATCAACGCCTGCGGGCATCACCATGTCGGCCATATCGGCATCCTCGGCCTCGACCGGGCGGGGGTGGAGAACTACCAGATCACGCTCGGCGGCGACGGGACGGAAGCCGCCGCGATCGGCGAGCGGGCCGGGCCGGGCTTCGCCTATGACGAGATCATCCCGGCGATCGAGCGGCTGGTCATGGCTTATCTCGAGGTCCGCGAAAGCCCCGGCGAGACTTTCCTGCAGACCTACCGGCGCACCGGCATGGCGCCGTTCAAGGCGGCGCTTTACCTCGAGGAGGCCTCGCAGGATGCCGCTTGATCCCGGCTATACCTCGATCGCCGACCGCGCCGCGCTGCTGAACCGGCGCTACCGGCATCACGCGGCGGTCTCGGTGCTGGAACACGCGCTCGGCGACGAGGATGTGGGGCGCACCGCGCTGGTCTCGTCGTTCGGGGCCGAGTCGGTCGTGCTTCTGCACATGGTCGCGCTGATCGACCGGACCCTGCCGGTCCTGTTCATCGACACCGAGATGCTGTTCGCCGAGACGCTCGCCTATCAGGCCGAGGTCGCGGCGACGCTCGGGCTGACCAACATCGTCACCGTCACCGCGGATCGCGCGCGACTGGACTTCGAGGATCCCGACGGCACGCTCCACCAGTTCAACGCCGATGCCTGCTGCGCGCTGCGCAAGACCGAGCCGCTGGAACGCGCGCTCGGGGCTTTCGATGCCTGGATCACCGGGCGCAAACGCTATCAGGGCCAGAGTCGGGCGCATGTGGAGTTCTTCGAGGCCGAGGGCGATCTCAGGATCAAGGTCAACCCGCTCGCCCACTGGGGCAAGGAGGACCTGATCGACTACATGGTCAACAACCGCCTGTCGCGGCATCCCCTGGTGGCCAAAGGCTACTCGTCGATCGGCTGCGCTCCCTGCACCAGCCCGGTCGCCCCGGGCGAGGACGAGCGGGCCGGCCGCTGGCGCGGCAGCGCCAAGGTCGAATGCGGCATCCACTTCATCAACGGCCGCGCGGTGCGCGTGCCCTTGGGCCGGGACAGCGCGGCATGAGCGTGATCGTCACCGACACGGGCTTTCAGCCCGACGACTGGACCGGCGGCTTCGCCGCGCTGGCCGACCTCGAGGGATCCGAGTCGCGGGCCGTCGATCTGGCCAATACCGACGACCCGGCGAGGCTGGCGGACCGGCTGGCCGACATCGCGCTGATCCGCATCGCCTTCCCGGCCTTCAACGACGGACGCGGCTTCACGCTCGCGCGCCGGCTCCGGACGATGGGCTATGCCGGGCGGCTCCGTGCCGCAGGTCCGGTGATCGCCGACCAGTACGCGATGTTCCGCCGCTCGGGCTTCGACGAGGTCGAGATCCCCGACGAGATCGCCGCCCGCCAGCCCGAGGCGCAGTGGCGCCGCCGCGCCGACTGGCGGGCGCATGACTATCAGTCGCGGCTGCGCGCCTGAAATCCCCCTAGCCCACACCGCCCGCCTCGCATATGGGCAAAGGACGCCCGATGACCGACCTCGCCGCCGTGACCCGCGACATGACCCAAGCCCTGCCCAAGGCCGCCACCCTCGCCGCCCGCCTGCCGGACGCCCAGACCGTCACGGCCGTGACGCATTGGACCGACTGGCTGTTTTCCTTCCGGGTGACCCGGCCCGCCGCGCTGCGGTTCCGGTCGGGCGAATTCGTGATGATCGGGCTTCTCGGCGACAACGGCAAGCCGCTGCTGCGGGCCTATTCGATCGCCTCGCCCTCCTGGGACGAGGAGCTCGAGTTCTACTCGATCAAGGTTCCGAACGGCCCGCTGACCTCGCGCCTGCAGCACATCCGCCCCGGCGACGAGATCATCCTGCGCCCCAAGCCGGTCGGCACGCTGGTGCTGGACGCGCTGCTGCCGGGGCGCCGACTCTGGTTCCTGGCGACCGGCACCGGTATAGCACCGTTCGCGAGCCTGATGCGCGACCCCGAGACCTATGAGAAGTTCGATCAGGTCGTTATGATGCACACCTGCCGGCAGACGGCCGAACTGGAATACGGCCGGCGGCTGGTCGAAGCTTTGGCCGACGATCCGCTGATCGGCGAGATGGCGGCGGGCAAGCTTCTCTACTATCCGACAACCACCCGCGAGCCGTCGGCACGCATGGGGCGGATCACCGACAACCTGCGCTCGGGCCAGGTGTTTGCCGATCTCGGCCTGACGGCGATCGACGCCGGCCATGACCGCGCCATGGTCTGCGGCTCGCTCGCCTTCAATCTCGACGCCAAGGCGGTGCTGGAAGGCTTCGGGCTGCGCGAGGGCGCGAATTCCGAGCCGCTGCACTACGTCGTGGAGAAGGCCTTCGTCGGCGAGGGTATCTGAGCGTTGTCCGACCGCCGGATCACCGGCGGCCGGACAGTCTCGCCGGTCAGAGGCCCATCGCCTGTTTCAGCTGGTCGAGCACCGTCTGCACGCCGGCCGCATTGTCCTTCACCGCGTTGTAGCTGTCGGTGAGGGTCTGCTTCATCGCCGCGTCGATCTGCGCGGAGTCGATCCGGGCGAGAATTTCCTCGCCGGTCAGCTTGGTCGCATCCCAGACCATCGCAGCGGCATCGGTCACCGCCCCCGCGGCGTCGGAGGCCGCGCCGGCAACCGCGCCGGCCGCTTCGGTCGCAGCTTGGGTGGCCGCACCGGCGGCCTCGGTCGCGGCCTCCGACGCCGCGGGGGCGGTGACC
>Ga0224723_1002363_pt1 | contig 10504 bp, 8 predicted proteins | sample Balambano_FR2_Me_FD_161647 | JGI IMG/M metagenome (GOLD analysis project Ga0224723, IMG submission 161647) | Freshwater sediment microbial communities from Lake Towuti, South Sulawesi, Indonesia - Balambano_FR2_MetaG | ecosystem: Environmental > Aquatic > Freshwater > Lake > Sediment | place...
GTGCAGCACTTGCAGCAAGGCATCGATCGCCTGCTCTCAACCACACAGCTTGGCATTACGCTGTCGAGTCTGGCATTGGGCTGGATTGGCGAAAGCACGATGGCAGTCGTTCTGGCAACCTGGCTGGCTCAACTGCCGCTGCCTGCGGAGATCAGCCGCATGCTGGCACACTCGATCGCCGTGCCGATCGCCTTTGTGTCGATCGCCTACCTGCAAATTGTGCTGGGTGAGCTGTGCCCAAAATCCGTAGCGCTGCTGTATCCTGAACAGCTCGCCCGATGGATTGCTCAACCCAGTTGGGCGATCGCTCGCTTGTTCAACCCGTTCATCTGGGTTTTGAACCAATCGACCCGCTGGCTGTTGCGGCTGGTCGGCATTCAATACAATGGGCAGGGCTGGTACAACCGCGTCACGCCCGAAGAATTGCAGCTCATTATCAACAACTCCACTGAGTCACCCGGACTGGAAGCCGAAGAGCGGGAGCTGCTCAACAACGTGCTAGAGTTTGCCGAAGTTTCAGCGAGCGAGGTGATGGTGCCCCGCACCAACATTGCCGCGATTTCTGGCGATGCCACCTTTGAAATGCTGCTGCACGAAGTTGCCGAATCTGGCTACTCGCGCTATCCGGTGATGGGAGAATCGCTTGATGATATCAGTGGCATCATTTACTTTAAGGAGCTGGCAGAACCGCTGGCGCAGCGAATGTTAAATCTGGATAGCCCGATTTCGCCCTGGGTGCGTTCTGCTCACTTTGTTCCAGAATATGTGCCGCTAAATGAATTGCTGCATCTGATGCAGCAGTCAGCTCAAGAAATGATGATTGTCGTTGATGAGTTTGGCGGCACTGCGGGCTTGATCACAATAAAAGATTTGGTTGGCGAGATTATTGGTCACACCCGTGAACCTGAAGATTTAGAAGAACCGGCGGTGCAGTCGCTCGACCCACAGACATTTCTGGTGCAAGCGCAAATTGACATCGAAGCAGTCAACGATCTGCTGGCGCTAAATTTGCCGATCGACGAAGTGTACCAAACCCTCGGCGGCTTTGTAATTCATCAGTTGCAGAAGATCCCCGTGCCAGGTGAACAGCTCCGCTACCAGGACCTCGAACTGACCGTGATTTCAGCCGAAGGTCCGCGCTTGCACCAGATTCAAATCTATCGCTTGCTGGCATCGGCTCAACCCAGCGCTGGCGAATCTTTGTCTGCCGAATCAACAGCGGAACTGGTCAGCGACCTTCAGGCTGCGCCGCCACAGACTCCGGATGATCCCAACCCTCACGCTTCTGTTTCAGCCCAACCCGATCGCCAATGAACTACTGGTTATTGAAGTCAGAGCCATCCGTTTACAGCATCGCTAAACTGGCGCAAGAGCAGGAAACCGTGTGGGATGGCGTTCGCAACTATCAGGCGCGCAACTTTCTGCGGCAGATGCAGCCCGACGATCGAGCGTTCTTTTATCATTCCAACACGACACTTCCTGGCATTGTCGGGCTGATGCAAATTGTCAAAACTGGTATTGCTGACCCGACGCAGTTCGATTTGCAAAGCCAGTACTACGATCCCAAATCGACGATCGCTGCGCCCCGCTGGCAAACCGTTGTGGTGGCGTTTGAGCAAGCCTTCCCTCAGTTGATTTCTCTCGATGCACTCAAACAGGCGTTTACTCCAGAAGAACTTTGGGTAGTCAGACCCGGAAATCGCCTCTCGGTAATGCCTGTAGCTGAACCGATCGCCGCTAAAATTCTGGCAATGGCTGAGGGTGGGGGATGAGATGAAACGGCATCTGGTTCATCTAAGCATTGCCGCTGATCGTCTGCTGGAATTGATTGTGCTGCTGCTGTAAACGCTAGCAGACTGGGCAGTTGTGTCGCCTCACTCAAAATTTGCTTCTGAAAAAGCAAATTTGCTAAAATTAGCTTTTCCGAGCCTTATTTGGGTCAAAATTCTCGATATCAATTGTGCTGATTCTGGCTGGGTAGTTGATAATTTTGACAGAAGCAGTTGTGGGCAGAATGGGAGTGTGAGATGGGCGATCGAGTTTTACCAGCGATATCACTCCGCCATTCGGGTGCGATCGTGACGCTGCTCTTGCTGGGCGGCTGTGCCAATAGCGCGTCGTTGGCAAACAGCTTTGTGGCAACCAATACAGCAACTGCAACCCGTGAGCAGCTCGAAAGCTGTAGGAATCAGGTCGGGCAGGCGTTTGTGCAGGTGCCCTACTCTCAAATCAACGTCACCCCTGGCAGCGCTGACAGTCAGGGCAATGCGATCGTCAACTGGCAAATTACCAACGGCGCAGCGGGTTCTTGTCGGGTAGATTCCTTCAACAACATCACAGAGTTTGCGGTTGCCGTGAATCCGAGTCCCAGTCCGAGTCCGACTCAAAGCCCTGTTCCCAGCCCGAGTCCGACTCAAAATCAATTAAACCCACAGTCGCTGGTTGGACTGAATCTAGATCAGGCGATTGCCACGGCATCCAACTTTGGCTATTCAGTCGTTGACACCAGCAATCCCGATCGAATCTATTTGTCGAACAACCAACAGCAGATTATTCTCTCCCGTGACGCTGCAACAAACACCGTCACCAGTGTGGCTGTCGTGCGAGCACCGTCCCCCAGTCCTTCGCCCACTGCATTCGACCCACAATCGCTGGTGGGTCTGGGGCGAAACCAGGCGATCGAAACGGCGCAAGCCAACGGCTACTCCATTCTGGATGACACCAATCAAAATCAAATTGTGATGTCGAATGGTCAGCAGCAAATCACGCTGAACATTGGACGGTTGTTTAACCGGGTCAGTGCCGTGGAAGTTGCCAGTGCGCCAGCCCCATCGCCGCAGCCCTCACCGGGTTTCAACACTCGTGAACAAGAGTTAGCTCAGCTCGAAAGCTGTAGAAACTATGTGAGTTCGATCTACCCAAATGTGCCTTTCGAGAATGTCACCGTCTACGTAGACGGTAGAGATCAACAGGGAAACACAATCCTCAGATGGCAAGCTGGAAATGTGGCAACTGGCTTCTGCCAAATGGATGGCTTAAACCCTACGATCGCGCAGTTTGTGGTCGAGCAGGAGAACACTGCTCAACAATCGCCTACGCCCTCCAGACCCACCGTCAACGGATTGTGGTAGCGCAGACGTGATCAAATTGCTTATCGCAGCGCAAGAGCGATCACTCAGGCAGCCACTCAGGCAACGACAAAGTGCTCAGCGCTCACAGCATTGACAGATAGATTTTGCAGCGTCACCAGCGCTGTGCTGCCGCTATTGCCGTCGGCATCAATTCTCACCTCTGTGCTGGCACCAACCTGCACCAGTTGCACAAATTGAGTGAAGCGGGCAAAGGAATTTGCTCCGTCAAACGCTGGGTTTGCAAAGATCGATCGCAGATCAATCAAATCATTTGCAGGGTCGAAGTCGCTGATCCTGTCGGTGCGTTCGCTGAGAGCGGTAAACACAAACACATCTCTGCCCGCACCGCCAGTCAGCAGGTCGTTGCCTGCTCCCCCAACCAGGACATCGTTGCCGTTGCCGCCAATCAGCCGGTCGCGCCCATCCCCTCCGACCAGCCGATCGTTCCCCGTGCCACCTTCGAGACGATCGTTGCCTTTTCCACCCTCCAGCCGGTCGTTGCCTGCTCCCCCAACCAGGACATCGTTGCCGTCACCTCCCAGCAGCACATCGCGATTGCCAGTTCCCTGCAACCGATCAGCCCGGTTGGTGCCGCTGCGGCGAATGCCTCGTCTGCCGCTGAATTGAATCGGTGCAGGAGCAGCAGCAGTTCTGCCGGTCAGCCAGGTATCGCTTACCCCTGAAGTCACAGAATTGCCAGCTAAATCCGTGATGCTCGTCGCCACGGTTAGCTGATAGCGACCCGTCAGGCTGGTCAGCCCCGCCAAATTGTTTAGGCTCCAGTTCACCTGATCGAGGCTGATCAGCGTTGCACCCGTCAGCGATATGACACTGCCATCGCGGCTGAGACTCAAGTCTGTCAGATCAAAGTTGCTCACCGCTTCGCTAAACCGAAGCTCAATCGCCTCAACACTGGAGTCTCGCAGCTCAGGCGTGACATCGACGATTGCTGCTGTCGGCGCTGCGGTGTCGATCGTCAGATTGAGCGGCGCAGCAGCAGGACTGGTATCGCCATCCTCGATCGCCCGCGCCGTAATGCTGTAGTTGCCCGGAGTCAGAGCCGCAGCCGTAACCGTCCAATTGCCGCTGGCATCAGCGATCGTGCTGCTTAGAACTGTTGTTTGGTTCAACAATTCCACTGTACTGTTGGGCTGCGCCGTACCTGCAAACGTTAGCGTCGTGGCATTCGTTAGATTGTCGCTGTCTGAGATGCCCGTATCGCTTGTCGCCACTAAATCAGGCGTGGTCGGTGCAGGAATCGATTCTCGATCGAGCGTCAATGCAAATGCAGCAAACCGCGACGGTATTCCGGTGAGCGGACCAGCACTCCCAAAGTTGTTGTCAGCCACCAGAATCAGCGATCGTTTGCCGTTGGGCAGCGCGGCACCCAGCGTCATGCCTTCAAAATTCGTTCCCAGCGGGAAATTTGCTAAATCTGCAACCAGGGTTTTGGCAGCGGCTGTAATGCCATCCGTACCAGAGGCAATCAAACCGCTGTTGCTTTGAATGTTGGTTGCGCCTTGCAGCGACACCTGATACAGTTTGCCAATTCCAAAAGAGACACTGCGATCGAGCACCAGCAGCGTATTCTCATCGAGTGCCAGCACTTCAGAAATGCCGTTGCCCGCGTCGGTGTTGTAGAGAAACTCTGCGTCAACGGCACCGATCGCCAGGTTGTATCTGACAATCCGGCAGGCACTACCCGTCGCAGCCGTGGGTGCCGCGCCGTCTTGTTCTAGCGCAACTTCGGTTGCCGTAAACAGATAGCTACCGTCTGGTGTAATCGAGAGACTTTCAAAGCCTCTGTTGTTGCGAACGCCCTGAGTCGCGGTTGCTGATACATCAAATTTGGGACTGGCAACGGGCAGCGACAGGTTTTGAATTCCGGTCGCCAGGTTGAATCGATCGATAAACGGCTGTGTGTTTGTCGAAAACATGCCTTCTGAGGCGACAAACACATTGCCGTCTGCGGTGAGCGCAATGCCTTCTGAATCAGCGATGTTTGGGGCAAACAAATTGTTGCTGGCAGTTTTCAGCGGTGTCACGCCAGTGAAGGTGATTCCCGCAGCCGGTAAAGTGCCCGTACTTAAATCAATGTCGATCGTGTAGAACCGTACTACACCGTTGGCATCGTTTTTTGCATCAGAGACAACATAGTAGCAGTTGTTGACAGCATCGTAAGTGATGCCCGACAGCCCGCCGACGGGAGTGCCTGAAACCGCGAAATTTGCAGCGATCGTCGCCTGCCCGATTAACTCAATGCTTGCTATTTGCATCACACCAGAAGCCGCTACTTAGAGGGATAAGCTCTTATCCTAGCCCGTACTCTCGCGGCTGTCAGGGTATCAATTTGAACTTTCGGTAAAATTGGCGATCGGCTCCAGTCAGCGCTGAGCGAAAGGCGCATTCACCTGCTATAGCGAACTCGAATCAAGGCTTTCTGATTCACCCAGGCTTTGCGGCAGGTGAATCCCGCACTCCTGCTTGATGCCCTGAAATCGCGTGTCGCGCTCGTTTTCGTCCAGCGCGGTCAGCGGACGGCTAGAATGCCAGTCGCCGACGGTGACATAGCCTTCGTCAAAGAGGGGATGGTAGGGCAGGTCATGCGCCTGAAGATAGTCGTAAACTGCCTTAGAACTCCAGTCGAGAATCGGCAGAATTTTATAGAGTGCTCCCTGAAGGCTGACAAAATCAAGCGTTTTGCGATGGTTGGTTTGAGTGCTGCGAAGCCCTGCCAGCCACGCGGTCACGTTCAGCTCCCGCAGCGCCCGCTGCATTGGCTCGACTTTACGAATCTGGTCATATCGGTTCAGCGATTCCACATCCTGCTGTGCCCAGAGTCGCCCATACAAGGCTTCCATGCGGGCAGGGCTGATTGGCGACTGGTAAACCTTGAGGTTGAGATTGAGGCGATCGGTCAGTTGTTCTGCAAATAAATAGGTTTCAGCAGGCAAATAGCCGGTGTCAACCCAGATAACCGGGATATCGGGAACGATCGTTGTCACCAGATGCAGCATCACGGCAGACTGAATGCCAAAGCTGGTACTCAGCGCCAAACCGTCGCCAAAAACATCAGATGCCCAATGCACGATTTGAGCGGCATCTGCGTTGACAAACTGCTGATTGATCTGCTGAACACTGAACCCGCTGTGCCTCAAATCTGAGCTGGTCGTTAATCTTCCCATCGGTTCGCTGCCCAGTCAATGCGCTTGTAGAGGAGAGAGAAACTTTGTACTTGAGATCTTCCCACAAATTCTGACCCAAACGACTTAAACCACTGCGCTAGGAGCCAGGGGAACGATTCCTGGCACTTCGCCGCCGATAAGCGCTGACTAGTAATCGATCATGGTTGCGCCACTGTGCCGAAATACGTTGAGTAATTCTCGCTCTGCGCGTCGGGGCAACAAGGTTTTCCAGGTTTTGAGGGCTTCCAGGGCGGTCGCAAAATTCGTGTAGTCGCGATCGTGAGCCGCAACGGTTTCATTCCCACCCCGCCAGTTGGCTGGCACATATTCCAGCGGCAATAGCACCTGGTCCTCTACCAGCCGCAGCAGCGATTCTAAGCGCCAAAACCGCTTTGTGTCATGGCTATCAGCCTGCTTTTGCAGCCAGGATTTGATGGTAGGGTTGTGCCTCACCTCAGCCTGAAATTTGCGAATGGCGCTAAAAAGCGCATGATTAGAATCTTTGACACAAGAAGTCGCAGGAGTCACCACAGAAGCTCCGTTGCCATTGCCGGTGCGGTATCTGGCTTCCATCAACGCCAGCTCCTGCTTGATCAGGTCAAGCGGATTGAACGTCTGGTTGTCTAGCTTGTAGGGAACTGTGAGTTCTGGCAGCCGCACCATCACATCAGAAACAGGCAGCGTATACATCCAGCCGCGTTTCAAACAGCCCATGTAGGAATGCCAGCGGTGCGCTCCTGAAACAATGCCCTCAGCATTGTGAGCATAGACTTGGCGGTAAACCAAATCAAACCGCAAGGCTCCGGTGAACGAGTCACGAATCAGTTTAGCGAACCCAAAGGAAAAATGCCCAGTGGCAATTCCCAATGGTGGACTGCTGCCGCGTTTGCCGCCGCGCCAAGCCAAACGTGTGCACAACCAGCGCCTTATACCTGGAGGTAAACCCCACCGTCTTTGCGGCGCTGTTCAACAACGGGGAGAATCAGTCTGCCTGTCCACGCAGCGATCGGCAGGTAGAAGTTTGCCTGTAACTGAACGTTCATGCTCATGGGTGCGATCGTCATTGTCCTCTGCTGGAAGCAACTCCAGCCAAGCTCACCATAGCGCAGCGGCAATCTATCCGGATCAGGGGGTGGTTGCTCATGTATCTGTTACTCAGCTCACCACTGTCGTTGAGCCATTCGATTATTCTCAGCTCACGAGATTCTACAGCGCAAAGCACTATGGACGCATACACGCAACTAAAACATAAGATCTGGCAATTACAGAACAACAACGATCGCTGGATTGCTCGCACTGACATTTCTAAAACGCCAGAGTTTCGGCAAGAGCTAAAAGTCAGACAGGCGCTTTTGGCAGAGCTGATTGCCGAAATCGAGGCGATCGATAGTCAGCAAAATCAAGCTGTTGGTTATTAGCGATTGCCCCAACCACTCAACTGTTGCTACGCCACCGTGCTACTTCGCAGATATCGCAAGGGTCACTACCGGTGCTCAGTGGACAAAAAGGGGGGCAAGAACTACTTTGGCTACAAAAATCACATTGGTATTGATGCCGAGCATCGGTTGATTCGTCGCTATGTCGTCACCAATGCTTCCATTGAGATTCTAACTCGTCAAAACCGAATTAAAGGAGTCTATTGATGCAACAGAGCCAGTCACTCCGATTCCTTAAGGGCTAAATCATCGCAGTGGTATCCTGACTTAACGGGCGCACGGGTGATGCTTTGCTCGAAAAACCGCAAAATGACCAGACCCAGAATTGAGCTGATTGCAGCAACCAGCCAGGTGCGATCGACGATCGGCTGGGGCTGATCGATCGCCCAACCTCCCCAAATTGAACCAACGAAATAGCCAATTGATCAGCACTGATAGCTCATCGCCAGATAAATACTGCGCAGAGACACTGGCGCTAGCTCTGATACAATTGCTGAGGCAAATGATTTATACACCGCAGTGGCAATTGATAAAAGACAAAAAGCCACAATCATACTGGCAGACTTTAGCGAAGGAACGATCGCCGTTTTCCAAACAACAACAAACCCAATACTCCACAGCAGCATGGAAACCATGAGCACTCGCACTCGCAAAACAGCGTGCAGCATCTGAACAATCGGTAACTGCAACACTGCACCAACACCGACATAGCGCCAGGTAAACAGATTTGCCACAGTGGTCAACGTTGTGGTCGCAACGCTGGCACTCTGAATTGACATCACAGTTGTGAAATACAGCGGCAGCGTGCTGTTAACCAGCGCAATGTTCGTCGTAAAGAGAAGGTTGACCAACACAAAAAGCTGGAGCGATCGATCTTTCACGGCGACAACAAACCCCGGCAGTGGGTCAGCGTGCTGGGGTATATCGTGCTGGGTGTCAGGAACGGTCATCTGCATGAGCACCAGAAACAGCAAAAAAGCGCAGCTCGTGCTCAGAAACAGCAGGTGAGCCTGAGCACTACCTCAGCTCGACTTTGTCCAAATTAGGCAGCGTAGCATAGCAGGCTAGACCAGCAATCTAGTAGGGCTTTGGGTATTTTCACCATATCGGTTGTTCGGCTAGAGGACTGCAAAAGTCGAGTTTGCCAAAAGCAGTGACGAACGACAGCTAACGCATCCACGAAGGTAGGTAGGTAGAGATTTGTTATACCAGGCAGACTGGGGCAATGAAGACTCGATTTGTGCGTGAAGTTGATGTGCTGATAGCACCACAATGGAAAACAGGGCAAAGAGCGCTGGTGTCGTTCGGAGGACGGCTAAATCAGACCATTGCCTTTGGGGTTCCACGCCTAAATGAGCACGGACTTCCTCAAAGGTCACTTCCACCTGCCAACGTTGACGAAACCATAGTAAGATTTGCGTTGCGGTGGCATGGAGGTCAGTTGAGAGAAAAGCTTGAGGCTCTAACCTACCGGTTGGGTCTTTGACCAGTACCCAACGAATCGGCACCGCAGGCAAGCCAGTGTGATACCAAACAGCCGTCTTAGAGATCACCTGAAGCTCACAAGTGTGCCCACCGTACCCCCCCTCCATCGTTACCGTTTGCCAAGTCGTCTCAGGTGCATTGAGTTTTGATTTGAGGGTCGCTAAGCGTTTACCCACCTTGCCAGGGCGACCCAGTTAATTGGGTTGACGCTCAGGTGCCGGTTCATAGAGTGCCGCATCCAGACGTAAGCGGGTCACGACAGAAACTGCCATTGGCAGTTGACGGAGGACATCGAGGAACTCTAGGGCAGCAAAGCTACTATCAGCAACCAAGACCATAGTTCGCTGCGGTAGCCATCGCCGCACTTGAGTGAGCATCTGACCTGCCCAATCCAGCAGGGTTTTATGGCGTTGTTTACGAAGCTGGTGATAGCCAACAGACGGTGCCAACACCGTGAAGAACGGCAGTGCCCAAACCCGTTTTGCCCAAGGAATATCGACTAGCAGCATCAAACTGAGCCATCGTAGTCCACTGGTTTTGACAAAATGGCTATCGCTAGAAGGCACTGGGTCACGGTAGATGCCTCTTGCGGCAATGCGTTTCCCCCAGCGCCGCTCAATGGTGTCATCAAGGCCCATCACCAACACTCCAGTAGGCGCAAACACGGTGCCCCATGGTTGTAACAGGATTCGACTGGCCTGCCGACTCGACCAGAGCGCCCGACTCAAGATGCGATGATAGTTCTGAAAGTGGGACTCATGCTGCAGTCCCATCACCCGGAAAACAGCACGGACAGTGCGTTTTCCGGGTGCTACAATGGCACCCACTAGCAGTACAAGCGCCGATTCCCAAACAGATTTGGAAAATAGCGGGGCAAACGCCAAAATCCAGGGCATTAACTTTTTCGGTAGCAAGTGCATCAGGAGAAATCGAATAACGCTTTCCTGATTTTGCTACCTTTCCTACCCTTCAAAATGGACAAAGTCGAGCTAAGGACTGCCTAGCTGCCTGCCCCTATAGCCATGACCTGCGAGAAAAAGCTGTCGCTGCCATTGACCGGGGAGAGAAAAAGAGCCAAGTAATTGGGATGTTTGACATTAGCCGAGATAGCCTCGACCGTTGGCTGAAACAGCGAAAGAGCTAGTGTGTGTTTTAACACCTAGAGCCAAAGGAGAATTGCAGCAATGGTGAGCATGACAAGATAATTTTGCGCCCGTTTCTCATAGCGGGTGGCAATGCGTCGAAACTGCTTTAAGCGATTGATAGT
>Ga0224723_1002364_pt1 | contig 10503 bp, 8 predicted proteins | sample Balambano_FR2_Me_FD_161647 | JGI IMG/M metagenome (GOLD analysis project Ga0224723, IMG submission 161647) | Freshwater sediment microbial communities from Lake Towuti, South Sulawesi, Indonesia - Balambano_FR2_MetaG | ecosystem: Environmental > Aquatic > Freshwater > Lake > Sediment | place...
CAATAATGGCGTCCGTACCCGTCGGCGTCGGTGATTGCCCCTCGCCCTGAGGGAGAGGGGTTGGGGTGAGGGTGCTTGCGGCGACGCCAATAATGGCGTCCGTACCCGTCGGCGTGGGTGTTTGCCCCTCGCCTTGAGGGACAGGGGTTGGGGTAAGGGTGCTTGCAGGCACAGCGGTACTCGTCGGTACAGCCGTATTCGTTGGCGGTACGGGGGTGTTGGTGGCGCTCGGCGTCGCGGTCGGCTGCGTGGGCGATGGCGTGTGGGTGGCGGTTGCCGTCGGCATGGCGCTGGCGGTCTGGGTCAAGCCAATCGACTCGGCGACGACGAACGTGATCTCCGCGAACGTGCCTGCGCCGCCCGCGTTATCAGCGATGACGCGCAGCGTGTGTTCGCCGGGCGTGAGCGCTTCAACATTGATCGTGAAATCCCAAGGTGCTTCGACGCGGTGCGCCAGATCTTGCCCGTCCAGGAAGTAGGCGACATGGACGACGGGCGTCTGGCTGACGAACCCAATGCCGACGGTGCGATTTTCGTCCAGCACTTCGCCCGGCGTCAGGTTGCTGAAGATGACATCGGGCGGCAGGGCGGCAATATCGACTGTGATGCTGGTTTCGCCGCTATCGCCGTCAATATCGGTGGCACGCACAGTATAGATGCGTTCGCCCGGCTCCAGCTCGAACGGGATAATCGGAATGCTGTACGGCGACGCGAAATCAACCAATGGCTGATCATTGACAGTCACAGACGCCAGCGCTTGATCTGCCAGCACCTGAATCGTGAACGATGTGGCAGCCGTGACCGGACCTGTCGGCGCGTCGTTGATGCGGACAATCGGCGTGTTGATGGGCGCGCGGAAGCTGGTTTCGCCGCTGACGCCGCCCGCCGCGCGGGTGTCGATGCCGACGGTGTAGACTGTGCCATCGCCCGGCACACTTGTGTCGAGCGTGACAAGATACTGGCTGCGGAAGAGCGCCGAGAGATCCGCATAAATCGCCGCCAGTTCGTCCGGCGTGGGCGACTCGTAGAAGCGGGCGCTGCTGGTTTGCGCGAGTGCCTGCAAGTAAGTGCGGTCTGCGCCGAAGCCGAGACCAATCGTGTAGACGGGAACGCCGAGCCGCGTGATGTCATCGAGCGCCGCTTCGCGCGTGACCAGGCTGCGCCCACCGAACTCTGCGCCGTCGCCGAGCAGGATGACTGCGCGGCGTGGCACAGGCGCAGTGGCTGCCAGATTGACCGCCTCAAACGCGCCCTGATAGAGCGCGGTTTGCCCGCCCGCCTGCAACGCGGCGATGGCGGCGCTGAGGGCGGCGCGGTCGGTCGTGAAGTTTTGTTCAACACTAACGTTGGTGCCGAACGTGAGGATGGCGACGGAATCCTGTGGACGCAGGCTGTCCACGAAAGCCTGTGCCGCCGCCTTCGCGCGTTCGATGGGTGACGGGAACATACTCGAACTGACATCAATCGCCAGCACGACCGCCAGCGGCAGGTTGTCATCCGTCACTTCTTCAACGCTGACGATGCGCGTTTGTGCCGCCGCATCGCCCGTAAGTGTGAAGTCACTGGCGGTCAAGCCGCGCACGGGCTGCCCGGCGCTGTCCAGCACGCTCAGGCTGAGCGTGAGCGTGGGGAAGGCATCGGTGTTGATGGCGCTTGCTTCCAGCCGGGCGGCAGGCTGGGCGGCGAGCCAGGCGGCAGGCAGTACGAGACACAGGAACGCGGCGATCACAATCCACTTGTGCACGGCAGTATCCTTTTGGCAGTACGGCGAACACGCATGAGCGTATCCCTACGATTATTCGCGCATTACGGCGGCGACGGATGGGTCATGTGGGGTTAATGGTAGCAGAGAATAGGAAGGAGGGCGAACAGGTTTGATGGATTGTCCACATCCCTTGCGCACAGATTCAAGCTGTCACCCGCCGTGCAAGCTGTAACGCGCGTTCGACCACGCCATCGGGCAAAAACTGGGCTTGAAACTGGTGCAGCCCTTCCAGCCGGTCGGCGCTGTCGCCAGCGGTCATGAGAATTTGCTGACAGTAGGCGTAAACATCCTGGACAATGCGCTCACAGCGATAGTAGGCGAGTGCCGCCTGATCGCTGGGATATTGCCCATAACCCTGAAAAAAATACGCTGCCTGTTCATCAGGGCTGTACAGGGTGTTCGTACCAATGCCTGCGCCCATAAACATCAGGTCACGCTCGACAGGTGCAAGCATGAGCGTATCCCAATCAACTATGTACAGACTTCCGTCTGGGGTCAGCAACACATTACCGACATGAATATCGCCATGACAGAGCGTAAGCGGAAGCTGTTTGCCTTTGACCACTTGCGCCAGCGCGTCGGCATAATCCAGCAGTGCATTGAGTTCAATCTGCTTATCGCGCATGAAGGCGGCAAAAACTGCTGCCACTGGATCCCTGAATACATGCTGCTGCGCCAATGACTGAAAGGCTCTTGCCTTGTCACGAAAAAAAGGCGAAAACTGCTCATGCGGGATGCCGTTGAGTATCGCTGCTGGCAGCGCGGCGGTGTGAATTTGCCGGAGTACCGTCCCAAGCTCAATCCACTGCTGCGCAGATAACGGCTGTTCAAAGCCATTTTTCCCTTCGACAAAAGGGGACAAGACCAGGTTGTAAGTGCCAAGGGGCGTCCACAATCTTCCGGCGTGATTAGGCAGCGGTGCGATCACCTGTGCGACCCCGTACTCCTTGAGTACAAACGGGATAGTGGCGGAATGCTCGCTGAATATCTCGCCCCGAAGCTTGACAAAGTAATCCCCCTGCTGGCTGCTCGCCCGATAGACAGCTGTATTCGCATCCGCGCCCAGTGGCAAAAATGTGAGTTGCGGAGACAAAACTGCATAGTCGCGATCCAAACACTCAAGAATAATCTCATCAGCAAGCTCCGGTTTTTCAAGCACCTGAAGCCCCTTTCGCCCTCTCGATTTGAAAACAATAATACTCTATGCAATCATTGAAATTGCCCTTTTGCAACCTTCAACCACAAATCTGCGGCTGTAACACGAAAGGATAAACATGACCACCCACCACCACACCTTCATGCTCGGACATATCGAATGTACTATCCTGTGCGACGCGCACACCGTTATCGGCGCGGCGCGCATGATGAAGCGCTTCCCGCACATCCCTGAAGCCGACATGCGCCAGGCATACACCAATCTCGGTCTGTCGCTCGACGAGGCGGATACGTCGATGAATGTTTTGCTGCTAAGGCTGGGGGCGGAGACAGTGCTGGTGGACGCGGGCGAAGGTGGCAGACCGTATGGCGGCGAACTGCGCGCCAGTCTGGACGCCGCAGGCATCGCGCCGGAAGCAATCACGCAGGTCGTCATCACGCATACACACGGCGATCATGTGCTGGGGCTGCTGACGGACGACGCGCTGACGTTCCCGAACGCGCGCTACGTCATCTCTGCACAGGAGATGGAGTTTTGGCGCGGGCGGCTGGCTGGTGATAAGGCAGATCAGCGCCCGCTGGTGGAGAAGATCGAGGCGGCGGGACTGCGGCTGATCGCAATGGATGAAGTCATTCTGCCGGGCATCACTGCCGTCCCGCTGCCCGGTCATACGCCGGGGCAAATCGGGCTGCTGATCGAGTCAGATGGCGAGCGGTTGCTCCATCTGGCGGACACGCTGCACAGCCCCGCCCAGCTTGTCCGTCCCGATTGGTCGCCCTGGTTCGACGACGACATACACCTGTCCGTCCCGACACGCCGCGCCGCCCTGAGCAGGGCAGCGGACGAAGACCTGCTGACGCTGTTTTATCATCTGACATTTCCAGGACTGGGGCGCGTACGGCGGACAACGAGTGGGTACAGGTGGGATGTTTCTTGACGACGAAAAAAGCCTATTCAAGAGGATGGAGGAGAAGAGGATAGAGAAAATTCTCTAATCTCTCCCTCTCTAACCTCTTGAATAAGCTTTTTCTTTGCGTTCTTCGCGTCTTGGCGGTTCAAATATATATGTCTCAGGCGACGGCGCGTTCGTAGTTCAGCACGGGCGCGAGCAGCCGCTCGATGTCCGTCAGACTTTCGACATGCTTCATCCCGTCGCGGATGCGCGCCGCGCCCGGCACGCCCATCACGTACTGCTGCAACTGCCCGCGCAGCTCGCAGATGGCAACGCGCTCTGGCAGCTTGGTCGTCTCCAGCGTGATCTGTGCCTGGCGCAGCGCGGCGTGCGCCTTGTCCTGCGGCGTCGGCTTGGGCAACAATTCGCCCGTCTGGAGATGGTGCAGGATGTGTGGGAATATCCAGGGATTGCCGAGCGCCGCCCGCCCGATCATGATGCCGTCACAGCCTGTTTCCGCCAGCATTCGCGCGGCGTCTTGCGGCGTTTCGACATCGCCATTGCCGATGACCGGGATACTGACTGCTTCTTTGACGCGCCGTATCCATGACCAGTCCGCTTGCCCGCTGAAGCCCTGGGTGGCGAAACGCGCATGAACGGCGATGGCGCGCACGCCCGCCTGTTCCGCCGCCCGCGCGAACGGCACGCACGTTGGGTTGTCTTCTTCCCATCCGGCGCGCACTTTGACTGTGACGGGAACATCCACCGCTTTGACGACCGCCTCGACCACCGCCGCCGCCGTGCAGATATCGCGCAGCAGCGCCGCGCCCGCGCCCGTCTTGGCGACCTTCGGCACCCAGCAGCCCATGTTGATGTCCACAATCGCCGCGCCCAGGTCAGCGACCACGCGCGCTGCCTCCGCCATCATGTCCGGGTCGCTGCCATAGAGCTGCACGGCGCTTGGGCATCCGTCGTGTTCCCAATCGAACATCTCCCAGGTGCGGCGGCTCTTATAGTGGATGGCGTGGCTGCTCAGAAGTTCGGTGCAGGTTAAGCCGCACGCGCCTGTTTCCTGGCACAGTACGCGGAAGGCGTGGTTGGTTTGCCCCGCCATCGGCGCTAACGTCAGCGGCGGATCGACAACGACTTTGCCAATAGCGAACGGCTTCAGCAACGCGACATCATTCATCAGCATGGACACACAACCTGTACACAATCAGCGCAGGGGCGACCCAGCGGGTCGCCCCTCCACAAACGGTCGAACAACATGCGCTGCATTCTGCTGATTTTCGCGCGGCGTGTCAATTGGTTAGTTTGGAAATAAATTTGAGTGCCAGTAAACGTTTTGTCCATCACGGCGTCGAAGCTTTCTGATATATCCGAACGCCCCGAACGCAGATCAAGCTGTTCTACCATGTCTGCCAACAGTAACACCTCTTCGTTAAATTCTCCATCTTCCCGCATCAATTGCTTACATAGAATTTACAAAGTATTGATGTCTTCATGAACTTTTGTAACAACTTCTCTCTATGCTGTAGTTGTCCGTTCAAACAGACAGAGAGTATGGAGAAACATCATGGAGCAGTTTGTACGTATTCTGATCGTCGTCGTGGCGCTGGTTGGGCTGGCGCTGCCGTTCGCTGTCGTGGGCGCGCAAAACACGCGCACCATCACCATCACTGAGGAACAGGTCAACAATGCTTACTGGGTGACAAATCCGGCACGCCGTTCAGTCACGAACATCAGCGTGGATTTGCAGCCAGGGCAGGCGGTCGTCAGCGCGACGATTGTGTATCGCCGCGTGACCTACGCCACCGTCTCAACCTGGACGCCGAGCGTGAGCAACGGTCGGCTGACGGTGACGCTGACGAGCGCAACCGCCAACGGGCAGCCTGCGTCGCAGGACTTGATCAACCAGATCAATGCGTCGATTGGCACCTCTTGGCGGCGCTACTGGCAGGATCAGGCAGGTACGGGGCGGCTGCAAAGCGTGACCGTGACCGACACTGACATGACGCTGACGTTCGCCGGGCGCTAGAGGATAAGATAAATTAGATTGAGCCGCCAAGACGCAAAGAACGCCAAGAGATAAGAAGGGCTTATTCGAGAGGCTGGAGCGGAAGAGAATAGAGGAAGAAATTTCTCTACCCTCTTCTTCTCCAGCCTCTTGAAGTTTTAATACGCATTCACCTCTTTACGCAGCACGATCTGCACGACCGTGCGGATGATGATCTGCAAATCCAGCCACACCGACCAGTTTTCCACATACCACAGATCATACGACGTGCGCTCGGCAATGCTGGTATCGCCGCGCAAGCCGTTGACCTGCGCCCAGCCCGTCATGCCCGCTTTCTCACGGTGGCGTTCCATATAGCGGGGGATGCGGGCGCGAAACTCCTGCACATAGATTGCGCGTTCCGGTCGCGGACCGACCAGGCTCATCTCGCCGATCAGCACGTTGATCAGCTGCGGCAGTTCGTCCCAACTGGTGCGGCGCATGATCTTGCCGATGCGCGTCACGCGCGCGTCGCCTTTGGTCGTCCAGCCCGCGCCGCTTTTCTCGGCATCATTACGCATACTGCGGAACTTGATCATCTGGAACGGCTTGCCATCCAGCCCCATCCGTTCCTGCGTGTAGAAGACCGGACCCGGCGATTCGAGCTTGATGAGCAGGGCAGTCAGCAGCATCAGCGGCGAGAAGAAGACCAGCCCGCAGGTCGCGCCGAAGACATCCACTGCCCGCTTCAGGCTAAGCTTCCAGCCGCGCAGCGCAATATCGCGCACGGTGATCAGCGGCATCCCGTCGAGGTCATCGACACCGAGTTCGCCAGACATATACGCCAGCATATCGGGATAGATTTTGACATCGACACGCCCGCGCTGGCACGCCGTTACCCACTCAACCAGTTCGTCGCGTCCGGCATCTGGCGCGGCGATGATGACCTGCTCGACGCCGTAAGCATCGATCAGGTAGGGAAGTTCCATCGTGCTGCCCAGCACTGGCACATCGGCAAAGCGTTCGTGGGCGCGCCTGTCGTCGCTGACGATACCCGCGATGGTGTAGCCCAGGTCGGCTTGCCCGCGCACCTTCTGGATGATGTCATGCGCGATCTTGCCCGCGCCGATAATGAGCAGATTATCGCTTTCCCAGCCGCGAATACGCGCCGTGTTCTGAATGATGCGGTGCAGTTCGCGCCCGGCGATCACCAGCAGAATGCTCAAGCCCCAGACGTAGAAGAACATCGTGCGCGGGAAATCGACCGGATCGAAGATCGTGTTCTTGAACAGGAACGCCTGGATACCGTTGACGATGAACGCGCCGACGGTGACGCGCGTCAGCACCGCCCGCGCCTGGTCAATGCGGCTGAAGCGGCGCGGCATGTGGTACATGCGCGCGAAATAGAAGACGGTGACGATGACGGAGATGTGCAGGAACATCGTCGGCAGGTAGCGCACAAAGTCGGGGAAGTTGGTGGGCGTGGCAGTCAGCGGGAGGATCGGGCGCAGCAGCCAGCCGAGGTAGAACGCCAGCGCCAGCATCGCCACATCGATGACGACGCGCAGCACTTCCACCGTCAGCTTGACACGGTTGGAGCGAACGTAGGCGCGTGCCGCCGCTAACTGCTTGCGTCCGGGAGCGCGGGGCGACGGAATTCCTCCCATAACCCGCGTCCCCCCCTGACCAGCAGCCCCGTCACTACGAGACCGTGCAGCCACCAGGGTGTCGTCTGTTGGTAGTGCTTGCGATAGAAGATCAGCATCGCTCGCCAGAACTCGAACTGCGCGCGCTTGCTCTGCTTGCTCGCCGCTCGTTTGACGTGCTTCACTGTCACCTTCGGATGGTAGACGACTTTCCATCCCGCGCTTTTGATTCTGAATGCCCAATCCAGGTCTTCTCCATACATAAAGAATACTTCGTCCAACAACCCGACCTGCGCGATTGCCTCACGGCGCACCTGCATATACGCGCCCACCACCGAGTCGACTTCCGTTTCGACATCGGGGTCCAGATAGGTCATATTGTAACGCCCGAACGTCTCGCTCTTTGGGAACAACTTCGCCAGCCCCATGAAGTGATAGGCGGACACCAACGGCGTCGGGAAGCCGCGTCTGCACGCCTTGTCCAGACTGCCATCGGGCAGCACCAGCTTGGGACCAGCAATGCCGACATGGGGACGCGAGTCCATGAAGCGTACCATGTTGTAGAGCGCGTCCGGCGGCACTTCGGTATCGGGGTTGAGGAGCAGGGCGTAACGCGGCGCGTCGGCATCGACAGCGCCAGCAGCGTGATAGCCGAGCGCGCGCAGCCCGACGTTGTTGCCTTTGGGATAGCCGAGGTTGTCCGGGCTGGCGAACAGCTGGGCTTGGGGAAATTCGCGCGCCACCATGTCGGCGCTGCCATCGGGCGATGCGTTATCGACGACGACGACGCGATAGCTGAACGCGCCCGTGCTGGCGTAGACCGTTTGCAAGCAGGTCCGCAGCAGGTCGCGCGTATTCCAGTTGACGATGACGATACCGAGATCGAGCATAACGCTTCCTTACGACTGGCGCGCATTGTACCACAGGCGCAAATGGCGCGTCCTAACGATTGGCAAACGGTTGTCGCAAACCCCACTCCCCCACTATGTTTCCCAATCGTTAGAATCGTACAAACCAAAGGATCACGATCAGTCAGGATCGCCATAGGGGGGCGTAGGGGGGTGAAGATCGGTCTTTAAAGGTAGAGGGGGGTGAGGATCGATCAGATCGATCAGTGTGGGATTATGTGGGATTAAGTTGGGATAACCCACAGCCGACCACCCTGCCAGCCGTTGCAGCAGCATTTCCATGTACTGCGGGGCTTCCGGCGTCCCTTCCAGTGGTGCCCAGGGCGCGAATTTCTTGTGGGTCTTCGGGTCATACGGTCCCTGGATGATCTCCAGCACCGCGGCCGGCGTCAGCGCGAAGAACGTATGATACGTGCGCGCCGGAATATCGACCGCCCGCAGCGGACCCTCCGCATCCAGCACAAACGCTTGCAGCACCTCGCCCTGCTCGTCAAAGTGGAACGCCGCCAGTCTGCCGATCAGCGGGCAGATCAGTTCCACCTTGTCGGGATTTTCGTGCTTGTGCGGCGTCACGTAACTGCCCGGCGTCATGACGTTGATCATGCGCTGGACGACATCTTCCGCCGTGTGGTAGTTGAAGTTGACGCGCCCGCGTTCGGAACGCTCCGCCTGGTCAAGCATGTCCAGCAAGAACGATTGTGTGAGTGTGCGCATGGTGGGTTTTCCTGTGGGTCTATGCTGCTGCTATCTCAACATTATAGCCACGCATCTGGGCAGAGTGCGCGCAGCCTTGACCCGTAACGTACTTCTTTATCATCCAGTTGCACATTTTGCGTAATGATGAGAAAGTGGAAACAGTGTGAGTCAATGTCCCACTCACACTTCTCCCGTTTACCCCTCAGTTCAGGAGTTTGTTCCATGCGTAAGTCGATACTTTTCCTTGCAGTCCTTGCAGTCCTGGCGCTCATGATGGTGTCAGTCGTCTCCGCGCAGAAGGAAGATGCCGAAGAAGGCTCATTCATCCTGCCCGCACTGGAAGAAGGCGTTCCCTTTGCCAATGAGTTTGAGAACACCGCTGGCGCACAGATTTATGCGTTCAACGGCAGCGAAGGCGACGAAGTGACGATCACGATGGTGGAGGAAGCAGGCAGCGATCTGGATCCGCTGCTTGTGCTGCTGGGCGAAGCGGGACAGGTGTATGCATATAACGATGATGCAGACGGTCTGTCTTCGGCGATTGAAGACTTTGAACTGCCTGCCAGCGGCACGTACTATGTGCTGGCGACCACGTTCACGGGTCTGAGCATCTTCTCGACTGAACCTGAAGAAGATGGTCCGTATGCATACGAACTGACGGTCAGCGGCTTTGAGACGCCGGAAGATATGGAATTTGATCAGTTCCAGTTCTTCGGTCTGACAGCGGAAATTGGCGACAGCGGCGAACTCGAAATCACCGAAGACACGCCGCTGTTCTTCATCACCTTTGAAGGCAGCGAAGGTCAGGTCATCAACGTGACGACCGAACTCGGCACCTGCCAGGACACGCTGCTGTACCTGTTCGACCAGAACGGCAACCGCATCGCCTTCAACGACGATGAACTCGACAACGACGGCAACATTCTCGACCTTGCCGCACGTCTGGAAGACGTTGAACTGCCCGCCGATGGTGTGTACATGATCTGGGCGACCAGCTACGGCTTCCAGGATGCACCGGAAGTTGGTCTGGCAAACGAAGGTACGTTCGAACTGTTGATTGAAGACGCGGGTTAACCCTCACCCCAAACCCCTCTCCCTCAGGGAGAGGGGCTTTTCCTACCCACTTGTGACTCGGACGAGGCACGCCTCGTCCCTACAACGCATTCTCGTCGTGCGCCACCCACGTTACGTCAATGCCAAAGTCGGCATAGCGCGGGTCGGCAAGCGGCTGTCCCAGTACCTTTGCCGCGACGATTTCGCCCGCGCACGGCGAACTCATGATGCCGTGTCCGCTGTGGGCAATCGATAGATACAGCCCTGCCACGTCAGTATGCGCATCCAGGATGGCACGCTCACTCTCATAAGGCGTGCGCGTGCCGTCCGCCTCGACACGATGCGCTGCTTGCGCACTTCGGTAGACGTAATAGCCGATATTGTGATACAG
>Ga0224723_1002365_pt1 | contig 10502 bp, 9 predicted proteins | sample Balambano_FR2_Me_FD_161647 | JGI IMG/M metagenome (GOLD analysis project Ga0224723, IMG submission 161647) | Freshwater sediment microbial communities from Lake Towuti, South Sulawesi, Indonesia - Balambano_FR2_MetaG | ecosystem: Environmental > Aquatic > Freshwater > Lake > Sediment | place...
GGCGCATACCGCCCGCGCCGAGGCAAGCGCCGCCGCGCGCGGAGTCGCCTTTTGGAACGCGGTCAACGAATGGGCGGAAGCCTACAACGAAGGGAAGACGCGCGCGTTTGACCAGGTACTCCCCCACCTGCGCGCCGTCAACACAAGCACCGATCATGTCAACGAAAGCTGTCATGTCGCCATCAGCCTGCGGCTGCCGCCGGAACTGCCGCCGGAAGACGCGCTCGGCATCGTTGAGACGTTCGTTGAAGGCGGCGTACTCACGCATTACGGCATGGAGCGCGCCTACGCAGGCGACAAAAACAATGCGCTCGTGCGCGGACTTTTGGCAGCGATCCGTGCCGAAGGGATGCAGCCGAACTTCGTCATGAAAACTGGGACGAGTGACATGAACGTCGTTGGCGCGGCGTGGTCATGCCCCATCGTCGCTTACGGACCCGGGGACAGCAGCTATGATCACACACCGGACGAACAGATCGAACTGGCGGAATACGCGCGCGCGGTCGCCGTGTTAATGCGCTTCATCGAGGCGTTATGAGCGAGCAGACAGACATCGCGATTATCGGCGCGGGCGCAGCCGGGCTGTTCGCGGGCATCTGGGCGGGGCGCACGCAGCCGCAGCGCAAGATCATCATGCTCGACGGCGCGGCAAAGCTGGGCGCGAAAATCCTCGTCGCGGGCGGCGGGCGCTGCAACGTTACCCATGATGTCGTGGATGAGACGGCGTATGCAGGCGCATCGCGCAACGCCATTCGCAAGGTGCTGCGCCGCTTTGACGTGCCGGAGACGATTGCTTTCTTTCGCGAACTGGGTGTCGAACTCAAGCGCGAAGACACAGGAAAGCTCTTCCCGACGACCGACAGCGCGCGGACAGTGCTGGACGCGCTGCTGCGCGCTGTTCACGACGCGGGCGTTGAACTGTGCTATCCGCTTCGAGTCGATTCGGTTGAACGCAGCACTGATGGCTTTATCGTGCGCGGCGTGTGGGGCAGTCTCGCCGCGCACAAAGTCGTGCTGGCGACGGGCGGCAAAGCATTGCCCAAAAGCGGCAGCGACGGACATGGCTACACCATCGCACAGGCGTTAGGTCATTCGCTGACAGAGCGCATCTTCCCAGCGCTTGTGCCGCTCCTGCTGCCAGACGGTCACTTCCTGCGCGATTTAAGCGGCATCAGCGCCGACGCCATTCTGACCGTTCACGCCGCCAGTGGTAAAGCGCTCCAGTCGTTCATCGGCTCAACGTTATGTACACACTTCGGGTTATCGGGTCCCGCGCCGCTCGACATCAGCCGCTACTACACCGCCGCCCGCTGCGATGATAGTGGCGCGGGGCTGGCAATCAACTGGCTGCCCGACACGACCGCTGAAGCATGGGAAGCTTACATCGTGGCACATCCGAAAGAGGGCGCACTCAAGCATCTGCACGAACGGTTGCCCGACCGACTGGCGCGGGCGCTGCTGGCAGAGGCGGGAGTCGAAGCCGGGACGGTCTTCGGCGCATTAACGCGCGACGCACGACGGCGGCTGGTACAGACCGTGACCGCGCTCCGACTGCCGATCACAGGTGACAGGGGCTATACCTATGCTGAAGTCACAGCGGGCGGCGTGCCGCTGACAGAGATTCGGCTGGAAACAATGGAGTCGCGCGTCTGTCCCGGCTTGCACATGTGTGGCGAAATCTGCGATGTGGACGGGCACATTGGCGGCTACAACTTCCAGTGGGCATGGGCAAGCGGTTATGTGGCGGGGGTGAGTATGTAGGGGCAGAATGCATTCTGCCCCTACATCAATACCCTACGCTGCGCAGAACACGGTTCAGCAATGGGCGGTTTTCCAGATAGCGCGTCAGGTTCTCCACAAATACATCAACAATCTTGTCATGATATTGTAGGCTGTTCCCCGCGACATGCGGGCTGATAATGACATTCCCCAGATTCCAGAGTGGGCTAGTATTCGGCAGCGGCTCCGTCTCGAACACGTCCAGCCCTGCCCCTGCGATCTGCTCCGCTGCCAGCGCAGAAATCAGCGCCGCCTCATCCACCAAGCCGCCGCGCGCCACGTTAATCAGCACCGCCGTCTTCTTCATCGCCCTCAACACATCGGCGTTGATCATTGTCTTCGATGCGCTGGTCAGCGGCGCGATCACAACGAGGAAGTCACATTCGCGCGCCATCGACACAATCGCTTCCGGCGGATAGATGCGGCGCGGAATTTCCCCCTCAGGATCGCCTGTGCCAGGGATACGATAGGTATCGTAATCAGCAGGATGCATGACATCGCGCTTGATCGCCAACACCGTCATCCCCATAGCATCCGCCAACCGCGCCAGCTCCCGCCCGACTGCACCATAGCCAACGATGCCAAGCGTCTGCCCGCGCAGATGTCGCGGCGCAAACGTCTGATGCTGACGCGGCGACCATTCGCCCTTCGACTGAAAGTCAAGCATAAGCGGCAGCTTGTAGGCGAATGCCAGCATCATCATCAGGCAATACTCGCTCATCTGCGTCGCATGGATACCGCTGGCATTGGTCACTTCGACATCCTGCACCTTCAGCAGCGGCTCGTCTACCGCATGGTCAATGCCTGCCGTATGCATCTGTATCCAGCGCAGGCGCGGCGTTTGCGCCGGATCAGGAAAGTGGCGCAGCGTGTATAGCACCTCGACATCTGCCCACGCTTTGTCCGGAACGTCCGGGTAATGACGTTCGACCTTCAGGCGCGGCGACACCGCGCGAATGCGCTCCATCAGCGCGTCGCTAAAGTCCATTGCCACCAGCACATGCACGGGATCGCTACTGTTTGTCATTACAAATATGCCCTCTGCGTTGTTCACGCACCAAGCATACCGTGTTCGATCAGTTCTCCACCAGCACCAGCGGCATTTCGCTCAACTGCGCCAGCAAACTCGCCTCATCCTGATATGTCCATAACTCATCAATGCGCCCGTCACGAATGCGCGCCCGCGTGCTACCGTGCCAACACATCTGCCTGCCGACCAGAATCGTCACGCCGCGCTTGCCAATCAACCCGCTGGGGTGCGCTGCCGTCGCCGTCCATTTCACCTCAACGCAGCCGCCGTCAACCTGGTACGACTCTACTTTGTAACGCAGGTCGTGAAAGGCGATGAACAACACCGTCAACCCCTGCTTCAACCCCTGAGCATCATTCCGTATGCCTGGCATGGGTGTGTGATGAATAAAGTCTGGTGAGAAATAGTGTTCAAGCAACGATAGTTCACGTGTGTTTAAGACGTTCTCAAAGAAGTCCTGCATTACTTTCAAACCTTGTTCAGCAATCATGATGTCTTCCTTTGTTGCGCAGTTTCTCCTATCTTCTATTAGAATACAGCGAATTGCTTTTTCAGATGAAGTTTACAGTGAGCAACCCTCATGCACAACTGCACAGTTATCATCATGGCGGGCGGGCAAGGCTCGCGCCTCAAGCGGCTCGGTCGTTTCCTCTCAAAAGCCGCACTCATCGTCTTCGATCAGCCAATGCTCATGCGCCATCTCGATCATTTGCTGGAGGCGGGCTTCCGCAGCATCATCATCTCGACCAATCCGCTCCATTACCCGATGCTGGATGCGCTTGTCAGCAACTACCGCGAGACCATCGCCAGCGAAGGCATCGCTGACGCCAACCTGCGCGTGCTGAACAACCCGGCGCATGTGGACGGACCGACCGAAGGCTTGTATGGCGCGCTGCGTGAAGTCCATACCCCGCGCACACTCATGGTGCTGGTGGATGAGTTCATTCGCCGCAATTCGTTTGGCGCATTTGCAGAACGAGTAACGGACAGTCACGAATACTGCGAAGTCAGCGAATGGATCGATATTGAGGAGAGCAAGCGCGGCGGCTATGTTACCGTCGTGGATGGAGTTGTAGTGTCACACATCGAAGACACGGGCATCCTCAATGCAGAAAGCTACCCATCTACGGGAACATCACTCATGAACACAGCCGACGTGATTGCGGATGCAGAGGACTTCTTGCACAAGCAGCCTGGCGCATCATCGATTGGTGATTTTATGGAGTACCGCGCCACTGTTCTCAAGCGGCAGGTGCGCGCGCTGATGGGACCGGACTTTGTCAATATCAACACGCCGGACTTCCTGCTGCTGGCGAACCTGTACGCGGCGATGGAGCGACATGGCACAGGCAGTGCTGTCTACAACGAAATGGCGCGGCTGGCAGATTTCATGCGCAAGACTATCCACGAGCAGTACTGATTGATTTTTAACGCAGAGACACGGAGGCGCAGAGAGCGCAGAGAAAAAGTCTCTGCGTCTCTCCATCCCTGCGCCCCTGCGTTAAAACGATTAACGAGCGGCGCGGCGTTGTGTACCTGTGCTGCGTTTGGAGGTTGCTGATTTTTGTGTGCCGGTTGCGCGCTTGGGTTCGGCGCGCGGCATCTCCGTTGTGAGCTTTGCTGCTGACGGTGACTCCGCTGGCGTCACGGCGCGCTGCTGCGTGCTGCGCTTGCGGCGCTCCGGCTGATAGTTTTCGATCACCTGCGCGGTCAGTTCCATAAAGCCGCCCAGATTATCGACCTTGCTGATCGGGAAGGTTGCCACTGTCTTGAAGACGTTATCGCCCTCTCGCTGGCGAATTTGCAGCCTGCGGTTGCGCACGCGCACGCTTAGTTGTGACCAGGGGATTTCCTTCTTGCGCGCTTCGATACCACCCGGATACAGCACCAGCCCTTTCGCGATCTGCACAGGCTCCTCTTCACGCAGCGTCTGCCCCATGCGCGCCCCTGTTACGCGGGCGATGTACGGGCGCACTGCCGACGCAAACCGTCGCGTATCGCCCTGACGATGCGAAAACGTGTAACGATTGCCGTCTTCTAGAAAGATTACATGCTTACCCCACGCCAGAAGCGGGCGCTTGCCAATGTAAATACCACTGGCACCCTCGCGGAACGTATCAATAGCGCTCCAGCCAAACTTGGCAAGACTCTTGTTCTTGCGCCAGGTCAGCCCCTTGTCAAAAACCTGGATGCGTTCGTTGCGGCGCGTCAGCGTTCGATACAGGTTTAAGCCGAACAGCACTGCCAGATAACCCGCCAGCACGACCGCCACCAGACGACCAATGTCCAGCAGCCAGCCATCCACTGGCACGCCTGTACGCGCGGCATATGCCACCGCCCAGTACGCAGCCGCAGCCGCACCAACGCCGAGCAGCAAGCGAAACAGCCGCCGACTGTAACGGCGGCGGTAGACTTCGGCACGAAAGAGTAATTTGGGCGCGTCAAACATGCCAGGCATATGCCAGCCTTGTGATTATTCGTCCAACACAGCACTGACAAGAAACTGATCACCCAGTTTGGCACTGGCATTGGCAATCACTTCCTGTGGTGTTAACGGGGGCTGCGCTACATCCGGGCGCATGATGTTCTTCAACGGTAGCACCGACGCCGTCGGTGGGATGTGCGACGTATCGAGTTCTTGCAGACGACGAAAGTAATCGAGAATCTTGGAAAGCTGCCCTGCATACAGGGCAACTTCCGCGTCCGTCAAATCAAGTTTGGCAAGTTCGGCAATGCGCCGAACTTCATCGTGAGAAAGCTCCACCAGCATCCCTTGTGCATAAACGATTATTCGCCGACCGACTGCGCCTTGCGCGTTTCCCAGCGCAACGTCATATCAAGCTTATCGTTTGCCAGCAGATACTTCAAGTACGCCACACGTTTGTAGCGCGGACCTTCAAAGTCATCGAGCGTAACGCCCTTGTCACGATACGCCGCTGCAAGCTGCTGGATGCCGTCCTGAAGCGTCCACTGCGGCTGCCAGTCTGGCAGTGTGCGCGTGAGCTTGGATCCGTCTACGCGATACGAACGCTCGTCGCGGCTGGCATTCGTCATATATTCGAAGCCGACATTTGGCAGTACCGACCGGACGACATCCGCGATTTGCTGCACCGAATAGTTATCTTCTGTGTGACAAACGTTAAATGCCTGGTGGTGAATGGCATGGCGCGGAGCAGACAAGGCAGCGACAAACGCCCGTGCCACATCTTCGACATGTCCCAATGGACGCCAGCTTTGCCCGTCGGTCTTAAGCATGACACGCTGATTCACCACCGCCCACGCCACCAGATTATTGACAACTGTATCGGTGCGATGATATGGCGACATGCCATACATCGTCGGTTTGCGCAGGAATGTCGGTGAAAAGCCCGCATCCGCTAGCAGCCCAATATCATGCTCAGCATTGACTTTGGCTTTGGCAAAAGTCGTCAGCGGGTTCAGCGGTGAAGTTTCGTTGACATAGCGCGAAGTCGCATTGCCATAGACCGCGCACGACGACGACAGCAGGAAGCGCGGCACATCGGCATATTTGGCGAGGCTGGCGACCTGGACGGCTGCGGTGTAATTCACATCATATGTAGCTTTAGGATTGACATCCCCTAGCGGATCGTTTGACAACCCTGCCAGATGAATTACAGCATCAAAGCCGTACAGGTCTTCGACGCGCAAATCGCGAATGTCTGCCTTTAAAGATGGGATTTCAACCTGAGGCTTGTAAAAGACACAACGTTTGAAGAGTTCGCTATCGACACCGAAAACAGTATGTCCTTCAGCAAGCAGCATCGGTACGAGGACGCTGCCGAGGTAGCCCATATAGCCTGTGATGAAAATGCGCATGAGAAGTTACCTGTATGTAACAAGCAATGCTACCCAGCATTGCGCAACGACGAAGATGACAGAAAAACGAAAGCAAAATTTACAATTTTTATACGATGAAAAAAGCATAACATTACTTCACAGTTCCGCAACATTAATTTTTCGTCAGTGGTACTTATGGTTTTAAGAGTTCTAACGCAGAGGTGCAGAGAAGGAGAGACGCAGAGCATTCTGTTATTTCTCTGCGAACTCTGTGTCTCCGCGTCTCTGCGTTAAATCCAATTGTTAAAGGGCGGGTTCTAGTTCGCGCCAGCGCAGGTTCTCATCCAGCAAGCCTTCATCGCTCAGCTGCTTGATCTGGGCGATGCGCTTGTAACGGATGCCTTCAAAGTCGTCGAGCGTAATGCCGATACGCTGGTACGCTTCATAAAGTTGCGTGCAGCCGCGTTCCACCGTCCACTGCGGCTTGAAGTCCGGCAGCTGCTTGTTGATCTTGCCGAAATCGACGCGGTAGTTGCGCGGGTCTGCGCCTGCGCCTTCGCCAAAAGTCGCTTCGGAATTTGGCACGGTCTTCTTGACCAGCGCCGCCACCTGACGCACCGTGTAGTTTTCGGCGGTGCTGCCCGCGTTGAAGACTTCGCCATGAACCGTGTCTTTCGGCGCGCGCGCCACTGCCATAAACGCACGGGTCATATCCGCGACATGGATGAGCGGACGCCAAGCCGTGCCGTCGCTCTTCATCATGACCTTGCCCGTCGTGTACGCCCATGCCATCAGATTATTGACGACAATATCGAAGCGCAGGCGCGGCGAATAGCCATAGGCAGTTGCAAAGCGCAGGAATGTTGGTGTGAAATGGTCGTCCGCCATCGGCTTGACGGACTGCTCAACACGCACCTTCGACTTGCCGTAGGCGGTGATCGGGTTCAGTTCGCCGTCTTCGGTCAGGAAGTCTGCCGTGCCAGATGCACCATAGTTGCTGCACGAGGACGCGAAAACGAAGCGCTCCACGCCCGCTGCTTTCGCCGCTTCTGCCAGACGCACCGACGCACGCCAGTTGATGTCGTAAGTCAGTTCTTCATTCAGGTCGCCCAGCGGGTCGTTCGAGAGCGCCGCCAGATGGAAGACTGCATCAATACCTTCGAGATCGCTTGCCTCAATATCGCGCAGGTCTTTGTTGATCTGCGGCACATCGACCATCTGCGCTTCGTCGCCAAACGTCGAACGGCGGTACAGATCAATGTCCAACCCGACGACATCAAAGCCTTCCGCGAGCAGCATCGGCACCATAACGGAGCCAACATAGCCACGGTGTCCGGTAACGAGTACTTTCATGGGGTCTATTTCTCCTTGATTACCCAGGGACGATTGCCTTTGTCCCACATTTCTTGCAGCAGCATCTTGTCGCGCAGCGTGTCCATGGACTGCCAGAACGACTCGTGAAAATACGCCATCAACTGGTCTTCGCTCGCCAGCCGTTCTAACGGCTTGCGTTCCCAGGGCATACTGTAATCATCAACATATTCGACGACCGACGGATCCAGCACGAAGTAACCGCCGTTGATCCAGCCTTCATCCATCTGCGCTTTCTCGGCAAAGCGGGTAATGCGATTGCCATCAAACAGAAGGTGACCATAACGGGCAGGTGGGCGCACAGCGGTCATGGTGGCTTTCTTGCCATGACTCTGGTGGAAGGCGACAAGCTGGTCAATATTGACGTCAGACACACCATCGCCGTAGGTCATCATGAACGTATCGGTGATACGACCGGTCTCGATGATCTTCTTAAGGCGTCCGCCCGTCTGCGTCTCCAGCCCGGTTTCGATCATTTCGATGTGCCAGTCGAGATCGACATCGCCATCGTGTGACACCTGTCCGGTCTTGAAGTTGACCGTCACGTTACCGCTGAGTGCGAGGTATTCCGACATGTAACGCTTGATGACTTCGCCTTTGTAGCCCAGCGCGATCACGAAATTCTTGTAGCCATAAGCGGCATACGTATTCATGATATGCCAGAGTATCGGACGCCCACCGATTTCGACCATCGGCTTTGGGCGCACGTCGGTCTCTTCGGCAAGGCGCGTTCCCAAGCCACCTGCCAGAATGACGACCTTCATATCCTTCATAAGCAAGCATTCCTTCCATCTATTGCACGGATGAATGAGCAGAGTGCAATTTCATCTTACGTTAAAATTCCTGCCTTGCTCCTGCCTAAATCTGCCTTGCAATCTTAATTGTCGAAAATATTAAGGCGCTTCTAGCACCCATGTCGTCTGGTCACGCGCGTTCCAAAACGCGACACGACTTCCATCGGCTGACACGCTCCAGTCGCCATTGGCGATTGCGAAAGGCGTTATGACTGGGTCTGTTAATGCGAAGTCTGTGCTGGACGGAATGTGATAGGCGTGCAACATATGCGGCTGTCCAGGTGTGAATGGTACGTAGTACACGCTGTCCATATCGCGCCAGCGCCACGCGCCGAACCAGAGCAGGCGTTGGGGCTGCGCGCCGGGCTGCGTCTCCAGCGTGTAGACACCGCTAGCATTGGGATCGTCCTGATACGCTAGATAGAACATTAATCGTCCGCCGCCCGGCGCAACTGTCAAGCCGCGCAGGAACGTGAACGACGCCAGCCCCACGCTTTGTCCTTGCGCTGTGTCGTGGACGAACAGATGCGTCATGGCGTCTGGCGTGCGCTGCCAGAGCAGCACGCGCATATTATCGAGCCACATCCCGGTGACGCCTGTGACATCGGCAATCACGCGCTGGTTGCCACCCATCATGTCGCTCACCCACACCGTCGTGCGCGGCGTGTCTTCGCCCGGCAAAAGGACATCGCTGGTGCGTGCGACCAGCAGTGCGCTGTTATCAGAATTGATCGACGGCACTGCCCCGCCCGTCTCGACCGCCCACTGGTTGCCGTCTGCCAGCCGGGTGATGAGTGCCCACGAACCTGTCATCGCGATGCTGTGCGTGCCATCCGGCGAAAGCAGCGGCGGCGGCGCAGCCATTACCTGCCCGGTCGGTCCTGCCAGCGCCACGTCCCATTCATAGACGCTGGCGCGTGTGCCGTCTGTGCCATCAATGACGTAGAGCAGGTTCGGGTCGGTTGCGCTCCACCACATATTCGCACAGCAGCCATTGAAACCGATGCGCCGCGCCTGCCAGCCTTGCATCTCCCCCTCGCCCTGAGGGAGAGGGGGGCGGGGGATGAGGGCTTGCGGCAGCGCGCCGAACATCTCGACGGTTGGGTAGGTCACCAGATAGCGATTGAGCGCCTGCCCGCCAAACGCAACCGTCGGCTGGTCGGCGAGCGTCAGCCAGCGGCGAGCGTTGTCCAGGTCTTGCTGGAACATCGGATAACGGAACTGCCCGATCAGCGCCAGCGTATCCCAATCGGCGTCGATCAGCGGCACGGGGTTATAGGCAGTGCGGTAATCAAGCGAGCGGATTTCCAGATGCAGATGCGGACGGGATGTGCATGTCAGGTCAGGGTCGCCGGATAAGCCCACCTGCTGCCCCTGCACAACACGCTGACCGGGGACGAACAGCGGGCGTTCGAGCAGATGCCCGTACAAACTGACATAGCCCGCGTCATGGCGGATGAGCAGATTATGCGGCGCGCTGCCAAAGCTGAGATCGCTGACGCCGACGACTTCGCCATCGCCAATCGCAACCAGCGGCGTGCCACACGGCATGGACAGGTCGATGCCAAAGTGCAGCCGCTGCCCAGCGCGATACCAGTCGTCGCCGCGCAGGAACGCGCCGACGGTGTTGCCATAGGGCTGACCGAGCAGCCAGCTATTGGGACCCGGTGGCAGCGCGACGGGGAGGACAAAGGGCGGCATATCCTGCGCGCGGGCAGGGGTGACCAGGA